>Ga0153956_1001668_pt1 | contig 18671 bp, 17 predicted proteins | sample TSFL040MetaG_FD_104704 | JGI IMG/M metagenome (GOLD analysis project Ga0153956, IMG submission 104704) | Attine ant fungus gardens microbial communities from Florida, USA - TSFL040 MetaG | ecosystem: Host-associated > Fungi > Mycelium > Unclassified | place: USA: Florida, Wekiwa Springs...
CGGCCGACGTCGCGTCGATCGTTCTTCGCACGGCGGGACTGACGGAGGAGCGCATCCTCGCTTACGCGAAAGCGATCCTGCCCGTCGCGATCGAGGAAGGCGCGGCGCTCCTTCTCGAGGATCGCGCCGATCTCGTCGAGGAAACCAAGGCCGACGGCGCGCATTTCACGAATTTCATGGCGCAGGCGCCGCGGCAGAAACCGCGCTTCATCGCAGGCGCGGCCGGACTCGTCTCGCGCCACGATGCGATGACGGCAGGCGAAGCCGGCGCGGATTACGTCATGTTCGGCGAGCCGATCGGCGGCAAGCGCCCCGCGCTCGACGCCATCGTCGAGCGGGTCGCCTGGTGGGCGGAGATTTTCCAGATTCCCTGCGTCGCCTATGCCGCCTCGCTCGGCGAGGCACCGGCGCTCGTTCGCGCGGGTGCCGATTTCATCGCGCTCGACGATGCCATCTGGGGAGTCGAGGCGCATATCGACGCGCTCGGCGCGGCGATGGCGCACCTTCAGACCGGGCACGCGGAATGAAAGGGAGGCTTGCGTTTCCCTGCCTGCTGCTCGTGGCATCGCTTGTTTCGGCGAGCGGTTCTTTCGCCGCCCCCAAAGCGAAGGCGCCGCCGAAATCCGAACCCAAGACGGAAATGCAGGCCCCGCCCGCTCCCGCCGCGACGCCGCCCGATCCCAACGCCGACTATGCCTACGACGCCTATTATCGCGGATATTACAAATACGCATTCCAGGAGGCGACGCGCCGCGCGGACACCGGGAACGACCCGAAGGCGATGACGCTGCTCGGCGTGATCCATGCGGGCGGCCTGGGCGTTCCGCTCGACGATAACAAAGCGTTCGAGTGGTACAGGAAAGCGTCCGATCTCGGCGACCGCGAAGCCAAGACCGAACTGGCGCTGATGTATCTGCAGGGACGCGGCACCAAGGAGGACCGGGCGGAAGCCGCGCGCCTGTTCCAGCAGGCCGCGGAGAAGGGAAACCCGACCGCGGCCTACAATCTCGCGCTGCTCTATCTCGACGGCCAGACCCTTCCCAAGGACATCGCCGCCGCGGCCAAATGGTTCCGGGCCGCCGCCGAACAGGACCTTCCCGACGCGCAGCAGGCGCTCGCCATTCTCTACAAGGAAGGCACGGGCGTCCCGAAAGATTTGAGCGAAGCGGCCAAATGGCTCGCGCGCGCGGCGAACCTCCGGCATCCGCCTTCCATGACCGAATACGCCTTCGTTCTCTATAACGGCTGGGGCGTTCCGAAGGACGAGAAGGCCGGCGCGCGCTGGTTCCGGCTCGCGGCGCTGTACGGCAATCCGATCGCGCAGAACCGCCTTTCCTACATTCTTCTGAACGGGCTGGGCGGCCTGCCGAAGGACCCGGGGCAAGCGCTCGCCTGGCATCTCTATGCCCGCGCGCGCGGAGACACCAACCCCGCGCTCGACGACATCTTCGCGGCCCTTCCGCAGGACGTGCAGAATGCGGCGGAAAAGCTCGTCCGCGCATGGGAAACCGGCGGCCCCCTGCCCCGCCCTTGACGTGTCCCCGTTCGGGCTGGCACCTGACGCGCAACGAAACGCGTTTCCTGCAAGGATGACCCATGAAGATCAACGGTAACGAAATTCGCCCCGGCATGATGATCGAGTACGAAGGCGGGCTGTGGGTGGCGGTGAAGGCGGTTGCCGTGAAACCGGGCAAGGGTCCCGCCTACAATCAGGTGGAGCTGAAAAACATCATCGACGGCCGCAAGCTCAACAACCGCTTCGGCTCCGACGAGCGGGTCGAGCAGGCGCGCGTCGAGGTGAAGGACTACCAGTTCCTCTACAAGCAGGACGACAACCTCGTCTTCATGGACACCGACAGCTACGAGCAGCTCGAGCTCAACACCGGGTTCGTCGGCGACCGCGCCGCCTTCCTGCAGGACGGCATGACCGTCGCGCTGGAAATGCACGACGACAAGCCGATCGGCATCCGCCTTCCGGCGCAGGTGACGCTCGAAATCGTCGAAGCCGACGCGGTGGTGAAGGGCCAGACCGCCGCTTCCTCCTACAAGCCCGCCAAGCTCGAAAACGGCCTGCGCGTGCTGGTCCCGCCCTTCATCGGCGTCGGCGAGAAAATCATCGTCGACACGAACGAGACCACCTACGTCCGCCGCGCGGAATAGCGCAACGCGCAAAGGCTGAAACACGTTGCTTCGCTCTCCGCTCATCACCGTCATGATCGCCGCCGCCCGCAAGGCGGCGCGCGCGCTCGTGCGCGATTTCGGCGAGATCGAGAACCTGCAGGTCTCGCTCAAGGGACCGTCGGATTTCGTCTCCTCCGCCGACCGCCGCGCCGAGGACATTCTCTTCAAGGAACTCTCCAAGGCGCGCCCGGCCTTCGGCTTCGTCATGGAAGAGCGCGGCAAGGTCGCGGGCAGCGATCCCTCGCAGACCTGGATCGTCGATCCGCTCGACGGCACGACGAATTTCCTCCACGGCATTCCGCAATTCGCGATCTCGATCGCGGCGATGAAGGACGACAATGTCGTCGCCGCGCTCGTGTTCAATCCCGTCGCCGACGAACTGTTCGTCGCCGAGCGCGGACGCGGCGGCTTCCTGAACGAGCGCCGGCTGCGCGTCGCGGGACGCCGCGATCTGTCCAATAGCGTCGTATGCTGCGGCATTCCGCATGCCGGCCGCGGCAACGCCGGGCAGTTCCGCAACGAACTCGCCGCCGTGCAGGCCCGCGTTGCCGGCGTGCGGCGCACGGGCGCCGCCGCGCTCGATCTTGCCTGGGTCGCCGCCGGACGCTTCGACGGCTTTTGGGAACGCGCGCTTTCGCCGTGGGATCTCGCCGCCGGCATGCTGCTCGTGCGCGAAGCGGGCGGCCTCGTCACCGACCTCGACGGCGGCACCGACGTACTCTCCAAGGGCTCCGTGCTCGCCGGCAACGAATACATCCACGGCGCGCTGCTTTCGGCGATCAAGAGCGCCTGATTTAAATCGGGGTCATTACCCGGCCGCAGTGTCCTGCAAGCGCGAGCCGTGACGCGACGGCCCGGTAATGACGAAGATATGACGCGCGCGCGCAATTACTGCCGCCCTGATTTCGCCGCGCCTTCCTTGCAGGGATTTCGGTGATAAGCTCATTGGACGAAACTTGAGGCGGCGCCGATGGCTCGAAAAGTCGATACTCCCGTAAAGATTTCCTCGCCCCGGATCTTTCTCGTCCGGATACTCGTATTTCTCACGCTTTGCGGGCTGATCGCGGCCATCCTGTACAAGCAGCTCTGGACGTCGTTCCTCCACAATCCGGGCCTGAACGGATTGATCGTCGGCGCGCTCTTGATCGGCATCCTGCTCTCGATCCGGCAGGTGCTGCGGATTTTCCCCGAAGTGCGCTGGGTCAACAATTTCCGCGTGGCCGACCCCGGCCTCGCCGTCGCGCGCCCTCCGGTGTTGCTCGCGCCGATGGCCGCGCTCCTGCGCGACCGCACCGGCCGCATGTCGATGTCGCAGACGACGATGCGCGGCATCCTCGACTCGATCGGCACGCGGCTCGACGAATCGCGCGACATCGCGCGCTACCTCACGGGCCTGCTCGTCTTCCTCGGCCTCCTCGGCACCTTCTGGGGCCTCCTGGAAACCGTCGGCTCGATCGGAAAGGTCATTCAATCGCTGGAGGTTTCGAGCGAAACCGCCTCGACCTTCGAGAATCTCAAGAACGGCCTCGCCGCGCCGCTGAACGGCATGGGCATCTCGTTCTCGTCCTCGCTGTTCGGCCTCGCCGGATCGCTCGTTCTCGGCTTCCTCGATCTGCAGGCGGGCCAGGCGCAGAACCGCTTCTACACCGACCTCGAGGACTGGCTCTCCACCACCGTCCGCGATCTCGGCTATGAGAGCGTGGACGGCAAGATCGCCGCCGGGCCCTCGTCGCAGATGCTCGCCGAATTCACCGCCGCGGTCGAGCGGCTCGAGAGTTCGATCGAGCAGAACGGCGCGAACAAGGCCACCGCCCAGCTCACCGAACATCTCAAGACGCTCGTGCAGCACATGCGGCAGGAGCAGCAGATGGTGCGCGACTGGCTCGAGGACCAGGGCGAACAGCAGTCCGAAATCCGCAAGCTTCTGGAGCGGCTGACGCGCGCGCCGGCCGCCGAAAAGAGGCGCTGATGGCTCTCGGCCGCCGCGGGCGCGATCGCGCCATCAATTACTGGCCGGGCTTCGTCGATGCGCTGTCCACGCTCCTGCTCGTCTTCACGTTTCTGGTGACGGTCTTCGTCGTTTCGCAATTCTTCCTCACGCAGGAAATCACCGGCAAGGAAACCGCCCTCACCCGGCTGCAGACCCAGTTGAAGCAGCTCTCCGAGCTGCTTTCGCTGGAGCGCTCCAATTCCGGCTCGCTGGAAGATCAGCTCGCCGCCCTCCGCGCGACGCTGAAAACGGCCGAAGCCGAGCGCGACAAGCTGCGCGGCGAAGGCGGCGGCGCGGACGTGAAGGCGCTCGCCGCCGATCTCGACAACCAGAAGGACCTGAACGCGCGCGCGGCCTCGCAGGTCGAAATCCTCAATCTGCAAATCGCGGCGCTGCGCCGGCAGCTGGCGGCGCTGGAAGAAGCGCTCGACGCCTCCGAAAAGAAAAACAAGGAAAGCTCGGTCAAGATCAGCGATCTCAGCAACCGCCTGAACGTGGCGCTCGCCCAGCGCGTGCAGGAACTCGCGCGCTACCGCTCCGAATTCTTCGGCCGCCTGCGCGAAGTGCTCGGCAACCGGCCCGATATCCGCATCGTCGGCGACCGTTTCGTGTTCCAGTCGGAAGTGCTGTTCGACGCCGGATCGGCGCAGCTGAAACCCGAGGGCTATCCCGAGCTCGACAAGCTCGCCGCGACCCTCATGGAAATCTCGAAAAAAATTCCCGCCGACATCCCCTGGATCCTGCGCGTCGACGGCCACACCGACATCCGCCCGATCGCGACCGCGCAATTCCCGTCGAACTGGGAGCTCTCCTCGGCGCGCGCGACCTCGGTCGTGCAATATCTCGTCTCGAAGGGCTTTTCGCCCGAACATCTGGCGGCGGCGGGCTTCGGCGAATTCCAGCCGATCGACTCCGCCAAGAACGAGGACGCCTACCGCAAGAACCGCCGCATCGAGTTCAAGCTCACGGAACGCTGATGGGCGGGACTTTCCTCCGCCCCTATCGCGCGGACGATCTTGAGCCCGCCCTCGATCTGTGGCGCCGCGCCTGGGACCGGACGATGCCGGAGATCGATTTCGGTGCGCGGCTCGGCTGGTGGCGCGGCCGCTGGAGCAACGAACTCGTGCCGAACAACGAGATCGTCATCGCCGAGGAATCCGGGAAGCCGGTCGGCTTCGTCGTGATCGATAAGAATTCCGGCTACCTCGACCAGATCGTCGTCGATCCCGCGTTCTGGGGCGGCGGAACGGCGCGGGTGCTGCTCGACGAGGCAAAACGGATATGCCCCGGCGGCATCACGCTCGATGTCAACCAGAACAATCCGCGGGCGCTGCGCTTTTACCAGCGCGAGGGTTTCGATATTTCCGGGACCGGCACGAACCCAATTTCGGGGAAACCGATCTATCGCTGCGCGTGGAGGCCGTGACCTCCCCTCCGTCATGGCCGGGCTTGTCCCGGCCATCCACGTCTTTCTTCCAGAGAGATCGTCAAGTCGTGGATGCCCGCAACAAGCGCGGGCATGACGAATTGATAGTCCAGTTTATTTGCCCGCGCCGAACTGCAATTCCGCCAGCCGCGCATAGAGCCCGCCTTTCGCGACCAGGCTCGCATGCGTGCCCTCTTCCGCGATCCGCCCATGCTCCATCACGAGGATGCGCTGCGCGCCCTGCACGGTCGCCAGCCGATGCGCGATCACGAGCGAGGTGCGCCCCTGCATCGAGCGCTCCAGCGCCTGCTGCACCAGATGCTCGCTCTCGGCGTCCAGTGCGGATGTCGCTTCATCCAGCAGCAACAGCGGCGCGTCGCGCAGGATCGCGCGCGCGATCGCGATGCGCTGGCGCTGCCCGCCCGAAAGCGTGACGCCGCGCTCGCCGATTTCGGAATCGTAGCCCTTCTGCATGCCCCGCACGAATTCGTCGACCAGCGCCAGCGCGCCCGCCTTCTCCACCTCGGCATCGCTCGCTTCCGGTTTTCCGAGCCGGATGTTCTCCCGCACGGATGCGGCAAAGATCGCAGGCTCCTGCGGCACGAGCGCGATGTGACGGCGGACAACGGAAGGATCCGCTTCGCGCAAATTCACGCTATCGAGCGAAACGATTCCGGATACCGGATCGTAATAGCGCAGCAAGAGATGAAAGAGCGTGCTCTTGCCCGCGCCCGACGGGCCGACCACCGCCACGCGCTCGCCCGGCTTCACCTCGAATGAAATGTTCTCGAGAACGCGCGAGTCGCCGCGCGCCGGATAGGCGAAGGACACGTTCTCGAACTTCACCGCGCCCTGCCCCGGCGAAGGCAGCGCCACCGGATTCTGCGGCGCGCGGATTTCCGGCTGCACTGCGAGCAATTCCGCGATGCGCCCCGCGGCGCCCGCCGCCGCGTTCACCTCGTTCCATACCTGCGAAAGCTCGCCCAGCGCCGACGCCCCGAGCACCGCGTAGATCACGAACTGGCTGAGCGTGCCGGCGGAAATGCGCCCGGCCATCACGTCCTGCGCGCCGGCCCACAGCACCGCGACCACGCTCGCGAACACGAGGAAGATGATCGCGAAAGTGAGCCACGCCCGCGCGCCGGTCGAAGAGCGCGCCGCCTCGAAGGAGCGCTCCACATCCGCGTTAAAGCGCTTCTTCGCTTCCGGCTCGCCGGTGAAAGCCTGCAGCGCGCGCGCCGCCCCGATCGCCTCGGTCGCGTAGGCGGAAGCGTTCGCGAGCGTGTCCTGCGCCGCGCGCGCGCGGCGCGAGACGATCCGCCCGAAGGCGACCAAAGGCAGCACGATGAAGGGGATCGCGACGAGCACGAGGCCCGAGAGCCACGGGCTCGAGACAATCATCATCGCGACCGCGCCGGCGAACAGGAAAAGATTGCGGAGCGCGATCGAGGCGGAAGATCCCGCCGCCGACTTCAATTGCGTCGTGTCGGCGGTGAGCCGCGAGACGATCTCGCCCACGCGCTCCTTGTCGTAGAACGAAGCCGAAAGCCCGATCACATGCGCGAACACCCCGCTCCGGAGATCGGCGACGACCCGCTCGCCGAGCGTCATGACGAGGTAGAAGCGCAGCGCGCTGGCGAGCGCCAAAAGTCCCGCGAGGAAGAACAGCGCGACGAAATACTGGTTGATGTGGGTCGCGCTTGAAGGCGCGAAGCCGAAATCGATCATCCGGCGGACGGCGAGCGGGATCGCCAGCGTCGCGGCGGAGGCCAATAAAAGCGCCCCGAAAGCCGCCAGAATCCGCCCGCGATAGCGGGAAAGGTACGGGAGCAGCGTTAAAAGCGGCCGAAGCTTCGGTTTTCGCGAATTTCCGGGCTTTTCGGAGGCTTCCGTGACTTGAGGAATGACGCGCTCTCCTGTATGAAGCCGCCAAATCTGAAATCGAGGATTTAGCTATGAAGGACGGGATTCACCCCGACTATCATCCGATCAAGATCGTCATGACGGATGGCACGGAATACACGACGCGCTCGACCTGGGGCAAGGCGGGCGACACCATGCAGCTCGAGATCGACTCGAAGTCGCATCCGGCCTGGACCGGCGGCCAGCAGCAGTTGCTCGATCGCGGCGGCCGTCTGACGCGCTTCTCCAGCAAGTTCGGCGGCCTCATCAAGGATGAAGGCATCAAGATCGCCAAGGGCCAGCCGCAGGCGCCGTCCGGCAAGCCGAGGGCGCCGAAGCCCGAAAAGCCGAAAAAGGAAAAGAAGGCGAAAGCCGAAGGCGGCGAAGCCAAGGCCGAAATGGCCGACGCCGCGCCGGAAGCCAAGGCCGAAGAGAAGAAATAATTTCTTCTTCGCTGAAAACACAAAAGCCCCGCGCGAAAGCGCGGGGTTTTTTGTTGGGCTGGGGCTCTCCTCAGAGTGAGGTTTGCTTCTTTATTTTGTCATTCCAGCGCTCGTCTGGATTCCGGGTTCGCGCTGACGCGCGCCCCGGAATGACGGCGTGTTTTGTGCTGACCCGACCCGTCATCCTGACGTGCGAGCGAAGCGAGCCTCGAAGGGTGAGGCTGCCTTTTCTTCCTGTCATTCCGGAAGCCGCGAAGCGGCTGTCCGGAATCCAGCGCTCGTCTGGATTCCGGGTTCGCCACTTCGTGGCGCCCCGGAATGACGGAGGCTGGATTGCAGACACGCGTCTTCGTTCTCGCGATCGCTTTCAGCGCCGAGGCTTCGTCAGCTTCGCCGGACCTCTGAGATTAAAACGAGGGCGGCGCGGGACGCCGGAGACTTGCCGGTCTCCACGGCTCGGCGTGAAAAGTGAGCAACACACCGAAGATTTTTACTCACCGCAGTCGCCGGAAATCCCGGCGCCCCGCACGCGATGTTCTGGTTTGCTCTGCGTGGCCCCCGGTGGTCAGACTAAGAATACCCACCGCTTCCGATGCTCAATGGCCGCGAACTGACGTGGTTGCGTCTTCCGCGCCCATCACCGGCATCCGTGACGGAGAGCCGCTCCGCCGGGACAACACAGCTTGGACCTCCGCAGGAAGATGCGTCTTCCCGCGGCCATCGCTCCCGATCCGCACATTCAAGGCTCGCATTCCGGAATGCGCCCCTCGTGGATCAGGACAGATCAGAATATAATCCTATAAGCGGCCGATGTCAACCCGCTTAAATACAGGCCATGCCGCCGCCAACAATCACACAAGCTTATCCGCCAATGGAGCTTTCAGAGCCTGCAAGAAGAATTGAAGGATTTCCTTCTCTATCATTGCCGGAAAAGTATGCCTTCATTGACGAGCTGGTATCTATCCATCCAGCATTAAATTTGGAGTAGGGACCGGGACAGCGTTCTAGACGCGCGAGAAACCTGCAAGCCGGGCAAAAAAATAGAAACGGCATTGCGCGAAATCAATGTGGAGCACGACAAAGCCCGAAATCAGTGCATGAGGCACGAATATCATGGATGGATCCTTCGAGACGCCGCGCTTGCGCGCGGCTCCTCAGGATAAGGCCCCATCCGCCTCAGCCCTGCGGCCGCTTCCGCTTCACGCGCGCCGGCGTCTTCTTCGCCTGCTGCACCGTGATCTCGAGCACCTTGTCGACCACCGCCTGCTGCAGTTGCGGAATCGCGTCGATATTGCCGTGGCCGATCGAGGTATCCGCCGTGAGATCGATGTTGTTCAGCTCGCCGCTGAAGCCGTAGCCCGGCACGGCTTCCTTGCCGAAGCCGTTATGCTGGAAGAAGTTGACGAAGCGCAGCACGTTGCTCGGCACGCGCAGGGGCTGCGTGATGTCGAAGGTCACGATGAGGTCGATCGGAATGTTCGCCTGCTTCACCGCGTTCGCCACCTGGATGGTGGAATCCGAGCCGAGCGAGTGGCCGATCAGGATGATCTGGCCGGTGTCGCCGTCGCGGTTGTTCTGGAGGATTTCGCTCGCGATCTGGCCCCACTGGTCCCAGCCGAGAATTTTCGGATCGTAGCCCTGCGCGCGCAGGCGCTTGGCGAGCGAGTCGATGCCGAGCGAGAAGATTCCGAGCAGCCCGCGCATCATGTAGATCTGCGCCTTCTGCCCCGAGGGCGCGACAGGCGCCGGCTGCGCCCGCATCGAGCCCGCGGGCAACAGCAAGACAAGGCCCAGGAACATCGCGCATATCGCGCGCATCGCGCGCGCCGGGACCGCCATCCGTCCAAGAAGTGTTTTCATGAATCTCCCCGCCCGGCAGCAATCTGGCCGATTGCGGGCCGCCGCACAATCTCGATTCATGCCCGATTCCCGCTCGATCCGGGCCCTCGCGATCTTCAGGGAACCGCCGTCCCCGCTGCCGCGTTGATGCGGCAAAACGAATGGCACAGGAGCGTCCCATGACACGCCCCCATATGATGCGCCCGCGGGGTCATCGCCTGCAGGATCCGCATCTCGCCCATGCCCGCGACCCCCTTCTGGGCTGGGTCGCGCTCGTGATGGTATTCGGGCTGCTGGTCGCGATCTTCGGTCTTGCCATCGGCCAGTCCCTCGCCGCGCGCCGCGCCGCCATGCTTTCTTTCGTCGGCGAAACCTATCAGGCCGCGAGCAGCCAGCCGGCCGCGCAGCAGCCCGTCCGCGTGATCCTCGCGCAGTAGAGCACGATCCCGAAAAGCGGGAACCGGTTTTCGGAAGGGATCATGCTCGGATAAAGCCGACATCGATCCCGCGCGATGAGCGGATCGAAACGAAGGCGAACGAAAACGGCCCCGCTCCGCGAGCGGGGCCGTCCTTTCATGCGCGCCGGACGCGATCAGTAGTAGGGATACGCCGTGCACGTATTGACGTAACGATAGCCCCAGCGGGTCCAGGTGTACTGATAGCAGTCGTCGTAGCTTGCATAGTCGTTGTAATAGAACGGATACCACCAGCCGCCGTAGTAGCGGCGATGATGATTGTTGTAATGCCCGTTGTTCCAGTTATTCCGGTGGTTCCAGTTGTTCGACGCCACCCGGTTGTTGCGAACCGTGCGGTTGCTGCGCGTGACCGCATTCGAGGCCGCGAAACTCCGGTTCGTCACGACGCGATTGCCGCGATACGTGTGGCTGGAATAGTGGCGGTTGCCCGAATAGCTGCGGTTCGACATGCCGTAGCCCGACATGCCGCGGCTGCCCGAATAGCTGTGGCCGCCGCTGAACGAACGTCCGCCGCCGCCTGCGCCCATCGAGCCGCCTCCGCCGCCGACATTCGATCTGCCGCCTCCGTTGTTGTGGTGCTGCGCGAGCGCGGCATTCGGCAGGGCGAACGCGAGCGCCGCTGCCGCCGCCAGCCCAAGCATGAGTTTTTTCATGACTGTTACTCCTCCGTGTCCCCTCATGACTCGGGAGAGCATGAGGATTTCCCGACTCACATAAGTATCGGGCGGGCGATTCGGATCGCTTCGGGAAAAAAAATTTTCCGCGCAATCGCGCATTCGTGTTCGCGCATGAATGCGCGTTCAGCATCGGGTCTGCATTGTGACTCTCGCGGCGAAAAATCCGGCCTCGCGCGACGGCGAGGCCGGATTCGTTCGGAGAGCGGTTAGTAGTCGTTCCAGCGGCAGACGTTCACGGAACGATAGCCCTGCGACGTCCAGCGATACTGCCAGCAGCCGCCATTCCAGCCGTCGTACCAGCCGCTATTCCAGCCGTACCAGCCGGCAAACGGCCACCACCAGCCGGAATAGTTGCGGTAACCGTTATTCCAATAACGGTTATTCCAGTAGCGGTTATTCCAGTGACGGTGGTTCCAGCGGCCGTGATGCCGCCAATGGCGTCCGCGCCAGTGATGACGGCCGGCATGATGCCCGCGGAAATGCGCCCTGCCCGCACGGTGTCCCCTGTAGTGGCGTCCGGCATGATGCGCGCGCGCCGCATGCGCGTGATGCCCGCCTCCGCGATGACTGTGATGGGCCGCGAGCGCCATGTTCGGCGCCGCAAAAACGCTCATGGCGAGCGCCGCCATGCCGATCAGGATTTTTCTCATCAATAACTCCTCCTCTGCCTACGCATTAACTTTTTGCGCGAAAAGTTCCGCAGGAACATAAAGCGCGAGGACGAATTTGGATCGGCTGCGGTAAAAATTTTTCCGCGCGCGATGAATATCGGTTCAGGTAAAACGCAGCGATTCCGCCGATGCGGAAAAATCTACGACGAATTACTGAAGCCGCGATTCACGCGGAGAGCGCAGCGAAATTTTCCACGCGTTCGGCGCGCACGAGGCCGCGAACGGAATTGCCGAGAAAAATATTTTCCGCCGTCTCGAGATCGGAAAGCGCGAGCACCGCTTCCTTCGCTTTTCCATCCTGCAGCAATTGTTCGCGAAGCGTACCGGGCAGCAACCCGCAGGCGCGCGCGGGCGTGAGCAGCACGCCGTCGCGCTCGATGAAAAGATTGGTGAAGCTGCCTTCGGTCAATTCCCCGCGCTCGTTGCGGAACACCACCTCGTCGGCGCCGAAGAATTTCTGCGCTTCCTCGCGCGGCCGGTCGTAGATCGCGCGCCGCGTGGTCTTGTGGCGCAGGAGCGGATTGCCCGAATCCATCCGCTCGTCCGCGAGGATGAAGCGAAACGGTTTCGAGGGCGGCAGCGGCACCGCCGAGGCCGCGAACCTTCCGTCCGGCGCAAGCACGAGCCGCACCCGCAGCGGCGCGTCCTGGCCGGCGGCGGCGGCTTCCAGCGCGCGCGCCGCCTCGTTGCGGTCGAAGGCGTAGCCGAAATACGAGGCCGACGCCTGCATGCGCGAGAGATGCCGCTCCAGGAGATAAAATCCGCGCGCGTCGAACAGCATCGTTTCGATCAGCCCCGGCGGCTCGGTCGCCTGCCGGAAGAAGTCGAGCTTCAGGAGGCACTCGCGGTATTCGGATTCCTCCTGCGAGTCCGCGACGATGCCGCCGCCGATGCCGATCTCGCCCCAGCCCTTGCCGTCGATCACCGCCGTGCGGATCGCCACGTTGAAGGAGAAGTCGCCGTTCGGCGCGACATAGCCGATCGAGCCGGTATAGAGCCCGCGCGGTCCGCGCTCGACTTCCTCGATGATCTGCATCGCGCGGATCTTCGGCGCGCCCGTCACCGAGCCGCAGGGAAACAGCGCGCGCAGGATCGCGCCGAACCGGATTCCCGGCTCGAGGTCCGCTTCGATCGTCGAGGTGAGCTGATGCAGGCTGCGATAGGTCTCGACCGAGAACAGCTTCTCGACCTTCACGCTGCCCATTTTGGCGATCCGGCCGACGTCGTTGCGCAGAAGATCGACGATCATCAGGTTTTCCGCGCGCGACTTCTCGTCGATGGCGAGCATGCGCCGGATTTCCTCGTCCTCGGCGGGAGACGCGCCGCGCGGCGCCGTCCCCTTCATCGGCCGCGTGACGAGGCGTCCGCCGCGATTCTCGACGAACAGCTCGGGCGAAAGCGAAAGCACGTGATGCCCTTCCGTCGCGATCAGCGCGCCATGCGCCACCGGCTGACTGCGGCAAAGATCGCGATAGAGCGCGGCGGGATCGCCCGCGAGCCGGAAGCGCGCATGCATGGTGAGATTGATCTGGTAGACGTCGCCGGCGCGGATGTAGTCCATCACCTGCCGGAAGGCGGCGCCGTATTCTCCGCGCGACATCGAGAAACGGATATCCCCGATCTGGATGAGATCGCGCGGCGCGCGATCCTTCAGCCAGCGCCACGCGGAAAGCCGGTCCATCTCGGCCGGCGCGTCGTAGATGCCGAGCCAGAGCAGCGGAAATTCCGTCTCCGCCGGCAGCAGCGGCGACAGCCGCTGCTCGAACGCAAGACCGAGCTCGTAGGACAGGAAGCCCGCGACGTGCTTGCCCGCCGCGAGCGCCGCGTCCGCCTCCGCGAGCAGCGCCTCGGCTTCCGCGCGCCTGTTCGTCGCGAGCACGCGCGCGGGCGCCTCGAACAGCAGGCTTCTGCCCGCGCCGGGCGCGTTGTCGTGCAAAAAGACGGTGCCGGATTCGATCATCGGCCGCTTTCTTAGCCGGATCGGCGTCCGGACGCAGCAACCATTGCGATTTCCGGCGGCGCGGCTCAGCCGTCCTTGCCGAAGGCCGCCTTCAGCAGGCCGAGCTGGCTTTCGACCGGGTTCGAGGCGGATGCCGCTTCCGGTTCGGCGCCGCCGCCATAGACCAGCGCGTCGAGCCGCAGCACCTGGTCGTGCAGGCGGCGCGAGTCGGCGATCAGGTTGCCGAGCTTCTTCGGCAGCGTGCCGAGGATCGACGGCTCGATCGCCGGGAACGGCGAGAGCTTCACCTTCATCTTTTCCGTGCGCGCCTGATCGAAGGTAAGCTCGCCTTCGTTGACCGCGCGCTGCAGGAGCAGCCACGACGCAAGCTGCATCAGCCGCGTGGTGAGGCGCATGGATTCGGTGGCGTAGTTGAGCGCGGCGGCGCGCTCGAGCGACTTCGCGTCCTGGCGGCCGGGACCGTCGAGATAGGCGGCGGTGGACTCGACAAGCGCCATGCCTTCGCGAAACAGCGCGGTGAAGGAAGGCCCCGCGGCCAACCGCTTCGCCAAGACGACCGGATCGGCCGAATTCGATGCAGCACTCGTCATCACGCAACTCCCGTCCCGCGTTCATTGATGCGCCAACGACTGTCCGGTGTCAAAATTTTCGGAGCCGCGAGCGCGTTGATGTTGTGGGAAGCTGTGCAAACATCGCGCCGCAAATTTTGTTTCAGCGCGAAACAGACGCGCGACCGGATTAACCGCGTAAGCGCGCGATATTGCGGATAAAAAAAGAGCCACCGAAGTGGCTCTGAAGTTGTTTCACAGGGAGGCGTCAAAAAGAGTGGACAGGAGCCACTCGCGTCCAAAAGCTGGACACTCCGATAATGGTCGGGAAACCTTAATTGATGGTTAATTTAATAAAATTTGAGGGATCGCCGCGCCATTGCGCCGTTTCATCGCTTGAAGAAACTGTCCGCGGCGCTCTTCGACGATTCCTTCCTTTCGATCGCCTGTTCGATGCGCGCAATCTCTTCTGTCAGCGCCAGAATCCGCTCTTTCAGCTCGAACACCGAGAGCTGTGACAGATCCTGCCCGATCTCGTGAACGGCCCGTTTTCTCGGCTCGGCGGGCTCTTCCATGGCGTCTCGCTCCTTGTTTCGCGGGCGGGCGAAAGGTTAACGCGGCAGGCCCGCCGTTGTCAGCGCGGCACGACAATCGTAGGACATAGGCATCCTTGCAAGACCGGAGAATGAAATGTCGCTTCCCGCCCGCATGACCGTCGTCGCCATCACGAAACCGGGCGGACCGGAGGTGCTGGTGCCGGAGGAGCGCGCGCTGCCCGTTCCCGGCCCGGCGGAATTGCTGGTGAAAGTCGCGGCGGCGGGCGTCAACCGTCCCGATGTGATGCAGCGCGAGGGAAAATATCCGGTGCCGCCCGGCGCGTCCGATCTGCCGGGCCTCGAGATCGCGGGCGAAGTCGTCGCCGCCGGAAAGGACGCGAAGCGTTTCAAGATCGGCGACAAGATTCTCTCGCTCGTCGCCGGCGGCGGCTATTCCGAATACTGCATCGCCGACGACGCGGTCGCGCTTCCCATTCCCGCCGGCTTCTCGATGGTGGAAGCCGCCGCCGTTCCCGAAACCTTCATGACGGTGTGGCACAACGTCTTTCAGCGCGGCGCGCTGAAAGCGGGCGAGACGTTCCTCATCCACGGCGGATCGAGCGGCATCGGCACCACCGCGATCATGCTCGCGAAGAATTTCGGCGCGACCGTCATCGTCACCGCCGGCGACGACGCGAAATGCGAAGCCTGCAAGAAGCTCGGCGCCGATGCCGCGATCAACTACAAGACGCAGGATTTCGTCGAGGAAGCCAAGAAGGCGACGAACGGCAAGGGCGCCGATCTCATCCTCGACATGGTCGGCGGCGATTACGCCGCGCGCAATCTCGACGCCGCCGCGGTCGAGGGCCGCATCGTCCAGATCGCGACCCAGCAGGGCTACAAGGTCCAGATCAATCTCCTGAAGATCATGCAGAAGCGGCTGAACCTCACGGGCTCGACGCTGCGCCCGCGCTCCACCGCCGACAAGTCCGCGATCGCGCGCGACCTCGAGGCGAAGGCGTGGCCGCTGCTCGCGGCCGGCAAGGTGAAGCCGGTGATCGATTCCACCTTCCCGCTGAAGGACGCCTCCAAAGCGCATGCCCGCATGGATTCGAGCGCCCATATCGGCAAGATCGTGCTGACGGTGGGCTGAATGAACGAACAGCGTACGGCTGTCTCTCCGGTCATTCCGGGACGCGCGAAGCGCGGACCCGGAATCCGGACATGCTCGCTATACCATCTGGATTCCGGGTTCGTGAGCTGTGCTCACGCCCCGGAATGACGACATAATGGTGCCCGCCTTGCCTTCTCGCCGCCTTACCCCGAAGCTAGGTTCCGCCGCTCCCGGATGCGACCGCGACCATAACGCGTGGGCTGGACGGGCGGCGTGCGGGGATTGAGCGTGCTTTTGCAAAGGATTGCCGCGTTTTGCGTATTGGCGGCCGCGCTGCTCGGCGCGGGCAGCGCCCATGCGCTGGAGGCCGTCTCGATCCGCAAGGGCGTCACCGCCATCGACCTCCTGCCCGCGACCGAGCGCTACCAGACCGAAACCGACCGCGTGCAGCTTGCGACCGCCCCCGGCCCCGACGGCATCGTGCGCCGCATCGAGGTGATCGCGAGCGTCGTCAAGGGCGCGAGCGACTGGGCCGTGTTCGCTCTCGCCAATAATACCGACGAGCAGGTCGACCGGCTGATCGTCGCGCCGCATTACACGATGACCGGCTCCGGCATCTTCTGGCCCGATCTCGGCTCGCAGCGCATCGTGAGCGTCACGCCGAGCCAGGGCTTCCGCCCCGAGAAGCAGGCGTCGAACGACGCTGACATCTACCTCATCACGCTCGACCCCGGCACGACCGTGACCGTCGTGCTGGAGCTGACCTCCAACAACCTGCCGCAGCTCTATCTGTGGGAGCCCGAAGCCTACAAGGGCAAGATCAACTCCTTCACGCTCTATAACGGCATCGTCATCGGCGTTTCCGGCCTGCTCGCGCTCTTCCTCACCATCCTGTTCGTGGTGAAGGGATCGATCATGTTCCCGGCGGCGGCGGCGCTCGCCTGGGCGGTGCTCGGCTATATCGGCATCGACTTCGGTTTCTGGAACAAGGTGTTCGCGCTCTCGCCCGCCGCCGAGCAATTCTGGCGCGCGTCGGGCGAAGCGATCCTCGCCGCGACGCTGATCGTTTTCCTGTTCGCCTATCTCAATCTCGGCCGCTGGAACGTGCGCTATTCGCATCTCGCGGCGGGATGGCTGGTCTTCCTCGCGCTCCTCGTCGCCCTGGCCTTTCTCGATCCGAGCATCGCCGCCGGCATCGCGCGGCTCTCGCTGCTCGCCGTCGCCATCGTCGGCTTCGGCCTTGTCGTCTATCTCGCGACGCATAATTACGACCGCGCCGTGCTTTTGATCCCGACCTGGTTCCTGCTCACCGTATGGGTGGTCGCGGCGGGCTTCGCCGTGGCGGGCGTCTTGACCAACGACCTGATCGCGCCCGCGCTGCTCGGCGGCCTCGAGCTGATCGTGATGCTCATCGGCTTCACCGTCATGCAGCACGCTTTCGCGGGCGTCGGCGCCGAAGGCATCGTGAACGACGTCGAGCGCCGCGCCCTCGCGCTCACCGGCGCGGGCGACATCGTCTGGGACTGGGACGTGGACCGCGACCAGATCTACACGAGCCCCGAAGCCGAGCAGCATCTCGGCCTCAAGCGCGGCACGCTCGAGACTTCCGCCGCCGGCTGGCTGGAAGTGCTGCATCCGGGCGACCGCGACCGCTTCCGCATGGCGCTCGATTCCATGCTCGACCAGCGGCGCGGCCGGATCGCGCAGGAATTCCGCCTGCGCTCGGAAAGCGGCACTTACTTGTGGTTCATGCTGCGCGCCCGCCCCGTCGTCGGCTCCGACGGCGAGGTGCTGCGCGTCGTCGGCACGCTCGCCGACATCTCCGAAACCAAGATCGCGCAGGACCGGCTCCTGCACGACGCCGTGCACGACAACCTCACGGGCCTGCCGAACCGGGAGCTGTTCCTCGACCGGCTGGAATCGGCGCTCAAGATGGCGGCCACGGGCGGCGACACCGCGCGTCCCACCGTCATCATCATCGATCTCGACCGTTTCAAGCAGGTGAATGCGAGCGCGGGAATGGCGGTCGGCGATTCCATCCTGCTCACCATCGCCCGCCGTCTCGGGCGCCTGCTGAAGCCGCAGGACACGCTCGCCCGCATCGCCGGCGACCAGTTCGGCGTCATTCTCCTGTCCGAGCGCGATCCCGCGCGCATCACGGCGTTCTCCGACACGATCCGCCGCAGCCTGCGCGCGCCGATCGGCTTCGGCGCCCGCCAGGTGTTTCTCACCGCCTCGGTCGGCATCGTGCTCACCGACAGCACCATGCTCCAGCGCGAGGACGTGCTGAAAAACGCGGAGCTTGCGATGTACCACGCCAAGCAGCAGGGCGCGGACCGCATCGAGGTCTTCCGGCCCGCGATGCGCTCGCAGAAGATCGATTCCCTCTCGATGGAGTCGGATCTGCGGCGCGCGCTCGAGCGCGACGAGATCAGCGTGCTGTACCAGCCGATCATCCGGCTCGAAAACCGCACGGTCGCGGGCTTCGAGGCGCTCCTGCGCTGGAACCACCCGAAGCTCGGCCGCATCGGTCCCGCCGAATTCATCCCGATCGCCGAAGAGACGGGCCTGATCGTCGACCTCGGCCATTTCGTGCTCGAGCGCGCGGCGCACCAGCTCGCGATCTGGCAGCGCGCGATGCCGCCGAACACCATGCCGATCTTCATGAGCGTGAACGTCTCCTCGCGCCAGTTCCTGCGGCACGATCTCATTCAGGATATCAAGAGCGTCTTCTCCCGCAATGCCATCGTGCCGGGCACGTTCAAGCTCGAGATCACCGAATCGCTCGTGATGGAGAATCCCGAGCTTGCCGCGCAGATGCTGGCGCGCATCCGCGAGCTCGGCGCCGGCCTCTCGCTCGACGATTTCGGCACCGGCTACTCCTCGCTCGCCTCTCTGCAGCCCTTCC
>Ga0153956_1001669_pt1 | contig 18666 bp, 17 predicted proteins | sample TSFL040MetaG_FD_104704 | JGI IMG/M metagenome (GOLD analysis project Ga0153956, IMG submission 104704) | Attine ant fungus gardens microbial communities from Florida, USA - TSFL040 MetaG | ecosystem: Host-associated > Fungi > Mycelium > Unclassified | place: USA: Florida, Wekiwa Springs...
CGACGCGCTTGACGGTGTGGCCCATTTCTTCCGCGATCAGCTGCGCGGTATCGGCATCGATGGTGTCGGTGATCTTGACGAGCTGACCCTGCTTCATCAGCATCTTGACGAGATCGACCGAGCGCTCCGCCATGCGGTTCGCCAGTTCCTGCAGCGTGATCGCTTCCGGAATGATGACCTCGCGAACCAGCTTTTCCTTCGGCTCGTTCGACTGATGTCCCTTGGTCAGGCGCTGGGTGCGACGGCGGAACGAGGCGATCGAGCGCTCGCGGACGTCGTCGGCATTCAGTGCGGTCGAGAGCGTCAGGCGGCCGCGCTGCTTGGCGGGGCCGGGCTTCTGCGTGGTCTTCGGGGGCGTGACGGCGCGGATCGCGCCGCCGGGCCCACGGCGCACGCGCGGCGCTTCGTCTTCATCGGAGCCATCGGCGGCGACCGGAGCACGTGCTGCCGGTGCGCCGGGGCGGGCGGCCGGAGTTGTTGCGGGCTTGGCAGTTGCTGTTTTGGCCTTGGCTTCGGCTTCACCGAAGCGCTTCTGGGCTTCGCGCTCGGCCTTGGCCTTGGCTTCGGCCTCAAGGCGATGGCGCTCTTCCTCGGCCTTGCGGCGCGCTTCGGCGGCTTCGCGCTCCTGCTGTTCCTTGTATTCCTTGGTATTGCGGCGGGCCGCTTCCGCTTCCGCGGCGCGGCGTTCTTCTTCCTCGCGCGCGCGCGCATCGGCGAGCGCATGGGCGCGCGCGCTCTGCTCGTCTTCGGTCAGCGTACGCAGCACCATCCCGGAGGGGCGGACGGGCGTCTTCGGCGCGGGCGCGCGCGGCGCGGCAGGAGCCGCGACCGGAGCGGCCGGAGTCTCGACAGCGGGAGCAGCCGGTGCGGGATCGCCCGCGAGGCGCCGTTTGGTTTTCTTCTCGACCACCACCGATTTGCTGCGGCCGTGGCTGAAGCTCTGGCGCACCACGCCGGTCTCTGTGCGCGGTTTCAGCGACAGAGTTTTCGAACCGACGCTCAGCGGCTTGTCGCCAGGATTTTTCGTATCAGCCATTCAACAGTCCAATCTCGTTCGGTGCGCCGCGACGCGGCCCCTTAGTTGCTATCCGTCTTGCTGTCGGTCGTGCCGTCCGGATTCCGGAAACGGTCGAGGGTTTGCCAGCGAGACAGGAAGGTTCTTGTCGCAGGCCCTGAAAGCAGGGCTGCATGTACCACATTTGACCGCCCAAGAGCCAAATCCAATTCATCGGTTTTGAAGGCCTGAATCGTTGGTGAATCGGCTATTTGCGGGTTTTTTGCCGTGGCGGAGGCCCATTTGCCGTCGAGTTTGCGGATTCCGTCCTCTGCGCCGTCGCTAGCGTGGACCAGCGCCACCGCCTCGCCGGCCGCAATTGCGTCCTCGACCTTGCCGAAACCGCAGGCAATCTCGCCCGCTTTGCCCACCATGGCGAGCGCGTCGAGCGCGCTGCGCGCCAGCAGGGCGTCGGTCTGCGCCGCCAGATCCGGCGGCAGCGTCACGGCGCGTTTGAAGGCTTTGGCGAACAGGCCGCGTTTGGCCGCCTCGGCGACCATGGTTCGCGACAGCGACACCCACAATCCCCGGCCGGGGAGCCTGCGCCGCACGTCCGGGACCACCTCGCCCGCAGGCGAGAGCACGAAGCGGATCAGATCATCGGTGCTTTTGACGTCCCGCGAGACGACGCACGTCCGCCTGGTCCCGGGCTTGGCCCGGGGACCGCGATCGAGGTCCGTTGTCTCGGAGGTTAAAAGCATCGATGGGCATGTCCTTTACGCCGGATGATCTTCGGAGGCGGCGTCTTCTTCCGCATCCGTAGCAGGCTTGACGAGATCGGCTTCGGTGATCCAGCCCGCCGCGAGACGCGCCTGCATGATGATCGCTTCCGCCTCGTCGCGCGAGGTTTCGCCGGCGTCGAGAAAGCCCGCATGCTTGACGGTCTCGCCGTCCTTGCGCTCGGACCAGCCGACCAGATCGTCGGTGGCGCAGCCAGCCAGATCCTCGACCGTCTTGACGTCGTTTTCGCCGAATTTCACCAGCATCTTGCCGGTGACGCCCGGAATGTCCTTCAGGGCGTCGTCCACGCCGAGTTCCTTCCGCTTCGCTTCCAGTTCGGCATCGAGCTGTTCGAGATATTCGCGCGCGCGGCTCTGCAGCTCGTTGGCGGTTTCCTCGTCGAAACCCTCGATACCCGCCAGTTCGCGCACGTCGACCAGAGCCAGTTCCTCGACCGAGGAGAAGCCTTCCGACGCCAGCAACTGGCCGACAACTTCATCGACGTTGAGGGCTTCCATGAACACGCGCGTGGAATTCTCGAAGTCCGCCTGGCGGCGCTCCGATTCTTCCTGCTCGGTCAGGATGTCGATGTCCCAGCCCGTGAGTTGCGAAGCGAGGCGCACGTTCTGGCCCCGGCGACCGATCGCAAGGGATAATTGGGTATCCGGCACCACGACTTCAATGCGCTCGCGGTCTTCGTCGATGACGACCTTGGCGACTTCCGCCGGCGCCAGCGCGTTGACGACGAAGGTTGCGATATCGGGCGACCACGGAATGATGTCGATCTTCTCGCCCTGCAGTTCGTTCACCACGGCCTGTACGCGCGAGCCGCGCATGCCGACGCAGGCGCCGACCGGATCGACCGAGGAATCGCGGGAAATCACGCCGATCTTGGCGCGTGAGCCCGGATCGCGGGCGACAGCCTTGATCTCGACGATGCCGTCGTAGATTTCCGGCACTTCCTGCGCGAACAGCTTCGCCATGAACTGCGGATGGGTGCGGGACAGGAAAATCTGCGGGCCGCGGGTTTCGCGGCGCACGTCGAAGATGTAGGCGCGGATGCGGTCGCCGTTGCGCAGCGCCTCGCGCGGCAGCATTTCGTCGCGGCGCACGATGGCTTCGCCGCGGCCGAGATCGACGATCACGCTGCCGTATTCGACGCGCTTGACGATGCCGTTGACGATCTCGCCGATGCGGTCCTTGAATTCCTGATATTGCCGGTCGCGCTCGGCCTCGCGTACCTTCTGCACGATCACCTGCTTGGCGGACTGGGCGGCGATGCGGCCATATTCCAGTGGCGGCAGGGTGTCGGCGATGGTGTCGCCGATCTGCGCGGTGGGGTTGGCCTTCTGCGCATCCTTCAGCGAAATCTGGTTGGCGGCGTTCTCGACCGCCTCCACCACCAGCATGTGCCGCGACAGGCGCAACTCGCCTTTCTTGGCGTCGATCTCCGCATGCACGTCGGTTTCGGAGCCGTAACGGGCACGCGCCGCTTTCGCGATGGCGTCTTCCATGGCGGCGATCACGATCGAACGGTCGATCGATTTTTCGCGCGCGACGGCATCGGCGATTTGCAGCAGTTCCAGTTTATTGGCGCTGACAGCGGCCATGGCTTACTCTCCTTCGTGGGGATCGGTTTCGGCAGTGCGCCGCTTGGCGTCGGCGGCCAGCCTGTGGGCTTTGGTGTTCTGCGGCAGCGGTTTCTTCGCTTTCTTGGCGGCTTGTTTGTCCGCTTTCGATTGATGCGGCTTCGCCTTGCCGCGCATTTCGCGCGCCTTCTTGGCGTGTTCCGGAGGCGGCGGCAGCACGCCCGCATTCTCGAGCTGCTCGCGCTCGGCGTCGCGGCCGCGACGCATGGATTCGGCGATCAACTGGTTGGTCAGGACGAGGTTCGCGCTGGCGATGTCCGCGAGCGGCAATTGCACGTCGGCCTCCTGCGCGCCTTTGTGCTCCTTGACGTCGTCGCGCGTCACGCGCACGAGGCCGCCTTCGATGCCCTGCAGCATGCCGCGAAATCGCTTGCGGCCATCATGTGGCACCGCCATTTCGATCTTCACGAGATGACCGGTGTAGCGCTCGAAATCCGACTGGCGCACCAGCGGCCGGTCGATGCCCGGCGAGGAAATTTCAAGCCGATAGGCGCGCTGGATCGGGTCGGCGACATCCATCACCGGCGACAGCGCCTTGGAGATGGCTTCGCAATCGTCGATCAGCATGGTGCCGTCCGGCCGTTCGGCCATGATCTGCACGGTGCAGCCGGCTTCCCCGGAAATCTTGATGCGGACCAACTGATAGCCGAGTCCTTCGAGCACCGGCTCGGCGACAGCCGCCACCCGCGCCGCGACACCCGGCTCGACGACCAGGCGGCGTTCGACCGCAGGCATGATCTCAGCAAACATGGCGGTTTCGGGAAGGGCGGCGGGTTCGGTCATATCGGGTGTCGGCGGTCCGTCTCTTATGGTTAAGAAAAGGTTTTGATGCACTGCCGGAGCAGCGTCGGTTTCTCATGGCAGGAAAGCCCTGCCTCTTCTGCAAGCTCAGGCGGTCGCGCTGGTAATAAAAAAGAGCGGGTCCGGAAGGGCCCACTCTCCTACGCGATCGTATGAGATAATTGTTGCCCCGGCATATACTCCGTTTCCGGGTCCCGGACAAGGGGCCGGAAACGGCCGGGAACCGAAGGGCAAGCCTGAGTGGAGCAAGCCCGCGGAAATGAAGGATCGGCTAAACCCTTCATTCATCAGCAGTCCCTAGATTGGCACCTTGCGCTCGATCCCGTGCGGACCCTGATTTCATGGCAGCCACTTCTCTGATCCCCGAACTCGATGAGATCGCCAAACGCGGCTCGGCGGAAAAACGTGCGGCCACGGTCACGAAGCTGGTTGATCTGTTCGTGCAGGGCGCATCGATTTTCGGGCCGCAGCATGTCGATCTGTTCGACGGCATCCTGATCGGTCTCGTGCCTGCAGCGGAGCCCGCGGCGCGCGCCAGCGTGGCCGCGCGGTTTGCGAGCCTGTCCAACGCACCGCCCGGCGTCATCAATTATCTTGCCCGCGAGGACGAGATCCGCATCGCCGGTCCGGTCCTGAGCCGGTCGCCCTTGATCGAGGACGAGTTGCTTCTGGAGATCGCGCGCGCCAAGGGGCAGGCGCATCTCGCGGTGATCTCGGAGCGCGATACGCTCGCGGCGCCGCTGACCGATGTGATCCTGCGCCGTGCCGACCGCGAAGTGGTGCGCGTGCTGGCAAAGAATTCCGGCGCGACATTTTCCGCGGCGGGCTATTCGGGGCTGATCAATCGCGCGGTCGATGACGGCGTGCTGGCGCTGTCGCTTGGGCAGCGCGAGGATATCTCGCCCGACGGCTTGAAGGAATTGTTGTCGAGGTCGGTGGACATCGTGCGCCGCCGGATGTTCGAGACGGCGAAGCCGAAGCAACGCCTCGCGATCAACCAGGCGATGCTGGAAATTTCCTCGGCGCCGCGCACGCGTCTGGTGAAGCGCGATTTCGCGCCGGCGCAACGGTTGATCCTGGCGCTGCATCAGTCCGGCGGCTTGAACGAGGCGGCGCTGCTCAACTTCGCCAAGGAACATAAATACGAGGAAGCCGTCGCCGCGGTGTCGGCGATGTCCGGTGTGCGGCTGATGACGGTCGATCAATTGATTCTCGGCGACCGCTACGATCCGATCCTTTTGATCGCGCGCGGGATCGGCCTCGAATGGGCAACGGCGCGGGCGCTGATCATGCTGCGTCTGGGACCGGGCAAGATGCCTTCGCCACCGGACATCGAGGAAGCGCGGCTCAATTACGAGCGGCTTTCGACCTCCACCGCCCAGCGCGTGCTGGTGTTCTGGCGGGCGCGCGAAACATAAGCCCGCGCAAATGCGCAATCACACCCGCTGAAACCGCAGGTAGGACGCCTTGCGGCCCTCGCGCGTCGCCTTCGCGCCGTAGCGCGTCATGGTGTAGCCCGGCCATGGCGCGCGCCAATCCTGGGCGCGTTCCGCCTGCCAGAGAAAATCGTCCGATCCCTGCATGTGCCACAGTGTCCATGACGTGTAGTCGTCGATGTCGCAGACGAAGCGGAACTCGCCGTGTGGCACCAGGGCGCGCGCCATCGCCGCGATAGTGGCGTCCTGCACGAAGCGGCGTTTCCAGTGCCGCCGTTTCGGCCACGGATCGGGATGGATCAAATCGATCCGTGCCAGTGATTGCTTGGGCACCCAGGCGAGCAATTCAGCAGCGTCGCCCGCGAACAGGCGGATGTTGGTGAGGCCGCGCGCTTCGATCTGTGCGAGGATTTTCGCCATGCCGTTGACGTAGGGCTCGCAGCCGATGAAGCCGGTGTCCGGAAAGGCCGCTGCCTCGGCGAGCAGATGTTCGCCGCCGCCGAAGCCGATCTCTAGACGGACGGCATTCGTGCCTGGGGGAAACAGCGCGGCCAAATTCGCAGGCGCAGCCGCGCGGATGTCGAGCGTAAGGCGTGGCAGCAAATCCTCGATCAGCACGGCGTGATGCGGGCGCAGCTTGTGGCCCTTGCGACGCCCGAAGAACGAGCCGGGTTGCCGCGAGGGTGCATCATCACTGTGGGTCATGTGTCGATTGTCCGCCATGTCGAAGCGAGCCTTGCAGGAAAGAGGACACAGGAGAATTCCGCGTCGGAGATGACGCAATAAAAGGCTCCTGGTCAAAAAGGAAATCGAAAAATCGCGCGGGGATCAGGCGAGCATCAGGAGGAAGTCTGCGTTGCCGCGATCTGTTCGACGAGATCGACGATGCTGCGGCGAAGCTTGGCATCCGTGATCTTCGTAAATGCACGCGTCAGCGTCAGTCCCTCGGATGTCGCGAGAAAGTCCGAGACATAGGCGGGAGAGGGCGCTTCACCCAGGCCATCGATGCTGGCATTGCTGGTCGGGCCGCCCTCGAAGAAAAATGAAACCGGCACCTGCAGGATGTCCGCGATCTGATGCAGGCGGCTCGCGCCGACGCGATTGGTGCCTTTTTCGTATTTCTGGATTTGCTGGAACGTCAGCCCAAGTGCGTCGCCGAGCTTCTCCTGGCTCAATCCCAGCATGATGCGACGCATCCGCACGCGGCTGCCGACATATTTGTCGACCGGGTTTGGTGTTTTCGCCGACATCACAATTCTTCCCCGACGGGCCGCGAAAAGAGCGCGATATTCCTCGACTAAGCGGCTTTTTCAGGCTTCGTCAAATCTCGTCTTTGCCCCATTCGGTCGCAATCGGGAAGGACAGTGCAGTTTAGGCCGATAAACGGGGTCAAAAGGAGACGGTTTTTTTGCATTGTCTCACTATTTGATATTGCTCGTGGAATTGGCCGTCAGGCCTCGCGGCGCCGCCGGACCAGCACGATGAATGATGCGAGCACGACCATAATGGCGAGCGGGATATGCCGCCAGCGCGAGAAAACGGTCGGCGGTAACGCCGTAGGTAGGCCGGAATCAAGGATCGCTTCCTGACCGAGCGCGAGATGGCCGACTTCGCGTCCCACAGGATCGATCACCGCGGAAATGCCGGTGTTGGCGCTGCGCACGATCGGCAGTCCTTCCTCGATGGCGCGCAGGCGCGCCATCTGAAGATGCTGGTGGGGGCCGGTGCTGTTGCCGAACCAGCCGTCATTGGTCAGGTTGACGATCCATCCCGGCCGTTCGCCCTCTGGGACGATAGATCCGGAGAAGGCGACCTCGTAGCAGATCAATGGTAGCAAATGCGGCGCGCCGGGAATCGTCATGACACGGCGGCGGGTGCCGGGAATGAAGCCGCCCTGCACCTTGGTGAGCTGCTGGAAGCCGAGTTTCTCCAGCATGCTCTGGAACGGCAAATATTCGCCGAAGGGCACCAGATGCAATTTATCGTAGGTCGATAGAATGTCGCCGTCATGGTTGATGACGTAGATCGAGTTGTAGGCCTTGGTCGGCCTCACCGCGGGCGACAGGTCGGGCGCGCGCACGGCGCCGGTAATCAAGGTGGTCTGTGGCGGCAGGAAGTTCGCGATCTTCGCGAGCTCGGCCGGTTCGCGGGTCAGGAAAAACGGAAACGCGGATTCCGGCCAGATCAGGATCGTGGCGGTGCGCACGCCGCTTGTCTGCGGCCCGGTGGCGCGATCCGACAGTGCGATGTATTTCGCGATCACCGCATCCCTGGCGGAATAGTTGAACTTCACGTCCTGCTGCAGGTTCGGCTGCATCAGCCGCAGCTTCACGCCGCTCACCAATTGCGTCGGATGGCGATCGAGCCGCCATGCGCCGTAACCGCCATTAGCCGCGAGCAGGATGAGCGCGATTGCGAGCGGCAGCCATGGCTGTTTCGTGCGGGCACGATCGTCGATCAAGGCTGCGGGGCTGGCGAAAATCGCAATCGCGAGGAAGGTCATGCCCCAGATGCCGATCAGTGAGGCAACCTGCGCCATCGCCAGCGGCTCGGCGAGCGCATAGCCGAACAGATTCCAGGGAAAGCCGGAGAGGATGTGGCCGCGCAGCCATTCGCTCACGGTGAGCGCAACGGCGAGTGCGAGAATGCGCGACCAGTCTTTCGTCCAGATCAGCCGTGCCAGTGCGCAGCCCGAGGCCATGAACAATGCGAGCAGCGCGGGCAGGCCGAGGATCGCAAGCGGCAACAGCCAGGCGAACGTCTCGGCATCGACGAGGAAGGCGTTGCCGATCCAGTACAGTCCGGCGACGAAATAACCGAGACCGAACCACCAACCGGCAATGGCGGCAGCAATCACGCCGCGCCGGCCGGGCCCGGTGCCGTCGATCAGCCACACCAGCACCGGGAAGGTGACGAACAACACCGGCCAGGCATTGAAAGGCGCCATTGCCAATGCGGAGATCGCGCCCGAGACCGCGGCGATGGCGGCGCGCCGCCAACCCCAACTCAGAATCGGCGCACGGGCGGCTGAGCGCAAGGCATCGGCGGCAACGCTCATGTATTTGGTTCTCCACCCGATGGCGGCTTGGCCGGTGGCTGTTCGGCGGATGGTTCACGTCGGCGCCCGTCGCGCGGCGGGCGGCCGCTGGCTTCTTCCTTGCGGATGCCGATGCGCACGCGCTTGACACGGCGCGGGTCGGCATCGAGCACCTCGATCTCGAAATGGCCGGGGCCGGGAATGATTTCGCCACGCACCGGGAAGCGGCCGATCTGATTGACCAGATAACCGCCGAGCGTATCGACCTCTTCGCCGGCCTCGCCGGTGTCGAATGCGTCACCGACCGCGGACTTCACATCGTCGAGACTCGCGCGGCCATTGGCAATGAAGGAGTTGTCGGCCTGATGGACCACGGAGGGTGCTTCGTCGCTGTCGTGTTCGTCGTCGATCTCGCCGACAATCTGCTCGACGATGTCTTCGATCGAGACGAGGCCGTCGGTGCCGCCATACTCGTCGACCACGAGCGCCAGATGGATGCGGGTCGCCTGCATCTGCGCCAGCAAATCGATCGCGGGCATTGACGGCGGCACGTACAGAAGTTCGCGCATGATCGCCGTGTCGGCGAGCGGAATGCCGAGATTGACGGATTTCAGATCGAGGCCCGCCGGAAACGGCTTCTTGCGTTTGGCGTTGACCTCGGGATCGACCTTGGCCTTCGAGGTGATGAAGGCCACGAGGTCGCGGATGTGAACGATGCCCTCGGGCTCGTCGAGCGTGTCGTTGTACACGACGAGACGCGAATGACCCGCGCTCTCGAACAGCGACATCAGTTCGGCCAATGAAATATCGCGGCGCACCGCGATGATGTCGGCGCGCGGCACCATGACATCGACGATGCGGCGATCATGCAGCGACAGGATGTTGCGCAGCATCGTGCGCTCGACTGCGGTGAAGCTGCTTTCGTCATCGGGCGCGGTGGCGTCGAGCACGACCTGAATGTCGGCGCGGGCGGAGCCCGCTTTCCAGCCGAACAATGAGCGGATCGCACGCACCAGCCATGAATCGGCGGCGGGCCGCAGCACCTCGCCCTGCTGCACCGGAACGGGCAGCGAAGCGTTCGAGGAAGCGGGTGGCGCCGCGTGAGGATCGGAGTCGGTCACTTACTTCGCCTGGTCATGGGTGAAATAGGGGTCGGCGATGCCGAGTTTCGCCAGAATATCCCGCTCCAGCCCTTCCATCTCCTCGGCTTCGTCATCGTTGAGGTGGTCATAGCCGAGCAGGTGCAGGAAGCCATGGATGGCAAGATGACTCAAATGGTTTTGGAACGGCTTGTTTTCGGTTTCGGCCTCAAGGCGTGTCGTCTCAAAGGCGATGGCGATGTCGCCGAGCATCAAGGGCTGCGGTGTTGCGCCGGGCGGTTGTGCCGCCGGGAAGGAGAGCACGTTGGTCGCCTTGTCCTGGCCGCGCCAGTCGCGGTTCAATTCGCGAATGCGCGCGTCGTCGGTCAGCATCACCGCGACTTCGGTCTCATCTGCGGGCAGTTCGACGAACGAAGCCGCGGCTGCGATGGCGCGCTGGACGATGTCTTCGGCATCGGCCTGCGCCTGCCAGCATTCGGCGGCAATCAGGACATCGGCGGTCGGAGGGAGGGACATTGTCTCAGGTTGGCTTGGCCGGGGATGCGGGACGCGGAGCGCCCTCGTAGGCGGCGACGATTTTCGCCACCAGTTCGTGACGGATCACGTCTTCGGCGGCAAACGTCACCTGCGCGATGCCTTCGACGCTGGACAACAGCTTTGAGGCTTCCGCAAGGCCGGATTGCTGCCCGTTCGGCAGATCGACCTGGCTCGGGTCGCCGGTGATGATCATGCGGCTGTTTTCGCCAAGGCGGGTGAGGAACATTTTCATCTGCATCGACGTGGTGTTCTGCGCTTCATCGAGGATGATCGCGGCGTTGGTCAGCGTGCGGCCGCGCATGAAGGCGAGCGGCGCGATCTCGATCTCGCCGCTTTGCAGCGCGCGCTCGACCACGCGCGAATCCATCAGATCGTACAGTGCGTCGTAGATCGGCCTTAAATAAGGATCGACTTTCTCGCGCATGTCGCCGGGCAGGAAGCCGAGCCGTTCGCCCGCTTCCACGGCGGGGCGCGACAGGATGATACGATCGACTTCCTTGCGCTCGAACAGTTGGCACGCCTGCGCCACCGCGAGCCAGGTCTTGCCGGTGCCTGCGGGGCCGATGCCGAACACCAGTTCGTTGCGTTTCAGCGCGCGGATATAGGCGTCCTGCGCGGCGGTGCGGGCGCGCACCGGGCGCTTGCGCAGGTTGATTTCCTCGAACGAGGATTTTCCGGCGCGGGTCTCGAAATCGAACAGCGAGCCCTGCGCAAGGATGGCGCGGATCGCGCCTTCGACATCGCCGTGGCTGATGTCGTTTGCCGCCAGCGCCTGCTTGTAGAGTGTTTCGAGCACGCGCCGCGCGGCGTCGCAGCCGTCGCGCGAGCCTGCGATAGTGACATGGTTGCCGCGTGAATCGGCGACCACGCCGAGGCGGCGTTCGATCAGCGCGAGGTGCTGGCCGTAAGGCCCCACCAGCGCGGAGGCGGCGCGGTTGTCGTCGAAGGCGACGACGATCTCTGTTTCCGGTGAGGAGGAAAGGTCGCGATCGGGTTTGCGGCCGGGAGCGAGTGAGGGTGAATCCGCTGCGCTTTTAGGCAAAGGTTTCAGGCTCCGTTGCAAGGATCGGTAAGTGGGTCGTGTCCGCCGCAGGCGTCGATGCGAGGCGGCCCTTGAGGCTGTAGCGTTCGAGACTGTCGATGGTGACCGGCAGGACTTGGCCGATGATGTCGGCGGGTGCCATCACATGCGCCGGTTGCAGATAGGCGGTACGGCCGACGATCTGACCCGGCTCGCGGCCTACGCGCTCGAACAGCACCTCGACGGTGCGGCCGATGGCAGCCCTGTTGAAGCTCGCCTGCTGGGCGTCGATCAGGGCCTGGAGCCGCGCCAGGCGCTCGTCCATCACCGCTGCTGGAACAGCCAAGGCCGTGTCCGTCTCCTGCATGTCCGCCGCCGGGGTGCCCGGACGGGGCGAATACTTGAACGAATAAGCGCCAGCGTAACTGATTTGTGTGACAAGCGCGAGCGTATCGGTGAAATCCTGTTCGGTTTCACCCGGAAAGCCGACGATGAAATCCGAGGAAAACGCAATCGCCGGGGCCGCCTTGCGGAACCGTTCGACGGTGCGGACGTAATCGGCCGCGGTGTGCTTGCGGTTCATCGCCGCCAGAATCCGGTCGGAGCCGGACTGTACCGGCAGATGCACGAATGGCATCACGGCGGGAATGTCGCGGTGGGCTTCGATCAATGAATCATCCACATCGCGCGGATGGCTGGTCGAATAACGTAGCCGCGCGATGCCGGGGATTTCGGCGAGGCGATGCAGCAGGCGGCCGAGCGATCCGGTCCGTCCATTGGCGTCCTCGCCGTGATAGGCGTTGACGTTCTGGCCGATCAGCGTGATCTCGCGCACGCCGTTGTCGGCGAGGCGTTTCACGTCCGCGACGATGGCGGCAACCGGCCGCGATACTTCCATGCCGCGCGTATAAGGCACGACGCAGAACGTGCAGAACTTGTCGCAGCCTTCCTGCACCGTGACGAAAGATGAAATGCCGCGCGCGCGGATCGCTGCGGGGTTCGGCGCAGGCAGCGCGGAAAATTTATCTTCGATGGGAAATTCGGTTTCGATCGCGGGCGCGCCGCTGCGCGCCTGCGCGAGCAGTTTCGGAAGATTGTGATAGCTCTGCGGGCCGACCACCACATCGACGGTCGAAGCGCGGCGGGTGATCTCCGCGCCTTCGGCCTGCGCCACGCATCCGGCCACCGCGATCTTCACCTCGCGGCCTTCGCGCGCGGCTTCTTCCTTCATCACCCGCAGGCGGCCGAGTTCGGAGAATACTTTCTCCGAGGCCTTCTCACGGATATGGCAGGTGTTGAGGATGACGAGGTCGGCCTCGTTCGCGTCCGCCGTCTCCACGAATCCCTCGGGCGCCAGCGTGTCCACCATGCGTTGCGCATCGTAGACGTTCATCTGGCAGCCGTAGGACTTGATGTGCAGCTTGCGCGGCGGCGTCATGAAAACCGGTTTGGTTGCGGCGGTGGCGGAAGGAGCAGGGCTCTTTTCGCGGCAAGCGCTTCAAATATAGCGGATCGGGGCCCGAATCCAGCGATCAAGGGCCGCAAAACCTGCTGAAATTGATGGAATTTCAGCTTTTGTCGTCCTCGAGCGGAACGCAATACAGTTCCAGGCGGTGGTCCACCAGCCGGTAGCCGAGTTTCCGGGCGATCTCGGTCTGCAGCGTCTCGATCTGCTCGGAGGTGAATTCGATCACCTTGCCGTCGCGCAGGTTGATGAGATGGTCGTGATGGTTGTCCGGCACCTGCTCGTAGCGCGCGCGACCCTCGCGAAAATCGTGGCGCTCGATGATGCCCGCATCCTCGAACAGCTTGACGGTACGGTACACCGTCGAGATCGAGATCTTGTCGTCGATGGTGACGCAGCGCCGGTACAGTTCTTCCACGTCGGGATGGTCGTTGGAATCCGCGAGCACGCGCGCGATCACGCGACGCTGTTCGGTCATGCGCATGCCGGTTGCGGCGCAGCGCGACTCGATGTCGGTCGAGGTGGAAGCGGAGACAGGTTTCACGACTGGCATGGGTGCCATTTTGCCATTCTGGAGTTACGGCGACAAGTCGCGACGCATCACGATGGCATTTAATTGAGCGCCGCTGTCATCTTTATAATAGCGCTCGCGTCGGCCGACGGTGCTGAAACCTGCCTTCGCATACAGCGCGTGCGCGGGCTGGTTGTTCTCCTCGACTTCGAGAAAAACCGTGCGGATGCCGGTCCCGGCAAGATAGCCGAGATGGGTCTGGACCAGCGGGCCGGACAGGCCGCGCCCGCGCAAGGAAGGCGCGATCGCGACGGATAGAATCTCCGCCTCGTCCGCCGCCATGCGCGACAGGATGAAGCCCGCGAGGGTGCGGCCCGTTCGCAGCCGGTGCGCCAGCACGCTGCGGTCGGCCAGCAATTGTTCGAATTCTCCGGCATCCCATCCACGGTGAAAGGATGCCTTGTGCAGGCGCGCCAGAGCAGGCGCGTCGCGCAAAGTCGCGGGCTCGACCACCGCGTTGCTGGGTGATGAGAACAGCGAAAGAAATTTCGAGACGAGGCCCGGCATCAGCGTTGCGCCAGTTCGGCCTTGGTCTTGGCATCGGGCGCACGCAGGTAATAGGGCCGTGGCGGTGCCTCGACGGGATCGGCGCTGGCACCGAGCCATGCCACCCATGCGATATCCGGCGCCGCCTGCCGGTTGACGGATGCGGGCGGCTCGAACTGCGATGGCCATTGCTTTGCGATCATCTCGGCGGCATCGCCGACGATGTGCGCGGGGCCAAAGCGCGCGGCGCGGAAGACGTCCTCGATCGGCACGATGGCGGGATCGATGAGCGTCGTTCCCTCGCCGGAAAACACCTGCGCATAGACGTGGCCGTGGCGGGCGTCGATGGCCGCGATCACCGGCACTTCACTCCCAGCTTCGATCAGCGGCGCGGCAAAGCCGGCGAGCGTGGTGACGCCGATCACCGGCCGGTGGGCGGCAAGGCCGAGCCCGCGCGCCGCCGAAATGCCTACCCGAAGCCCGGTGAAACTACCGGGGCCGACGGTGACCGCGATGCGATCGAGCGCGGCATAGGACAGGCCGGAGGCTTTCATCACCTCGTCGATCATCGGCATCAGTGCTTCGGCGTGGCCCCGCTTCATCGGCTGGCTCTGCCGTGCGCGGAAGATTTCCGCTTCGGTGTCGAGCACCGCGGCAGCGCAGGATTCCAGCGCGGTATCGATGGCGAGAACGAGCATGATGGCCGGAAAAGGTTTCGTGAAATCTGAAATCGCAGGTTTGTTACACAAGTGTAACGGCGTCGCTTGCGCAACCATTCAGAAAAATAAATGGCCGGGTCAAGCCCGGCCATCGTCAAATCGTCACGCTCGCAGGTGCGTGGGCACTTACATCGGCCGCACTTCGACAACGTCGGGGACGAAATGCTTGAGCAGGTTCTGGATGCCGTGCTTGAGCGTCGCGGTCGAGGACGGGCAGCCCGAGCAGGAGCCCTTCATGTCGAGGAAAACGATGCCGTCCTTGAAGCCGCGGAAGGTGATGTCGCCGCCGTCGCTGGCGACCGCCGGGCGGACGCGGGTTTCCAGAATGTCCTTGATGATGCCGACCGTCTCGGCGTCGGCCTCGCTGAAGAATTCCTCGGCGTGTGGGCCCGCATCCGGCTGCGCGCCGTCGGCGAGGATCGGCGCACCGGACATATAGTGTTCCATGATGGTGCCGAGGATCGCGGGCTTGAGGTGCTGCCAGTCGCCGTCGTCCTTGGTGACGGTGACGAAATCGGAGCCGTAGAACACGCCGGTGACGCCGGGAATGTCGAACAGTTTCACGGCCAGCGGCGAGCGCCCGGCGCTGTCGCGGCTGGTGAATTCCATCGTGCCGTCGTCGAGCACGGCACGGCCGGGCAGGAACTTCAGCGTGGCGGGATTGGGGGTAGCTTCGGTCTGGATGAACATGGGTGTCTCCAACACATCGCCGGTTCAAGGCCAGCGTGATCGGTTGCGATGGCTTCTCCTAACAGATGGCGCCGCAAAAAGCACGGTCAAGCCCGCAGCGCAGATATGCGGCCGCGAAATAAGGTCAGGAATAGAAGGACTTGAGACCGAAATGCCGCAGGCATCCGGGCTATTTCGCCTGCACGAAACCAACGATGTCCTTGACCGCCTTCATGGTCTCCGAGGCGATGGCGCGAGCGCGGTCGGCGCCCTTCACCAGCACCGCATCGACATGGCCGGGGTCCTGCATCAGCCGCTTCATTTCGGCGCCGATCGGGCCGAGCTTGTCGACGGAGAGATCGACCAGCGTCGACTTGAAGCCCGAGAACTGTCCGCCGCCGAATTCGCGCAGTACGTCGGCCTTGGTGCGGCCGGAAAGTGCCGCGTAGATGCCGACGAGATTGTCGGCTTCGGGACGCGATTTCAGGCCTTCTTCCTCGGACGGCAACGGTTCGGGATCGGTTTTGGCCTTGCGGATCTTCTGCGCGATGGCGTCGGCATCGTCGGTGAGATTGATGCGCGAGTAATCCGAAGGGTCGGATTTCGACATTTTCTTCGAGCCGTCGCGCAGCGACATGATGCGTGTGGCGGGGCCCGTGATCAGCGGCTCCGGCTGCGGGAAGAACTTCGCGTCATAACCCTTGGCGGCGATGGATTCCGAGAAGTCATTGTTGAACTTCTGCGCGATATCACGCGCCAGTTCGAGGTGCTGCTTCTGGTCCTCGCCGACCGGCACATGGGTCGCGCGATAGACCAGAATGTCGGCGGCCATCAGGTTCGGGTAGGCGTAGAGGCCGACGGAGGCGTTCTCGCGATCCTTGCCGGCCTTCTCCTTGAACTGGGTCATGCGGTTCAGCCAGCCGAGGCGGGCGACGCAATTGAGCACCCAGGCGAGCTCGGCGTGCTCGGCGACCTGGCTCTGGTTGAAGACGATATGCTTGTCGGGATCGACGCCGCTGGCGAGGAACGCCGCCGTCACTTCACGGATGTTGTGCGTCAGTTCGACCGGGTTCTGCCAGACCGTGATCGCGTGCAGGTCCACCACGCAATAGATGCAGTTGTGGGTCTGCTGCAATTTCACGAAATTGACGATGGCGCCGAGATAATTGCCGAGGTGCAGATTGCCCGTCGGCTGAACGCCCGAAAAAACCCGCTGAATCGCTGTCATGATGCCGTTCCCGTGGAAGTGGCGTTTGATGTCGCGAGCCGCTTCCGCCACTCACTTGCCACGCGGGCCACGGTCGCGCAAGTCGCCGAATGCCTCGCCCCAGCTCACGACATCGAACAGATCGAGCAAGAGGCCATAGAACGAAATTCCGGCCGCGATCATTCCGCCCAGAATGGTGAGGCGCGGGAAGAACGGCGCGTTCTCGGTCAGCGGCGCGACGAAATGCTGCGAGGTAAAAATTGTCAGTCCCATGATGGCGGCGCACAGCGCGATGCGCGGCAGCCGCCGCTGCGCGATTTCATCGATGGAGAAGCCGAAAGAGGATGCGCCGCGCCAGGTCAGGATCAGGGCGCAAATCCACGCGCCGAGCGAGATGCTTGCGGCGATGCCGGACACGCCGAAGCGATGGCTGACCAGCACACCGGCAATGACCGCGCCTGCGATGCCCGCGAGCGTCGCGAGCAACGGCGTTCGGGTATCCTCGCGCGCGAAAAAGGCAGGTGCGAGCACTTTCACCAGCACGTAGGCAGGCAGCCCCAATGCCAGCACCGACAGCGCCTGCGCGGTCGCCGCGGTGTCGGCGGAGGTGAACGCGCCGTGCTCGAACAGGATGGCGATGATCGGTTCGCTCAACAGCATCAGGCCGAGCGTGGCGGGCAGCACCAGCCCGACGGCGAGTTCGACGCCGCGCGATTGCGCATGGGTGAGGGCGTCATGATCCTCGTTCTGAACCGCATGGGTGAATTCGGGCATCAGCACGGTGCCCATCGCGACGCCGACCATGCCGAGCGGCAGTTCGATCAGGCGGTTGGCGAAATAGAGCCATGACACTGCAGCAGGCTTGCCGGAGGCGATGATCGCGCCCGCGACGATCAGGAACTGCGGTCCGGAATTGGCGATCATGCCGGGCACGGCCTTGCGATAGAAGTCGCGGATCTGCGGATTGAAGGAGATGCGGATAGGCGTGGCGATGCCGCCGCGCCACGGCCGGCGTTGGATCAGCACCAGCATCTGGAAGCACCCGGCGACGCCGACCGCGCCCGCGATGATCGTCGCCGATGTCTGCGCGTCGTGCTGCCAGACGAGCAGCGTCAGGATGATGACGATCATCATGATGTTGAACAGTACCGGCGAGAAGGCGGTGAGCAGGAAGCGGCGTTCGGCGTTGAGCACGCCCATCATCACCGTAATCGGGCCGACGAAGGCGAAATAAGGCATCATCAGCCGCGCGTTGTCGATCGCGAGCTGCATGGTCTGGTGGCCGATGAAGCCCGGCGCCATCACCGAGATCACGAGCGGCATCAGCCCGGTGAACACCACGGCGATCCCGATCAGGATCAGGCAGAGGTTGCCCATCACTTGTCCTGCGAAAGCGGTGGCGGCGATCGCGCCCTCGCTGTCGCGCAGTCGCAGATAGATCGGCACCAATGCGGCGTTCAGCGAGCCCTCGGAGAGCGCGCGGCGGGCGACATTGATGAATTGCAGCGCGACCAGGAAGGCATCCGCGACCGGCCCGGCGCCGAGCAGGGCGGCGATCAGCGTATCGCGGAGAAAGCCCAGAACCCGCGAGATCAGCGTTCCGGCGGAAACCGTGATGATGTGGCGGATCATCGGTGTTTGGCAGGCTGTTCCGGAATAAGTCGAAAGTTCGACTGCTTGCTGGCAGAGGCTTTGTCGTGATAGGTCGCGCTGGCGTTCAACCGCCGCGAATACCTCCGCCTCTTACCAGTTTTTCCCGGTTTCGGCCTCACCCCGCAGGATTTAATCTTAATGAACAGCGCCAAATACGATGTGCTCGGCATCGGCAACGCCCTTTTCGATATTCTGGTGCAGGTGGACGAGCGGTTCCTGACCGACCACGGCATGGCCAAGGGTTCGATGGCGCTGATCGACGAGGGCCGCGCCGCTTCGATCTATGGCGACATGGGACCGGCCACGGAAGTGTCCGGCGGATCGGCGGCCAACACCATCGTCGGCGTTGCCCAGCTCGGGGCGCGCGCGGCCTATGTCGGCAAGATCAAGGACGACCAGATCGGCAAACTCTATGCGCACGACATTCGCGCGGCCGGCGTTGCGTTCGACACCGTGGCCGCCACGGGCGGACCGGCGACCGGCTGTTCCTACATTCTGGTGACGCCGGACGGCGAGCGCACGATGAACACCTATCTCGGCG
>Ga0153956_1001670_pt1 | contig 18665 bp, 14 predicted proteins | sample TSFL040MetaG_FD_104704 | JGI IMG/M metagenome (GOLD analysis project Ga0153956, IMG submission 104704) | Attine ant fungus gardens microbial communities from Florida, USA - TSFL040 MetaG | ecosystem: Host-associated > Fungi > Mycelium > Unclassified | place: USA: Florida, Wekiwa Springs...
GTCGTCGTTTGAGTCTTTAGAACAGTAGAAAGATCGGTATCGTAAACTTTTACTTCCGATGGCAGCCCGAATGGAAAAACTCCCGATGTCGGCTCATAGTAAGATGTGGTAGTACGCTTGATGTTTGTACCGTCACCCACCCGCCCCTCGACGGGTCGCGGATTAAGTATATAATTAAGATTTACATCGTCCTGTGTCCAGTCGGTCCATGTCCACCTTAGTCTTGTAGAACACCCTGATCCAACACAATCTTCTGTTGCAATGGGAAGGCCCTCCTTCCATCCGGAGTCCCCTATATACGTGCGCGTGTAGTGGCCGTAAGGATCCCCGATAATGGCAGTATCTATTCGAGTTGCCGAACCTGAGATACTGTTTGGCAATGAATAGGCCGCTCCCGTAGTAATGCTGTTCATTGCCACCACCTCTGCATTCCCATTGAAATTTTCGGCCCATGATCTGGTCGTCCCAAAGCGGGGACAATCAGCGCGAGTCCCTGAGACCGAGTCGAGATCTGTCGAAACGTAATTTAAGATGTCCGAGGGGCTATCCGCAGCAACACTTGATATCTTTTGAACTTGAAGATATCCATTATAGTCAAATTTGGTAAAGCTCCCATCAGCGTATGTGATCTTATTCAGAACCTTCAACACGGCATCATCAGGGGGACCAACTACACTCAATCCCGAATCCCAATCGGTATCTACCGTCTTAGTCGTATATGAAAATGTTGCGTAAGTGTGGGTTGCACTTGTGCCCGCGCCATTAGACCCTTTCCAGGATTGGGTTATCGAGGTTGGATAAAATTCGTCATCATATGCAATATTTATCTCACGGCCAAGTGTATCAGTAACTTTTGTCAGTAGTCCTTCATCACTATTAGCAATCGTAATATAATTACCGTTACGATCTTTGATCTCCTTACATCTAAAGGCTCCGGCCTTCCACTCGTAACTCATTTTTGTACCGTCTGTGGACAAAACCGTGATCGTTATCTCTTCAACAGGATCATTCGGATTCGAGGCACCACTTGTAATGATCTGAGTATAGCTGGAATCTGCGGTCTCATATATATTACTTACCGCAGTTTGCCTGAACTCAACTCTTGCTCCGGCCGGGGTAACCATAAGATATGACCAGCCATTACGGACATTATCATAATATGCAGGCTCAATCGTCGGATATCCCATTCGAAATCCCGGAGTGATATTTGAGGTATCGGGATCAAAGTATATTGTCGAGCTATCCTTGATCCAAATAAGTGAGTTATAACCTATACCAATGCCGGCATCCAATCCCGAACGGCCCGACAATCCGACAAGCGATGTGCTCCAACCAAAATTTTGCGAATATAAGTTAGTACCGCCGGTTGCATTCCTGGGATTAAGGCGCAAACCAGCCATCGCTGAACCAGGAACGTTGCCGCCCACTTGATGAATATAGGCTGACGTTGCAGCAAAATCTCCGTAAACTCCTAACGCATCATGGTCATATGTGGCTGTCCCATTTATAAGCGTATGCCATACACCCGTTTTAGGCCGCCAAACACAGAAATCTGTCTTTCCATCGCCGTCCATATCAGCCGGAACAGGCTGGTCGCCATAGTTCCCCCAAGCCTGACTAAAATATGTCGAATAGCCGGTAGAGCTTTTAAGTATGTACCACATACCTGTAGCCGCACGAAAAACACCGGGATCACTCTTCCCATCGCCGTCAAAATCCATGGCAAAAGGAACATCCGTCGACAGCCCCCATTCAAATGCCATAAATCCGGCGGTACTGCCATCTATATACCAATATCCTGTTGACGGGCGAAAAACGGCCTTATCCATTATTCCGTCACCATCAAAATTTCCGGCAATAGGGATATCTCCGGTTGTTCCGAATGCGGCATTTGTTACAGTACCTGTCGCTCCGTCACGGAACCACCATATTCCAGTTGAAGGACGATATATAGCCTCATCAGTAACATTATCCGAACCGACCCAAAAACCAGGAACCGGTATATCTCCAGCTTGCCCAAAGCCGGTTATCGTCAATGTAGTCCCATCTGAACTTTTCTTTATATTCCATGTGCCAGCATCAAAAACCGCGATATCAGTTCTGGAGTCGCCATCATAATCAGCGGGAGCAGGGCGTGACACCGAAGAGCCTATAATGACAGTGGTATCTGAACCGCCGCCGCTATTTTTCACCCTGAATTCCGTCGTCGCAGAACGCCATCGCGCTATATCTGCTTTTCCATCCCCATCATAGTCAAAACTTACAGTTCCACTCGGAGCCGTATATGGTGCAGCCCGTTTTGACATTTTCGACCCGATCACAGCCATATTCTCACTCAGTACTCGATCTGCCTTTTGGGCAATAGATGTTTCATTAGGAGCAATGATTCCCTCCGGAGATTTCGACCTATCTATATAATTGTTGATCAGTTCCTCTAATTCAGATTTTATTTCATTCCATCTGTGCGTAAACGAACTTTCATTTATTCTCCAGTTAAGTGCCATCGGAGAAGCCCCTCCTCTTGAAGCCGGCATTGAAGAGACAGAAAAAGCCGTTACATGTTGCGGGATCATGCCTGCCATAAGCATGCAGAGGACCAATGCAGACGCGATTATCGTGCGAACCAATCGAAGAGAGTACTGGGACATAGGGGGAATCTCGAAATAGTTTGGAATCAGATTGTATTTTGTTTCTGATGGGATACTACATCGATGTCCTACACGTCGTCAAGCTTTTTTTGTAAGATATAATGAATGGGTCTATGATAATTAAGCCCATCCTTTTTTGGCTTGCCAACCATATACCCAATTTTAATTGCAGTTGTCGGATAAGATCATTTTTTCTTTGTCCGAAACAACCACGTTATAGTAGGTATCCGATCGGCAGCCACTGGACATCCCCCGCCACGTCCGCCGCCCCATCATCTTCTATCTGTTACACGACCCAGTTGGCTTTGAACGCTTCCTTGAACATTGGCGGGGGCGTGATGTTATCTGTCTTCGCATTGATCGCCTTTCACCAGGTGCCCTGCCATTCGTTATCCTCGATCGTCGTCTAAAAGGATGTTACGTCCTTGGGCATAGCGTTCGGATCAGTGGGCACGGCCAACAGCTCATCGGTCGCGAAACGTTTCGGGATCAGCGGAATGAAGCATGTGCAGATGCCGCTGTACGTTACTGCGAAAAAATGGGGCATTCGGACGGAAGAATGGAATATTCTGCCGGGAAATGAAACATCTTGCGGTGATATGCCGCATATTGCGGGAATATATCGTAAATACACATGAAAAAATGATATTTACATGTGTAAATATCGTAAAAACATCTGCAAAAATCGTAAATACATGTGTAAATATCATATTTCCACGGGTCAATGGAGCGGAAATTTTGATCCTAAGTTGTTAAAAACATTAGAAAGTGCAAAAGAATGCAGACTACGGCGTTAACTCCGACGGCTACAATCTCAAGCTTATCTAAACTCTCAACAACCAAAAACGATAACGCCGTTAAAGCTCCGGGCGCATTAACGGCGTTATTATTTTATTGACACGTTCTAACGAGGCTGATCGAATGCATCGATGTATTTTATGCCCGAACCGGTGTTAAATAGGACAACCGACTCGCCTTTGGAAACATGGCCGTCAGCGATCAGTTTTTTGAGTGCCGGCAGGCATGCGGCGCCTTCGGGGGCGGCGAAGATGCCGGCAGCAGAGCCGATCTCGCGGACGGCACCGAGCAGCTCGGCATCATCGACGGCGACGGCCGTGCCGCCTGATGATCTAAGTGCATCCAGGATCAGAAAATCGCCGATCGCCTTTGGCACACGAAGCCCCGATGCGACAGTCGCGGCATTCTCAAATTCATCGGCAAACTTGTCGCCATTGTTAAATGCCCTCACTATCGGAGCACACGTCGATGACTGTACGGTGATCATTCGCGGCCGTTTCGATCCGATCCAGCCCATCTGTTCCATCTCGTCAAAGGCTTTCCACATACCGATCAGGCCCGTTCCGCCGCCCGTCGGATAAATAATGACGTCCGGAAGAGTCATCCGCCCGGAGTCAAGAGTCTCTAAACTCCCCACTCGCTCACTTCCCTCACTTCCCCGACTTCCTAGACTTCCTAGACTTTCCCGACTTTCCCGACTAAACTGCTCTGCAATTTCGTAGCCCATCGTCTTTTTGCCCTCGACGCGATACGGTTCTTTTAGCGTAGAGACATCGAACCAACCTTCGACATCTTTGCGTTCGGCGACGATCTTGCCGCAATCGGTGATGAGGCCGTCAACGAGTGTGACATTTGCTCCGGTCTGCTGACACTCGATGACATTGGCCCGCGGCGTGTCGGCGGGCATAAAGATGTGAGCTTCCATTCCGGCTTTGGCGGCATATGCGGCCATCGCACTTGCGGCATTGCCGGCACTGGGAACGACGACATTTTTTACGCCGAGTTCTTTTGCCATCGAGATCGCGGCCGTCATACCTCGAGCCTTAAAACTCTGTGTAGGGTTTTGCCCTTCGTCCTTGATGTATAGATCGATCTCGATACCTAATAAAGCGGCGAGAGCATCGGCCTTAAAGAGCGGCGTCCAGCCTTCGCCAAAGGTTACGATATTTGACGGATCACTGACCGGCAGCACCTCTCGATATCGCCATAGCGAAGCCTCACGTGTCGCGAGCGACTCGGGCGTTAATGTCGAGGCTGCCTTATTAAGGTCATAGCGGACAAGCAGCGGTTTGCCGCAATCGCGACATAGATTGTGGAGTTCGCCGGCCTCGTGACGAAGCCCGCACAAAGCACATTCGAGATGCGTGATGTTCATAGAAAATATCTTTATGAGCTGATGAGATCGTACTATTTCTTTAAAAAGAATTCTCTCACGACATTAAATGCCGCGTTAAGGCCGAGAGTGATCGAACCATTCTTTAAGCCCTCGCCGACACCGTAGCGTTTCGGGTACCAGACCTCGGCGGCAATGATATTCGACGTATATGCCCCGACTATTCTCGGGGCGCCAAAAACTCTGCGGCCGTCAGATCTACGGGCCGTAACCGTTGTAAGAAGTGCATTTTTGATACGCGAACCCATATCACGCTTTTGCGAACGATAACACGAGCTGTCCACCTTTAACACTTCGTCCATGCCGAATTGCACTGAGTTGCCGATCACGCTTGTGCCAAAGTTAGATGCCACGCGGCGGCCAAAGCCATTCCAGCTCCTTTTCCATTCTTTGGGCGAATCGGTCCATGTCGAAAATGCCGCACCCCCGACGATACGTGCGACAGCAAACGGCCCGAACATACTTTCAGCATAACGTTTGGCACGCGTACGTGCATTAGGGCGAATGTATGCAGCCGCAACACCCGATCTCGGCGGATCGTCCTTTTCTTTTTTCGCGGCGGATGTCGGCGTCGGTGAGACTGATGGTTCGACCGTCTGTGCCGATACTCCGACAACCAAAAAACTAACAACCATCGACAATGTAACAATATGTATGAACTTCATTTATTATTCGATCTGATGCCGGCAAGCTGCCTAGAGCATCTTTTTTAATGCCGTATAGACGTTATCGGTCATTATCTTTTCTCCCTCGGCGTTCGGATGTATGCCGTCCGACTGATTGAGATCTTTCTTTAAGGCTACATTTTCCAGCAAAAAGGGCAGATAGTCGATCTTATGCTCATGAGCAAGCTCGGGGTATGTATTTGTAAATTCCCTCTGATATGCCTCCTGCATCGATGGCGGTGCAAGCATACCGCACAACAGTACCTTGATATTTTTTGCCTTTGCCTTTCGAATGATCTCGTCCAGATTCGAACGCATTTTTGCCGGCGACAACCCGCGTAAAAGGTCGTTGGCACCAAGCTCGAGTATTAGTATCTTTATGTTGTCTTCCTTAAGCACCCAATCTATGCGTTCGAGGCCGCCGAGGCTCGTATCGCCCGAAACGCCTGCGTTGATGACCTCATAATCATAACCGTCAGCCCTGAGCTTTTCCTGCAGCAGATAGGTGTACGATTCTTTCTCGGTCAGCCCGAAACCCGCGGTCAGACTGTCGCCAAAGGCAACGATCTTTAGCCTGCCGCTGTCGGATGCGGGCGTGACGAGCGGCTTTGCCGTCGGGTCGGTATTTTTTACCGTCCCTCCGCAAGCAGTAAGAAACACCGACATCGCCGCCGCGATCAATAATGCAGAGAGCGTCCGCGACAATGGCAAGATCATTTTTAGAACCGGAGGTGTCATCATTTCCGTACTAATAATTGGAACTTGTTCGCCCTATTTTCGCAAGCTAAGATTGACCAAAGGGCCGCGAACCGATTTTGCCGATATGATCGAATTAAAGAATATTTCGAAAACTGTCGCCTCAGGCAGCGATGAATTGAAGATATTGGATGACGTGTCCGTTAGATTTGGCGAGGGGCAATTCGTCGCGGTAACAGGTGCCTCAGGCAGCGGCAAATCGACGCTGTTGGGCCTCATCGCCGGCCTCGATGCACCGACATCAGGCACGATCGACGTTGACGGCGATGAGATCACCTCGATCTCTGAGGATCGCCTCGCACATATACGCAGCCGCAAGATCGGCTTTATCTTTCAATCGTTTCATCTGATACCGAGCCTGACAGCGATCGAGAATATAATGATCCCGATGGAGATCGTCGGAAATCTGAACGCAAGAGATCGCGCCGCGATGCTGCTCGACAGTGTCGATCTTTCAAATCGAGGACATCATTATCCGCACGAACTCTCAGGCGGCGAACAGCAGCGTGTCGCCATCGCCCGCGCATTCGCAAATTCGCCAAAGATACTTCTTGCCGACGAACCGACCGGCAATCTCGACTCAAAGAACGGTGCTCACATCTTTGACCTCATGACATCTCTGCATCATCAAAATAACGTAACGCTCGTGATGGTCACACACGATCCGGCCCTGGCGGCAAAGGCACAGCGGCAGATCGTTATGAAAGACGGCCGCGTCGAGTCTGATGAGAGTCGGCGGGCATGAGATTTATCCTCACATTAACGGCTAGAGAGTTTCGGTCGTCATGGCGGCGGCTGCTCTTTTTCTTTTTGTGCATCGCTCTCGGCGTCGGGTCGGTCGTCGCTCTGCGGTCTCTTATTCAAAATCTGACGAGGGCCGTCGGCACAGATGCAAGAGCATTGATGACGGCGGACATCGAGGTCACATCTACCAATGAACTAACGCCGGTCGAGGTGCAAAAGATCGAGGATGCCGTCAATGCATCGACGATCGTTGACGGCCGGAACGAGACGATAAATGCCGCCGTAATGGCGAGGCCGTCCGACACATCAAAAGGAACGGCAAAGTTTGTCGAGCTAAAGGGCATCGAGCCGCCGTTTCCGCTGGTCGGCAATTTCATGTTAGCTGACGGCAAACCTTTCGACTTTAACCTGCTTACAAATAACGGAGCGGTCGTCGCCAACATTCTGCTTGAGGATCTCGGCGTAAAGATCGGCGATAAGATCAAGATCGGTGAATCTGAATTTACCATTCGCGGAGCCTTTGACGAGGAACCGGGCGGCACAAGCGGATTTAGGCTCGGGGCGAGAGTGTTCGTTGAGCAAAAGGCGTTCGAGTCTGCAGGGCTTGTTAAGAATTCGCGCGTCCGGCGGCGCATACTTTATCGTACAACCAGCGACCCGACGCCATTGGTTAAAACTCTCCGTGATGCATTAAAAGGCACGACCGTCGGCGTCAACAGCTATCGCGAACAGCAGGACAACATGAGCGAACAGTTCGAGCGGACAGAGAACTATCTCGCTCTGACCGGCCTGCTTATACTTGTCCTCGGCGGTGTCGGCGTGTGGAATGTCGCACGTGCATTTGTCGAGCAAAAGCGTCACACCGTCGCGATCCTCAAATGTCTCGGTGCCAACGGCAATAAGGTCGTCACGGTCTATCTGCTCCAGATATTTGTACTCGGCACGATCGGCAGCCTGTTTGGCGTCTTGCTCGCCCAATGTGCTCTCTGGCTCGTTAAGTATCGGTTCGCGGCCGACCTGCCCGAGCGAATGACGTATTCGATCGCTCCGTCAACGGCATTCCAAGGTTTGCTGCTTGGCGTTCTGATCTCGATGCTGTTCAGTGCACTGCCGCTGATGCAGATACGAAACATCAAACCGCGGCTATTGCTTCGCGATGAGAATAACGCCGCTCTCAAACATCTTGACCGGACAAAATGGCTATTCGGTGCATTGACGCTGATCGGGCTTTTAGGTCTTGCCGTTTGGCAGGCCGGCTCGATCAAAGCAGGCATCTTCTTTTTAACGGGATTAGCGATCACGGCGTCGATATTGTATTTTGCGGCGTCGATACTCGTTTGGATACTTCGGCGTTTTAGACGGATCAGCTCATTCTCTATCGGACAGGCGGTCAATTCGCTCTATCGTCCCGGCAATCAGACACGCGTCATTTTGCTCGCGGTCGGACTCGGAGCATTTGTCGTGCTCGGTGTACAGATGATGCAGTCAAATCTTGTGCGTGAGTTCGATTTCACACAAAATCAAAAATTGCCGAGCCTCTTTATCGTCGATATTCAAAACAGCCAGATCAGCGACCTTGCCGCGATGATAACTTCGCGTTTGGATGAGGCACCGGAGGTCATACCGACCGTCAGGGCACGGATCGCCTATATCAACGGCCAGCCGATCGATTATGAGAACCGCGAAGTTCGCAGGCAGCAAGGCCAGATCGGCCGCGAATTTGCGATCACATATCGCGATATCCTCCAACCCAACGAGACGATCGTCGATGGCGTATGGTGGCCGGTAAAGAATGATGAGCCGCAGGTCTCTGTCGAGGCCGATATGGCGAGAACACTAAAGCTCGCGGCCGGTGACTCGATAACATTCGACATCTCAGGCCGGCAGATGACCGCAAGAGTTGCCAATATCCGCAAACTCGACCTGCGAAATACACGCACTGCGTTCCTCTTCGTTTTTCGTTCCGGCACGCTCGAACAGGCTCCGCAGACATTTGCCGCAAGTGTGCTGAGGCACGTGCCATCGACCGAACGTCAGCGGCTGCAGCGTGACCTGCTTGATAAATTTCCCAATGTGCAGATATTTGACGTTGACGACATACTAGCCGCGGTTCAGAAATTAATAAAGAATTTTGTCATTGCGATATCTTTCGTTGGCGGGTTTGTGATGCTCAGCGGCATCTTGATACTCATCGGATCTATCGGACTGACAAAATCGCAGCGTATCTATGAGAACGCCGTACTAAAAACTCTCGGAGCCGACCGCCGTATCTTAACAACGATCCTGATCGCCGAGTACAGCATCTTGGGCATACTCGCCGGCATCATCGGTACGGCATTTGCGACCGCGATGTCATACGCGGTCTGTCATTTTTTGATGAGCGTAAAATGGGAATTTGATATTGCGGCAGCGGTCGGCGGCATCTTTATAACGGCACTAATCGTAACGATAGTCGGTGTTTTTGCCAGTTTTGACGTATTGTTTCGCAAGCCGCTCTCGACACTGCGTTCGCAATGATCATTGCAGCGGATGTCCCTCGAGCACGGCACGCATACTGACCTGTGCATAGAGCGTCTCAAGATAAGCACCAAAGCGATGCAGTATCGGCACGAGATCTTTTGCCTGTTTGGTCACGCGTATCTCTTCGACAAAACGCTCAAAGGTCTCTATATCCTTATAGAACAGATAACGGATCGCAACACTGCTAAAGTCGGCAAGCCGGCCGACGAGCAGGTCGCAGTTCGGTTTATCGGGTGCATCTTCGGCAATACGGGTCATCTCGGCGATAGAATGCAGCTCTGAGCGCAGCCGCACGGAATTTTCGAGCTTTGTCCTGAATTTTGGAAACATCTCGAACATATTCGCCTGCGGATCGATCTGACGGGCAAGTACCGTTATTATCTGCTGAAAACTCTCGGTCAGAAGAGCATACGCCGCCTCGATGCGGGCATAAACTCCCGTTGCGGCCCGAGTTCCCATTATGCCGGAGAGCTCTTGCTGGACGGCCTTTTTCAATTCGATCGCAGCAGTATATGACGCACCGTCGATCGAATCAGCAGCTTCGCCGCCCGTTTCGCCCATGCGAGAGACACGCTTATTAAGATGGTCGATCATCTCGACCGTCATATCGTTGACGCGGGCAAAGATGATCATCGCCGGTTTGAGTGGCTCGTCGCGTTCGAGCATCTTCCCGACCTGTTCGAGAACCGTTAGGATACGGCCAAATCTCGATATCGTATCGATGATCTCGCTCTGCGTAATGCCGCCGCCAAAGGTAAATGCCGCCACAGACTCGGGCAGATTCTCGGGTATTTCGGCACCGCTCAGCGACGAGACCGCGGCAAAGATGCGTTCGCCGCGTAATCGTTCTAATATCGCATCGCCAAGCGCCTTAAATTCGGCAAGGCTCAGATGCTCGACACGGCTGATGCTCTCGAGTGAAAGCAGTTCGCTGCGGATCTGTTTGCCTAACGAACGCAGATCGGAGACAAGAAATGCGACATTGCCGTCACCTGCATAATGTTCGCTGCCCGTCGTCAGTCTAAAGATGAGATACGCACACCGCTGCAGAGCCATGCGCACTATTCGCAGTTCGTGAACCAGATCGCTGTCGTCGCCCGAACGCCTAACCTGTGAAAAGGGCCTGCCGCTTACCGACAGGAATGAGTCCACGCCGCCTAGCCAAGAGCCGAGTTCGAGCAAAGCACTCACCTCATCGATCGGCTTTGGCTGATAAATATCCTCGGCCGCCAATGCTTCGGCAGACGCAGATACAGCTATTTCGTTTTCGAGAATTGCAGTTTCCAAGTCGGAGATCGCCTCATGAAAAAAGGATGGGTTAGGACGGCATAATTCACCGGTGAGAGGTTCCATTTAAATTATGCCAATTGATATACACTAAATGCAATTAAATTTTACGCAAATTTGGACGAACCTTGATGAAAGAGCTGCTGATCGCCACCACTAACGAAGGAAAAAAACGCGAATTTATCGCTCTAACAGACGGCCTGCCGATCAGTGTCCTCACACTTAAAGATCTTTCAGGCTATATCGAGGCCAAAGAATCAGGAGCGTCATTCCTCGAAATTGCCTCGGCAAAGGCCGTCGAATATGCCTGTCAGAGCGGCATCGTCACCCTTGCGGACGACTCAGGCCTGTCGGTCGATGCTCTGAATGGACGCCCGGGCATACTTTCAGCAAGATACGGCGGCGAGTCGCTTTCATTCGGCGAAAAAATGGATTTACTGCTCGATGAGATCGCGTCAGCCGCAAACGGCACAGATATCGGGCGAACCGCTCACTTTACAGCGGCGGTAGCCATCGCATCGCCTGATGGCAAAATATTACAGACCTCTGTCGGTATAACCGATGGTACGATCGCCTCAGCGCCAAGAGGCACTAACGGTTTCGGCTACGATCCGTTATTCATTCCTGACGGTTCCGAAAAAACTTTTGGTGAGATGTCCAACGACGAAAAAAGCGCATTTAGCCACCGAACGCGCTCTTTTTCGGCTTTGATACCATTTTTACGCGATTTTTCGGGCTTTTAGACTTGACCTGTCTTTATTTCAGTCTTAGAATTCGACACTTGGAATTGTTTTGGCTTTTGAAACTCGGGGCGTAGCACAGCCTGGTAGTGCGCTCGGTTTGGGACCGAGAGGCCGCAAGTTCGAATCTTGCCGCCCCGACCAGCCAGGTCGACGAGGCTCACGCTTTGTACCATTCCATTTAAATTCAATCAGTATTTTTCTGAAAGAACTGTTCGTAACGATCTTAATTTAATCTACCACTTGGAGGTTCTCTAACAATATGGCTCGTATGACCCAGACTGAAATCATCAACAGCTTGGCCGAGGAAACCGGCGCCAAAAAAGCTGATGTCAAAGCACTGTTTGACGCTCTTGCCGCAATGGCCGCTAAAGAGGTCAAGAAAAATGGCGAATTTACCGTTCCCGGATTCGGCAAACTGAAAAAGACGCACCGTAAGGCTCGCGAAGGCCGCAACCCTGCGACCGGCGCCGTCATCAAGATCCCGGCCAAGACCACGGTCAAGTTCACCATCGGCAAAGCGATGAAAGATGCCGTAGGTTAAATACCGCATACGGTATTTGAAACACCCCGAGGCCGAAGATATTGTATCTTCGGCCTCAATTTTTTTACTTTTTTTGCCAAAAACTAAAAAAAATTGGTGACAAATGGCGCCACACTTTGTTAACATCGATGTATAAGTTGAGTTAAGGCCCTCACGGCATTTCTGGAGCAACGGATCTGTTGCGTATTTCAACTTATTGCTTTTGCCTCTTTATTTAATTTTTTCGGCAAAAAGCTATTAATTAAAGGAGAACATATTGTGGCAGCTGCTAGACCAATGACATTGCAGGACAGAGTTTTGCAAATAGATCACATTCAGGCCCGTCGTTTTACAAAACTTACGGGAGACATTCTTGAGATCGCAACCGAGGGTATCATCAGACACTTACGTGCGTGTGCACGTATGGACGTCAATCCTGATGCCTCAGCCGTTCGTGAGATCATTGATGACGCGATCAACGGGCGCCGCGTTTTTGCCGAAACGTCTAACGACCTTTTGGCCGCCTAAGCTATTTTATTTTTGGAAGTAATACATCTCAGGGTCGTCTTGAAAAAAGACGACCCTTATTTTTTACTCCCGTTCTATGCCGCTGCCGCCAGGGTCATCTCAGTTTCAGACGGTAAAGCACAAAATCACCGATACGCTCGCCACGATCGCGTTCGTACCATTTGTCGATGGTGCTCCAATCGACATCATCATTATTTCTTACAAGTGCAAGATCGAGCGGCTTATTGACGGCGTTACGCGGGTCAAATGTCTTTATATACGTTTCGAACAGTTCTACTTCGGCATCTATCTCGGCCACCGTCAGCGGCTTAAAGTCGGAGTTAAGTCGATCGGTATGGCGTCCCCAGCCAAAAAGTGCGATCACTGACACAAAATCATTTCCCGATCTCATCGCATCGCCCAGCCGCTGCGGTGAAACGCCCTGATAATAGAGATACTGATAGTAGCGTTCCTTATTTTCCTGCCATGTGACGCCGGCAAAAACATGCTGGTGCCTTGCCCAAAGTACAGCTTGCGGAGCGATCGTCGGCAGATCGTCACCGATCACCAGATCGAACGGCATCAGGACAGATGTATGCGGCGACGATTCATCTTCAGCTATCTCGACAAGCCGCTTTGCCACCGGCATCGCCGTGTCACGCGCGATATTAACATCATCTAAAACTCGTACAGTGTAATAACACTCAACAGATCCCCAACCGACAGCGACGATCGTCAGAGCAACAGCGGCAAATCTCGAAACGCTCGGCCTTTCTGCCAGGGCACGCTCCCAGACCAGTCCTATCGTTATCAAAAGTGACGCTCCGGCAACATAATTTCCGATAAAGACCTGATAATGTATCGGTTGCAGCGATTGTCCGGTAATTATCTGCTGATTAAATACTGCAAATACCGTTAATGCCAACGATGCGGTGAACAGCACAGCCTTTTTCCTTTCAGAAAATATCCGAAGAAAATATCCGGCCGAAAGCATAACCAGAACAACAAAAGCGATCAGCTCGGGCATACGTGACAGATCCGGAGCGTGTGTCCGAACAAGAAGCTGTACGTCGTCCATCGTATGCGACCGTTTTGAAAGCAAATATGCGTAAGGAACAAGTGCCGCCATAAACCCGACACCGACGATGACAAGCTTTATTATGTTTCGCCACCCTTTTTCAGGGCTGAATATGAGCCATAGGACACCGAGGCAGCCTAACCATGCGACCGCCGTAGTCCACACATAAAAATACGAGAACACGCAATAGGCCGATGCAGCGATAGCAATGAGCAGCCAAAGCCAATTTTGCCGGGTCTCGTCTTCGCCATCCTGTGCAAAAGGCCGGTCTCCGACCAGTTTCCAAATGCTGCCGATCAGTAGAAAGAATGCGGGGAATGCCAATGCCGGTATATATCGTCTAAATCCGGGAAAATATGGATAAGAGAACCCATCCATAAAGATCTCGCTTGCCGCACCTTCGCCGGCGAACAATGCTCCGCCAGCGAGCACAGCGATGCTGGCTGCCATCGCAAACCAGTCATTGCCGACCATCTTTCTAACGACCCAAAACAGAGCAAGCGCCGCAAAAAATGCCGCAAACGCACCGGCCAGCGTCATTGCCCACGGGGCACCGATACCGAGCAATCTCGCCGGCAGTGCGACTGTATATGGAGCCGCAAATTGAATTGAAAAAAGAGATTCGGGCTGCGGGTCATCTGCCGAGTCATCGCGTCCCGTGAATGGATCATTCTTTCTCGGACGTCCGTCGATCAGTGCCTTGACATAGCTTGCGTATGCGACCTCGTCGATATCATTGTAAGCATAATGACCATTCCACTCACTGCCGCGCATATAGATGAGATTCATCTGCGGATAGAGTGAAAATAAGGCGAGAAATATTCCCGCAATGATGCCGAAACGCCAGCGCACTTTCATAAGCGAACTGACAGATTACCACAATAATGCCGCAACTTTGCCCCGCGCATCGCGTGTAAATAATGATGTCTGAAACATCGCGCAATTCGGCTCCAAGGTTTTGGAGCTGAAACGTGGGGAAAGCGGCATGCACGTGTGGAGCGGTGTGCCGCTTTTTAATGGGCTAAAGATCGTGTGTGTTTGCACACGACGAGTATGCACCTTAGACTTTAAAAACTATGAGTTTGCAGGAACAGATAATTTCGGACATGACCGCGGCAATGAAGGCAAAAGAGGCCGATAAACTCGGAACTCTGCGTATGGTCAAATCGACGCTGATGAACCGCAAGATCGAAAAAGGTTCAGAGCTGACCGATGACGAGGTCACCAAAGCCCTCCAATCGCTCGTCAAACAACGCCGCGATTCGATAGAGCAATACGAGAACGCCGGCCGTGCGGAGCTTGCCGCCAAAGAGGCCGCCGAGATCGCGGTGATCGAGGTATATTTGCCACAAGCCGCAAGTGCTGACGAGATCGCCGCTGCGGTAGAAAAAGCCGCCGCTGAGACTGGTGCTCTGACAATGAAAGATATGGGCACGCTTATGAAAGCCGCAATGGCACAGCTTGCCGGAAAGACCGTTGACGGTAAAGCGGTCAGTGAAGCCGTAAAAGCGAAATTGTCGTAATTACAGGATCTGGCAGCAAAAAAGCAGAAGTAAGTTCTCGACCTTCACCTTTCAGATCTTACTTCTGACCTGTTACTGCCCGGTTTATTCTTGAGTTGTGACATCTTTCACTTCGGTCGAGAATTTTCGATAATCACCATATTTGATCAGGTTATTGATATTTATTCCCGCGAAAAGGATCTTGATCGAGATATTGAGATCGGCCTGTGACGGCAGCCATATCTCGTTATTGACAAGTTCGTTATCTATCGAAAACGACGCTCCGCTCTTAGCTTTTGCGATAAAATTGCCCGCGCTCTTTATCAGCGTTGCGTCGAGCCTGACAACCTGCTTTAACGACTCATCGACCCAGATCGTTCCCGAACATATCGAGAACAGTCTTTCGTTCCGTGTTTGTGGTTTAAATTGCGGATCCGGCTCATAGTCGAATACAATGACCGGCCGACCGCGAAACATTTCCCGACGCGGGCTTTTCAGCAGCGATCCTTTTAATGCGTCGGCAACAGATATTCGTCTGCCATCGTTACTTGGCTGTCCCGTCCGCTTGACACTGCGTGCCTCACGTTTGGTGATCTTGTCCTCGATCTCGGCAACCTGTTTTTGAGCTTCGCGGTCTTCGCGTTCCTGGTCGGATGCGGTGAGCGGCTTCCCATCCTTTTCTATCAGCCGATTTATCCTATATCCTTTGAAAAAGGTCAAAAGCCGCTTCTCGGACTCTTTCTCAATCATTTGCCCTGAGCTGTTCAGTTCACGGTCGATACGGAGTTCGGTGTAGCTGTAATCCTCAAGGATGTCGTCGATCTTTTCGGCATTTGCTCGCAGTTCACTCAGCAATGCGGGAATATCGGGAAGAGGTTCGTTGACATCGGCCGGAAATTCGAAGACAGACGCTTCGATCTCCCGTTCATACTTGACCTCATCCAGCCTGATCTCATAATCCCCGCCATCGGCATCGGTCATCTTAATATCGAACGGGGTTCGAATGCCGTCAACAAGCCTGTAATCAGAGTACTCCGCTGACCGTTGGCCGATCTCGTCTCTTAAAGGTAAGCCTGAAACTGCATCGAACCAGATCTTGATCTGTATGCCTTTAGCCGTCGTGAGCATAATGCCCTTGGCTTGGGTGCCATTGATGTCAGCCGACGGCAATGCGGTAAGTTTCGATCTCTCCACCTTTGCACGCAGCCATTTTGACGCACGGAATGCCGACTCGGCCTGAAATAGCTTTGCATCGTCGCCAGTGATAGTTCTGACGCCGCCCTTACTGTCTTTTTCCCAGCCGCTTTTGCCGTTGTACCCGCGAGAGTATTCGCTGCCGCCTATATCGAACCTGACTCGAAATTGTCCCGGTGATGACGCTGCGGCAAAAAAACGTCCCGACGCACCGTCTGAAATGCGTCGGATCGATCCGTTCTCTTCCAGAGCGGTTATCCTTTTCAGCCGAGCCTCACCGCCGAGCGCCCGGTTTGCAACTGCAATGATCTTAGATGGCGACTGGCCTGCACTCGCACTTACACCGGCAATTATAAATAAAGCGGCCGCCGCGAAGATTGTTGTGATGCGGGAACTGTGCATTTTAGAAATAGGTAATTAAATGGCCGTCATTACAGATCCATATTCCTGTAATCCCCCTGAAAATATATCAGCGGCCGATCGTCCAAGACCTTTACTTCAATGATCCTGCCGATCAGTATAGTGTGATCGCCGCCATCATGGGCTTTTTCGAGTTCGCACTCGAGAGTGACTAAAGCTCCTTCGATCTTTGGCAGTCCGTTTTCGCTGTCGATATAGGGCACACCGACAAATTTGTCTTCGGACGGTTCGGCAAACTGTTCCGAAATATGCCGTTGGTGCTCTGACAAAATATGTACGATAAACTGCTCCCGCTCCAAAAAAGCATAATGGCTGCCCGTCAGTTTATGGATGCAGGCGAGGATCATCGGCGGCTCGGCCGACAGCGAACAGAATGCGCTGACCGTGATGCCATGCGGAAAGCCGGCCGCATCACGTGTCGTCAGCACCGTGACGCCGCTTGCGAACCGGCTCATTGCCGCTCTGAATTGTTCGTTACTGATCATCAAATGACCGCAATTATAACCTTAAGCGTTCAACTAAAGATGTTTCGGACCTTGTCCATAAATGACTCGTCCGCAAACTCGACATCCTCGATCTCAGCAAGCTGTTCGAGCAGTTTTCGTTGCTCTTTGGTGAGCGTCTTGGGCGTGACGAGCGTCACCGCAACAAAGAGATCGCCCTTGCCGCGTCCGCCAAGATTAGGCATACCATGCCCTTTGACGCGAAAGACGGTTCCGGTCTGCGTTCCTGCCGGTATCTTTAGATCCTCTTCGCCATCGAGCGTTCTGACCTTGATCTCAGCACCGAGTGCCGCCTGGCCAAATGTTATCGGTACGGCAGAATAAAGATTTTCGCCCTGCCGCTCAAACCCCTCGTGCTCTTTGATGTGCAATACAACATAGAGATCGCCGTTAGGCCCGCCGCCGATGCCTGCCTCACCTTCGCCCTGTACACGAAGCCGCGAACCTGTATCGACGCCTGCCGGTATCTTGATCTCAATGGTCTTTTGCTTCTCAACACGGCCATCGCCGCGGCATTTGGAACATGGTGATTTAATGATCTTGCCCGAACCGCCGCAATTGCCGCATGTCCGCATCACACTAAAAAATCCCTGCTGAAAACGTGTCTGTCCGCTGCCGCCGCACGTCACACAGGTCTCGGCCGACGTGCCTTTTTCAGCCCCTGAGCCGCTGCATTCATCGCAGGTTTCGAGACGCGGTATGCGAAGCGTCTCATCTTTGCCTGACGCTGCATCTTCGAGTGTTATCTCAAGATCATAGCGTAGATCCGATCCACGCTGGACACTCGTACGCCGCGACGAACGCCCGCCGCCGAACATATCGCCAAAACCGAACATCTCAAAGATGTCCTCAAAATTAGAAAATCCCTGATCAAAACCGCCCGCACCGGCTCCAACGCCCTGATGGCCGAAACGATCGTAGCTGGCACGCTTTTGCGGATCTGAAAGAACCGAATATGCCTCGGCAGCTTCTTTAAATTTGTCCTCGGCCTCTGGGTTATCCGGATTTTTGTCCGGATGATACTGTATCGCCAGTGCCCTATATGCTTTTTTGATCTCACCGTCAGACGCCGTTCGCGTCACACTCAGGATCTCGTAATAATCTCGCTTACTCATTACCTTTTTTATCAGTCGGGCATCTACTCCCGAATCTCAAAAGCGCCAGCCCAAACAAGTTGAACTGACGCTTTTAATATTCTGCGACATTCGCCGCAGTTTCTCAAGTTTTTGGCAATGCCATGCCTTGAGAGTTACCTCACATAGGAGCTTGGGGTTGGGGTGTCGCCGGTTTGGCCGAAGCTGTAGGCTGAGAAGCCTGCCGTCGTACCCTGAACGTACCACGAACCCTGACGGAACACCGCAAAGTCGGCCTTGCCGTCTCCGTCATA
>Ga0153956_1001671_pt1 | contig 18664 bp, 10 predicted proteins | sample TSFL040MetaG_FD_104704 | JGI IMG/M metagenome (GOLD analysis project Ga0153956, IMG submission 104704) | Attine ant fungus gardens microbial communities from Florida, USA - TSFL040 MetaG | ecosystem: Host-associated > Fungi > Mycelium > Unclassified | place: USA: Florida, Wekiwa Springs...
CCATTGCTCCTCCGTCAAACCGTCGCGCGCGCGATCCATCACCGATCTCCCAAAATCAGAGATGAATCACAGCACATCCACCATGGGAATCCTTAATCGTTAAATCCTCACTACAACCTAGTTCATTCCCACTCGATGGTCAATGGGTTTGAGTACGCATTGTAGTTGTTGGGCTTTCCGCTCAGGCCCAGAATCAATACCAACTGCGATACCACCAAGGTAAAGCCGCTGGATTCGCGGATTCTCTACAGCGATCATCCCGCCACAAGCGCATTCTACATCATAAACGAGCGTCGGGATAAAGCAGGCAAGAGAGACGGTGCCTCCCACTCGCCCTTCTCGCGCGGCCACGCTCGATAGCGATGCTCACTGCGTTTGCGCCACAGCCCTACGATGCGCGTTGCCGCGCGCGGGCAACCATACACCGATAGTTCGCTACGTCAGCGTATGGAGCGCAAGGTAGCAATAGCCGACATTCCCCGTAAACCGCATCCCTGGCGCTAAACTCAGTCGGTGCCGGTGAGAGCGTCATCTTCCGGCGGCTCCGCGTCCGGCCCAGCCGGAAGGCTATCCTCCGCGTCGAGAACGGCCTTGAGGTCGATGATGTGGGTCTTGCTGAAATAGACCGTCAAATCCTGGTCGGCGAGAAGCACCGCCAGTTCGTTATCCGTGAGAGCTTGAAACGCCGCCCGCATCGTAGCCCTGGAGCCGTTCCCATGCTGGAACATCACCGAGTGGTTCGGGCAAAGAGCCAGATAATTCTGATGATGGCGTTTCGTCAGTTCGGGCAGGAATTCAACGACCTCAAAATACTCGCGTCCGTCGAGCTTAAAGGGAAGCGGCCCCTTGCAAATCTGGCACGTCACCTCGCCGTCGGCATTCCGGTAGTGCTCCCGCAGGTAAGTATCGGCCTGCTCTTTGACATCTTCCCTGCCGATGGAAACGGATCGCTCGCGGATTTCGCTCTGCTTGTCGGGAGCCTTTAGGGCCTGTTCGCGCACGTTTTCGGCGCGGCGCTCGGGGTTGGCGAGCGGTCGGTCTGGGAGGGCGGGCTTATTGCGGTTCTCCAGTTCCGAGAGAATTTTCTCCTGCTCGGCCTCCGGCAATTCATTGAAGCGCCGCGCGCGCTCGGCGGCGGCGGCATCGGCGAAGCCGAGGCTTTTGGCGGCGGCATCCTTTTGCCGCGTTTGCTCGGATCGCAGCGCGGCGGCTTCGCCAAACCGGATAGCCTTCAACCACGAATCGCCAGGGTCGAAGGGAAACCCCTTCGGAAGAAGCTCGCGCGATGCGTCAATGGGGCGGACGAACACGCCGTCGCCCTGCGGAACCCAGTTCGCGGCCCGTAGCTCATGCACAAGCCGGGAAGCCGCATAGCGCGGAGTATGCGACGCATTGCACCGATACATCGCCTGCAAGTAGTCGAGATAAGATGGAAGCGCTCTGAGCGTTCTCCAGATCAGGCGTGAAAGCTCGATGGATGGTGACTTTAACATCTGATCGAGATGCGGGATATAATAGTCGCGGTTGATCCCGTTGTACGTCCAATTCCCAGGAGCAGCGTAGAGATATTGCCGCTCCGGGTTCTTACCGCAATTATCCTCCTTTATTTCGAGGCCGGTTTGGACGCCTACCGCCTTTGCAAATTCGCTCAGCTTCTTTGTTTCGATCCCGCACTTTAGATAGCGTGCGTGAAGCGCCTTTAGCCCAGAGTCAAGCTCCAGCACCCCGTGGTAGGCGGACAAGCCGCTATCCATATAGGGGCGATCCAAGTAGATGCCCCCGGGCGTGTGCCAATTATCGCCGTCGCCCTGGAAAATGTAGAAATCGTCAAACAGCGACGCCTTTTGAGGTTCGTCTTCGACAAGAGCTACAAAGCGTTTCAGGTCTTTAAGATAGGTCTTGTCGTCCGGGATGGGCGCTTCCTTCGTGTAGCGGCGCTTGAGGATGAGTTCGACCTGTTCGGCCTCGCCGATCTCACGCACACCGATCTTCGATAGAAACTCTTTCGCGCCTTCCTGCTGGTTCTTGCTGGTCCCGGAAGAGTAGACTGCCTGATCCACCACGGGAACGTCTCCAGCCGCCGCACCACTGGCAAAGAATGCCTGGTCCGCCCGACTCAGATTTCCGTCAGCCAGACGGACAATGCGGAGTGCTTTGAGGCGGTAGAGGTCATTGCCGGCCTCCGCGTGTAGCAAGGCGTAAAGCTCCTGCATCCAGCCGGCGGGCTTCTGCTTAAGCCAGGACAGGAAGTTCTCATCAGATTTGACGGGGAACATCCCGCCTTCATCGTGCGCACCCTTGCGCAAGGCTTCGATGAACTTGCTCAGGCCCCATTCACGAATGCCGAGGCCCGACAGGAAGTGGTCGATGCGGCTGTTTCTCTGCGCCGCGCCGATGGCCCAAAGGGGCGGTTCGCCGCTGTGGGCCGCCAGAAATGCGATGTCTGACTCGGGTAACAGCCGCTTGAGCGAGGCCCCGGCTTGAAGAAGCCGGTCGGATGGCGCATGTCCCCTGGCATAGGTCGGCGTCAGCGCCTGTGATCTCATCTCTGCAATGATCGCGGTGCGGATGCCCTGATAGCGCGTAGGCGCCTGGTCCTGCGGGTTGGGAAGCACGGCGAGAAACTCAGGCGTCAGCAGCCCAAGTTCCTTGATGCGATGCAGCGCCTCGGCCGACAACGCCGCGAGTTGCTCGAACAGCGGGATATTGGCTTTGGTTTCCTTGATACTGGCGCGGCTCAATTCCGGCACGAATGGCCCGTGCAGATGAAACCGCAGGCCGGATGCTTCTTTCACCGCCGGGAAGAACACCGCCACACTGCCCGGCTCTGCGGGGATGATTTTTAATTGGTTGGCCAGAGGCGCAGCCCGGTCGAACGCTCGAATGCCGGGAAGAATATCCAAGGGAAAGGCGACGGCGACCCGTTGCTTCTCAAGGCCGGGGACCGCCTGGTCGAATTTCAGAAAATGGGAACTGGAGGCGGCTTTGCCACCGACCTCTTTCAGGACTTCAAAATGAAAGTCGGAATGCTGGTCGCGCAGTACCTCGCCCGCGCTCTCCGTGCCGATCCGCCATGTGATGGACTGGAGATTGGACAAAAACAGCAGGGTCTTTTCGTCCAGTTCATTCAGACCGGAGGCTATTTCAGAATAAGCCTCCTGTGGCGGCTTCTTCGGATTGTCGAAGGGAAACTCGAAACGGGTTCGCCCGTTCTGCGGCCCGTCGGGTGCAATCGGTTCGGGAAGGGTTAGCCGGACAATCCGAAAGGCGAAGTCGCCCGAGCGGATGGAAGGCGCTTGCGTATAGACGAAGACCGATTTGAAGCCGACCCCGAATTTGCCAATCTTGTCCTGGGCGTTGGCCTTGGTGCTGTCGTGAAGGCCGGTAATCGAGGTGACATCCGCCAAGGTGAAGGCGCGCCCGTTATGCTCGCAGACCAGCTTTTCGGGGGTGAGCGTGAAGGCAATTTCCGTCGCGCCTGCATCCTCGGCGTTTTGGAGAAGCTCGTAAACGAAGTGCGCCTTGTCGGGGTAAAAGTCCTCGAAAATATCGAGGTTGATCTCTCCTTTGTTGGCGTCGAGGCCGTCGATGAACTTGCGGCGGCGCTCCACCAGTAGTTCAAATTCGGCACTGTGCTGTCCGCCCGTCATCGGTGTCCCCTCATGCCGCCGCGAACTTCGCCACCAAGCCCTCAAGCGTGGCGCTGCCGATGATCTGGTCGTCGGGGACCAGCGCATAGGTCCAGGGCTTGCCCGTCCCGCCCTGAGCGTGGGCCGTCGCGGTCCTGCACCATTTCGTGGCCGCCGCCGCCTTCGCCTTGACGGTCGGATCGTCGAGTTCGTTGCGCGCCTTCACTTCAAGGATGAGCATCTTGTCGGCGGTTTCGACCACGAAGTCAGGCTCGTAAGATTCGCCTGAGCGGTAGTCGATGCGGAACTGGTTGCGGCCGGGCTTGAGCCATTTCTCGACACCGGCGTCGCCGTCGATGGTGACGGCGAGCCGCCGTTCCGGGTCGGTGTCGAACTTTTGCAGCGGATAGCAACATTTCTTGAAGCCGCCGAAGACGTGTTTGCGCGTATCAGACAGGGGAACGACGGCCTGCTTGAAATCACGCACACGCTGCCCCTGCGGGACGTTCATGGGTTGCGCTTGCAGCAGCATGAAGCCGCGCGTGACGGTGACTTCGTAGTCGTCCTCGCTGAGCGGCGTTTCCCGGTAGTGGTTCATCATCTGCGCGAAGATGAAATCCGCCAGCGTCCGCCCGTGGCGCAACAGGACGTTTTCGACCTCGGCATCGTCGGCAAGGTAGGACTTGATGCGCGCGACCATCTGGCTCGCCAGCTTGTAGAGCAAGGTGGCGTGGGCGTCGTAGTCGATCTCGTTGCGCTCGATCAGATAGCGGACAAGGTAGTCCTCTGCGCGCGCCTCGCGCGGATCGTCCAAAGTACGGGCGAGATAGACACGCGCCTGGGTTCGCAAATCTTCGATAACGAGACCATCTTCAATCGGGCGATTATTGACAGCTTCAAGGTTATCAAGGTCGAAGTCCTCGAAGGTGAATGTGACCTGCTTCTTGGGTAGAACGACGATCTGCGGAATGGAAATCGTGCGGTCGGCGACGGTTTCTGTAACCTTCTGCACGATCTCGTCGATGCGCGGCTCCTGCACGACGCCTTCAAGTGTCCCCTGTGCGGGGCGGATAAGCTCGCGCACTTCTTCCGCGATCTGCTTCTGCACCTTTTCTTCGCGCAATGCCTCGGCGCTGCCGAGCTTGCGCTCGTACCGTTTGATCACCTCCAGCGTGACTTCGGCGGCCTTGCCTTCCTCCGGCGACTTGAAAACAAACGCTTCCTGCGGCTGATCGCTGAAACCGGGAATCTCCGGATGCGCGCCGGTGACGATCATCTCGACGATGGACGGGGCTGTGACCAGCACGGCCCCGGTCGCAGGAATATCGCCGCCGTCGCCGATCTCCACCGTCTTCATGACGATGGACCCCGGCTCTCTGGCCTTGGCGATGATGTCGTCGAACCGCTCGTGCGCGATGACGGTCAGCCGGTCCACGGCGGCGAACTCGTCGTCGCCGCCCTTCGACACCCGCCTGCCGAACGGCAGGCGAAGTCCGCGCCCCAAGGTCTGCTCGGTCAGGATTTCCGAGGCCGAGGCCCGCAGGGGAACGATGGTGTAGAGGTTGGTCACGTCCCAGCCTTCTTTCAGCTTGTTGACGTGGATGACGATCTCGGTGCGGCCATCCGTCTCCAGCGCGACGAGGCGCTGCATGGCGTCCTCGCTTTCATCGCCGCGCAGGGCGGAGTGAACCTCGACCACCTTGCCCTTGAAGCGCCCCTTGAAGAACTTTTCGGACTCGATGAACTCGCGCAGCCGCTTGGCCTCGCCGGTGTCGGCAGCCACCACCAGAATGAAGGGCATGACCTTCGGCGCGCCGGTCGTGCGGTGATAGCGGTCAAGCTCCACGGCCACATGGTCGTGATGGTGGACAGCATCTTCGAGCTTGATCTGCTCAAGCTCTTGCTCGCCCACGGAACGCGGATCGAAGTCCTTGCGCGTGGCGACGGCGGGTTCCTTGACGAACCCGTCCGCCATCGCCTGGCCGAGCGTGTAGTTGTAAATGACATTGCGGAAGGGAACGGGCCGCGCGCCTACCGTCTTGGGCGTCGCCGTCAATTCCAGGCCAAGGATCGGCTTTAAACCATCGATGGCGTTGGCCCCGGCGCTGGCGCGGTAGCGGTGCGCCTCGTCCATCAGCAGGACAAGATCGTCGAGGCGGGAGAGATAGGCGTAATAGCTTTCGCCGATGGTTTCTTGCAGCCGCTTCATGCGCGGCTTGCCGCGCGGGCCTTCCTCCTTGTTGATCTTATCGACGTTGAAGATGTTGATGTGAACGTCGGAACCGAACAGGTCGGACGAACGCCCGCCCTCGAACCGGACGCCGACGCCGCTTTCATAATTGTCGCCGGTGACGATCAGCGGCGGGTTGGCGGCGAACTCGGCGATACCCTTGAAGACGTATTTCGGGCTTTCCGGCGCGAAGTCGGAAATCAGCTTCTCATAGATCGTTTTGTTCGGGGCCAGCACGAAGAAGTGGCGGCTCCTGCCGGTCAGGTGGAGATAGGAAATGAACGCGCCCATGAGGCGCGTCTTGCCCACGCCGGTCGCCAGCGCGAAGCACAGCGACGGGAAATCATGCTCGAACGCCTCGACAGTCGGATAAGCGTCGCGGATCGCGGCAAGCATCGCCTCTGGATCAGAGTCTTTGGACAGGTCGATCCGGCCCAGCACGTCGGCGAGGATTTCGAGGGAATCAGATTGCGGCTTGCGCAGCGAAAGGCGCTGGCTGATGGTGCGGACGTTGCGGTCGATCACTTGCCGCCCCCCTGATTGAAAAGATCATCCTGGGTTGCGGCCTTGCCGTTGCCGCGCTTCTTGCCTGTTTCGGGGGGCCGCCCCGGATCGTCAGGCTCGCGGGGAGCTTCCGGCAGGTTGGCGACGTTGAGGCTATAGTCGTCCTTGCCCCATTCGCACTTGCGCAGCACGGCCTGGGGGATCTTCCTGATGGTGAGGTTGGGGAAAGCGTCCGGGTCGGCGCGGAACGCCTTGCAGCACACAAGCAAGGTACGCTCATCGCCGACTTCCTCGGAAAGAGCGGCAAGCTGGGCGCGTGTCAGGCTTTGCGTGGTGACATATATAAAGTCGGCTTCCGACGAACGGCCCTGCATCCAGTAGTGGGTTTCGTCCGGCTGATAGACGAAGCCCATGAGCTTGCAGACCGCCTGCGCCAGCTTCGCTGGGTCATAGAACTCCTTGGAGATAACCCAATTATCCCAGGTGTCCTTCTCAAGCAGCGACGGCGCGAGGCGGTAGTAGCGGAAACCGCCACCGCCACTCCACTCAACGGCTTCGGTAATTCCGCCCGCATCGTCGCCGTCGATAACCTTCTTCAATCGGGGCAGGACGTGAGTTGCGCAGTGCTCACCAAGCTCAACCATGATCCAGCGGCGGCCCATCTTGTGGGCTACCGCGCCCGTCGTGCCGGAGCCTGCGAACGAATCCAAAATCAAGTCGCCGGGAGACGTGCAGGTTTGAAAGACACGTTCAATAAGCGCCTCCGGCTTGGGTGTATCAAACTCATTGCCCGCGCCGAAAAGCTCTTTCTGGTGAGCCTTCGTCTGACGGGTAGTTGGAAGGTCTGTCCACAAAGTCGGAAACGGACGGGAGGGATTTTCACTTGCGTATTCGCGCGTGTATGGAATCCATTTGGGGGCGTCGTCACTCCCTCTATCCTTCCAGATTAGGGTTCCGTCTCGGAGGGCTTCGTCTACGCTCTGCTTGCCCATAGCCCATCGAGCTTCACGCCCATCATCATGTATGGGATAAACGTCTTTGCCGTCCGGTCCCGGAATCGGAAACCACATGGAAGGGCGGTCGCTCCGCAGGCTGTTCTTCCCATTCTTTTTCAGGAGCCTGTCGCGGTAGTAACGCCCTTGTTCATCCGGCCCTATGTAGGCATCGAGTAGTGAGCCATCGGGACGCTGGCGAAGCGCAGCGTGTTCGATGGACTTTGCGTAGGCAAAGATGAACTCATGATCGGGCGTTACGGCGACCTTGTTATCGTTTGGGCTATCTACTTTCCGCCAGAGAAAGGTCGCTATGAAGTTCTTGCGTCCGAAAATCTCGTCGCAAAGCACCTTGAGATAATGTCCCTCGTTGTCGTCGGCCTGAACGAAGAAGCATCCATCCTGTCGTAACAGCCGTTGGAGAACTGATATTCGCTCCTGCATGAGCGTCAGGTAGATGGAGTGTTCAACGCCGTCGTCATATTGGCGGAACGCCGAGCCGGTGTTGTACGGCGGGTCGATGTAGATGCACTTCACGCGCCCCGCGTATTCCTGTTCCAGCGCCTTGAGTGCGAGCAAGTTGTCGCCGTGGATCAGGATATTATCGAAGATGTCGTCGTCAGTGACGCGCGCCTTGGCATGATATGACTTGTCCTCGTCCTCCAACAGGATGCGCGGCTCCAGACGCGGGCGTTCGTCCTTGCCAATCCATGTCAATTCCAGCCGTTGTTTCCGCACGCTCACGACGCCCGCCTTTCTTCCCGTTTTTGTTGGTATTCGTAGGATTCCAGCAGGAACTCGCACAGCGTGAAAGCCACGTTGACCGCAAGCCGCGCATGGTGCGGCGCTGGGTTGTATTTTCGGGCGTGCCGGTCGCTGGCCTTGTTGGCAAGCTCGAACAGGCCGCCGATCTGGCGTTGCAGCCCCTCCAGGATGGCTTTCAGGTAGCTTTCCAGGGAATCGTTCTTCGGCGCGAGATGCAGCGGTTCGGCAAGGAGCTTGTAGAGCGCGCGGATGTCGCCCTCGTTCTCATTGAAGGCGGTCCCGGTCTTGCGAAGGAGCTGTTTCAGGGCCTCCTCTACCAGGGTGTAGGCGTTAGCGATGGCCCCAGCCGGATCGCCGTTGGCGATTTTCTGGCGGGCCTTTTCTAAGTGCTCCTGGATGGAGGCTTCGGTAAGCTGCACCAGCGACGGCGCATGGGCGACGATGACGTTCAGAGCATCGGAAATGAACCGTCCGCCCTCGTAGCGGAAGCCGTCCCGCTCCATGCGGCGCAGCAGGCTGTTGATGGTGGCGGCGTGGTTCTCACCGGGCTGGCGTTCGGCGGCCTGGGTCAGGTTCTCGACGATCTCTTCATAGGCGGAGAGCAGCTTCTTCACGTCCGAAGGCGAGGAAAAGTCGAGGTTGGCGTAGTAGGCTTCGACCAGACCGCGCCGTTGGCCGCTGACGGCGGGCTGATAATCATGGCGCGGCGCAAGGCCGCCCGCGTCGAAGGTCATTTCGATTTCGCGGAGGGTGTAGCCGACGAGAAGCTCACGGAACTCGTTGCGCGTGGTTTTGCTGATGAGATCGCGGTTCATGCGACCTCCCACCGGATCGTGAACAGGTCGGTCAGGGTCGGTTCGAGTTTCAGGCTCTCCTGAATCTGGTCGAGCATGGCTTCGACCTCGGCGCGGGTGGTAGCGCGGCGGTCGAAAAATTCGCGTTTGAGTTTGTCGCGCTTGGCCCCAAGGGCATTGATGCGTTTCTTTTCGGCCAGTTTCTCTGCCATCGGCAAGCTAGAGCCGCGTAGGGCTTTATTCGCTTCCTTGATCTCCGCTTCAACGGCCTTGATTTCAGCTTCGAAGGAGCGTTCCAGGTCTTCGGCGTAGTTGTCGAGATTTTCGCTCTCGACATCGAGCCATTCGGCATTCTGCTGCTCGGCCTCGTCCAGCAGGTCTTTCTTCCGCTCGGCCTCGCGGCGTTGCAGGTCGGCTGCGGGCGCGTCCGCCGTCACCGGCTCATTCTGCGCCGGGACGCGGAACAAGCGCTCGACGGTTTCAGGATGGATGGTGCCGCCGTCGTCCGCGACGACGGAAACGACAAGCTGTTCGCGTGTGACGGCGGGCGTCTTGATGTTGAGTTTGGCAATGCGCGCCCACCCGGTCTTGCCGCGCAAATCCTCCACGTCCGCCAGCCTTCCGCCCGGATAGGCGGCAAGATCGAAGCGCAGGCATGAGGGCGCGTCGAAGCGGCGTTCTTTTGCCCTGGAGATCACGTCGGTTGCCAGCGTGCCTTCCTGGAGGCGGAAGAATTTCCAGCCCTTCTCGTCGGCAAGCGGCCATTCGGTCGTGTAGGTTTCGCCGCGATAGTCGAAGCGGCGTTCATCGTCGGTGTGGAAACGGGCGTCGGGAAGCTCCGCCCGCGCGACGTAGAGAAGCTGCCGGTCGAAATCGGACAGGCGGCGGTCGATGGCGTCTTTGCGGACTTTAAGCCGGTCGATAACCTGTTCGTCCACCCTTTCGAGAAGCCGTTCGCGGGCATTGAGCATCTGCTCATTGATTTGAGCTTGAAGCTCATCTTGCAGCGCGTCGAAAGCGGCGTCGATTTCGGTTTCCGAGCGGGCGCTCTGGACGATCTGGAAGATGCGGCGCTCGATGTCCACGCCGCGCTCGATCACGCCCAGCACTTCGTCGCTGGCGCCGAAGACGCCCTTGAACAGGTTGAACTTGAGATCGAGAAGCTGGTGGATGCGCTGCTCGGCGTGGTTCTTGAGGTTCAGGAAGTTGACGACGGTTACGTCGATCTTCTGGCCGTAGCGATGGCAGCGCCCGATACGCTGTTCCACGCGCTGCGGGTTCCAGGGCAGGTCGAAGTTGACGACCAGCGAGCAGAATTGAAGGTTGATGCCTTCCGCGCCGGATTCGGTAGCGATCAGGATGCTCTTGCTGTCGCGGAACGCCTCGACGATGGCGGCTTTCATATCCGCCGTCTTCGATCCTGACACTGCATCCGTGCCTTTGTGCCGGATAAGCCAGTCCTGATAGATCACCTTGCTCTCGGCGTCGTTGTTCGACCCGTTGAGAAGAACGATCTCATCCTTGTAGCCATTGGCGGTCAGAAGATCGGCAAGGTAACGCTGCGTGCGCACGGACTCCGTGAAGATCACGGCCTTGCGCTGGCCGCCCTTGGCGACGATGGCATCGAACACGCCCGGCAGCGCCTTGATAAGCTCCGCGCCCTTGCGGTTGTCGCCGATGGAAAGAGCGAGCTTGCGGTATTCCTCAAGCTCGGCGAGTTCGGCCTTGAGTTTTTCCGGATCAATCGGAGGCCCGTCCTGCGTGTCTCCGTCTTCCGTATCCTCAAGTTCTTCCGCTTCCTCGTCCGCCACGTCGTAGTCGGCAACGGTTTCGACGGTCGGCGGCTGCATGAGCTTGAGGCGTTCGGTGATCTTTGCCAGCGTGTCGGCGATGGCGAAGGTCGAAGACCCCAGAATCTTGCGCACGACCATCGTGACAAGCTGGTTCGGCTTATTGCCGAAGGCGATAGTGTCCTTGCGTTGCAGGTAGGCGGACACGTCGGCATAGAGCTTTTGCTCAGCTTCCGACGGTGCATATTCCATCGTGAGCGGGCTGCGCTCGGTGTAGCGGATAAGACCGGCCTGCTGAACTTGGCGGCGCAAGGTGCGTTTGCAGATCGGTTCCAACCGCTTGCGCAGGAAGACAAGGCCATTCTTTGAACTCGGCCCGTTGACGTACTGGCTGCGGAAGGAGTCCTCGTCCCCGAAGTGATGCTCGTCGAGCACGGAAACGAGGCCGTAGAGTTCCATGAGGGAGTTTTGCAGCGGCGTCGCCGTGAGCAAAATCTTGAAGAACGGGCGTGTGGCGTCGCGCAGGGCCTTGGCCCGCGTCGCGCCATCTTTCCTGTAGACGTTGCGAAGACGGTGGGCTTCGTCGAAGACGACAAGATTCCAGCCACCCCGCCGGATGTCGTCGGCCTTTAGGGCCGCGAACTCGTAGGACGTGATGATGATATTGTCGCCCTGCTCGAAGGGCTTGGCGATGCCCTTCTTGCGCGCGTCGGTGTAGCTCTTGCGCTCGACGATGACGGAAGGCAGCGAGAACTTGTCGTAAAGTTCCTGGCTCCATTGCTTGCGCAGCGAGGCCGGAACAACCAACAGGATGCGGCGGCGGCGTTCGGCCCATTTCTGAGCGATGACAAGGCTCGCCTCGATGGTCTTGCCAAGGCCGACTTCATCGGCAAGCAACACGCCCTTGGACAAAGGCGAGGCCATCGCGAACAGGGCGGCATCCACCTGATGCGGGTTCATGTCCACGCGGGCGGTGGAAAGTGACTGCGCGAGCGCATCTTCGCCCGTGCCTTCGAGCGTGAGGCGGTGTGCGAAGAAGGTCGCCTGCTGCGGGGAATAGTAAGCCGAGGCGAGCGTCGCGCGGCCCGGCGCTTCCGGCTCCGCCGCCATCGGCTGCGCGCCGTCGTTGGCGGGGGCCGCTCCCTTTTCGATCCAGCGTGTGATGGTCGCGCGATCAAAGCGCCACGATCCGCCGACCTTGAAGCCGGGAATCTTGGCGTCGGCGGCCAGCTTATAGACCGTCTTCTCGTTGATCTTGAGGAGGTCCGCGACCTCCCGAATTGTCAGAATATTCTCGACCATACCGGAACAATGTCTCGAACCCTGATGGCTTGCAAGAGAAAATTAGAGAAAATTATGGAATATGTGGGTCTGAACGCCCCGGTCGAGCGGAGCGCGGTGTTAGCACGCGGCTTGGACGCGGGAGGGGCTGCACGGCATCATGTCGGAGAGTCCGCCCTGAAAGCGGATTTTCAAGGACGATCCGATGTAGGCGGTGTTCCCATTGATCTTGAGGGTTGGTTTACAAATTTCATGATACGCTAAGTATGGGTTAGCGTATCCAAAGAAATCCGAACTCGACACAGGTTTGAAAATAGGCAAAAATACTAAGCATGGATATGCATTCTGGCGGCAAGCTAAACCGGCTCCAGCAGGAACTCCCCGAGGGACTTCTGGCCGACGCCGCTTGGATGGAGGCACACGGCTATTCGTCGGCGCTGCGCAGCCAGTATGTCCGCGCGGGCTGGCTCGATAGCCCGGCCCGGCGCGTCTATCGCCGCTCGCGCACGCCGCTCACCTGGCAGCAGGTGGCCGTTTCTCTCCAGACGGTGCTGGACCTTCCGCTGACCGTCGGCGGGCGCACCGCGCTCGAACAGCAGGGTTATGCCCACTACCTCTCGACCGCGATGCGCGAGGTTCACCTTTATGGGCCGAAGCGCCCGCCGACCTGGCTGGCGAGCCTGCCGCTCGACGTGACCTTTCACTGGCACAACAGCCTGCGGCTGTTTCCCGGCGACGCCGACGCACCGCCCGAGCCAAGCCCCGTCATGGTCAGCGCCGGCGGCCTGACCTTGCCTATCCGCTATTCCAGCAAGGAGCGCGCTGTCCTCGAATTGCTCGACGAGCTGCCCGAGCATGAGAGCTTCCATCAAGCCGATGCCTTGATGGAAGGGATGAGCGATTTGAGCCCGCGCCGCCTGCAAAACCTGCTGGAGGCTTGCGTCAGCGTGAAGGTGAAGCGGCTCTTTCTTTTCTTCGCCGACCGCCACCGCCATGCGTGGCGATCCCGACTCGATATGTCCCGCGTCGATCTGGGCTCAGGCAAGCGCGTTCTCGTCAAAGGCGGCAAGCTCGATCCGCGCTACAACATCACCGTGCCGTCCGACCTGGGAGGCCCGTGAAATTCATGGCCTTCCTGGACACATACCGGCAGCAGGTCGCTCTGCTCATTCGCGTCCTTCCTTTCGTGGCGGAGGAGCGGGCTTTCGCGCTCAAAGGCGGCACCGCGATCAACCTGTTCGTGCGCGACATGCCGCGCCTCTCCGTGGACATCGACCTGACCTATCTGCCGGTCGAAGACCGGGCCACATCGCTCGCGGCAATCGACGTCGCCATGCTGCGGATCAAGGAACGGATCGAGCGGGGCCTCCCCGCCGCAAGGGTCAATGCTTCGCGTTCCGCCGATGAGAATATCGTCACCAAGCTGATCGTTCGGGCGACCGGCGTGCAGATCAAGATCGAGGTGACGCCAGTGCTCCGCGGTGCGGTCTATGATCCCGTCGCAATGAGCGTGGTTCCCGTTGTCGAAGACGCCTTCGGCTTCGCCGAAATGCAGGTCGTGTCATTCGCCGACCTTTACGCGGGCAAGATCGTGGCAGCCTTCGACCGCCAGCACCCGCGCGACCTCTTCGACGTGCGCGGCCTGCTGGCGAACGAGGGCGTCGGCGACGAGCTGCGCCGCGCCTTTCTAGTCTACATCATCAGTCACAACCGTCCGATGGCCGAAGTTCTCGCCCCGACCCGCAAGCCGCTGGGCGAGGAGTTCGCGCGGGGCTTCGCCGGCATGACTCAGGAGCCTGTCGCGCTCGCGGACCTTGATGCCGCGCGGGAGGCGATCATCGCCGCGATGGTCGCCGACATGCCGGAAGATCACCGGCGCTTCCTTGCCGGCTTCAAACGCGGCGAACCGGATTGGGCACTTCTCGGAATACCGGAGGTCCAGCATTTGCCCGCCGTCATGTGGAAGCAGCGCAACCTCGCCAAGCTGCCCGATGCAAGACGGGGCGAACTGGTCGATGCGCTGGAGCGCGTTCTTTTTCCGTGACTACGACGCACAACGAAGAGGGCGCGTCGTTCGGCGACAGTGATGCTCAGTTGTCTTGGAACGCCTGCCTCCCCCTTGCGGCCCAAAGGCTTCGCGCGTGTTCGCCCTGATCGCTTTTGAGCTTGTCGGCCATCCAAAGCAGCGCGCCGTAGATGATGGCGCGATCGTCGCCGGTCAGGTCCACGATCCCAGCTTTGACGACGAGGCCGCCGAGTTCGATCAGATGCCGGGTGCGCTTGCGCCGCTCGACTTGCCAGGTGCGCATGTCATGCCGCGTTAGCGCCGCCTGATGCCGGTTGCGTGCTGCCCGGTTGCGTTTGAGTGCCGCCAACGTCGCGGTCAGGTGCCGATGCAGTTCGCCGTGACCGTCCCTGAAAGAACGCGGCACCACGCTTCGCCCATGCCTCCCTCTTTCCGGCGTCCTTGGTTTCGGCCAGTACGATTAGTGCGCCCGCCAGTTCGTCGGCGGTCAGCGCGTCAGCTCCGGTCGAGATGACCAGCTCGCCGAGCTGCTGCACCTTGCGTGCTTTCAAGTCCCGCGCCTTGTCTTCCAGCAACTTCAGTTCCGCATCGAAGTCCCGTGGCTTGCGCATCACCGTCTCCATAAGCTGTCGATGGAGCGATGATAGTTGAGCGCCTGCCCCAATGCTGTATGGTTGCCGGGACGGGCTGAAACGGCGCGGACCATCCCGAGAAATTAGTTTCGAGGGCGCGCTTATACGTCGTTCCGACGTGCGCTTCGCTGTGATGATGTTCGGATCGCGATGGCGATCTATCATCTTCACGTCAAGGTCATTGGCCGCAAATCCGGCTCCAGCGCGGTGGCGTCCGCCGCCTACCGCTCGGCCTCGCGGCTGCGCGACGACCGGCTTGAGCGCAGCCACGACTTCTCCAACAAGCGCGGCGTCGTCCACTCCGAGATCATGCTGCCGGAGGATGCGCCCGAGCAATGGCGCGACCGCGAACGGCTCTGGAACGATGTCGAAGCCTTCGAGGTCAGGAAGGACGCGCAGCTTGCCCGCGAGGTGGAGTTCGCCATTCCGCGCGAGATGACGCAGACGCAGGGCATCGAACTCGCCCGCGACTTCGTGCAGGCGGAGTTTGTCGCGTCCGGCATGATCGCCGACCTCAATGTGCATTGGGACATGGCCGAGGACGGGACGCCCAAGCCCCACGCCCATGTCATGCTCACCATGCGATCCGTGGACGAAAACGGCTTCGGCCAAAAGGCGCGGGACTGGAACGCTACCCAGATGGTCGAGCGTTGGCGCGAACGCTGGGCGGAACTGGCCAACGAGCGCCTGGCCGAACTCGACATCGACGCGCGCATCGACCACCGCAGTTTGGAGGCGCAGGGCATCGCGCTGGAGCCACAAAGCCAAGTCGGCGCACCCGCGCAGCGGATTGAAGGCGAAGGGATCGAAGTCGCCGACCGCGCGGAAATGCACCGCGAGATTGCGCGCAACAACGGCGCACGGATCATCGCCGATCCTTCCATCGCGCTGGACGCCATCACGCATCAGCAATCCACCTTCACGCGGCGCGAGATGGCGATGTTCGCGCACCGGCACAGTGATGGGGTGGAGCAGTTCAACGAGGTCATGGGCGCAATACGGAACGCGCCCGAGCTGGTCGAACTCGGCGCGGACGGACGCGGCGAGGACCGCTTCACCACCCGCGAGATGGTCGAGACCGAACAGCGCCTGCACCGCGCAGCCGAACTGATGGCCGAGAAGAAACGCCATGAGGTCGGCGACGGGGACCGCGAAGCGGCGCTGGCGCGTGCGGAAGCGCGTGGTCTTGTCCTTTCGGGAGAGCAGGCCGAGGCGCTTACGCATGTCACGGATGGGCGCGATCTGGGCGTCGTCGTCGGCTACGCCGGAACGGGAAAGAGCGCGATGCTGGGTGTGGCGCGCGAAGCCTGGGAAGCGGCGGGCTACGAGGTCCGGGGCGTGGCGCTGTCCGGCATCGCGGCCGAGAATCTGGAAAGCGGCTCGGGCATCGCGTCGCGCACCATCGCCAGCCTGGAACATGGTTGGGGACAGGGCCGCGACGCCCTCACTTCCCGCGATGTGCTTGTCATCGACGAGGCGGGCATGGTCGGCACGCGCCAGTTGGAGCGCGTGCTGTCCCATGCCGCCGAGGTCGGCGCCAAGGTCGTGCTGGTCGGCGATCCCCAGCAGTTGCAATCCATCGAGGCGGGCGCGGCGTTCCGCTCCATTCACGAACGCCACGGCGGCGCGGAGATCGGCGAGGTGCGCCGCCAACGGGAGGATTGGCAGCGCGACGCCACGCGCGATCTGGCGACCGGCCGGACGGGCGACGCGATCCATGCCTATGACGATCACGGCATGGTCCATGCCGCGCCGACACGGGAACAGGCACGTGACGATCTGATCGACCGCTGGGACCGCGAGCGGCAGGCATCGCCCGACCAGAGCCGCATCATCCTCACCCACACCAACGACGAGGTGCGCGCGCTCAACGAGGCCGCGCGCGAACGGATTCGGAAAGTCGGCGATTTGGGCGATGACGTGCGCCTGACGGTCGAACGCGGCGCGCGCAGCTTCGCCAGCGGAGATCGGGTCATGTTCTTGCAAAACGAGCGCGGGCTTGGTGTGAAGAACGGCACGCTCGGAACCATCGAACAGGTCAGCGAGCGATCCATGTCCGTGCGCACCGATGACGGGCGCAATGTCTCGTTCGACCTGAAAGACTACAACCGCATCGACCACGGATATGCCGCGACCATTCACAAGGCGCAGGGTATGACGGTGGACCGCACCCATGTTCTGGCGACGCCGGGCCTGGACGCCCACGGCAGCTATGTCGCCCTGTCGCGCCACCGCGACGGCATGGACCTACATTACGGCCACGATGACTTCGCCGACCAGGACCGGCTTGTCCGCACCCTGTCGCGCGATCGGGCCAAGGACATGGCGTCGGACTACGAGCGGCTTGATCCGGCACAGAGCTATGCCGAGCGACGCGGGATCACCTTCCGCGAGCGTGTCGCCGAGATCGTGCGCAAGGTCGTGCCGGAGAGGATGCGCGGCATGTTCGACGGATTGCGCCTGCCCACCGAGGGCGAGCAAGGGCCGGAAAGGAAGGTGGAGGAAGACCCGGCAGAGGCCCTGCGCAAGGCCCGCACCAAGGCGCTCGTTCGCCATGCCCGCGCCGTGGATGCGATCTTCGAGATGCAGGAGCAAGGCGGCAGGGCCAGCCCGGAGCAGGTGGAGGAATTGCAGGAAGCCCGCAAAGTCTTCGAGGACGTGCGGCCCCACGGCTCGCACGACGCCGAAGCCGCCTACAAGAAGAACCCGGAACTCGCCCAGGAAGCAGCAACAGGCCGGGTCAATCGCGCTATTCGCGCCCTCCGACTCGAAACCGAAATCCGCACCGACCCGGCCCGGCGCGCCGACCGCTTCGTGGACGATTGGCGGAAGCTCACCCGCGCCAGCGAGCGCCAGTATCAGGCGGGCGATATGTCCGGTTACAAGGCCACACGGTCGGCGATGGGCGACATGGCGAAAAGTCTGGAGCGCGATCCGCAGATGGAATCCCTGCTCGCCAACCGCAAGCGGGAACTCGGCATCTCATACGACTCGGGCCGTAGCCTTGGTCGGGAACTCGCCTTCAGCCACGGCATCGACCTCGGCAAAGGCCGGGGTATCGGACTGTAGAACTATCCTATTTTCCGCCGCCTCTACGCCACACTACTACGACCGCTAAATATCTATTGCACAACAACAAATCATCGCCCTGTCTGGTCTCTGTAATCGTCAGAAACACCCGGCAGGAGGCAGCGCAGCCATGCTCGTAGCAGACCGTATCGTCCGCATGAAAACCGTTCTCGCCCGCACCGGGCTGTCCCGGTCCACCATCTACCGCAAGATCGCCGAGGGCACGTTCCCGCCTCGGATCAAGATCAGCATCAACGGCGCAGGATGGAAGGAATCCGACATCGACCGCTGGATTGCCGATCCCGCCGGCTGGCGGCCACCAATGACGACGACTGACAGAATGGATTCGAGCCGCACGTAGCTCAGAGATCGGCGTCCAGTTCGTCGTCGTGGACCTCGGCGGCACGTCGCTTTGCGTCGGCGATCAGTTCCTTGGCGGATTCGCCCTTCGCCCAAGCGTCGAGCATATCGGCCCAGCACTGAAGCATGATCTTCCGCTCGGCGAGGTAGCGGTTCACGTTGTAGATGGCCGCGATCCGATTTCGGGGCGCGTGGGCTAAACTCATCTCGATCCAACGATCATCGAACTTGGCGCGGTTTAGGCCGGTCGAAAACGTGCGGCGCAGGTCGTGGACGCCGAAGCTCTGAAAGTCAGGATCAGCCTTCCGGATACGCTCTACCACCGTGTCGATCACGCGGTTGAGCGTAGCATTGCTGATAGGCGTGTCGCTGTCGTACCGGCCGGGGTGTAGATATGGGCTGGTGCCGAACATGGTGCGGAACACCGTCAGAATGTCGAGCGCCTGATCGCTCAGCGGGACGACATGCACCTTGCCGGCCTTCATGCGCTCGGCGGGGATCGTCCAGCGCGCGGCGGCGAAGTCGATTTCCTTCCATGTAGCGTCGATGAACTCCGACTTGCGGACGCCGGTCAGCAGGACAAACTTCACCG
>Ga0153956_1001672_pt1 | contig 18660 bp, 14 predicted proteins | sample TSFL040MetaG_FD_104704 | JGI IMG/M metagenome (GOLD analysis project Ga0153956, IMG submission 104704) | Attine ant fungus gardens microbial communities from Florida, USA - TSFL040 MetaG | ecosystem: Host-associated > Fungi > Mycelium > Unclassified | place: USA: Florida, Wekiwa Springs...
GCCGGTGTTGGCGATGCCGACCGCGCTGCCTACCTTTTTCGCCTCGGCCTGGTTGCCGTTCGTGTACATCACGATGCTCTCGGTGAAGGTCTCGGTGGCATCCGAAGGATTCCCGGCGATCTTGAAGTTCTCGCTCTCGAGAGCGTTCGCGTAGGCGGCGGCCAGCCCGGCTTCGGTGCCACCGGTGCCGTTTAGTACCCCGACCTTGATCTGGGCGGGCTTGACGTTCTGAGCCGGCTTGCCGTTCTGACCCTGTCGGCCCTGGCTGGCTGACTGGTCACCGTCCGAGCCGAGCAGGCTGGTGGCCGCCCAGGCGGCAGCCGCACCGAGGATCAGGACGACGGCGACGATCGCGATGATCCGGCCACTGCGGCCGAGACGATCCCAGAACGAGGTGTCGGCCAGGCCGGCCCGTTCCAGGCGCCGCTCCTCACGGTCGGCCAACACCCTCAGCTCAGCCGAACGTTCCTCGGCCACGATCTCACTGACTTCACGGACCTCGGCGTCACGCTCAGGTGCGCCACCGGCCCATTCCCGCAGCCGGCGGATGTCGCGGGCCTGGGCGAAGACCAGGAAGGCGAGCACACCGACTGCGAGCAGTGCGACGAGGCCGGCGTAGGCGCCTACGGTCTGGATTACGTCGGTCAACTGATCTCCACTTTTCCGGATTGGGCGTCTCTACCGGGGCGGGTGGACCCTCGCCCCGGAAACGCCGACCGGGGCATGTTATTTAGATAGGACGGATTAATGCGACTCAGCTGACCCTGATCGGGTCGCTTCCGGGGTTGCCGGCTATCTCGACGACGGTTTCCGCCAGGTTCGCCTCATCGCCTGACTGGACCACCTGCTCGAGTCGATCGAGGGTCTGGAGGACCCAGTCCGGATCGATCGGGTGCTCGCGAACGGCCCGCATGATCCGCTTGGCCGCGGTCGGCTGGGGACGCTCGTCCGGGCCGAACAGCTCCTCGTGGAGCTTCTCGCCGGGCCTCGGTCCGGTGAACTCGATCGCGATGTCCTTCTCCGGCTCGCGGCCGGCCAGCTTGATCATGTTCTCGGCCAGCTCGGTGATCTTGACCGGTTCGCCCATGTCGAGCACGAAGACGTCGCCTCGGCTGACCCCGGTGTCACCGGCCCGGATCACCAACTGGACCGCCTCGGGAATGGTCATGAAGAAACGGGTCATGTCCGGATGGGTCACCGTGACCGGCCCGCCCTGTTCGATCTGGCGCTTGAAGATCGGGACCACGCTGCCGGACGACCCGAGCACGTTGCCGAATCGGACCGAGACGAACCGGGTGTTCGGGTGCCTGACATCGGCCGCGGCGACCGCCCACTCGGCCATCGCCTTCGAGGCGCCCATCACGGTCTGCGGGTTGACCGCCTTGTCGGTCGAGATCAGGACGAAGCGCTCGGTCCCGGCGGCCGCGGCGCAGTCAGCGGTGATCCGGGTGGCGGAGGTGTTGTTGCGCACCGCCTCCAACGGGTTCGACTCCATCAGGGGCACATGCTTGTAGGCGGCGGCGTGGAAGACGATGTTCGGCTTGAACCGCTGCATCACCTCGAACATCCGCTCGGTCTCCTTGCAGTCGGCGAGCACCGCCTCGACCCGGTTGAAGTGGCGTTCGGCGACCATCTCCCGTTCGATCTGGAAGAGGTTGTCCTCGGCGTGGTCGAGCATGACCAGCAGCTTCGGCCCGACCAGCCCGATCTGGCGGCAGAGCTCCTTGCCGATCGAGCCGCCGGCGCCGGTCACCATCACGACCTGATCCTCGAGGTACGCACCGACCCGGGCCAGCTCCATGGTCACCGGCTCGCGGCCGAGCACGTCCTCGACCTGGACCTCGCGCAGCTGCTGGCTGAGCTGGACTCCGCCACGGAGCAGCTCGAAGACGGTCGGCAGGGTGCGGACCCTGATCTGACGCTCACGGCAGGCGGCCACCACCCGGGCGCGGAGCACACCGGGCGCGGACGGGATCGCGATCATCACCTCGTCCGGCTCGGTCTCGTCGAGGATCGTCTCGATCTCATCGGTGGTGCCGAGCACCGAGATGCCCTGGATGCGCATGCCGCGCATGTCCTTGTTGTCGTCGACGAAGCCGATCGCGGTCTCACCCAGGTTCGGGTTGATCCTGAGCTCGCGGACCACCATCTGCCCGCCGGAGCCGGCCCCGACCACCAGGACCTCGCGGCCGCGGGCGATGCGGTTGCCCTTGTTCGGGCGTTCCTTGAAGAGACGGGTGCCGAGCCGGGCGCCGGCGATCAGGAAGAGCGTGAGCAAGAAGTCGGTGACCGCCACCGAGCGCGGCAGGTCATGCGGGAAGGGCTGGATGACCGTGAACATCACGATCAGGAGGAGGCTCGAGACCGAGACCGCCTGGACGATCCGCGCGATATCACGGCCGCCCACGAAGCGCCACCACTTCTGGTAGAGCCCGAAAAGGTAGAAGATGACGATCTTGCCGACGATCACGAAACCGACCGACTGCAGCAGCAGGTCGACGTAGCGGTCCGGGATCGTGCCGGGATCGTCGATGAATCGCAGCTGGTAGGCGAGGAAGTACGAAAGTGCGACGAGCAGGCCGTCACCGGCCATCTGCATCAACTGGTAACGGCGCAAATGGAAGTCTGGGCGTCGCATTGAACCACCGGATTCTAGCCGCAGATACGATTCCGGCCCTGATTTCTGATTCTGGTGACAGCGACCTCGCCTCTGGCGAAAGTCCCGGGCGAGCGGTTGGCCACGCGGTGATCCTTGGTCTGGTGCAGGGACCGGCCGAGCTTTTGCCGATCTCCAGCTCGGCTCATCTGGCGATGCTGCCCCGGCTCCTGGGATGGGATCCCGACGAGCTCGATCCCGAACTTCGCAAGAGCTTCGAAGTGGCATTGCACGGTGGCGCCGCGCTCGCCCTGCTGATCACCCGCCGTGGCGAGATCAGAGACGAGCTGGGCAGTTTCTCCGCCCGCCGCGCCGCGGTCCTGCTCTTCTCCTTTCTTCCCGCCGCGGCTTTCGGCTACGGCTTCGAGCGACTCATCGAGTCGAAGTTCGGCGGTCCCCGATCAACTGCGGCGGGGCTGATCGCGGGCGGCCTGGCGATGGCCCTGGCCGACCGCAGGCCGCAGGGCAGAGGCCATGGCGAAGCCGGCTGGAAGGACGGCCTGGCTCTCGGCGTAGCCCAGGCGGCGGCGCTGATCCCGGGGGTCTCCCGCAACGGGGCCACGCTGACCGCGGCCCGGCTCCGTGGCTTCTCGCGCGATCAGGCCAATCTGCTCTCCCGTACGGTCGCCCTGCCGGTGATCCTGGGCGCGGTCGGCCTGAAGTCCGCCCGGCTCGCAAAGCGGGGGATCAGCCGCCGCCAGGCCCGCTGGCTGGCGATCGGAACCGCGACCTCCTTCGCCTCGACGATCGCCGCCACCGACCTGATCCGCATGGTCGAGAGGGATCGGGCCCTGGCTCCATATGCCGCCTACCGGATCGCTTTCGCACTGTTGATCCTGGGGCGGTCAGCCACCGGGAGCAGCGACCGCACGGCCACGTGACCGCATTCTCTTGTTGAATCACTTCCGATGAGCGGCGAAGACGCATACGCAAAGGCCGGGGTCAGCCAGTCCGACGCGGACCTCGCGGTGAGTCGCCTGGTCGCCGCGCTGGCCACCGCGAACATCGGCCGGCCGAGCCGGCAGGTCGACCTCAAGGGCCACTACGCCGCGGTGATGCGACTCGACGACAGCACCGGAATCGCCCTCTCGACCGATGGTGTCGGCACCAAGCTGCTGATCGCCGAGGAGCTGAACCGCTTCGACACGGTCGGCATCGACTGCATCGCGATGAACGTCAACGACATCATCTGCGTCGGGGCCGAGCCGATCGCGATGCTCGACTACCTCGCCGTCGAGAAGGCCGACCCCGGCCAATGCGAGCAGATCGGCGTCGGCCTGGCCCGCGGGGCCGAACTGGCCGGGATCGAGATCCCCGGCGGGGAGCTGGCCCAGATCGGCGATCTGGTCAAGGGATTCGACATCGCCGGAGCCTGCTTCGGCACGGTCGCGCTCGACTCGATCATCGACGGCTCGGAAGTGGCCCCGGGCGATGTCGTCATCGGCCTTCCCTCCTCCGGCATCCACTCGAACGGCTACACCCTTGCCCGCAAGGCGCTCGAAGGGATCGCCTGGGATGACGACCGCCTCGGCCGGCCCCTCGGAGACATACTGCTCGAGCCGACCGAGATCTACGTCAAGGCGGTCATGGACCTGATCGCCTCGGAGACCCGCGTCCACGGGCTGGCCCACCTCACCTCGGGCGGTCTCGACAACCTGCTGCGCCTCAAGGCCGAGGTCACCTACGAGATCACGGACCCGCTGTCCCCACAGCCGGTCTTCGAGCTGATCGCCCAGCGGGGCGACGTTCCCGAGGACGAGATGTACGAGGTCTTCAACATGGGCTGCGGTTTCTGCGTCGTGGTCCCGGCCGAGGACGAGGCGGCCGCGCTTGACCTGCTGCGCGGTCACTATCCCGAGGCCCGCCGCATCGGCGACGTCGCCGACGGAGACCGCAAGGTCATCCGCACAGCCTGAACCTCATTCGACACGCCCGAATTCAGAGGCCCGTATCGCCAATGTGCGGAGCCATCCCATCCATTCCCTGTTTCTGTGGGTTGGCGGGTTAGCCTTGGAGGGCGGGTCCGACCCCGCCCGACTTTCTGATATGACGAATTTTTCCCGAGATTGCCCGCCCACATGCGGAAATCAGCGTCGCCGGATAGCCTCCGGCGCCTATGAGCTTTCGCAGGCAAAATCAGTGAAGTGAAGCACCCGCCTGCCAGCTCACAGATGATCGGCACGGTCCTTTCAGACCGCTACCGACTCGAGGCCAAACTCGGCAGCGGCGGCATGTCCACCGTGTATCTGGCCCGTGACGAAGTGCTCGATCGTCCCGTCGCGGTGAAGCTGATGCATCGCGAGATGACCGAGCAGCCCGATCAGCTCGAACGCTTCAATCAGGAAGCTCGGGCGGTGGCCAAGCTTTCGAACCCGAACGTGGTCGCGGTGATCGATGCCGGAGAGGATCAGGGCCGGCCTTACATCGTGCTCGAGTACGTCCAGGGCGAGACCCTGAAGCAGCGGATCTCCCGGGTCGGCGCACTCGACGCGACCGAGGCTCTCGCCTATGGGCTGGAGGTCGCCCAGGGGCTCGGCGTCGCCCATGAGCGCAACATGGTCCACCGGGACGTCAAGCCCCAGAACGTCCTGATCGACTCGACCGGCCGGGCCAAGCTGACCGATTTCGGGATCGCCCGCGAACTGAATGACGAGGGGGTGACCGCCACCGGCCGGGTGATCGGAACCACCGACTATGTCGCCCCCGAGCAGGCGATGGGCAAAGAGGTGGATCCCCGCTCCGACATCTACTCGCTGGGCATCGTGCTCTACGAGATGCTGACCGGCGACGTGCCCTTCGAGGCCGACAACCAGATCGGCGTCGCGATGAAGCACGTGAACGAGGAGCTGCCCGATGTCCAGCTGATCCGGCCCGACATCTCGGCGGCGTCGGCCGCAGTGGTGGATCGCGCGACCGCCAAGAACCCGGACGATCGCTACCAGTCGATCGAGGAGATGTCCGAGGACCTGCAGGCGGCCCTCGAGGTCGAGGCGATCCGGGCCGGTGGCACCACCGGCGAGGCGACCTCGGTCCTGGACGCGGTGGCCCCGCCACGTCGCCAGATCCCGACTTCGAAGACTTCGCCCTGGCCGGCGGTGGCGATGCTGCTGGTCGCCCTGGTCATCGCGGCCGGCACGGCTTACTTCATATCCCGCGGAGATACCGGCGGGGGCGGGGGCGGTGGAGCCGGCGGAGGAGGCAACGGCGAAAAGCAGATCGCCCTGGTCTCGGCCAGTGACTACGACCCCCAGGGCGACGGCCAGGAGCACTCGGACGAGGTCAACTTCGTGCTCGACGACGACCGTTCCGCCACCGCCTGGACCACGGAGACCTACGAAACCGACAGCTTCGGCGACAAGGCCGGGGTCGGCATCTACGTCGACGCCGGGCAGCCGGTCCAGGCGACCGAGATGGAAGTCCGCAGCCCCACCCCGGGCTGGACCCTCGAGGTCTACGGTTCCAACAATCCGATCCCCGACGACATCTCGGGCTGGACCCGGCTCGCCCAGGTCCCCGAAGTGGTCGATCCGCAGAGGATCGACCTGGTGACCGCGGCCGGGGAGAAGTACCAGTATTACCTCCTCTGGATCACCGATCCAACCGAAATAGATTCAGGCTTCGGAGTCGCAATCAGCGACATACGCTTATACGGCTAGAAGGTGTGGGCAAAACGTCCCGAAGGTCTGGGGCTGTGTGCGGGTGGGATGCAAGCGGAAGGGCATGAGACGGGCTGGTGGCCCGGCGTTGCCCTTACGTGAAGCAGGCCGCCCGCACACAGCTCCAGACCGAGGACAAAGCTTTGACCACACCTTCTAGCCTGCCGTGTTCAGCGGTGCCGCAGGTTTGGCACCAGATCGGTCGTAAACCTGCGGCACCGTCGGGGGCTCAGGCGGGGCCGGGGTTGCCGGGGCTGTCAGAAGCTGTGCTGTGCTTCTCGCTTGTGGCGCTCGATCGCCAGTTCCACCAGGCGGTCGCAGAGATCCGGGTATGGGAGGCCGGTGGCTTCCCAGAGCTTGGCGTAGACCGAGGTGCGGGTGAAGCCGGGGATCGTGTTGATCTCGTTGAGGAGGATGCGGGAGCCCTGACCTTGGTCTGACTCTTCGACGAAGAAATCACATCGGGCGAAGCCGGAACAGCCGGCCATGGCGAAGACCTGGGCGGCGAGATCACGGACCAGGGCGGCGGTCTCGTCGTTGAGATCGGCCGGGGCGGCGATCCGGGTGCGGCCCTCGGTGTACTTCGCCTCGTAGTCGTACCACTCGTCGGTGAGGATCTCACCCGGGAGGGAGGCGTCGGGGTCCTCGTTGCCGAGCACCGAGCACTCGATCTCCCGGCCGGCCGAGTTGGCCTCGATGATCACGCGCGGATCGAACTTCGCCGCCTCCTCGACCGCCGCGACCAGATCGGCCGGATCGGTCACCTTGCTGATGCCGACGCTGGAACCGAGCCGGGAAGGCTTCACCCAGAGCGGGAACTCGAGCTGCTTCGCCTGCTCCTCCCACCCGGGGGCGAAGGCTTGGACGAAGTCGACTTGAGGCACACCGTGGAACCCGCAGAGCCGCTTCAGGGTGAGTTTGTCCATGCAGACAGCCGAAGCGAGCACATCCGAGCCGACGTACGGAAGGCCCGCCGTGTCGAGCGTGCCCTGCGTGACCCCGTCCTCGCCGAATGGTCCGTGCAGAACCGGAAAGACGACGTCGATCGAGAGCAGGTCACCGCCGGAGGCCAGGCCCTCTCCGGGACGTATTTCAACCGGGTGGCCATCACTGATCCAGGTCCCCGACTTCTCGATCAGGACGCGGATCACTTCGTGGCCCGCCGCTTCGAGGCCGTCGGCGACGGCCTCGCCTGAAAGCAGCGAGATCTCGTGCTCGCTGGAACGGCCACCGCTGAGGACTGCGACTCTCATCAGGCGAAAAGTTAGCCGGTCGGGGCCGGTATGGAGCGTCCGGGTGGGTCAGCCGGTGCCGATGCCGCCGCTGCCCGGAGTGTCGCCTCCGGCGCCGTCACCACCCAGGCTCGGGTCATAGCTGGCGACGGTGATCACCACGGTGGAGCCATCCGCGACCTTGGTCCCGGAGGCGGGGCTCTGATCGATCACCCGGCCGTCCTGCGGCTGGATCCCGGTGCTCTCGTTCTGGACGCTGGCCACCAGGCCGGCCGCGTCGAGCTGGGATTCGGCGTCGGACTGGGTCAGGCCGACCAGGGCCGGGACCGAGACCTTGGTCTGCGCCGGACCAGAAGACACGGTGAGCGCAACGGTGCTGCCGGGCTCGACCTCGGTCCCCGCGTTCGGGCTCTGGGCCGTGACCTCGTTCTGCGGGCGGTCGCTCGGCTCCTGGCTGGAGGAGAGCTCGAGCCCGACCGCGGAAAGCTGCTGCCTGGCCGCGTTCAGGGTCATGCCGACCACCGGCGGCACCTTGACCTTCTCGGCACCGGTCGAGACCGTGATCGTGACCTCGGAGCCGCGCCTGGCGGTCTCGCCGCCGGCCGGGTCGCTGGAGATGACCAGTCCGGAATCGACATCGGAGGAGGCCTGGGTCTGGACGTTCGAGGTGAACCCGGCGTCGTCCAGCTTCTGCTCGGCGTCACCCTGGCTCAGACCGACCACGTCGGGAATCTGGGTCTGGCCGGGACCGCCGCTGACCGTGAGGGAAACCTCCGGGTTGGAGCAGAAGGCGTGCAGGAACTTGCAGTCCTTGCTCGATTCCCCGGAGGGATCCTGCCCATAGACCTGATTGTTCGGGACCGACGGATTGTGCTTCCGCTCCACGTCCCCGACCTTGAAGCCCTCGTTGTTCAGCTTCGAGATGGCGGCATCCAGATTGCTGCCGACCACCTTCGGGACTTCGACCGTGTTGTCGCGGGTCGCAGCCCAGGCGATCAAGAGGCCGACCAGGACCGCCGCCGCGATCGCGATCCATTTCCAGGGACTCTTCTTTTCCTCCTCGGGCTCGCCCGGGTCCGCCTCGGCGGCATCCAGGGCGGCGATGAAGCTGTCGGCATCCGGGAATCTCTCGTACGGCTCGCGCTGCAGGGCACGCAGGACCACCGCGTCGAGGGCCGGCGAGACCGCCGGGTTGAAGTAGCTGGGCGGCACCGGGTCTTCCTTCAGCTGCTGCAAGGTGACCGCGACCGCGGTGTCGCCGTCGAACGGAACCCGGCCGGCGAGGCACTCGTAGAGGATCACTCCGACCGAGTAGAGGTCCGACTGAGGACTGACCTCGTATCCCTGCGCCTGCTCAGGCGAGAGGTAGTGGACGGTGCCCATGACCGAGCCCTCTTCGGTGATCTCGGAGATCCCGGCCCGGGCTATCCCGAAGTCGGTGACGGTGGCGAGACCGGTCTCGTCGACGATCACGTTGAGCGGCTTGAGATCGCGGTGGACCACCCCGTGGCGATGGGCGAAGCCGGCCGCTTCGAGAATCTGACGGACGATCGCGACCGACTCCGGAGGGGTCAGACCGAGGTTGATCAGGTCACGCAGCGTCCGACCGTCGAGATAGGCCATGGCGATGTAATAGGTGTCACCGACCTGGCCGCGGTCGTAGATCGAGACGATGTTGACGTGGGTGAGCGCGGCGGCCGACTCGGCCTCACGCCGGAAGCGGGCGATGAACTCCGGGTCGCTGGCGTAGCGCTCATGAAGCACCTTGAGCGCGACCCGGCGCGGCAGTTCGAGATCCTCGGCCAGCCACACGTCGGCCATGCCGCCGGAACCGATCAGGTACTCGATCCGGTACCGGTTGTCGATGACCATGCCTTCACTCAGTCTCATGCGCCTGTCCTCTGCATCCCCGGAACTTTCGCGTTTCCCGGCACTTCTCCTGTAAACGACCGGAAAACCCCGGCTGGAGCCAGCCCATCCATTCTTTCTTTCATTACTCGCCCAGCAATGTCTCCATTACTCCTGCGGCGATGGGCGCCGCGACCGTGCCACCCATCCCGTCGGTGCATTCGACGGTCGCTGCCACCGCGATCTGGGGGTCGTCAGCGGGAGCGAACCCGACGAACCAGGCCTGGTTCGGGAGGCCGTTGCATTCCTCCTTGTCGGGAACCTCGGCGGTGCCGGTCTTGCCGGCCACGTCGACTCCGCTCAGAGCAGCCGCGGTGCCGGTGCCCTCGTTGACCACGTCCTTCATCGCGTCGGTCAGCTCGCTGGCGGTCTCCTCGGAGATCACGTTCGACTGGACCGACGGGTTCATCGTCTTGATCTTCCGCCCGTCGGGGTCACGCACCTCGGACCAGATCTGCGGCCTCATCAGCTTGCCGCCGTTGGCGATCGTCGAAGCCACCTCGGCCATCTGGATCGGGGTCGCCAACAGGCGCTCCTGACCGATCGCCAATCGGCCCACGTCGATCGCGTCGCTGCCGGTCAGCAGCGTGCCGCCGCTCGCCAGATCGAAGACCCCGCTGGTCGACATCTGGCCGTCCGGCAGATCGAGCTGCGGCTTCGAGTTGAAGCCGAACTTGTTCATGTAGTCCTCGAGGGTGCCGGTGCCGATCTTCTCGCCGAGCTGGGCGAAGTAGGTGTTGACCGAGTTGGTCAGAGCCGTGGTCACGTTGATGTCCCCGAAGTCCTGGTCGTAGTCGTTCTTCAAGGGCCGGCCCTGGACCTGGATCGATCCGGGCGAGTTGATCGTGTCGTCCGGGGTGATCGCCCCCGAGTTGAGGGCGGCCGCGGCGGTGACCAGCTTGAAGGTCGAGCCGGGCGGATACTGGCCCTGGGTCGCGCGGTTCACCATCGGTTTGGTGTCGTCATTGCTCAGGGCGGAGTAGTCGGATGCGATGTCGTTCGGGTCGAAGGGCGGCACGCTGACCATCGCCTTGATCGCACCGGTCGAGGGCACCATCGCCACCACCGCCCCGGGCTGGCCGCCGAGCAGATCGAACGCGGCCTGCTGGGCCGTCGGGTCGATCGAGGTGTAGACGTCGTTGCCCGCGGGCTTCTTGCCGCGCAGCTCGTCGATGATCGACGAGAACTCGTTTTCATCCCCGATCAGTTCGGAGTTGTGGTATGCCTCGAACTCCGAGTTGCCGTACTCGATCGAGCTGTATCCGATCGGATGGCCGTAGGTGGAGCCCTCCGGGTAGCGCCGCACATACCTGAGCGAAGGTCCGCTGCCCTTGGCCACCGACTTGGCGATCACCGTGCCGTCCGAGGCGAGGATCCGGCCCCGCTTGACCTGCTGGGCCTCGAACAGCGGGCGCTTGTTCACCCGCTCGTTCTTCAGGTTGTTGGCGTCGAAGACCGTCCAGTACGAGGTGAAGCCGACCAGCACGGCGAACAGCACGCCGATGAAGGCGAAGAGCTTGACGATGCGTGCGTTCAACGACTAGAGACCTTCCCGGGCTTCCCGACGAGCCCGGTCCGAGATCAGCAGCAGCAGGGCCAGCAGGATGAAGTTGGCGAGGATCGAGGAGCCGCCGTAGGAAACCAGCGGCAGGGTGACGCCGGTCAGCGGGATGACCCGGGTGACGCCGCCGATGATCACGAAGGCCTGGATCGCGAAGACCGAGGTGAGGCCGGTGGCCAGCAGCTTCGAGAAGCCGTCGTTGGCCAGCAGGGCGACCTTGAACCCGCGGGCCGCTACCAGGAGGTAGGTGGCGATGATCGCGCAGGCGCCGAAAAGGCCCAGCTCGGACGTGATCAGGGTGTAGATCAGGTCGGTCTGGGCGGCGGGGAGAAGCGGCGAATCGGTCCCGGGTATGACCACCATCGCCTGGGCGAAGCCTTTGCCGAATAACCCTCCGTCGGCCATCGCGAACATCGACTGCAGGATCTGGTACCCGGCCCCGGGCGCATCCTGGTACGGGTCGAGCCAGATGTCGACCCGGTCGGTCACGTGGGGAACGGTGTGATAGATCACCCAGGCGCCGGCCAGGAACATCAGCATCCCGATGATCACGAAAGAGAGCCGCCCGGTCGCCACATAGATCAGGGCGAGGAAGGCGGCGAAGAACATCAGCGAGCTGCCGAGGTCGCGGATGAAGATCAGCATGAACATCGCCCCGCCCCAGACCACCAGCAGCGGCCCGAGGTGCTTCAGCGGCGGGAAGGTGATGCCGAGGATGCGCCGGGCGTTGATGACCAGCAGCTCACGGTGCTCCCGCAGGTAGCTGGCGAGGAAGATCACGATCCCGATCTTGGCCAGCTCGGCCGGCTGGAAAGCGAGCGGACCCAGCTTGATGCCGAGATAGGCGCCGTTCACCTGCGATCCGACCAGCGGCAGACGCGGTGCCATGAGCAGGCCCAGGCTGATGAAGGCGATCGTGTACCGGTAGCGCTCGAGCACCGAGTAGTCCCGGAAGAAGTGGATCACCGCCGCGAAGAGGATCAGGCCGATCACGAACCAGTTCGCCTGGTCGCGAGCCAGCTCCAGACCCAGTTCGGAGTCGAGCCGGTAGAGCATGACCAGACCGATCGCGGTGAGCAGCGCCATCAGGGGGAAGAGGTACGGGTCGGCGTGCGGCAGCCGGATCCGGATGTAGATGTGGGTGGCGAGGCAGATCGCCAGGAAGTAGAGCCCGTAGGAGAGGCTCAGATTGGTCAGCTGGTTGTTGTTCTGCGCGAAGACCGCGGCGAAGCCGGCGGTCAGGAGCAGGGCAACCGGGACGAGAGCCAGGAGTTCCCGGTTGCGGGAGGTACTCACCCCGTCAGGCCCTCGTTGTCCTGGATGTCCTCGATCAACGAGACCGCGTCATCCTTGGAGCGGACCTGGTTGTCGGTGACCGAGCGCTGGCGCTGCGACGGCAGCGAATCGGTCTGAACCGCGATCGAATACTTCAGCTTGTAGAGGTCGATCCCGAACGGAAGCTCATAGGGCAGGCCGCTGTAGAGCGCGACCCGGCCGGCCGGGTCCGTGCCGAGGAACCAGGACTTGCTGGTGGCGTACCAGAGAGCGCCGCCGACCAGCAGGAGGACGGCGACGACAGCCAGGAAACCGGCCGCGATCCGGCCGCGACGGCGACGGGGCTGCGGTCGTTCGCGTTCGCTGCGGCGGGCGGCCGAGCGACGGGCCGCGGCGGAGCTGATCATGGTCGGATGCTCGCCGCGTGAGATCGGTTGGGCCGGGTCTTCGACCTGGAAGACGACGACCGTGATGTTGTCCCGGCCGCCGGCCCGGTTGGCCTCCTCGACCAGGGTGCGCGCGGCCGCGTCCAGGTTGGTCGCCCCGACCATGATGTCGCGGATCTTCTCGTCCCCGATCATCGTGGTCAGTCCGTCCGAGCAGAGCAGGAATACATCCCCCGGTTCCGAGGGGATCCGAGCGAGATCGGCCAGCACCTCGGGTTCGGGCCCGAGCGCCCGGGTGATGATCGAGCGCTGGGGATGATCCTCGGCCTGCTCCTCGGTGATCTGGCCGCGGCGGCGCATCTCCTCGACCAGCGAGTGATCCTTGGTCAGCCGCTGGATGATCCCGTCCCGCAACCGGTAGGCGCGGGAGTCGCCGACGTGGCCGATCACGACCTGTTCGCTGTCCGCCTCGACCGCCGCCACGGTGATCGTGGTGCCCATCCCGGCCAGCGAGGAGTCGGCGTGGGCCTGGTCGTAGATGTTGCGGTTGGCGACCGCGATCATCCGCTCGATCGCCTCGTCGGCCGGCCCGTCGGGCAGGCCGGGCTGGAAGGCCTGGATCGCGGTCAACGAAGCGACCTCCCCCGCCTGGGCGCCGCCCATCCCATCGGCCACGACGAAGAGCGGCGACCTCGCCAGGTACGAGTCCTCGTTCGCCTGACGCTGACGGCCGACATCGGTCCGCTCGGAATGTCCGGAAACCCTCAGCATGCTTGTTTCCTTGAGCTACTCATGGGCGATCCAGTTCAAACCTGAATGCAGTGTCCCCGATTTCGATCAGACTGCCGTCCCGCACCTCGGTGTCGGTGGTGACCGCCCCGCCGTCGAGCAGGGTGCCGTTGGTCGAGTTCATGTCTTCGAGGAAGTATCTGTCACCGCGAGGGTAGAGCCTCGCGTGGAGTCCGGATGCGTAGCGATCGGTAAACGAAACGTCGGCGTCGGCCGAGCGGCCGAGGGTGACCCCGCCGAAGACGTCGTAGCGGGTTCCCGGGTCGAGGCCGCCTCCTCGCACGACCACGAGCCAGGCGTCATAGGACGAGCCGCCCGCCATCCCGGCCATCGTCGCGTCGGCGTCGAATCCGCCCCCCTGATTCCGCTTCAGATCCTTTCGCGCACTGGATGCGATCCAGAGCAGGAACAGGTAGAGGACCGCGAGAAATCCGAACTTGAGGGCAACTGAGATCGGTTCGTAGTCCACTTGCGAGCCTGGCCGGAGTGTTTACCGCTGGATTCCGAAGCGGAATGTCGTGGTTCCGACGGTGACCTGATCGCCCTCGCGAAGCGGCGCCTCGGTCACTCGCCTTCCGTTCACCTTCACCCCGTTGGTCGATCCGAGATCGACGATCTCCCACTGCCCGGTGCGATCCTGGCGCAGCTCGGCGTGGCGCCTGGAGACGTTGGGGTCGCGCAGCACGCAGGCCGCGTCATCGGAGCGTCCGAGTACCGCGCTCGGGCCGTCGAGCACATAGCGGCGGTCGTTCAGGTCGACCACCGCCCGGGAGAGCGAAGGCCTTTCGGGCGCGCGTTGGGTCGGGTCGGCGGCCGGTTCGGGCGGCGGCACCTTGTAGACCATGGTGTGCCCCTCGTCCGCCTGCTCGGGAAGCTCGCCCTCGCGGGCCGGCGGCTTGACCAGACGAGCCTGGATGCCGAACTCGCCGAGCCGGAGCCGGCTGTCGGTGTTGAAGTGGACCTCGGGCCTGGTCAGCAGGTCATAGCCCTTGCGGCGGGCATGCTCCAGCAGGTAGCCGGAAAGCTCCTGCTCGAGCGAACGTTCGTAGCCTTCGAGCTTGTCGCGGTCCTTCTGGGAGAGATGGACCGTGTACTCGTTCGGCACATAGACCCGTGAAACCGACGCGGTCTTGTGCGAATCCATCTCCTTGGCCAGCTTGCGAGCCAGCTCGACCGGCTGCACCTCCGACGAAAAGGCACGGCTGAAGACCCCTTCGACGAGGCCCTCGATACGGGCTTCGAGGTTGCGGAAAACACTCATCGTCGTGGGCCCTGAATCGATCGATCAGGCGTTGGGGACACGACTTGATCCTACGGGAGCGATGGTCAGTGGCTCATGGACCGTGCCCGCCCCACGCTGTCGGGTCCACCCGACGATCGCCCCCACCAGCAGCGCGACCCCGGCCCAGACCGCCACCGAAAGCAGGAAAGAGGGTGAAGTGACGACAGGAGCGAGCAGTCCCGTGACGGCGCCCGAGACGGAGTCTTCCCAACCCGCCTGGGCTTTTTCGATCTTGCCGAAGAGCAGGGCCCGGCCGGTGATCGATTCGGCCAGAGCGGTGAAGCAGAGACCGGTCACCGCGACCACGATCCGGTCGCGCCAGTCGCTGGCCAGCGCCGCCAGCAAGGGCAGAAACGGAGCCAGGCCGAGCGTCCCGAGCAGCGGTCCGATCGCCGCCAGGGCAAGCGGCCTGCCGGATCCGCGGATCAGCAGGGCCGGCGGGACGGAAGCCAGAAGCACGACCAGGGCAGCTCCGGGCATGGCGGCGACCAGCCCGAACCAAGCGGACATCAGCACCCCGCCGACGAGAAATCCTGCCTTGGGACGAAGCAGGGTGAGGAGGGCGGAGATCACGGTGAGGAGAGCGACCGAAGCGGGATCGGCGGATCCGCTGACGATCATCCCGGTGGCCACCATGCCGCAGACCGCTGCCGCGCAGGCGATCCGGCCGAGGTCCAGCCCCCCGTCGGCGAAGTCGGTGATCCGCGAGGTGCGCCTCTCGTCTCCGGGCACGCTCCGGTTCAAGTCGGGCAGCGCGCCTTCCAGAGCCGGCCCCAGTTCTTCGAGCCCGGGGCGAAACTCGGGTTCGCGGTCGAGGCAGGCGTCGACCACATCGGTCATCGCCGGTGGCAGGTCTGGCCTCAGGTCGGCCAGCAGGGGCAGGTCTTTCTCGATCGCCCGCAAGGTCTGGCTGGGGTTCGAGCGACGGCGCGGGTTCTGTCCGGTCCATGCCTCGAAGAGAGTCAGGGCGAGCGAGTAGACGTCGCCGGCCGAAGAGACCGGATTGCCCTCGGCTGCTTCCGGTGACATGTAGGCGAGCGTCCCCAGCACATCGCCGGTATTGGTCAGGTCATCCCCGTCCGTGAGGCGAGCCACCCCGAAGTCCATCAGCTTGGCCCCGCCCCGCCCGTTCGGGACGATCAGGTTGGCGGGCTTGATGTCCCGGTGGATGACTTCCCGGGAGTGGGCGTGGTCCAGGGCTTCGCAGATGTCGATGCCGATCTCAGCGACCTCACGGTCGCTGATCAGGTCGCGGTCGATCAATTCCCGAACCGTCTCGCCATCGACCAACTCGGAGACGAGGTATGCCCGACCGCCCTCACGGCCGTACTCGTGGTGGGCGAACTCGTAGAGGGTGACTATGCCGGTGTGGTTGAGCCGGGCGGCGGCCTTGGCTTCACGCTGGATGCGGGGACCGGACTCGGCCGCGGTCTCGATCACCTTCACCGCGACCTCGCGTTCGAGACGACGGTCCCAGGCACGGTAGACGGTGCCGAAGCCGCCGGCTCCGAGGCGATCGCCGATCTCAAAGCGATTGAGAACTATGGTGCCGTTCATCGTCCAGCACCTTTCGTCGCGGACACCCACGAACCTCCCCTGCCAAGGCGGCTTGCGGACAGGTGCCGGGCCGTTCTGCACAAAGTCCCTGCAAAAGCGGGTGGCGGTGGGCGACATTCCCGGGAAGGGAATAGATTGGCAGCGCCGAAACTCGTTCGGCAGGTGAACTTTTGGAGTTTTCCAACCCTTACAACTCAAACGACGAGCCGGAAGACGATCTTTTCGTCGACGGACCCGACGACGAAACCCGCCGGTTCGATTCCGAACCGGGCGGGAGCTTTGACGATCCTCCGCCCCCGCGCCGCCGATCCGGCAGGTCCGGTGGCGGCTCGCGCCGTAGCGGGGGTTCGCGTGGAGGTTCCGGTGGGGACCGCCAGCAGTTGATGGTCCGCCGGGCGATCGCGCTCGGCGCCGGGCTGCTGGTGCTGATCCTTCTGGTCTTCGGGGCCAAGGGCTGTCTCGACGCCCGCAAGAATCGCTCGTTGGAGGATTACGCGAGCAGCGTCAGCCAGATCGTCAACGAGACGAATGCCCTGGGCAAGTCCTTCTTCGGCAGCCTCAGCGATCCGGGGCAGCTGAGCGTGACCGAGTTCACCAGCGAGATCCAGTCGGACCGTTCGGCGATGGACGGCTTCCTCAGCCGGGTCCAGAAGCTGAACACCCCGGGTGACATGAGCTCCGCCCAGAATTCACTCACCCTCGTCTACGAGCTCAGGGCCGGGGCGATGGATGAGATCGCCGACAAGATGAGCACCGCGCTCGGCAAGGAAGGGGCCGACCGTGCCCGACGGCAGATCGCCGCCCAGATGGAGGTCCTGAGCGCGGCCGATGTCCTCTACAACCAGGTCACCCGCCACCAGATCGACAACACGATCGCCTCGAATGGCGCCAACGCGCCCGCCATGCCGAAGAGCACCTTCATCGAGAAGCCCGAGGACTGGATCCCCACGAGCGCGATCGACGATGCCCTGGGCGCGGTGTCCGGATCCACCGGGGCGGCTCCCGACGACAACCTGACGCACGGCACCGGCCTCGACTCGGTTTCGATCGGTGACACCACCCTGACTCCTGACTCGACCACCACGATTCCCACGGAGACCAGCCCGACGGTTGACGTCGTCGTCCAGAATCAGGGCGGCGGCACGGAGACCGACTTGACCGTCTCGGTCTCGGTCGACGGTGCCAGCGCGATCGAGCAGTCGATCCCGTCGATCGACGCCGGCTCGACCGGAACCGCTTCGATCCCGTTGACTCCGGCTCCGACCGGTCAGGTGACGCTCGACGTGAAGGTCGCTCCGGTGCCCGGCGAGTCGATCACCACCAACAACGAGGCGTCCTACACGGTCGACTTCGGTTAGGCGCGACGTTGCGCGTCGCCTACCTTGGTCCGGCGGGCACTTTCAGCGAAGACGCGCTGGAGGTGAGCAGGTTCGCTCCGCGTATTTTCGAACCTCTGGTGACGGAGACCATCCCGGCTGCGATCGAGGCGGTCGCCGACGGCGAGGCCGGTCGTGCCCTGGTGCCGGTCGAGAATTCGATCGAGGGTTCGGTTCGTCCCACGCTCGATTCGCTGATCGAGCAGGCCGAGCGGGTACGGATCGTCGGCGAGTACGACCACGAGATCCGGTCGGCGCTGATCGCCCGCCCGGGTCTGGGGATCGACGACATCGAAGTGGTCGTCTCCCACCCGCAGCCTCTCGCCCAATGCGCGCTCTTTCTTAGGACCGAGCTGCCGAGAGCCGAGCTGCAGGTGGCTTCGAGCACCAGCGCAGCGGTCCGTCAGGTGGCTTCGAGCGGCGAATCCTGGGCCGCGCTCGGCCCGGCCCGGGCGGCCCGGCTATACGACTGCGAGGTGCTCCGCGAAGGGATCGAGGATGAACCGGGCAACGTGACCCGTTTCCTCTGGCTGGCCGGTCGATCCGGTGACGAGGACCGGGCGCCGGCGGATCTGGTCGCCGGGGACCGGAAAGGCTCCTGGAAGACCAGCCTCGCCTTCGCCGAGCTCGGCGCCGACCATCCCGGCGCGCTGGTCGAGGCGCTGCATGGATTCGCGGACCGTGGAGTCAACCTGGTCAGGATCGAGTCCCGGCCGATGCGACGCGAGCTCGGCCGCTACCGGTTCTTCATCGACATCGAGGGTCGTGAAGGCTCGGCCGACGTCGATGCCGCGATCGCCGAGCTCAAGGACAAGGCCGAGTGGGTCCGGGTCCTGGGCTCATACCCGTCCAGCGGTTCCTAGAAGGTGTGGTCAAAACGTCCCGAAGGTCTGGGGCTGTGTGCGGGTGGGATGCAAGCGGAAGGGCATAAGACGGGCTGGTGGCCCGGCGTTGCCCTTACGTGAAGCAGGCCGCCCGCACA
>Ga0153956_1001673_pt1 | contig 18656 bp, 19 predicted proteins | sample TSFL040MetaG_FD_104704 | JGI IMG/M metagenome (GOLD analysis project Ga0153956, IMG submission 104704) | Attine ant fungus gardens microbial communities from Florida, USA - TSFL040 MetaG | ecosystem: Host-associated > Fungi > Mycelium > Unclassified | place: USA: Florida, Wekiwa Springs...
AGTATCGAAGATGACGTGATCGTGCTTCTCGTGTTCATCGGGCACGGCGTCGTAGTGGAACTGGCCCAGCTTGCGGCTCTGGTTCTTCGCATACACCGCCATGCGGCCACTCATACCCAGATGGATCACCAGCGTTTCGCCATTGTCCAGATCGGCCATGATGTATTTGGCCCGCCGCCACAGCTTCACGACCTTGCGGCCGTTAAGACGTTTGGCGAAATCCTTAGGGAAGGGGATGCGAAGGTCCTTGCGCCGCGTCTCCACATGCGTGAAACGGTGGCCCTCCAGCGCGGGCTTGAGGCCGGTCATCACGGTTTCGACTTCGGGTAACTCAGGCATTATGCTTCCTACGATGAACGCCGACACCAAATCCACCGCCAGCTTCGGTTACCGAGACGTGCCGGAAGACGAGAAAGAAACCCTCGTCCGCGAGGTGTTTTCGTCGGTCGCCAAACGCTACGACCTGATGAATGACCTGATGTCCGGCGGCATCCACCGCATCTGGAAGGACGCGATGGTGGAATGGCTGAACCCGCAGCCCGGCTGGCGTTCGGTGGACGTGGCAGGCGGTACGGGCGACATCGCCTTCCGCATCGCGGAGATGGCACGTTCTCGCGGCGGCGAGGCGAAGGTCGCGGTCTGCGACATCAATCAGGACATGCTGAACGAAGGCGTGCGCCGTGCGGAAGAAAAGGACGAGCGTTCGCTGGAATGGGTCTGTGGCAGCGCCGAGGCGTTGCCATTCCCGGACAATTCCTTCGACAGCTTCACCATCGCTTTCGGTATCCGGAACGTGACGCATATCGATAAGGCGCTGACCGAAGCGCTGCGCGTACTGAAACCGGGCGGCCGTTTCCTCTGCCTGGAATTCTCCAAAGTCGAGGCACCGGTGCTGGATGACATCTATGAACGCTTCTCGTTCTCGGTGATCCCAAAGATCGGTGAATGGGTGGCACAGGACGCGGAGTCCTATCGCTATCTCGCCGAAAGCATCCGCCGCTTCCCGCCGCAGGCGAAGTTCAAGAAGATGATCGAGAAGGCGGGGCTTTCGCAGGTCAAGGTACGCAATCTCTCCGGTGGTATCGCGGCCATGCATTCGGCGTGGAAGATCTGATGGGCGCGTGGTCCGATTTCTGGCGGCTACATTATGCTGCGCGCGTTCTGGCGCGGCACGATGCGTTGGTGCCACGCGAATATCTCGAAGGCCTGCCGATCTCGCTGCGATTTGCGCGGCGTGTGCTTGGAACACGCGAGCGAGACGACGCCATCACGCCGCCGGGTGTGCGGCTGGCGCAAGCGCTAGAAAGCCTTGGTCCTGCTTACATCAAGCTGGGGCAGGTATTGGCAACACGACCGGATCTCATCGGCGCCGAGACGGCGCGCGCATTGGAGATATTGCAGGACCGCTTGCCGCCGTTTCCGACGGAAGATGCGAAGACGCAGATCGAAGAGTCATTGCTGAAGCCGTTGCCGGAGCTGTTCTCGTCGTTCGGCGAACCGATGGCCGCAGCGTCTATTGCGCAAGTGCATGTTGGCGAAACGACGGACGATCAGCCGAAGAAGGTTGCGGTAAAAGTGCTTCGCCCCGGCATCGCGCAGGAATTTGCCAGAGATCTCTCCGCTTTCGCCTTTGCTGCCCGGCAGGCCGAGCGCTTCTCCGCCGAAGCGCGGCGCCTGCGGCTGGGCGCGGTCGTGGATACGCTGGCGTTATCCGTAGCGCTCGAACTCGATCTGCGAATGGAAGGTGCGGCTGCGTCCGAATTGGCTGAGAACACCAAGAATGACCGCGATTTCCGTGTACCCACGATAGATTGGAACAGAACGGCTGGGCGCGTTCTTACCAGCGAATGGATCGAGGGCACGCCGATCCGCGATCCGCGTGAAGTCGAAGCCGCAGGGCACGACCCAAAACGTCTCGCCACGGTCGTCGTGCAAAGCTTTCTGACCCAGGCGCTGCGCGATGGCTTCTTCCACGCGGATCTGCATCCGGGGAATCTGTTCGTCGATGGCGAGGGCAGGCTCGTTGCCGTCGATTTCGGCATTATGGGACGGCTCGATCCGGCGATGCGCCGCTTCCTTGCCGAAACGCTAGCCGGATTTCTTGCCCGCGATTACATGCGTGTCGCCGAAGTGCATTATCAAGCCGGTTTCGTGCCGCGCAGCCATCCTATCGAGACGTTCGCGCAAGCGTTGCGCGCCATCGGTGAGCCGATCTTCGGCCGTACGGCGCGCGACGTCTCCATGGCCAAGCTTCTCGCCCAACTGTTCGAGACGACCTACCGTTTCGACATGCAGGCGCAGCCGCAGCTCGTCCTTCTGCAGAAGACGATGGTGGTGGTGGAGGGCGTGGCGCGCGCACTCGATCCGGATTTCGATATCTGGGAATCTTCGCGGCCGGTGGTCGAGACGTGGATGCTCGGGCAAGTTGGGCCGGAAGCCCGGCTTCGCGAGGTTGGCGATGGCGTCAGCGCGCTTGGGCGTCTCGCACGCGATCTTCCGCAATTGCTCCGCAATGCCGAGGTTGTTTCCACCATGCTGGCGGATGGCGGCATGCGGCTGCATCCGGATACCGTGCGTCAGATTGCGGATGCACAGGCACTGCGCACGCGGCATGTGCGTGTCGCGATCTGGATTGCTGCTGTAGCCTTAGGAGTGCTCGCCGCGGGACTTCTGTAAGCGCTGCTGTGCCACCTTCACATGGCCAGCGTCACAAGTCTGCGCGCCCTTCGTACCCATCACATAGACCTTGAGGTCATAGGTGTGATCCGAAATGTCGGGCAGATCCGGCACCGTCACGCGTACCGCGCCGGCGGCAACCTTCTGCTCGGTCGCAAGCACTTTGCCGTAGCCGGGATTGGTGTCGCCCGGCTTCGCCGAAACCGTAAGCACCACGCGTACATCACTATCTTTCTCCGCGACCTGCAGCGGCCCACAGGCCACGCCGATCTGGTCACCGGGAGCGACGACCGGAATAACTTCATCGTTTGGACCTAACGCAGAGTCATCGGCGAACGCCGGCGAGCAAAATGCCGCCACGCCCATCAATGCCGCGCTTGCCAAAATCTTCGTGCGCATCGGAACCGCCTCCCAACGGAAATAACCCGAAGCAGATTCCCACAATAACAGGGTTTCCAGCCGGTCCATAGGGCTTTGACGGGGCAGGAGCCGGGCCATTGAAGGCCCAGCTCCTGCTTTTGCCGCCCAAATCACCGCTTCCGGCTGAGGTACCAGAACCGCCAGCACATCGTTGCGGCGGCGACCAAAAGGCCGCAAGCCAGGCCGATCCAGATGCCCAGCCCCTTCAGGTGGAACCCGAAGGCGAAAAGCAGGCACATCGGAAAGCCGGCCAACCAGTAGCTCGCGCCGGCGATCCACATGGGCGCTCTGGCGTCTTTCAGGCCGCGAAGCGATAGCGCTCCGGTAACCTGCACCCCGTCCACGATCTGGAAGATCGCGGCGACATGTAGAAATACGACTGCCAGCGAGATCACGTCCGCGTTCGCCGCTTCGTCGGCGAAGTAGAGGCCCGCGATCCGATCCGGGAACATCCAGAGCAGGACACCCGTGCAGGTCATGAACGCGGCCGCCATGCCGATGGCCAGCCAGCCTGCGCGGCGCACCGCTTCCCCGTCGCGCGCACCCGCCGCCAGACCGACACGCACCGTCGCCGCCATGCCGATGCCGAGCGGCACCATGAAGGTGATCGACGGCACGTTGAGCGCGATCTGATGCGCCGCCACCGCCGCTGTGCCGAACGTGCCCATGATCAACGTCGCCGAATTGAACAGCATGGCTTCGAAGATCATTGTCATGCCGATCGGCATGCCGAGCCGGAACACTTCCAACAGCTTCTCGATGTGCGGACGATGGAAACGCCGCCAGATGCGATACTTCCGCAGCGAGGGCGTCAGTTGCACGACCACAACCATCGCCAGGAAGCTGAACGCATAAGAGCACGCGCTCGATATGCCAGATCCCAATAGGCCCAGCTTCGGGAAACCGAAATGGCCGAAGATCAGCGCATAGTCTCCGAATGCGTTGAAGAAGATGGCTAGGCCCATCACCCACAATGACGCATTCGGCTTCGACAACGCCGTCGAGAAGTTGCGCAGCACCTGATAGCCCAATGAGAAGGGCAAGCCCCAGCACAAAGCGCTCACGAACACGCCCGCGTTTGTCGCCAACTCGTCCGTCTGGTCGAGGAACAGCAGCGTGTGGCGTGTCATCAACAGGAAGCCGATCAACGGCACCGCCAACAACAGGACTGCCCAGAAGCCCATGCGCGTTGCCGCGCGCACGCCCGCGCGGTCATTCGGACGCTCGCCCAGAATATGCGCGATCATCGGCGATACCGCCGCCACCGGTCCGCAGCCGATCAGCCATGTGAAAAAGAACACGGTGTTGCCGAGTGCAGCGGAGGCGAGCGCGGTTTTACCCAGACGGCCGAGCATCACGACGTCCGTCGTCATGATCGCCATCTGCGCGAGCTGGGTAAGCACCAACGGCCACGCGAGCTTGAGCATCTCGCGCGCTTCCAGCATCCACGCATCAAGGCCATGCCCGGTGACGCGGGCGCCTGCGCGAGAGAGGTCTATTTCTTCTGCAATATCAGACATGTTACGGGCACTTCTTCAGTTATTGCCCGAGCCTGGCTGCGTTGGGAACGCCAGATACAAAAATCCCCTCCGGAGCCAAGCTCGGGAGGGGTGAAAACTGCGCGATCAGGGTGTCCTAATGCGCGCTCTCCTCGCGAGCCGATACGGCGCGTTCGCCGCCCGGGAGTCCGGACGGTGCGGCCGTGCAAACTTTCATGATCAATCGACTATTCATGTTTTGCCGGTTTTTCCGCGCGAGAATCGCATTCGCAGCCCCATGCCGCGAAGTGCGTTGTGGGTACGCCCGGCCCGCGGGCAAGTCAACGGAGTTGGCTAAAAGTCATGGCCCTGTTGCGCGGAACGCACATGCTGCAACGCAACTGTAACAAGGCTTTGCTCTGGGATAATGTTCGCGCATGGCACAGAACGAACTGTTCGCGCGCGATGGACTATCGGTGATCGACTACGCCTGCGTGGCGGGGCCGGAGACACAGCCTTTTGTCGAGCACCATGACCGGCACTCGGTTTCCTATGTGCGCCGTGGCAGCTTCGCCGTTCAATCGCGCGGAGAGACTTACGACCTGGTCATCGGTTCATTGTTCATTGGCCATCCGGGTGACGAATATATTTGCACGCATGACCACCACATTTGCGGCGATGAATGTCTTTCCATCCAGCTTGAGCCGGAATTGGCGGAGACCCTTGGCGGGAGCGCGGATGTCTGGCGCGGTGTCGCAATCCCGCCCCTCGGCGAAATGATGGTGCTGGGTGAGCTGGCCCAATCCGTCACGCGTGGCGAGAGTGACATCGGGATGGACGAAGTGGCGCTCGCCTTTGCGGCTCGGTTCGCCGGTACGGCATCCGGCAAGTCGCGCGAACGACTTTCGGCGCAGGCGCGCGAACGGCGCCGTGCCGTGGATGCAGCCGGCTGGATCGAGGCGCATTCGACAGAAGAGGTCGATCTTGCGCGCGTGGCCCGGTTCAGCGGATTGAGCACATTCCACTTTCTGCGCGTATTCGCGAATGTGCTGGGCGTGACACCACACCAGTATCTTGTGCGCGCCAGGCTGAAGCACGCCGCGCGGCTCCTGACGGATAGAGAGCGTCCGATCACCGACATTGCGCTCGATGTCGGGTTTGCGGATCTCTCCAATTTCGTGCGCAGCTTTCACCGCGCTGCGGGCGTATCTCCACGTGAATTCCGCAAGGCCGCGCGCGGCGACCGCAAGATTCTCCAAGAACGGATCGCTGCGGCCGCCGCATGATCGCTCCTCAATACTGGAGACGGTCATGGCTTCCATTCGTATCGAGACTTTCATCGTTGCCCCGCCGGAAAAGGTTTGGGATGCGCTCCGGGATGTGGGCGCCGTCCACACCCGTCAGGCCCGTGGGTTTGTCACGGATTGCCGGCTGGAGGAGGGCGCGCGCATCGTCACCTTCGCCAACGGCTTTGTGGCCCGCGAATTGATCGTGAGTATCGACGACAAGAATCGCCGCCTCGCCTACGCGGTGAGTGGCAGTGAGAGGTTGTCCCACCACAATGCGTCGTTCCAGGTGTTCGAAGAGGGCGGCAAGTCGCGCGTTGTCTGGCTCGCCGACATACTGCCCGACAGCGCGGAGCCTACCATTCGCGGGATGATGGAGCACGGCTCGGTTGCAATGCGGCAGACGCTGGAAGCTGGCTGACAAATAATCCGTGCTTGTGCCTTCCGCCGCGTCCGGCGCTAGAGTCGGCGAAACGCTATTGGAGGCAAGCCTATGGATTTCACGATTCCCAAACACATCACGGAACTTCTCGGCCAGATCGACGAATTCATCGATCGCGAGATCATGCCGCTGCAGCGTCAGGACGACAACGACCGGTTCTTCGATCATCGCCGCGAATGGGCGCGCACGGACTTCGAACATGGGGGGCTGCCGCGCAAGGAATGGGAAGCGCTGCTGGGCGAGATGCGCAAGCGCGCCGACAAGGCAGGCTTCCTGCGTCTGGCATTGCCGGAAGAATTCGGCGGCAAGAATATCGGCAATCTGGCCATGGCGATCATCCGCGAACATCTCGCGGCGAAGGGGCTTGGTCTCTTCAACGACCTGCAGAACGAGACGTCGGTCGTCGGCAATTTCCCCCAGATTCTGATGATGCGCGATTTCGGCACCGAAGAGCAGAAGAAGACAGTTTTGCCGGGCATGCTGAACGGCACGGTACGGTTGGCGTTCGGCCTGACCGAGCCCAAGCATGGCTCCGACGCGACATGGATGGAAACGCGCGCGGTGAAAGACGGCAATGGCTGGCGCATCAATGGCGAGAAGATGTGGAACACCGGTGTGCACGTCGCCTCGCACGACATGGTGTTCTGCCGCACATCCGGCAATGACGGCGATGCGCGGGGCCTGACCTGCATCATCGTGCCGATGAACGATCCCGGCGTGAAAATCGAAGAATATATGTGGACCTTCAACATGCCGACGGACCACGCACGCGTCTCTTTCAAGGATGTGTGGGTGCCGGACAGCGCGGTGTTCGGGCCTGTGGATAACGGCCTCGTTCTCGCCCGACATTTTGTGCACGAGAACCGCATCCGGCAGGCCGCGTCCGGCCTCGGCGCGGCGCAATACTGCATCAACGAGAGCATTGATTACGCCAATACGCGCAAACCGTTCGGTAAGCCGTTATCGCGCAATCAGGCGATCCAGTGGCCGCTGGTGGAATTGCAGACCGAAGCGGAAATGCTGCGCTGGCTGATCTATCGCACCGCATGGGAGATGGATCGCATGACGGGGCCGGAGATCCAGCTCTATCTCTCCGACAAGGTCTCGATGTGCAACTACAAGGGCAATAATCTTGTGTGCAACGCCGCGGACTGGGCGATGCAGGTGCATGGCGGCTGGGGTTATTCGCGTCACAAGCAATTCGAGCACATTTATCGCCACCATCGCCGCTATCGCATCACCGAGGGCAGCGATCAGATTCAGATTCGCAACGTCGCTGGCCATATGTTCGGCTTCATTGGGAAGAACCAGCGGCGCGATCACTAAACTTTTCAGGAAAGCTGTGCAGATTTCGGTCAATGGGACGGATGCATCACAAGCATCTGTCCCATTTGCTTTCACTCCTGTGCGGCAAAATATTTTTTGTCGAAAAGTTCAAACTTGAAGATTGATTTGCACAAAGCAATTCGGTGACATGCGCCGCGCTTCATCGGCGCCAAGAACGAGCTTCAAAATCGTTCGCGTATATTGTTCGGGTTGGGGGTGTGGAATGGAAACGCAGGCGCTCGGTTTCGTGTTGGAAACGTCGCCGCGCCGTCAGGCCCGTTTCGATCACCGTGAAGAGACGTTGCAGCGCCCCTCCAATGCTCAGGCACTGTCCCTCATCGAGACATGGGAGAGTTTGAAGTCGCGCGGCGGCATGATTGTCGGGCGGCATTTTCCTTCGCGCAAATTCGCCGGATTGCTTCCCAACATCCTTCTTTTGGAGAAGCTCGAACGCGTGCGCGACTTTCGCGTCCGGCTGGCAGGCTTTGGGATGTTCTGCTTCTATGGCTTCGATCCGAGTGGGCGCCGCCTGGGAGAGTTCTATCAGGGTGAAAAGCACGAAGCGCGCTGGTCTACTCTGAACGCCGTGCTGCGTGGCCGCCCGCATGTGACGCTTTCGCGCCTATTCAATGGCGGCGAGACCGTCTTGCAGCGCGAAGTGGTGGCGTTGCCGGTACTGGCGTCCGATGCACTGACACCGCTGGTTTTGGTTGCTTCGTTCTGGAGCCACCGCTGGCTTAACTGACCGGCATTTTCTATCGCTTCCGGCTGGGCTAGCGTCCGCGCTTCATTGTGCGAGGACATTTTGACCAGACCACTGAATATCGCCCACCGTGGCGGCGCGGGCTTGCGGCCCGAAAATGCGCTGGCCGCCTTTCGTGATGCCGTGGTGCGCGGTGCGAATGGCGCGGAGTTGGACGTTCAACTGAGCAAGGACGGACAGGTCGTCGTTTATCACGACTATCGCCTGAAGCCGGAGATCACACGGCTGAATGGCCATTGGCTTACGCGCCCCACGCCGCGCATCAAAGATTTGAAATATGCGGAGTTGGAGAGCTTCGATATCGGGCGTTGCGATCCGCACTCGCCTTATGCGCAGAGCCATCCCGAGGTTCGCGCCGAAGATGGCGAGCGTATACCGACCTTGGCAGAGGTGGTAGCCGTCGCCAGAACAGCCAAACAGGATTTCTGGCTACAGGTTGAATTGAAAACCTCCTTCGCCAATCGCGAGGAGGGACCAGATCCTGTCGCTTTGGCAGAGGCGGCGGTAGCCGTCCTGCGCGAAGAGGATTATCTGCACCGCACGATCTTCGTCGGTTTCGATTGGCCCGCGCTGATCCACGCCAAGAAGCTTGCGCCGCAAACGGAGTGCTGGTTCACGACCCTGGCGCAGAGCTGGTTCACGGACGGGCCGGTTCCGCCGCAAGACGATCCGCCAAACGAGCAGGTGCTCGCTTTGATGCGCCATTGGGCGAAGACGGGAACATCGCCTTGGGCCGGTGGTTTCGATGCGGTGAAATATGACGGCTCAATCCTGAAGGCGATCAAGGCGGCGGGCGGTGACGGATGGTTTCCGCCTTATGGCGATATCAACCCGATGCGGGTGAACTTTGCACGTGCACTCGGCTTGAAGGTGGGCGCCTGGACGGTAGACACAAATGCCGACATGCAGCGCATGATCGGTTGCGGGCTCGACGCCATCTGCACCGACCGTCCGGATATTCTGGGCGGTCTGCTGAAATAGCTATTCGCGTGGGATACCAGGGACGTCGCTGACGTTCTGTCCCCACAGGATCGCGGACTCGCACCAGATCTGGCGCTTGGGCGGAAGATCGGCGCGCTGGCGTACGGTTCCGAGGCGCAGATTGTATTTCGTGCGGTTCTCCACCGTCGTGGCGAAGATTGGTGAGCCGCAATCGCCGCAGAAGCCCTGCGCGCGCTTGTTACCGCTTTGCGCGGTCTTCACATAGAGCTTCGGTTCGCCCCGCGTGATGTGGAAATCTTCGGCTTTCGCGGCCACGCTGGCGCGGAAAGGTGAGCCGGAAAGCTGCTGGCAATCGGTGCAATTGCAGATGCTGGAGGTCGCGGGATCGACGGCCGCCTCATAGGCGATATTCCCGCAATGGCATTCGCCGTTCACCTTCATGTCATATGTCCGTTGAATGGCCCCGATCATCGCTGCTGGGCAGCCACGCGGTCAATTCCGCAAAACGTCATGTTGCCTATGCCGAAACCTGTGCGATGAATCGGTGGCGGAATGGCGAGGATGATATGCACACCAAGGATATTTCCTACGAGGCCGGCGGCAAAAGGCTGACCGGGTATTACGCCGTGGACGAAAAGCGCAGCGGCAAGCGGCCGGGCATTCTCGTCTGTCATCAAGGGGGAGGGTTGCGAGATCACGAGAAGGGGCGTGCCTGCAAGCTAGCCGAGCTTGGCTACGCCGCATTCGCCTACGATGTCTATGGCGAGGTCGCGACCACGCCCGATCAGGCGATGAGCCTGCTCACGGCGCTCATGGCCGATACTAAAACGTGGCACGCCCGCATGCTGGCTGGCATCGCCCAACTCAAGGCACAGCCGGATGTTGATGTGAGCCGTCTCGGCGCTATCGGCTTCTGCTTCGGTGGCGCAAGTGTTCTGGAGCTATCGCGCATCACCTCCGATCTGGCCTGTGTGGTGTCGTTTCATCCCGGTTTGCAGGCCGTCCCTGAGAAGGACGAGCGGCCAGTTCATGGCAAAGTCGTGGTTTGTGCGGGTGATAAGGACCCGCTGATCCCCGCGGAGGGCCGCGACCGGCTGATCGCGCAGATGAAGGCAGCGGGCGCGGACTGGCAGTTCCTGATCTATGGCCGCGCCGGCCACAGTTTCACGGACAAGAGCGTGGATGCGCTCGGTATTCCGAATTTCAACTATGATGCAGCGACGGACGAACGCAGCTGGGCGGTGATGCGGCAGATGTTTGAGGAGACGTTCGGCGCGGTATAAGGGCGAACGCCAAATCGGAAACCGCCATGTCGCAACTCTTCTCTGAATTCCACATCAAGGGCGTGGCCCTTCGAAACCGCATCGTCGTCTCGCCGATGTGCCAGTATTCGGCGGTCGATGGCGTGCCGAACGAATGGCACATGGTGCATCTGGGTGCCAGGGCCATCGGCGGCGCGGCGCTGGTGATCGCGGAGGCGACGGCGGTGTCACCCGAAGGACGCATCACACCGGGCTGCACGGGCCTCTGGAACGACAAGCAGGCAGAGGCCTGGGCGCCGATCATGCATTTCATCAAGAAGCATGGTGCCGTTCCGGGAATCCAGATCGCGCATGCCGGCCGAAAGGCGAGCGCGAACCGCCCTTGGGAAGGTGATGATCACATGAACCCCGACGATCCGCGGTCCTGGGATCCATTGGGGCCGTCTCCGATCGCTTTTGGCGCCAATCTGCCGCGCGCACCGAAGGAAATGACCAAGGATGAAATCCTCCGTGTGCAGAGCGATTTCGTGGCTGCCGCAAAACGGGCGCTGGCGATGGGCGCCGAATGGCTGGAGCTGCATTTCGCGCATGGTTATCTGGCGCAAAGCTTCTTCTCGCCTATCGCCAACAAACGCACCGATGAGTACGGCGGCAGTTTCGAGAACCGTGCGCGCTTTTTGATCGGCACGATGAAGGCCGTGCGTGCGATCTGGCCGGAGAAATATCCACTTACCGTTCGTTTCGGCGTCAGCGACTTCCATGCCGATGGTCAGCCGCTCGAAGAATCCATCGCGATGGTGAAGATGTTCAAGAACCATCATCTGGATCTCATCGACGTCAGCCTTGGGTTCAACACGCCGGATATTTCCGGTGTGCCTTGGGGACCCGGCTTCCTTGCGCCGATCGCTGAGCGCATCAAGAAGGAAGCGGGCATCCTCACCGCTGTCGGCTGGCTCATCAACGATCCGCAACAGGCCGAAGAGATCATCGCCAAAGGGCAGGCGAATCTCATCATGCTCGCGCACAAAGAACTGGACGATCCGCACTTTCCTTATCACGCCGCTAAAGCATTGGGTGTCGAGAACCCGCAGAACGTGCTGCCCCCGCAATATGCGTTTTGGCTGAAGGGACGATAAAGGCGATTAAGCCTTCACCAATCCCTCTTCGAGCATCGCTTTGTGAACTGCGGGGCGCTTGGAAACGCGCTGGAAGAAGTGGCGCAAATTCTCCGGGAGCTCGATCTTCATGTGATGCGACCAAGTCGTCATCACAAAGAGGTAAGCGTCCGCCACGGTGAAGGTATCGCCGGTCAGGAATTGCTTTCCCGCCAGTTCACCGTTCACATAGTTGAAGCGTTTGACGATCTTTGCTTTCGCGTCGGCCTTCGCATCGTCCGATGCATTGCCGAAGAGCGGTGCGAAACTCTTATGGATTTCGCTGTTGATGAAGGTGAGCCACTCGGCGACCTTGTAGCGTCCAAAGCCGGCGGCAGGGATGAGGCCCGTTTCCGGTTTCAGATCGCCCAGATATTGCACGATCGCAGGACCTTCCGTGAGCATGTTGCCATCGTCCAGCTTCAGTGCCGGCACGTAGCCTTTGGGGTTGACCTTGTAGAAGTCGCTGCCGTCTCCGAGCTTGTGCTCTTTCAAATCGACTTTGACGAGTTCGATGGGAATGCCGGCCTCATTGGCGACGATGTGCGGCGAGAGCGAGCAGGCGCCTGGAGAATAATAAAGCTTCATGACAATTCCTCGTCAGATGGCGAAGCGCCATTTGAGGAGGTAACGCGCGGCCAAGCAATCAGTTCTGCTTCCCTGTTGCCGGCAGGGATATCAGAAATGCCCGCCTGTGACGGCGTAAAGCAGCAGCCACGGCTCGATGACGATGTCGATGGTGGCGTGGGCGATGATGGTTGGCGTGAGGCTGCGGCCGCTGGCCAGATAGGTGATCGCCAGCATGAGGCCAAGGATCGCGGTTGCCGCGATAGCGCCGATCATTTGCGCCATCTGAACATGGCCGCTGAGGCCGCCCCATCCCACATGCGCCAGACCAAACAAAAGAGCCGACAGCAGGATCTGCACGGTCCAATGGGCGCCGCCATCGGCAGCCTGTGTCATCACGAAGCCACGAAACACCGTTTCCTCGCAAATACCCGCCGAGATACCGATGCCAAGCGCGACAAGAATGCGAAAGACAGACCAATCGGTCAGAACGGGCGCGCCGGCTTGCATCATGCCCATCACCGTGAAGCCCGCGTAGAGAACGCCAAACACAAAACCCAGCAACCAGCCCCAGATTGAGGATGACACCTTCCAGCCAATGCTCTGCAAGTTCTGGCCGCGCAACTTCAGGATAAGGTAAGCGGCGCCAAACAAGAGCCAGACAAGAACGATGCTGTTGACGGCGGTGACGGCAACCTTGTCGTGAGGCGTCACGATGGTCAGATGCGGCACGATGGCCGCCCGCGCCAGGGGCAAGAGGAATTCGAGGATTGCGAACGCCACGATCATCAGCCCGATTGCCGTCCAGGGTCCGATCCGTGCCGGTTTTATCGGTTCTGCGTCCATGTTCCCCTCCATGCCCCGTGCATCCCGGGCGGTTCCACGTTAACAAAATCAGCAAAGCACGGCGACCAGGCTTCGGATAGGTTCGCCGCGCCATTTTGGGTTCTATTCGGTGACCAAGAATATCCTTCGCGGCGTTGCCTTGCTCGTTATCGTGGCCGGCGTCGTTCTGGGCGTGATCTATCGCCATGACATTCATCCACTGACGATTCGCGACATGATCGCGGGCAATCCATGGGCGCCGGCGATCTTCATCGGGTTGCAAATCACGGCGAGCCTGCTTTGGGTGCCGCGCACAGTGCTGGGACTGGCAGCGGGCTTGTTGTTCGGAATTGCGTGGGGGCTGGTCTGGGCGATTGTCGGCGCGACGTTAGGCGCCGCCGCAGGATTCGGCTTTGCGCGCTGGATGGGCGGCGAGGGCGTTCTCGATCATTCGCCGCGCATCGGTCGGCTGATCCAGCGCGCAGAAGAGGGTGGCTGGCGCGCGGTCGCGATCCTGCGCCTCATACCGGGGCCGCCGCATAGCGCCATCAACACGCTTCTCGCGCTCACCGAACTGTCGTGGCGCGATTATCTGATCGGGTCGTTCATTGGCATGCTGCCGATCACTTTTGTGCAGGTGGAGATCGGTGCGTCCGGTAGCGCCGTATTCGCGGGGGAGAGCGGATGGCTGATCGGTTGCGTCGCGCTCGCGCTTGGACTGGCCGCTTCCTTCCTGCTGAAGCGGTTTGGTCGCAAAGCGGAGATGGATGAAACCGATACCGGCGCGAACGCCTAGCCGATACCTTCGAAAAGCGCTGTGGAAAGATAACGTTCCGCGAAAGACGGGATGATCGCGACGATCGTCTTGCCTTCCATGCCGGGGCGCGCGCCGACTTCCAACGCGCCAGCAATCGCCGCGCCGGACGAAATGCCGACCGGAATGCCTTCTTCGCGCGCGACGCGGCGGGCCATATCGAACGCCGTCTCGTTGCCGATGGTGATGACTTCGTCGATTACCTTGCGGTCAAGAATGGACGGCACGAAGCCTGCGCCGATACCTTGAATGGGATGAGGGCCGGGCTGGCCGCCGGAAAGCACCGGCGAGTCTTCCGGCTCCAACGCGATGATCTTCACGCTCGGCTTCTTCTGCTTCAGCACCTGGCCGACGCCGGTGATGGTGCCGCCGGTGCCGACGCCGGAGATGACGACATCGACTTTGCCGTCCGTGTCGTTCCAGATTTCTTCCGCCGTGGTGCGGCGGTGGATGTCCGGGTTCGCGGGATTTTCAAATTGCTGCGGAATAACAGCACCCGGCGTGGCAGCTACGATCTCCTGCGCTTTGGCAATTGCGCCGCGCATGCCCTTTGGCGATTCCGTTAAAACGATCTCTGCGCCCAGCAATGCGATCATCTTGCGGCGTTCCGTCGAAACCGACTCCGGCATGACCACAATCAACTTGTAGCCTTTTGCGGCGGCGGCGAACGCGAGGGCGATGCCAGTGTTTCCACTGGTGGGTTCGACGAGTGTGGATTTGCCAGGCGTGATGATCTTCTGCGCTTCCAATGCATCGATCATCGAAACGCCGATGCGATCCTTGACGCTCGAAATCGGGTTGAAGAACTCCAGTTTCAGCAACACATCGGCCTTCACGCCGGCTTCCTTGGTCATGCGGTGCAGGCGCACCAGCGGCGTGTCGCCGATCGTGTCGGTGATCGAATTGAAGACGCGTCCGCGGCCAGGTTTGCGGTCTGCCATGTGGGTACTCCTGTTAGATCGTGAAATCGGCGGTGGTGCGCCCGCCGCAATCGACGCCCGCGGCGCGCGCCTGCGAGCAAAGGTCTTCGATGGATATCGCATCAAGCTGCTTCATCACTTCGTCTTGCAGCCTAGCGATCAGCGGTGTCACCACGCGAGTGCCGAGTTCAGAACGCGGCTCCGGATTCTCGGCCTCGCCATCGTCGATGGCTTCGGCAACGCGTACCACATCGCCGATGGAGATGCGCCGCCGCTCACGGGCGAGGCGATAGCCGCCGCGCGGACCGCGCACGCCTTTCAGAACGCCGGCACGGACAAGCTGCTGCATCACCTGTTCGAGATAACGCTGCGGCACGCCCTGGCGGGCGGTGATTTCCTTCGCCTGCACGGGTTCGGGCCGCGCATTGAAGGCAATATCGATGACGGCCTCGAGGGCCAGCATGGTCTTTCTGGATAGTTTCAACATGGGTCTGCTCAGTTCTGCTTGATGTGGATTCCGGTGGAGCCGAAGCCGCCCGCGCCGCGTTCCGTGGCGCCGAGTTCGCTGACTTCGACAAATTGTGCGTGTTCGTGACGCGCGATCACCATCTGCGCGATCTTCGTTCCGCGCTTGATGGGAAACGGCGCATCGCCGTGATTGATGAGGATGACCTTGATCTCGCCGCGATAGTCGCTGTCGATCGTGCCGGGCGTGTTCAGGCAGGTGATGCCGTGATTGAGCGCGAGCCCCGAGCGTGGCCTGATCTGTGCTTCGAAGCCGTGCGGGACAGCGAGAGCGATACCGGTGGGAATGGCCGCGCGTGCGCCGGGTCTCAACTCCGTATCGGTATGAATGGCGGCGAGTAGATCAAGCCCGGCCGAACCTTCGGTGGCATAAGCGGGCAGCGGCAGGTCTTTCGCGTGGGGAAGGCGCAGAATTTCGATCTTCACGCGGCTTTGCCTTTCAGTGCTTCCGCGATGCGGACAGCCAAACGTGCGCCGACTTCGCTCTTCTTCATTTCGGGCCAATCTTCCACGCCGCTCTTGCTGACGAGGTGAACGCTATTTTTGTCGCCGCCCATGATGCCGGTGTGCGGCGATACGTCGTTGGCGATGATCCAGTCTGCATTCTTCTTCGCTAGCTTGGTTTTTGCGTTGGCGACAACGTCGTCTGTTTCGGCTGCAAAACCGATAACCAGGCGTGGCCGCTTCGGGCCGTTGCCGATGGTGGCAAGGATGTCGGGGTTCTGCGCAAGTTTCAGATCGGGTGCGCTGCCGCCTTCGCGCTTCTTCATCTTGCTGTTTGCGACGACGTCTGGCCGCCAGTCCGCAACGGCAGCGGTGAACACGCCGACGTCGGCGGGCAAGGCGCTTTCACAAGCGGCAAGCATTTCTCGCGCTGTGGTCACCTTCACCAGCTTCACGCGGTTAGGAGCAACAAGTTCGACAGGACCGGACACCAAGGTGGTGTCAGCGCCGGCTTTCGACAGCGCGTCGGCAATCGCATAGCCTTGCTTGCCGGATGAACGATTGGCGATGAAGCGAACCGGATCGAGCGGCTCTTGCGTCGGGCCTGCCGTCACCAGCGCCTTAACGCCGGCTAAAGGGCCGGTTGCACTCTGCGCGAGCGCAGCCTCTATCGCGTCGGCGATTTCATTCGGCTCTGCCATGCGACCAGGGCCGAATTCGCCACAGGCCATATCGCCGTCATTGGGGCCAATGAACAGCACACCGTCTGTCTTGAGGGTCGCGAGATTGCGTTGTGTAGACGCGGCATTCCACATGCGCACATTCATCGCGGGTGCCATCAACACGCGCTTGTCGGTGGCGAGAAGGGCAGTGGAGGCCAGATCATTGGCGAGGCCGTTTGCCATCTTCGCCATCAGGTCGGCCGTGGCGGGCGCGACGACGACGAGATCGGCGCTGCGCGACAACTCGATATGCCCCATCTCGGATTCGTCGGTGAGGCTGAACAGATCCTGGAAAACTTTTTCGCCGGTCAATGACGCAACGGAAAGCGGGGTGACGAAGTGTTCGCCTGCCTTTGTGAGCACTGCACGTGCCGAGATTCCGCGCTCGCGAAGGCGGCGGATGAGCTCAAGGCTCTTGTAGGCCGCGATGCCGCCGCCGATGATGAGAAGCACGCTATTGCCACGCATGGCCCAACCCTTTGCCGGGAAAATCCCGCGATGAAGGGGAGTTTATAACGAATAACGAGTGCGAAGTGTAGTTCTTTGCGCCAGGGAGCCAACGCCATGAATATACAGGTGAAATCCGATCTTCCGCCATTTAAGCCGTTGCCGCAGAAGGCTCCGGACATCGAAGTCGAGCGGAAACCCGACGGCACGGTGTATATCCGCTCGAACCACAAGCTGGGCCAGATGCCGCGATCCATCGCGCATCTTTTCGAGGAAAAGGCTGCAGCGCACCCGGATCGCAACTTCATCGGCCAACGCCAGATGCTGCCGGACGGAAAGACCGGCGATTGGAAATACATCACCTATGGCGAAGCGAACGCCCGCGCGAATGCGGTGGCGCAGGCGTTGCTCAATCGCGGGCTCGGTCCCAACAAGCCACTGATGGTGCTATCCGGCAATTCCATCCCGCACGCGATCATGATGCTGGGCGCATTGAAGGCGCAGGTGCCGATTGCACCGGTCAGCGTCGCCTATTCGCTGATGAGCGGTGACCACTCCAAGCTCAAGCATGTGTTCGAAACCACGAAGCCGAAGATGGTTTTCGCGGAGCAGGGCCCGATGTATGCCCGCGCGCTCGCCGCGCTGCCGCTGGATGGCGTGGACGTCGTGACGGTCATGCCGGTCCCGGATCGCGCCACGACGGCTTATGACGACCTCACCAAGACGAATGTTTCGAATGACGTCGCCGCGTCCGTCGACAAGGTGAACCATGACACGGTGGCCAAATATCTTTTCACTTCTGGTTCCACCGGTATGCCCAAAGGCGTGATCCAAACACATGGCATGATGTGCGCCACCATCGCAGCCAGCGAAGGCCTGCGCGTGGAAGACCCGGATCCGAATGAAATTCCGCAAAGTCTCGAATGGATGCCGTGGAACCATATTTCCGCCGGCAATATTGGCTTTAACGGCAACATCAATGCTGGCGGCACCGTGCATCTCGACATGGGCAAGCCAATCCCCGGAATGTTCGACGAGACGATCCGCAATCTTCGTGAGATCTCGCCACTGGTATTCGGCTCCGCCCCGATTGCATTCGGTTGGCTCGCGGACGCGATGGAGCGCGATCCGGAATTGCGCGACAGCTTCTTCAAGAAGATGCGGTACGTCGGCTATGGCGGCGCGACGCTGAGCCAGGACATCTATGAACGTATCCAGGCGCTCTCCATCGCCTCCACCGGCATGCGCATTCCGCTTACCACCATGTATGGCGCGACGGAGACGCAAGGGGTGACGGTGGTGCATTGGCTTACCGAACGTGTGGGCCTCATCGGCTTACCGCTCCCGGGCATCACACTGAAGCTGGTGCCGAATGGCCAGAAATTTGAAGTGCGTGTGAAGGGCCCAACGGTAACGCCGGGCTATCACAACCGTCCCGATCTCACGGCGAAGGTGTTCGACGAAGAGGGCTATTACAGCCTCGGCGATGCCGCGAAATTCCTGGATGACAACGATCCAGCGCAAGGCCTCGTCTTCGACGGCCGGGTGACGGAAGACTTCAAGCTGGACAGCGGCACGTGGGTCTCTGTCGGCACATTGCGTGCGCAGGCCGTCGGTGCTGCGTCGCCGTTGATTCAGGATTG
>Ga0153956_1001674_pt1 | contig 18653 bp, 11 predicted proteins | sample TSFL040MetaG_FD_104704 | JGI IMG/M metagenome (GOLD analysis project Ga0153956, IMG submission 104704) | Attine ant fungus gardens microbial communities from Florida, USA - TSFL040 MetaG | ecosystem: Host-associated > Fungi > Mycelium > Unclassified | place: USA: Florida, Wekiwa Springs...
AAATAGGTGTTCGTGGCGCCGTCGTCGGCGACGAGTTTCTGGCTCTCGGTCCATGTGCCGCCTTTCTGGCCGAACACGTACACCGATCCCTGGTAGCCGTCGTCCGCATAGGCGCCGATCATCGCGGTGGTGCCGTCGAACGCGATCGAATACCCGAAGATGTCGCCGATCGCGCCGTCGCTCGCGACGAGTTTCTGGCCTTGCGTCCAGGTGCCGCCCGACTCGGTGAAGACGTATGCCGCGCCCTGGAAACCGTTGTCGCCGATCGTGGCGGCATCGGCGCCGATCAGCGCGGTGTTGCCGTGCAGGCCGAGCGAGTAGCCGAAATTGTCGAACATCTGCCCGTCGTCGGCGGTGATCTTCTGGGTTTCGCTCCAGCTTCCGCCCTTGAGCGCGAACACGTACACCGCGCCTTGCGAGAAATTGTCGTTGACCGTCGTGCCGTAGGCACCGATGAGCGCGGTCGTGCCCTCGAACACGATCGAGTGGCCGAACGTGTCGAACGCCTGCCCGTCGCTGGCGACGAGCTTCTGCGTCCGCGTCCAGCTGCCGTCGCCGGATTGCTCGAACACGTACACCGCGCCCTGGCCTTCGTTGCCGTCGATCTTGGCTTGCTGCGCACCGACCATCGCGGTCGTGCCGTGCAACGCGACGGCGTAGCCGAACTCCGGATCGAACGCGGAATCGACCTCGGTGACTTCCTGCGCTTCAGTCCATGAGGCACCGTCCAGCGACCGATGGATGGCATCACGCAGTCCCGCGGGGATCGAGGACTTCGAAAACACGGGCCTGGCCGGGGTGGCAGCGTGCAGGGGCAGCGCGAACACCGGGAGGACCAGGCAGGCCACAAACGAAAACTTCCGCAGGAAGCGCGGAAGCGAAGCACGAGCAAAGCCGTTCATACGCAATCTTTCCCTCAAGTCCGAAGCCACGGGATATCCCCACTCGAATCATCGGCGCTGGCGCCGCAATGACCGTGCCGCGGCACATAGGAATGCCGGCGGCGCATGCAGTATCCGCAGGGTCGCGGAGTGGGTTCAATAGCTCATCGTGACCGGTTCACGTCATGACGCATTTACGTCAACGACCGGCAACATCCCGCTCGGGCAAGGACCAATGCCTCGCAGCCAGCCAGCCGAGCTGGAAGCGCGTCTGCGCATCGAGCCGATGCATGATGTCGGTGATGCGTCGCGTCAACGTGCTCGCGGAGATGCCGAGTTCATAGGCGATCGCCTTGTCGTTGAGCCCGGCCGCGAGCAACGGGATCAACTGACCGGCCTCCGCCGGAAGGCGCGTTCCCGCCTCGCCCGTCTGCAGCATCCCGTCCTGCATGACCGCGATCGGCGCCGCGCGCTCCCACAGCAGCTCGAACATCGCCGACAGCGCATCGAGCAATGCCGACGAGCGGACCAGCAACGAGGGACTGTTGGGACGCTCCAGGCTGAGCGGGATCAGCGCGACGTTGCGGTCGGCCATGACCATCTTGAACGGAAGCTCCGTCACGACGCGTATTTCCTCGCCCGCTTCCATGTCCGCGCGGATTCGCGCGACCACGCCGGGAATCGCGAGAAACGCCTGGTCGGCGATGCTGCGGTAGCGGACTCCGCGGCCGATGGCATCGACCTGCGTCGCGCTCGGCTGCTCGGGCCCCGCGATGAGGATGGGCGGTCGCTCCAGGAAGATCAGTTCATGCCGCGCGGCATGCTGTATCTGCTCGAAGACATGCCGTTCCGCTTCGCGCGTGGTGATGAGCTCGATCATCTGGCGGCGCTTGCCGGCCCCTTCGGTGGCGCGTCGTTGCAGCCGTTGCACTTCCGCGCGCGCGCGTCGCAACTCGTCTTCGCGTCGCGACAGGATCGCCTCGATCGCGATATCCGGCGAGGCCGGAACGAATCGCCGCGGCTCGCCGGCGGCGAAGGCGACCAGCCCGAGGCCTTGCAACGTGACGAGCAGGCGCTGCACCTTGCGTGTCGGCCAGGCGAGCGCCGCCGACAGCTCGGACAAGGTCGCCTCGGGATGATCGAGCAGGGCGACGTACGCGCGCTCCTCGGCCGCGCCGATGCCCAGCGGTTCCAAGGGCCGTTCCGTCACGGTGTAGCTGGAAGCGGCATTCATCGGGAGCTCCTCGTCGACAGCCTGCAGATTGCCCGATTTCGCGCGCGTCCGGCATCTCGTCGATGCCGCGCTGCCGGAGCCGATCGAACCGGGGCCGCCTACTCGCTGTCCAGCGGCGTCGTCCCGCCGGTGAACGTCGCCTTCGCCTGGGCCAGCCGGTAACGCCGCTCGGCCCACCAGTTGCGCAGCTCGCGCAACGAGGAGATCGCGTAGATGACGCGGAACAGGTGCAGGCGGCGCAGCACGCTCGGCGTGTCGAACAGGTCGCCGGCGAGCATCGAGATCACGGCCTGCTCGACCTGCCAGGTATTGCGCGGCGCGCGCAACATCTGCCGCATCGCCGGCGAATTGAAGCGGTAGATGAAGAACGAGAAGCGCGCCATGCCCGCGCGCAGGCGCTTTTCGAGTTTCCGCTGCAGGGCCGCTTCGCGCGCCGGTTCCTTCAACGAGGCGTCGACGACGGCTGCGACCTCCTCGGCGCCGGCCATCGCCAGATACACGCCCGACGAGAACACCGGGTCGAGGAACGCGAACGCGTCGCCGACCAGCATCCATCCCGGCCCGCCGATCGTCGTCGCGTCGTAGGAATAGTTGCCGGTGACGTGCACCTGGTCGTCGACGAGTCGTGCCTGGTCGATGCGCGCCCACAGCGCCGGGTTGCGCTTCAAGGTCTCGAACAGGAACGCGTTGGTGCGCCCGCGGCGCTGCTTGAGATAATCCGGGCTGCACACCGCGCCGACGCTCATCACGCCGTCCGGCAGCGGGATCATCCACATCCAGCCGTGTTCGAAGCGGTAGATGCTGACGTTGCCGGCGTCCTCGCCCGTGCGCTCCACGGCATTGCGGAAATGGCCGAAGATCGCCGCGCTCTGGTGCTCCATGTTCTTGCGGCGGAGCTTCTTCTTGCGCGCGAGAAACCCGTCGCGCCCGCTCGCGTCGAGCACGTAGCGCGCCTGTACGGCAAAGCGACTGCCGTCGTCGGCGCGCACGTCGACGCGCGAATCGCGCGACGCGCCCTGTTCGACGCCGAGCACTTCCGAACCTTCGCGGGCATCGACGCCGTTCTCGCGCGCATGATCGAACAGCATCTTGTCGAAATCCTGCCGCCAGACCTGGAATGCGTGCGGCGGGCTCGGGCCGAGCGCGCGCGAGAACGCGTAGGTGGCATAGCCATGCTCGTTGTCGGTCTCGAAGTCGGCGCCGGCCTTGTACACGCCCAGCGCGCGCACCTTCTCCAGCACGCCGAGCCGCTCGAATACGGGCAGGTTCATCGGCAGGAGCGATTCGCCGATGTGGAAGCGCGGATGGCGTTCCTTTTCCAGCAATACGACCTTCCAGCCGCGCCGCGCGAGCATCGTCGCGGCCGTGCTCCCGCCCGGGCCACCGCCGATCACCAGCACGTCGCACGTGGCCGCTTCCGTCTCCATCGCCATGCCGCTCCACACCATGCAAACGGCTAAGCTACGAAGTATCCCGGCCGGCGTCCAGCCCGGAATACGCGCGGAACGGCAAAGCGAACGCGGGTCACGCCGTACCCCGGTCGCTCAGGCTGGCGGATCGGCCGTCATTCTTCTTCGCCGCCGCCGTCCGCGGCGACGACGGAACGCTCCACGCCCTGCAGCAGCGCCATCCGCAGCGCATGCCCGTCGGTCGGGTCGACGCCGCCGAGCAGCGCGATCTTGCCGGCCACGCGCGTCGCCACCGGCACGCCGTCGCGATACAGCACGCGCGAAGCGGCCAGCCGCGGCACCTTGTCGCCGGCGATCAGGCTGCCGACGAGATTGAGCGGATCGGCGCCGCAGACGCGGACCAGCGTCCCGTCCGGCGCGCGTTGACGCATGCTGCGCAATGCCGCGATCGCCTCCGGCAACGCGAACTGTTCTCCGGCGACGCCGGCGATGAAACGCCCGCCGCGGATTTCGCCGCGGGCCTCGAGACGATGCAGGGTGCGCAGCAGTTCGCGCCACGGCGGCAGCCACTCGGCCTCGTGCGCGAGCAGGCGCCAGCAAACGACGCCGTAGCGGCGCAGTAGCACGCGCGCGACGTGCTCGACCGCGGCGCCGTCGACCTGCGGCCGGCCGCGGATCGTTTCGGGTACGACGCGACTGCGCACCAGCGACCAGCGGCCGGCGTCCTCGATGCCGAACAAGGCGCGCCGCCGGCCATGCCGGCGCTGCGTCGAAGGCCGCTTCGCCGACGGCACCAACAACGCGCGCAGGCCGCTGAAACCGTCCGAGTTGACCAGGCCCGATGCGACCAGCTCGCCGAGCGCGTTCTCCAGTTCGGTGTGCAGCAGGCGCGTGCCGGACAGCAGTTCGTCGAAGAACGAGGCGCCGTTCGCGCGCAGGTGATCGGCGACGGCCTGCGCGCGCGACGACGAGGCCGGCGCGGCATCCGGCGCGACGCCGCCGAAGCGCATCCAGGCATCGAGATTGCGCCGCTGCAGCAGCACGGTCGGCGTCGCGCGCACCGGTCCGCCGGCGCGTTCCGCCGCGCCCGCCTTGCGCTCGCGCAGGCGTGCCCAGACCACGCGGCCGGACTGGCACAGCGCATCGAGCCAGGCGATCTCGTAGGCATCCACGCGCGCCGGCAGGATTTCGCTCTCCCATGCGGAGGCCGGCGCTTCGAAACCCTCGAGCTGCGCGATCACGCCAGCCAAAGCATCCGGCCCGGTGACGCGCGTACCTCGCGCGACGCGCTGCCAGTCGAACAGGAAGCGCATGAAGTCGCGCGGCTCGACCGGCTCGATTTCGCGCCGCAGGCGCTTGACCGTGTAGCGATGGATGCGCGCGAGCAGATGCCGCTCGCACCATTCGATCCCGGAATCCGTCGCCAGCGACTGCGCCGTGAAACGACCGCGCATCACGAACCCGTCGGACTCGAGCGCGAGTAGCGCGATGTCGACGTCGCCCCGGGCTACGCCGAGCGACGCCGCGATGTCGCTTGCCCGCATCGGTCCGAGCGCGGTCATGCGCGCGCGCAGGATGTCGACCAGCGCATCCTCGGGCGTCCATTCGACGGCCGCGTACTCGGCAGGCGCGGCGATCGCGGGTTCGGCGCGGACCTGCGCAAGGATCGCCTGGAATTGCGGCAGGCGTTCCGCGGTGACCCAGATGCCGTCCGTCGCAACGCGAAGCCGCGTCACGCGCCGGTCCGCCGCCAGCTTCGCCAGCCACTCCGGCCAGCCGTGATTCGCGCGCGCTTCGGCGTCGGTGACGAAGGCGGTACCGATCAGCGCCGCGTGCAACTCGTCCGGCGAACGCGCTTCGGGCCATGCTTCCCCGCGCACCGCGGCGATTGCGTCCGGATCGAGGCGGCCGAGGTCGTCGGCGCTTTCGGGATCGGCCCAGCGCCGGCTCGACACCGCCTGCGTGCGGCGTTCCTCCAGCGGCGCGTCGTCGAGGAACGCGTATGGCCGCGCGCCGAGGATCTCCGCCGCCAGCGGCGACGGCGCGGTCAGGTCGCGCGCGACGATGCGCACGCTGCCCTCCTCCAGCCGCTTCAGCAGCGCGACCAGGCCGTCGATGTCCATCGCGCCGTGCAGGCAGTCGCGCAGGGTCTGCTCGACCAGCGGATGGTCCGGAATCTGGCGTTCGCCGACGATGTTCTCGAGGCACGCGACCTGGTCCGGGAATACCGTCGCGAGCAGATCCTCGGCGCGCATGCGCTGCAACTGCGGCGCGACCTTGGCTCCGCCCTGGAAGCGCGGCAGGGCCAGCGCCGTCGTCGCGTTCCAGCGCCAGCGCACGCCGAACATCGGCGCATCGAGCAGCGCCTGCACCAGCACGTCGCGCACGCTGCTCGAATGCAGGTAGCGCGCGACGTCTTCCAGCGGGAAACTGTGGCTTGTCGACAGCGACAGGATGATCGCATCCTCGGTCGCCGCGGCCTGCAGCTCGAAATTGAACGTGCGGCAGAAACGCTTGCGCAACGCCAGGCCCCAGGCGCGGTTGAGGCGGCTGCCGAGCGGCGAATGGATGACGAGCTGGGTGCCGCCGGATTCGTCGAAGAAGCGCTCCATCGCGAGCGTATCCTGCGTCGGCAGCACGCCGAGAGCGATCTTCGCGCAAGCGAGGTAGTCGACCAGTTGCCGCGCGGCGGATTCGCCGATGCCGACTTCGCCGGCAAGCCACGCGAACGCCGAATCGCCTTCCCCGTCACGGGAGGATTCCGGCGACGCGAGCCGATCGGAGATGTCCCGGCGCAGGCGCGACACCGCGAACGACAGCTCGTCGCTGCGCCCGAGTCCCTCGCCGAGCCAGAACGGGATCGTCGGCGGCGCACCCTGCGCATCGTCCACGCGCACGCGGCCGCGCTCGACGCGCAGGATGCGGTAGGACTGGTTGCCGAGCTGGAAGATGTCGCCGGCGATGCTCTCGACGGCGAAATCCTCGTGCACGCTGCCGATCATCGTCGACTGCGGTTCGAGCACGACGTCGTAGTCGGCCGTGTCCGGGATCGCGCCGCCGGAGGTGATCGCGGTCAGGCGCGCGCCGCGGCTCGCGCGCAACACGCCGTTGACCGCGTCGCGATGCAACCACGCGCCGCGCGGACCGCGCCGCGTGGTGAAGCCGTCGGCCAGCATGCGCACGACCGCGGTGAACTGCTCGCGCGTCAGCCCGGCGAACGGATACGCGCGCCGCACCAGCACGAACAGCTCGGACTCGTTCCACTCGCGGCAGGCGACCTCGGCGACGACCTGCTGCGCGAGCACGTCGAGCGAGGTGCGCTCGACGTGCAACGTGTCCAGCTCGCCGCGACGGATCGCGTCGAGCAAGGCCGTGCATTCGACCAGCTCGTCGCGCGACTGCGGGAACAGGCGTCCCTTCGGCGTGCCGTCGACCGCGTGGCCGGAACGTCCCACGCGTTGCAGGAACGCGGCGATCGCCCGCGGCGAACCGATCTGGCAGACGAGGTCGACGTCGCCGATGTCGATGCCGAGTTCGAGCGAGGAGGTCGCGACCAGCGCGGACAATTCGCCGCGCTTGAGCCGCTGCTCGGCATCGAAACGGTGTTCCTTCGACAGGCTGCCGTGGTGCGCGGTGACCTTGTCCTTGCCGAGCCGCTCGGACAAATGCCGCGCGAGCCGTTCGGCGAGACGACGCGTATTGACGAAGATCAGCGTGGTGCGATGCTCGCCGATCAGCGTTTCGAGGCGCGCGTGGACCTGGCTCCACTGGTCGCCGGACATCACCGCCTCGAGCGGCGCCTCGGGCAATTCGATCGCGAGGTCGCGCGGGCGCACGTGGCCGGCGTCGACGATCGTGCAGCTGGACCCGGAGGACGTGAACGCATTGAAGCGTTCGTCGTTCCGGCGCAGGCCGGAAGCGCTGTTCAACGGCGCGGAGTCCCGGCCACCCGGCTTCGCCTCATCGTCTGGGGGAAGAACCGGTTCGCTCGCTTCGCTCGCCCCCGCGGTGCCGTCCTTCGAACGCCCTGCGCGCCCCGCGCCTGTACGGCCTGCATCGGCACGACGAGCAGCGGACGCGATGGCGCCGCCCTCCTCTTTCGCGGCGCCGACCAGGAAGCTGGCCACTTCGTCGATCGGCTTCTGCGTCGCCGACAGGCCGATGCGCACCAGTCGCCGCCCGCACAACGCGTCCAGGCGCTCCAGCGACAATGCGAGATGCGCGCCGCGCTTGTTCGGCGCCAACGCGTGGATTTCGTCGACGATCACCGTGCGCGTGGTGCCGAGCATGCGCCGCCCGGATTCCGAGCCGATCAGGATGTACAGCGACTCCGGCGTCGTCACGACGATGTGCGGCGGGCGCTTCTTCATCCTGTCGCGGTCGGCCTGCGGCGTGTCGCCGGTGCGCACCATCGTGCGGATCTCCACGTCGGGCAGCCACAGGTGCAACAGCTCGTCGCGGATGCCGGCAAGCGGTGTTTCGAGATTGACGCGCACGTCGTTCGACAGTGCCTTCAGCGGCGACACGTAGACGACGGCGGTCTCGTCGGGCAACGCGCCCTCGACGCCGCGCCGGACGAGATCGTCGATCGCGGCGAGGAACGCGGCCAGCGTCTTGCCCGAGCCGGTCGGAGCGGCGATCAGCGTGTGCCGCCCGGAGGCGATCGCAGGCCACGCCTCGGCCTGCGCCGGCGTCGGCGCCCGGAAGGCGCCGCGAAACCAGTTCGCGACAGCGGGATGGAAAGTGTCGAGCGGCATGCGGCTATTGTGCGCGGCCCTGTCTCACCGCGTGATACGGGTTCGTGAAGATGCGGCTCGGCGCTGGCCGATCAAGCATCGCGGAAACCATCCAGTCGCATGGCGGCACGCGCCGGTTGACCGGCCCCGGACGCGGGACTAGCATCCGCGCGCCCCGACAGATCGGGGCATCCCGAAGCCGAAGCCAGTCCACACGACAATGGATCTTCCCCCCAGTAGCAACGTCGGCGACCGCGCGCAGCCGCGGATGTCGACGTTGACCCACAACTCGAACGCCTGCGGCGACCGCATCCGGTCGGCCGGCGCTTTCCTCGGGTAGGGAAGTCCCGGCTCACCCCGGCTGCCGCGAGGCGCCACGGAGGTGAGCCATGAAGCTCGATCACCTGCTGTTCGTGCCGCGCGTGCGCGGCAACGTCGTCGCATTTCCGTCACAGGCACCGCGTATCCACGCGGTACGCGCGCCGTTGCACGCGCACTGGACGCTCGATCCGCAAACCCGGTTGCCGGCCTGCCATTGGGACGCCTGCGCCGAGCCTTGCGCGAAGCCGCCTGCGCGACTCACCCCGGCGCCCACGCGCTGACCCGCCAACCTGATCGCGCGTGCCGCATCATCGCGGCATGCGTCCCGACACGACGTGGCGGCGGACGCCGCCAGCGGAGATTGACCGATGAACGGAACCCTCGCCCTGCTCGACATCGCCGGCTACGTCGCCCTGCTGCTGTGGGGCACGCACATGGTCACCAGCGGCGTGCTGCGCGGCTACGGCAGCGCGTTGCGGCGCTGGCTCGGACGCTACCTCGGCCATCGCATGAGCGCCTTCGGCTTCGGCCTCGCCGTCACAGCGGCGCTGCAAAGCAGCACCGCGACCGGAATGATGGCGACATCGTTCGCCGCCGGCGGCTTCCTCGGCCTCGCGCCAGGGCTGGCGGTGATGCTCGGCGCCAACGTCGGCACCACGCTGATCGTGCAGGTGATGTCGTTCGACATCGCGCTGATCGCGCCGGTGCTCGTGCTGGTCGGACTGGTCCTCTATCGCCGCAGCGACGACGTGCGCTTCCAGAACGTCGGCCGCATCGGCATTGGCCTCGGCCTGATGCTGCTGGCGCTGCACCTGCTGGTGGTCGCGCTGGCGCCGGTCGAGAACGCGACCGCGCTGCGCGCCGTGCTGCACGGCCTCGCCGGCGAACCGGTGCTGGCGATGCTGGTCGCGGCGCTGCTGACATGGGCCTGCCATTCCAGCGTCGCGGTCGTGCTGCTGATCGCGTCGCTGGCGACCGCCGGCGTGGTCGACGCGCCCGGCGCGCTGGCGCTCGTGCTCGGCGCCAACCTCGGCGGCACCTTGCCGGCGCTGTTCGACGCGGACACGCCGGTCGCGCGGCGCCTGCCGCTCGGCAACCTGCTGGTGCGCCTCGTCGGCTGCCTCGTCTGCCTGCCGCTGCTGCATCCGATCGCGGCGATGCTCGCCTCGCTCGGCGACTCGCCGGCGCGCATCGCGGTGAACTTCCACACCGCGTTCAACCTCGCGCTCGCGATCGTGTTCCTGGTTCCGCTGGACGGCTTCGCGCAGTTGCTGGTGCGCCTGCTGCCGGAGCCGCCGCATCCCGATGACCCGGGCCTGCCGCATTACCTCGACGAAGCCGCGCTGGAATCACCCGGCGTCGCGCTCGCCAACGCCGCGCGCGAGGCGATGCGCATGGCCGACATGGTCGAGAACATGCTGAAGGGTCTGGTCGAGGTGTTCGGCAAGGACGACCGCAGCCGCGCGACCACGATCAGCCGCATGGACGGCGCGCTCGACCGCCTCGGCGTGGCGATCCGCGAATACCTCGCCGACCTTGGCGGACAAGCGCTGAACGAGGAGGATGGCGAGCGCAGCCAGGACATCCTCGTGTTCGTGATCAACATCGAGCACATCGGCGACATCACCGCGAACAACCTGATGGAGTTCGCCGCGAAGAAGGCGCAGAGCGGCCAGGATTTTTCCGCCGACGACATCCAGGACCTCGCCGCGATGCACGGCCAGGTCATGCAGAGCCTGCGCCTCGGCCTCGCCGTGTTCCTGCGCAACGACCTGCGCGCGGCGCAGGAGCTGGCCGCGCGCAAGAACGTGCTGTGGCGGCTGGAGAACGAGGCGTCGGACCGCCACCTGCGCGAACTGCGCGAGCGCCGTCCCGGCACCCAGGGTGGCGACGTCTACCTGCGCATCCTGCGTGATCTCAAGCGCATCCATTCGCACCTGGCTGCGCTGGTCTGGCCCGCGCTGGAGCGCGCGGGACTGCTGCAGGAACGGCTGATCGGCGAAGCCGGAGCGCCGGCGCGCGACCTCACTGCCGCCACGGACGAACACGCGGCGATCGCATCGCCGAGCGCTCCAGTCGAACCGAAAGGCTGAGCCACTTCGCAGAGCATTGCACCTCTCGCGACACTGATCGCCGCGGGAGTGCAATGCCCGGCTTACAGCAAGCCGAAACGCCGGATCAGCCGCACCTTCACGAACTGGGTCAACAGCAGGTACGCGCCGAGGATCGCGGCGAGGTAGAGCCAGTACATGCCCGGCAGCGGCGCGAAGCCGAATTTCGCGGCCAGCGGCGAGTACGGCAGCAGCGCGCCGATCGCGCATATCACGATGCCGGTCAGCGTCAGCGGCAGGCTCGCGCGGCTTTCGATGAAGGGCAGCTTGCCGGTGCGGATCACGTGCACGATCAAGGTCTGCGACAACAGCGATTCGACGAACCAGCCGGTCTGGAACAAGGTCGCATGCTCCGGTGCGTTCGCCTTGAACACGAACCACATGACCGCGAACGTCGCATAGTCGAAGATCGAGCTGATCGGACCGATGAACAGCACGAAGCGCGTGATCGCCGGCATGTCCCACTGGCGCGGCCTGGCGAGGTATTCCTTGTCGACGTCGTCGCTGGCGACCGAGGTCTGCGAGAAGTCGTAGAGCAGGTTGTTGAGCAGGATCTGCACCGCCGCCATCGGCAGGAACGGCAGGAACGCGCTGGCGCCGAGCACGCTGAACATGTTGCCGAAGTTCGAGCTGGCGGTCATCTTGATGTACTTCAGGATGTTGCCGAATACCTTGCGGCCTTCGAGCACGCCCTCTTCCAGCACCATCAGGCTCTTTTCGAGCAGGATGATGTCGGCCGCTTCCTTGGCGATGTCGACCGCGGTGTCCACGGAAATGCCGACGTCGGCGGCGCGCAAGGCCGGGCCGTCGTTGATGCCGTCGCCCATGAAGCCGACGACGTGGCCGTCGCGGTGCAGCGCCTCGATCACGCGCACCTTCTGCTGCGGATTGAGGCGCGCGAACACCTGCGTGTCGCGCGTGGCGACGGTAAGTTCGTCGTCGCTCATCGCCTCGACCTGCTGGCCGATCAGGTATTTCTCGACGTTGAAGCCGACCTGGCGACAGACATTGCGCGTGACGATGTCGTTGTCGCCGGTCAGGATCTTCACGGCCACACCGTTCTCGTTCAGCGCCTTGATCGCATCGGCCGCGCTGTCCTTGGGCGGATCGAGGAAGGCGATGAAACCCATCAAGGTGAGATCGGTTTCGTCGGCCAGCGAGTACGCCGCCTTGGCCTCGATCTCGCGCACGCCGAGCGCGATCACGCGGAAGCCGTCGTCGTTCATGTCGCGCGCGACATCGCGCGCCTCGACCAGGGATCCCGGTGCCGCCGCATCGGCCCCGGCGGGAGCACGCAGCGCGGTGCAGATGCCGACCATCTCGGCGACCGCGCCTTTCGCGATCAGGTAGTGCCGGCCGGCGCGATCGCGCACGACCACCGACATGCGCCGGCGCGTGAAGTCGAACGGCACTTCGTCGACCAGCGTGTACTCGTCCTGCAGGCGCGCGCGCGTCGGCTCGTCGACGCGATCGAGCACGGCGACGTCGAGCAGGTTCTTGAGGCCGGTCTGGTAGTGGCTGTTGAGGAACGCGAACTCGAGCACCTGCTCGTCTTCCTCGCCGTTCACGTCGACGTGGCGTTCGAGGATCACCTTGTCCTGCGTCAGGGTGCCGGTCTTGTCCGTGCACAGCACGTCGATCGCGCCGAAGTTCTGGATCGCGTTCAGGCGCTTGACGATCACGTCCTTCTTCGCCATCGCCATCGCGCCCTTGGCGAGATTGATCGTGACGATCATCGGCAGCATCTCGGGCGTCAGGCCGACCGCGACCGCGACCGCGAACATGAACGCGTCGAGCCAGGCGCCCTTGACGAACCCGTTGAGCAGGAAAACGATCGGCACCATCGCCGCCATGAAGCGGATCATCAACCACGCGAAACGCTGCACGCCCTTGTCGAAACTGGTCTGCACGCGCTGCCCGACCAGCGAACCGGCCAATGCGCCGAAATAGGTGCGCGCGCCGGTCGCCGCGATCACGCCGGTGGCGCTGCCGCTGATCACGTTGCTGCCCATGAAGCAGAGGTTGCGCGCCTCCAGCGGCACCTTCGCATCGGCATCGACGCCGGCGAACTTCTCGACCGGCATCGACTCGCCGGTCAGCGCGGACTGGTTGACGAACAAGTCCTTCGCGCCGAGCAGGCGCAGGTCGGCCGGGATCATGTCGCCGGCGGAAAGGTGCACGATGTCGCCGGGCACCAGCCGGTCGATCGGCACCTCGGTCTTCTGCGCGGCCTGCACGAACGAGACTTCGTCCTCGTCGCCGCTGTCCAGCGGTGCCGGCACGCGCCGGGCGGTCGCGGTGTTGCTGACCATGCTGCGCAACTGCTCGACCGCGCGGCCGGTGCGCGCTTCCTGGAAGTACGACAGGAACACCGCCATGAACACCATCGCCAACATGATCGCCGCACCGACCGCGTCGTCGCCGAGCCACGACACGACCGCCAGCACGGTCAACAGGATGTTGATCGGATTGGTGAAGAAACGCTGCGCGATCTCGACCAGGAACGGCTTCTTTTTCTCCTGCGCGACGACATTGGGACCGAATTCCTCCAGCCGCGCCTCGACCTCGGTGGTGGACAGGCCATCGCCGCTGACGCCGAGCCGCGCGAGCGCTTCCGCGCCGTCGATGCGGACGAATTCGAGCAATGGATGGGCGGCCTGGGCGTTGCGGCGCGCGTCGTTGCCGTTGACGCGCAGCGCGGCGGGCACCGAGGCGGCGAAGAAGGTGAACTTGAACATGGCGACTCCGGATGCGGGCGGTGGTGCGGATCACGCTGCCGCCGCGGGAATCGCCGGAATCGTTGTCAGTGCGCCGCCGGTGCGGCGCAGGCAAGGTTCATCCGGCCATTCGCTCCGTGGTGGCAGCGCTGCTTCGTCTGGGGCTACTGCAACTGTCCACGAAGGGAACCTCTCGGGTGGAAATGCGCGCCGGATCGCGGCGCGCGCGGAGTATGGTGCCGCAAGCCTCTTACGGCAATCTTTCGGCGCAGCCGCGACGTGCCTTTTCAGGCCTGGCGGCGAGGCGCGCGCAGGCGGGCGATCAGCGCGGCCACGCCTTCGCGCGCAAGCGCGACGACGCGCTCGAAGTCCCGCATCGTGCCGTAGTACGGGTCGGGCACTTCCGCATCGCCGAGCAACAGTGCGGGTTCGATGCCCGGCCGCGCCGGGCGGAAACGTCGCAATGCGCGCAGGTTGACGCGATCCATCGCGAACAGATGGTCGAACGTCTCGAAATCCGCGCTGTCCACCTGTCGCGCCCGATGCGCCGCAAGCGGATAGCCGTGCGCCTCGGCGACCTCGATCGCTCGCCGGTCGGCCGGCTCGCCGACGTGGTAGTCCTCGGTACCGGCCGAATCGACCTCGGCCGCGATGCCCGCGCGCGCCAGCTCGACGCGCGCGACCGTCGCCGCGATCGGCGAGCGGCAGATGTTGCCCATGCAAATCATCAGGACCCGGGTCATGCCGGCGCTCCGGCAAGCCGCTGCTCTGTGCGCGCCAGGTCTTCCGCCGTGTCCACGCCGGGCGGGAACGGCTCCGGAGCGATGCGCACAGCGATCGAAAAACCGTGTTCCAGCGCACGCAGTTGCTCAAGCGACTCGACCCGCTCCAGCGGCGTCGGCGGCAGTGCGGCGAAGCGGCGCAGGAAGCCGGCGCGGTAGGCGTAGATGCCGACGTGGCGCAGGAACGGCAAGCCCTCCGGGAGGTTTTCGCGGTCGCGCGCGAACGCATCGCGCGGCCAAGGCAGCGGCGCGCGGCTGAAGTACAGCGCGCGGCCCGCGGCGTCGCGGACCAGCTTCACGCAGTTCGGATCGAACAATTCCTCGATCGAGCCGACCGCCGTCGCCAAGGTCGCCATCGGCGCGTCGCCCTCCGCCAGCGCGGCGGCGACCGCGCGGATGCCGCTCGCCGGGGCCAGCGGCTCGTCGCCCTGCAGGTTGACGATGATCGCGTCGTCCGGCCACGCGAGGTTCGCCGCGACCTCGGCCAGCCGGTCGCTGCCGGAGGCGTGGTCGACGCGCGTCATCGCGACCCGCACGCCGCTGCCGCCGAGCGCCTGCGCGATGCGATCGTCGTCGGTGGCGACGACGACCTCGGCCGCGCCGGCGGCGAGCGCGCGGCGCGCGACCTGCACCACCATCGGCACGCCGGCCAGCGGCAGCAACGGCTTTCCGGGCAGTCGCGTCGACGCGTAGCGCGCCGGGATCGCGACGATGAAGGGAGGGACGACGGCGTTCATTCGGTACCGTTTCGCGTGAATCCGGAAACCGCCAGCGTACTGGAGCGCGCGCGCCGCGGACAACGCCGGATCACCCGCGGCGCCGAACCGCCGTGCCGCCGATGGACCTGGCGCGGGCGCGATGCCAAGATGCGCGCCCCATCGCGCATGCCCCGCCCGCCGGCCGTGAACCCGCCCGCTTCCACGAACACCGCCGTCCCTGCGGCGCTGCCGTTGCGCGCGATGCTGATGATGGTCGCCAGCGCCAGCCTGTTCGGACTGATGGCGATCGTGATCCGCGTCGCCTCGAAATCGATGCATCCGTTCGAGATCGCGTTCTTCCGCAGCTTCTTCGGCGCGCTGTTCGCGCTGCCGCTGCTGGTACGTGGCGGCTGGCGCACGCTGCACACGGACCGGCTCGGCTTCTACGCGTTGCGCTGCGCGATCGGCACCACCTCGATGCTGTCCGGCTTCTGGGCGATCGCGCACCTGCCGCTGGCACAGGCGATCGCGCTGTCGTACTCGTCGCCGCTGTTCGTCACGATCGGCGCGGTGCTGTTCCTCGGCGAATCCGTGCGCCTGCGCCGCTGGAGCGCGGTGGTCGCCGGCTTCATCGGCGTGCTCGTCATCGTGCGACCGGGCACCGACGGCTTCACCGCGGCCAGTCTCGTCGCGCTGTTCGCGGCCGGCATGAGCGGCATCGTGACGATCAGCATCAAGTTCCTCTCGCGCAGCGATCCGCCGGACACGATCGTGCTGCTGACGACGTGGCTGTGGGTGCCGCTGTCGCTGCCGGCCGCGGCGCTGTTCTGGCAATGGCCCGACGCGGCGCTGTGGCCCTGGCTGGTGCTGGCGGGCGCGCTCGGCACCGGCGGCCAGTATTGCTGGACGCACGCGCTGCGCCTCGCCGACGCGTCGACCCTGGCGCCCTTCAGCTACCTGCAACTGGTCTTCGTCGCCGTGCTCGCATGGCTCGCGTTCGACGAGATGCTGGATGGCTACACCGCGCTCGGCGCCGCGATCGTGATCGGCGCCAGCCTGTACATTGCGCGGCGCGAAGCCATGCTCGCGCGCCAACGGCGCGCGCGACCGTCGCCGGACAAGGCCGAACCGCAGATCTGAGCCGAGGACATCCATGACCGCAACGCAGCCCCCGGAGCCGACCCCTGCCCCGCCCGCACCCCGGCCGCCGCCGTCGCGCCCCGACCTGATCAGCATGCTGGCGCTCGCGGTCAGCGTGTTCGCGCTCGCCCTCGGCGCCTGGCAGACGCGGCTGATGCAAGGCCAGGCGCGCGCCGGCGTGTGGCCGTACCTGAGCATCGGCTACACCTACACCAGCGACGTCGACGCCAATGGCTTCATCTGGACCATCGACAACAACGGCGTCGGTCCGGCGCGCGTGCAATCGGTCACGGCGGGCGTCGACGGCAAGCGGATGCGGAACTGGGACGAGGTGATCGCGGCGCTCGGCATGCGCGAGCGCCCGAGTTCGGCGATTACCAGTTTCGCAGGTTCGGTGATCCCGCCGAGCACGAACCGCGAGACGACGATTGCGGCGATCCGCGTCAACGACCGCGAGCTCGCCACGTTGTTCAAGAACGCGATCGACCGCTTCAGCATGGACATCTGCTACTGCTCGGTCTACGACGACTGCTGGATCGCCCACTGGCAGCGGTGGCGCGTCGACGCGACCGAGCGCTGCGTGGTCGAAGGCGTGCAGTTCGAGCAGTAGCCGGAGCCGTTGCTCGCGACGTCGCTACGCGCGCGTCGCGTAGCGGCGGGCCACGTAGTCCTCGACCACGCCGACGAAATCGTCGGCGATGTTCTCGCCGCGCAGGGTCATCGCCTTGGCGCCGTCGATGAACACAGGCGCCGCCGGCGCCTCGCCGGTGCCGGGCAGCGAAATGCCGATGTCGGCATGCTTGGATTCGCCCGGCCCGTTGACGACGCAGCCCATCACCGCGAGCGTGAGGTTCTCGACGCCGTCGTACTTCAGGCGCCACTCCGGCATCTTCGCGCGCACGTGGTCCTGCACGGTCTTGGCGATCTGCTGGAACAGCGTGCTGGTCGTGCGGCCGCAACCGGGGCAGGCGGTGACCAGCGGCGTGAACGCGCGCAGGCCCATCGTCTGCAGCAGTTCCTGCGCGACGACGACCTCGCGCGTGCGCGCTTCGCCGGGTTCCGGCGTCAGCGAGATGCGGATCGTGTCGCCGATGCCTTCCTGCAGCAGCACGGCGAGCGCGGCGGTCGAGGCGACGATGCCCTTCGAACCCATGCCCGCTTCGGTCAACCCGAGATGCAGCGCGTAGTCGCAGCGCGCGGCGAGGTCGCGATAGACCGCGATCAGCTCCTGCACGCCGGACACCTTGCACGACAGGATGATGCGGTCGCGACCGAGTCCGAGTTCCTCGGCGCGCGCGGCGGAATCGAGCGCGGAACGGATCAACGCCTCGCGCCCGACGCGCGCCGCGTCCCACGGCTCGGCGCGTGCGTGGTTCTCGTCCATCAGGGTCGCGACCATGCCCTGGTCGAGCGAACCCCAGTTCGCGCCGATGCGCACGGGTTTTTCGTATTTCAGGGCGAACTCGACGATCGCGGCGAACTGCGTGTCCTTCTTCTTGCCGAAGCCGACGTTGCCGGGATTGATGCGGTACTTCGCCAGCGCCTGCGCGCAGGCCGGTTCGCCTTCGAGCAACTGGTGGCCGTTGTAGTGGAAGTCGCCGACCAGCGGTACGCCCACGCCCATCATGTCGAGGCGCTCGCGGATGCGCGGCACCGCGGCGGCGGCGGCTGGCTTGTCGACGGTGATGCGCACGAGCTCGGAACCGGCGCGCGCGAGTTCGGCGACCTGCTTCGCGGTGGCGGCGACGTCGCCGGTATCGGTGTTCGTCATCGACTGCACGACCACCGGCGCGCGGCCGCCCGCCACGACCGGACCGATCGCGACGGCAACACTGGGGCGGCGCTCGGCAGCGCTGTGGCTTGGTGCGGAGGACATCATCGGTTCTCAGGTGGCGGCAACGGGGATGCCGGCGTTGTCGGTACGGGCGCCGACGGCGGGCGTCCATGCGAAATGGTGATGGATACTGCCCGCTTCCAGCAAGCGCAGGCATTCGATGCGCAGGGGCGGCGCCGTTCCCGGCGTGCCGTTCGATCGGTCGGGCGCGAACAGATCGAGTTCCTGCGTGGCCCGGTCGACCTCGGTCGGCACCAGCAGCGCATCGCGGGCCGCGACGGCAGCCGACCCCTGCGTCGAGAGCAGCAGGCCGCGCATCGTGCGAGCGTGCTCCGGCACGCGCACGCCGACTGCCCACGCGCGCTTCGCCAGACGCTCGATGCCGGCGTCGACACGCCCTTCGTCGTCGATGCGCAGCCAGCGGATCACGCCGATCGCCCATTCCGCCGGCTCGCCGGCAGCGTGCTCCGCCATGCCGACCAGTTCGCCGACGCGCGCGCGCGCGTCGTTGCCGCCGATGCCGCGCTCCCACACGATCCGGCAGCCGTCCGCGCTGCGGTCGAGCACCTGCGCCGGGATCCGTTCGGCATGCGCCGCGCGGCCGCGATGTCGCCACGGCGCCGCGCGATCGGCATCGCTCAGGCTGATCGCCTCGCCCTGGATGCCGCGCATGAAGCCATCGAATTCCTCGCCGGCAAGCACGAAATGCAGGTCGTGCAGGCCGAGCACGGTGTCCAGCGTCGATTCGCCCGCCACGCGCACCCGCTCGCGGCTGTGCCCGTTCCAGCCG
>Ga0153956_1001675_pt1 | contig 18653 bp, 14 predicted proteins | sample TSFL040MetaG_FD_104704 | JGI IMG/M metagenome (GOLD analysis project Ga0153956, IMG submission 104704) | Attine ant fungus gardens microbial communities from Florida, USA - TSFL040 MetaG | ecosystem: Host-associated > Fungi > Mycelium > Unclassified | place: USA: Florida, Wekiwa Springs...
TGATCGCGCGCTTCCAGCGCACGCGCTGCTGCTGCTGGCCCGACAGCGTTTTGTCGTGCATGTCGAAATAGGCGTCGGTGAACGCTTTGGAGAGATAAGGCGCCGCGTTGTCGGCGATATGGAAAGCCTGCCACGCCTTGATCGTCTCAAGCGGTGCGGTGCCGTAGATCGCCGCGAGCTTCGGGAAGGCGGTCTTCTCCGCCACGATCACGCGATTGATTTTCGAAAGACCGGCTTCCTTCAGGAAGACGTCCCAGTTGAACCCCGGCGCGAAGGTGTGAAGATCGGCGGTGTTGACCGGATTGTAGACGGCGTTGAGATCGCGCTCCTGAACCTTCGTCCAGCTCGCATTGGCGATCTTCGTTTCGAACGCAACCACATCCCTGGCGCGCTGATCCGCGTTCTTCCAGTTGATGAGATGCAGAAGCTGCGCGACGTAAGCCTGGTACTTCGCCTTGGCGGGCGCGAAATTCTTCTCGATGTAATAGTCGCGGTCTGGGAGCCCGAGGCCACTTTGCGACAGATAGATCGCATAGTGGTTCGGGTCTTTCAGGTCCACATCCATCCCGAAGTTATAGAGCGTGGCGTCGAAGTCCGAATTGTTGCGCCCCATGAGCGACGCCAGCGCTTCGCGATTCTTTGCGCGGCGCACCGCGGTGAGCTCCGGCTGGATGGGCTTGATGCCGAGCTGCTCGACATGGGCTTCATCCATGAACGCTTTGTAGAAAGCGCCGGCCTTGCCTTCGAGATCGGTGGGTTGATGCGGCGTGGCTGCGGCGGCGGCTTCCAGAATGTCGTGCAGCCGGCCTTCGGTGCGGTCCGTCATTTCGAGACGCAGCGTGACTGCGGGCTTGTCGGCGGGAATGGCGTGGCTGTCGAGCCACGCGCCGTTCGCGTAGCGGAAGAAGTCATTGCCGGCTTCCGTGTTTGTATCCATGCCGGCGGTGTCGAGGCCCCATTTGCCGTAGATCGGCTTGTCGGAAGCGAGCGCGCACGTGCCTGCCGCGACCAGAAGTGCGCCAGTCAGCGCGATCCATGCTTTTTTCATGTTCAGTTCCCCCCGAAGTGTTTTATCAGCACTCAATTCCTGTTGTGATGATCGGCGACGATCTGCGCGATGGCGGCGGTCACTTTCTTCGCGGTCGGGATGTGGAGAAATTCGTTGGGGCCGTGCGCATTGGAATGCGGGCCCAACACGCCGGTGATGACGAATTGTGTCTTGGGGAATTTCTCGCCCAGCATGCCCATGAACGGAATGCTCCCGCCTTCGCCCATGTAAGCCGCGGGTTTTCCGAACGCCATCTGCGATGCCGTCTCCACCGACTTCTCCAGCCAGCTTGCGAGCTTGGGCGCTTCCCATCCCGATTGCCCATGCTCGGCATCGAACTCCACCTCCGCGCCGTACGGCGGATCGGACTCCAGCGTCTTCTTGATGAGATCCGTCGCCTTGTCCGCATTTGCCGTCGGCGGAAGACGGAAGGACAGCTTGGTCGAGGAATAGGGCAGCAGCACATTGCCGCCGTTCTCCGGCAGCGGATAGCCGTCGATCGCGGTGATCGCCAGTTGCGGGCGCCATGTGCGGTTCAGAACCAGATCGGTCAGGTCTTCCGACATGGGACGCGTGGCGCCGGCGAAAGGCAGCTTGTTGAAGACTTCCTTGCCCAGAATCTTCGCCGCCTGCTTGGCCTGCTCGATGCGCTGCGGCGGCACCTGCACATAGAGGTCCTGCAGCTTGATCGCGCCGGTCGCTTCGTCCTCCACGCGCGACAGCAGGTTGCGCGTGATGCGGAACGACGACGGCACGATGCCGGAGGCATCGCCGGAGTGAACGCCTTCCGTCAGCACGCGCACCTTCAGCACGCCCATGGCGATGCCGCGCAGCGAGGTGGTGAGCCAGAGCTGATCGTAGTTGCCGCAGCCGGAGTCGAGACATACCACCAGCGACGGTTGCCCCAGGCGATCCGACAGATGATCGATATAGTGCGGAAGATCGTAGCTGCCGGATTCCTCGCAGGCTTCGATCAGCACCACGCAACGCGCGCGGGGGACGTTCTGGTCGGCGAGGGCCAGCAATGCTGTGACGGAGGCATAAATCGCATAACCATCATCGGCGGAGCCGCGGCCATAGAGCTTGTCGCCGTCGCGGCGCGGCTCCCACGGGCCGAAACCTTCAAACCAGCCTTTCATCTCCGGCTGCTTGTCGAGATGGCCGTAGAGAAGAACGGTGTCGTCGTTCTTGTTGCCGGGCAGGTCCATGTAAATAAGCGGCGTGCGGCCTTCGAGGCGGATGACCTCCAGCTTCGCGCCCTTGATCGCGGTGATCTTCTCGCGCGCCCATCTCTCCATCAGCGTGACGGCTTTATCCATATGGCCATGCTCGGCCCATTGCGGATCGAAGGCGGGCGACTTGTTCGGGATGCGGATATATTCGGTGATCGACGGCAGGATCGATTCATCCCACTGCGTGTCGCAGAATTTCGTGAGCTTGCCGGTATCGATCATTGCGAAAGCGCCTTTGCGAGAAGGGGGAGACTCTTGTCCATCCGGTAGTCGACGGAGGAGTGGTTGTCGGGGAATTCCTCGTACACGTGCGGGACGCCGCGCGCATCCAGCAGCTTGTGCATGCGCCGCGCGCCGTAAATCAGGTTGTACTGATCGACATCGCCGCAATCGATATAGAGCAACTTCAATTTCTTGAGATCGTCGGCGCGCTTCTCGGCGATGGTCAAGGGATCCCAGGCGAGCCATTTGTTCCAGCGTTCCGGAATGAACTCGCAGGTGTGCGGATCGACCGGCAGGCGGATGTTCATGAATTGCGAGGTGTCGGGATCGTAGCTCGCGGCTTGGCAGAGCATCATGATGATGTGGACGTCGGCATCCTTTGTCTTCTGCGCGGCGAAGAATTTCTCCAGCCACGCCTTCGGCGTGCCGCCGACCGTGGCCAGCGCGCGGAGCACGGTGGGCATCTCGTGGCGGTACATGATGTCGAAGCCCATGTCGCCGGAGTGCGATGCCGCGCCAGACCAGAAATCCGGATAGAGCAGCGCATGCACCATCGCGCCGTAGCCGCCCGAGCTCTTGCCGAAGATGCCGCGCTTGCCTTTGCCGCCGCAGCCGAACTCTTTTTCCACGGAGGCGACGGCTTCATCCATGATGAAGTCCGCCCAGCGGCCGGTGCCCTCGCTGTTGATGTACTGGTTGCCGCCGAGCCTGGTGAAGCAATCGGGAAACGCGACGGCGACCGGCGGCATTGCGCCGGATGCGGTCAGGCGATCCAATCGTTCCGGCACGTTCTCGCCGAAGTTCTTCCAATTGGTGTGCGCGGGGCCGCCTGCGGTGAAACCCACGACATCGACCAGCAAGGGAAGCCCGCGACCGTCATGGCCATGCGGGATGTAGATGTCGACTGTCCGCTCGGTCGGATCGCCGAGCGTTTCGGTCTTGAGGATTTTGCTGGCGACGGTGCGGCGGTGAACGGTGCCCTGCGGGGCGGAAGGATCGCGTCTCATGGCCTGCGACTATAAAGGCTGAGACAGTTCCGGCCAGTGAATTATAGGCGGATTGGCTATGCTAGCGCGCGAAGACGACGCCTGTGGCGGGAACGCGCAAGGCCTGCAGCGTATCGATCGTCTGCGTCACGGCCGCGCGCGGGGTGGACTGCCAGCGCACCAGAAGCACCGCGGCATCGCTGAGCGGCAGGAAGCAGCGCGAGGGGCTCGCATAGGCGGGCGCGGGGCAATCCAGGATCACCAGATCGAAGCTGCGCTTCAGGTAAGCGATCAGCTGCGGCAGCGCGCTCAGGAATTGTCCGTTCGGCGCATGCAGACGCGCCGGCGAGAGAAGGAAAGCGCTGCTGCGCGTGTCGCGCGCGAGGCTTTGGCTAAGGGGCGAGGTGCCGGAGAGAACATCCTGCAAGCCGAGATCGCTCTGTTTCAATCCCATCGCAGCGGCCGTGCGCGGCATCTGAAGGTCACTATCGATGACGATGGCGCGAAGTCCCTTCTGCGCGGCGGCACGCGCCAACGCGGCGGCCAGCGCCGTGCGGCCTTCATTCTGATCGGCCGCGGTAAGGGCGATCACCTTGCCGCCATTGCCGCGCGCTTTGGGAGCAAGACGCGCCAACAGCGCATCGACCGAATGGGAATAGACGTCGTAAGGCCTGTCGATCACGACATCGGCGGCGCGCAGCGATTCATAATCCGGAATGTCGCCCAGCACGGTCGCTCCGCGCAGCGGATCGACGACGGGCGCAACGGTCGCCTTGGCGACCGCGGGTTGCCAGCGCGCGCGATATTCGCTTGCCGGGCTCGCGCGTTCGGCCAGCAACGCGAACAACAGGCCGATCAGCAATCCCACGGGAATGGACGCAGCGGCAATCAGCGTGCGCTTGGGAGAACTTGGATGCTCCGGCACCGCGGCGGTGGAGATCACGCGCGCGTTCGGCAATCCGATGGAGCCCTGCGTTTCGCGCAGCCGCGTGACGAAGGCTTCGTACATGGTGCGCGTGGACGCGGCGTTGGCTTCCAGCGCCTTCAGCTTCACGCGTTTGAGGCTGTCTGTGCTGGCGTTCTTTTCCAGCGCCTTCAGGCTGCCGGCGAGAGAGCCGACATTGGCGCGTGCGACCGCGACATCGTTTGCGGCCGAGCCGCCGATGCGCGTGGCTTCCTGCGTGATCTTGTCCTGCAGGTTCTGCTTCTGGGATTCGATGTCCACCATCTTGGGATGGCGCGGGCCATATTTCGACGAGAGCTGCGCTTCCTGGCGCATCAGTTCGGCTTCCTGCGCGCGCAACTGGATGATCAGCGGCGAAGACACGACCTGCGAGACGTCCGCACCCTGTCCGGACGCGACCATCGAATTGATGTGCGAGGAGATCGCCTGCTTCTGCGCCAGATCGGATTTGGCCTGCACCAGCGCCGCGCTCTGCGCGATGAGCTGTTGATCGATCAGCGACGTGCCGCCTTCGGTGTCGCTGATATCGTTCTGCGCCCGATATTGCTGCACGGCCATTTCGGCGCTCTGTACTTGCCGCGCCAGCGAGTGGATGCGGTCGAGCAGCCAGCTCGTTGTTTCGCGCGTGGCTTCGTCCTGGTAGTTCACCTGGTCGGCGAGATAGGCGGATGCGACGGCATTGGCGATCTTGGCGGCTTTCGCGGCGTCGTTCGACTTGAAGGTGACGTTGATCGTTGTTGAAAGACCGACGGCTTCGGCGGTGAGATGCTTTTCGAAATTGTCGATGACCTTGTCGGCGCTCGGCAACTCGCCGGTGATCGCGTCCGGCTTGGCGAATTCGGGGTCTTCATAGAGCTTGAGATCGGCGATGACGCGCGCGGCGAGATCGCGCGAGGTGAAGATCTGGATCTGGTTCTGAACCGATACGGGATCAGTGGGCAGCGATGACAGCACGGAACTGTTCTGCGCGACATTGTTGGTGCGCTGATCCAGCATCACCAGCGTGGACGCGGAATAGGTGGAAGGCCAGAGCAGCAACGCGATGATGGTCGCCGCGACGATCACGGTGGCAGTGGTCAGGATCAATGCGAGACGGTTGGCGCCCACACGGATGAGATCGCTGAAGCGGAACACGCCAGCGCCATCCTCTCCGGACGCGTGCGCGCCCGGCCGTGCAGGGGAATCCAGAAACGCCATGCCTTCCGTACCGCCGTGACGCTTCGGGGGAGGCAATCCCCAAAAGCCAGACAGGCGATTAAACCGCGCCAGCCACTGCGGAATGGTTAACGACCGGTAGGGGAAACAGGCCTTAAGGCTGCGCGGCGAGCCGGGCGCCCCGCGGATTGGCGGCCATGAATGCCCGCCATTTCTCGAGCGCCGGCTGGGCCGCGCGCGACTCCATCCAGGCTCTTATCAGAGCCGGATCGTCCCACGGCACGTCATGGAAGGCCGAGGTCAGATAAGGACTCGTCGGATCGCGCAGCCATTCCTGCGGAAAGAGCGCCACGACATCGCCGGCCACGCGCGCACGCGGCGCATGCCCTGTTCCGTCGACCCGGGACACGAGCACCGAAACAAGATCGTGCCCCGCGCCGAAACTCAGATAGCTGGTCTGCGGGCTGCGCGGATTGATCTCGATGAGATGAACGCGGCCTTGGGCATCGCGCATGTAATCGAGACCATGCAACCCGCTCAGTTCGAACCGTGCGGCCAGGCGCGCCGCGAATTCCTGCATGTCGCTGTCGTCGATCCGCTGCAGAACGCTCGCGGGGCCGTTTGCTTGCTGCGCGGCGAGCGTCTGGAAATGATTTGCGGCGAGCAGCTTTCCCTGCCAGCACGCGAACGATGTCGTGACCGGCTCGCCCGGGATGAATTGCTGCAGGCTGATCGCCGGTGGCGTCGCATCCAGCGCCGCGCGCACGAAATGCACATCGGAGCGGCGAATGGCGCGCACGGCGCTTCGCAGGATCGAAGGCGGATTGGCGAATTTGCGCCATGCCTGCAGGGCTTCGTCGCGATCACGAACGACGGCGACGCCGTCACCACCCCATGTCCCGTCGGCCTTGAGGACGGCGGGAAAACCGATCGCGTTGAGCGCATCTTCAAGATCCGCTTCGCCGGTGACGGCGCGGGTGAGCGGGGTGCGGATATCCGCCTCGCGCGCTGCTTCGATGAAACCGCTGCGCGACATCAGTTGCGCGTAATTCTCCGGGCGGCCCAACGATCGCACTATCAACGATGCGATATGCTCGGGCGCGCGGGTCTGCGCCCGCAACAGAAGTCCCGTCGCACGGTCGTCGAGCGCGACAACCAGATCCGGGTGCGATTGCTCCGTTGCCCGCAACAGCGAGGCGACGTCGGCGAGCGGCCGATAGGCATGGATGTGCTCGAAATAGCGACTGTGTGCTGCGGGATGCTCCGCCGGCAGGAGCGCCGCGACCCGGCATCCCGCGGCCGCGAAAGCGCCGGCCAGCCTTCCGGCGGAAGGCCAGCGCACGGTCGTGGCAAGCAGCACTTTAACGGTCATGCGCCCCACTATGGGGCAGCGCGGTCAACCATCGGTGAATAGCGGCGCTTGGCACAGGGCTTGGATGAATTCCCGCTGAGTGCGGATAGATGTGCGGCTTCGGAGCGGAATTCCCGGTGCTGTGCCATTTTGAGACAGGTTTTGCCCATGACCAGTGTTGATTTTGAAGATGTCGGAGCGGTTCGCCCCGTTCTGGCGCGGAAGCCCGCCAAAGGTGCCGCGACGTTCGGCGTAAAAAAGCCGGCTGCGGATTGCGAAGTCGCCATCATTGGCGCCGGCCCCTATGGCCTTTCGCTCGCGGCGCAGCTGGCCGCGCGCGGCGTTTCCTTCCGCATCTTTGGCCGGGCGCTCGATACCTGGCGCAATCACATGCCCAAGGACATGCTGCTGAAGTCTGAAGGCTTCGGCTCCTGCCTTTCGCATCCCTCCAAGGATTCGACGCTCAAGGCTTACTGCGCGGCGCGCAATATTCCATATGCGGACACAGCGGTGCCGATATCTCTGGATCTCTTCCTCGAATATGCCTCGTGGTTTCGCGAGACCTATGTGCCGACGCTCGAAGAGCTCGACGTCGCCAACCTCGAACCCTGCGCGGCCGGCTTCGCGCTGACGCTGGAAGACGGCCGCCGCGTCGAAGCGCGCCGCGTCGTGCTTGCGATCGGCATCACCTGGTTTCGCAACGTGCCGGCAGAACTCGCATATCTCGACAAGGACGTGACATCGCACAGCTACGATCATCGCGATGGCGCACGGTTCAAGGGCAAGGACGTCGTGGTCCTCGGCGCCGGTGCATCCGCCGTCGATCTGGCTGCGCTGCTCAACGACAGCGGCGCGTCGGTGAAGATCGTCGCGCGCGACAGTGCCCTTCGCTATCACACGCCGCCGGGGCCGAATGACGACACCTGGTGGAACAAGCTTCGCAACCCGCCGACCACCATCGGTCCGGGCTGGCGTTCCTGGGCGGCCGCGAACATGCCCTACCTCTTCCGCTTCCTGCCGGAAAATCTCCGTCTTGAAATCGTCAAGCGTCATCTCGGTCCGGCGCCGGGTTGGTTCGTGCGCCAGCGCGTTGAAGGCAAGGTCACGGAAATGCTCAATTGCAAGCTCGACGCGGCGCGCATGCTGGGCAAGCGCGTGCTGTTGCGCGTGACCGACAAGCGCGGCGAAGCCAAGACGGTGGAGTGCGATCATGTGGTGGCGGCCACCGGCTTCAAGGCGGATCTGTCGCGCGTGCCGTTTATCGCGCCGTCGCTTCTCGCGCGCATCGTCACGACCGGCGCGGCGCCCAAGCTTTCCGGCAGCTTCGAGACGACGATGAAAGGCCTGCATGTGATCGGCCCGGCGTCGGCGAACAGCTTCGGTCCGCTGATGCGCTTCATGACGGGCGCGGAATACGCGGCGCCGGTGCTGGCCAAACATCTGGCGAAGAAGGCGAAGGCCTAAGCGAAAGCCTTCGCCATCGCATTCCACATCGGCTTGCGGCGGCAGTCGCTGTCGAGCGGAAGCATCCGGGGATAGCGCCCTGCCAATCGATCGCGCCATCCCGGCTGATCGAGATAACGATCGGACAAGCCCCAGGTCAGCACCGCGACGGTCGCGGGATTGTCCAGCATGACATCCAGAAAGCGCCGGCTCGCATCGGCGACGGCGCGGTCGCGCGTGGCCACATCGGACGGACCGCCGCTGTCATCCACATCGTGCTCGGTGACGAGAATCTTCAGGCCCATCGTCCGAACCGCATCGAGAAACACAGCGAGTTTTTTCTGATCGACTTGTGTTCCGAACGCGGAAAGATGGCCTTGCATGCCGAGCGCCTGTATCGGAACGCCGCGCGCCAATGCATTGCTCAGAAATTCCAGCGTGGCCCCGCGAAAGCGATCGTTCTCCGGTGCGCCCCATTCGCAGCCCCAATCGTTATAGACGAGCATCGCATGCTGGTCGGCTTCTCGTGCGGCGTGGAACGCGGTGTCGATATATCCGGGACCGAACCGCGTCAGCCACATGGTGTTCCGCAATCCATCGCTGCGGCCATCGGAGGGCTGAAGAGCTTCGTTCACGACATCCCAGGATGCGACGCGACCTTTATAGTGTCCCGCGATTGCGGCGATGTAGTCCGTCAGAAGGGTCTCTGCGTTCCGTGATTGCAGCGCTTCTTTCAGCCAGGGCGGGTTGCTGTGATGCCAGACGAGCGTGTGTCCGCGGAACGCCATGCCGTGGCGCCGCGCGAAGGCGAGCAGCCCGTCGCCGCCGGAAAAATCATAGGCACCACGCGTCGGTTCCAGCGCCGCGCGCTTCATCTCATATTCGGCCGAGAGTAGTCTGGCCTCGCGCACCAACGCGGCGGAGAAATCGGCGTCCTTGAATTCGTAAGTCGCAGTCGCGCAGCCATAGACGATGCCGCGCCGCGCCGCGATGTCGCGCAGACCCAGTTCCGCCGGAACCGCGAGACTGGGACGTAAGCTTGCCGTCGCTCCCGCGCCGGCGAGCTGCTCCAGAAACAATCTGCGGGAAAGCATCAGGCTGAAACGCCGCGGCGCGGCACGAACGGAATCGCGCGGTCGGCGATGTGCCGATACAGCCTGTCGGACAGGAATATCTGAAGAAAGACGATGGCTGCGAGACGCGGGCTGTAGCAGCCGCGCAGCGCGGCGTTGAGATAGTAGCGCAGCGCGGTCGCCGGCTTGTTTACGGCAACGCCCTTCGCGATCGCCCAGCCGAGCGCGCCATAGTAAGCCTGCTCCGGGATGAACGGCTTCATCTGTTCGATCCAGGGAAGAAGACGCGCGCCTTTGCGCCCGGCCGATGTGCGGTTGGGATTGTAGGTATCGTCCCACACTGCGCCCGGCTCCTCGATCATCTTGAACCGGCAGCCCGATATGAAAAGCCGGATCGCGAAATCGGCGTCCTCGGCGGCGCGCCATTGCCGGCCGTAGCGCACGCGCCGCGCGATCTCGGTGGGCAACGCCACCGTGATGGTCGGAACAAATCCGCGATCGCAGAGCAGATAGGTGGCCATGTGTTCGTCGGGCCGGATTGCGCGCGGCGGCTTCAGCATCGTGACGCCGTTGCCGCGATCCACGATCATGCGCGCATAACCCACGGTGTTTTCGGTACCATCGAGAAGCGCATGCATGTTTTCCAGATGATGCGGCAGAAAGCGGTCATCGGAGTCGAGCAGCGCGACGAACCGCCCCCGCGCTTCGTCGAACCCGCGATTGCGCGCCGCGGCGCCGCCCTGATTTTCCTGATGAACCATCCGGATGCGCGGATCGCCTACCCGTTCGACGATCTTTTCGGGTGCGTCCGCGGAGCCGTCATCGACGACGACGATTTCGAAATCCTGGCAGGTCTGCTCCAGAACCGAACGGATCGCCTGTTCCAGAACATGCGCGCGGTTGAACACCGGGATGATCACGCTGAAAAGCGGCGTCATGGCGACTGCCTCAGGCGATAGTCGCGCAACGCCGCCATCATGAGCAGGAAGACGACCCAGCTTGCACCGTCGCTTTCCAGGAAGTCGGACTCGGTCAGATTGTGCAACACGAAGAACGCGAAGAGGCAGAAGAGGAACGCCTTGAGGGGGCGATCCATGTCGTCGATCCGCCAGAACGCCATCGCAGGCGTGAGGATCACCGCGATCATCGCCAGCGCGAGCCCCACAAAGCCAAGCGTGACGGTAAGCTGGAGATAACCATTGTGGCCGTGGCTGACCGCGTCCACCCAACTGGCGCCGACATAGTTGTGCAGGGGAGACAATGCGCCGGTGTCGGCAAACGAGCCGAAGCCGGAACCGAGCCACGGATGATCGCGAATGAAGGCGACTTCGGCTTGCCAGATCGCCGTGCGCCCGGTGAATTCCTGCGGATCGGAAAGAATGCGCGCGATCGTCTCGTAGTTGAGCAGGATCAGCGTGACGGCGAGCGCGGCGAAGAGGATCGCCACGATGGAGATGATGGCGCGATCCAGCGGCCTCCGCCACGCCCAGAAATAGACAGCGCCCGCGCCGATCGCGAGCGGCAACAATCCCATCGAGGACTTCGAACGCGTCATGATGAGGAAGCCGATCGTGCCGACGAGGAGCGCCCAATCGGTGCGGCTCCTGTCGCGGATGGCGTAGTAAAGAAAAAGCATCGCCGAGACCGCACAGACCGCGCCGGTGATGTTCTTGTGGAAGTAAAGCCCTCGCCAGTCGCCGACGATGCTGGGATCGGTTTCGTTGGGCAGATGCACGGCCTGCGGCAGGATCGGAATCGAAATCCAGTTCACGATCAGGACCAGCGCGAGCACCAGGCGCAATATCCGCAGGCAGCGCTCCGTGCCCAGATTGTTGATGCTGAGCACGACGGACAGAACGACAACGACCTCGAGACCTACGCGGCGGATGGTGATGTCGGGTTCGGGCGACCACAAGGCACTCAAGGCGCACCAGACCAGCAGAACGGCCAGCATGACGGGCATCGCATCGAGCGTGCGAAGGCCCTCGCGCTGGATCGCGATCGCGGTGATGGTGAAGAACACCAGCAGATAGCAAATCTGACGGATAAGGTCGCCTTCACCCGCAGCAATGGTTTCGCCGCCGACGAGCACATTGGGATCGCGCACGGCGAAGGGCGAAAGGCCGATGAAGACCAGCAGCAGGAAAGCGGCGAAGGCGAATTCGAGAAGCCGGGAGGCGATGTCCTGTCCCGCTCGTGCGTCGCGAATGGCTATCCCGTCATTGGCCATGAATTACGGAATACTCTTCGTAAGTCCGCCCGCCGATCGCCGCCAGCTTGCCGAATGCCCGGTAGAGCTTGCGCAGCGGCCGCACGCGGCGATTCGGATTGAAGGCGAGGATGACGAACAGCACCGGGTTCAACAAGAGCGCTGCACCGATACGGGAGAATTCATTGATCCGCGCCGAGAGGCTTGGGCGATGGCGCAGGAACACGCGCATGTCGGAGTTGCCGGCGCTGTAGGCACGGCTCAACGCCCATTTCAGATTGGCGCGCGACGGCGGCACATGATCGTAGACGATCGCGTCATTCGCCCAGGCGAATTTCGCGCCGCTCGCCCTGGCGCGCACGAAGAAGTCCTTGTCCTCGCCGCCCGTGAAGGAGAAAGCGGGATCGAACCAGGGCGCCGTGAGAGATTCGACGAGCGTGCGGCGCATCAGAAGATTGCCGGTTCCTTCGAGCATCGCGATAGGGCCGGAAGGATAGAGAACGTCGGAGACGCCGTCGCAATGCGTTGCCCACGGTCCGGGATCGGTTTCGAAGACACGGCGTATGGTGCCGCCGACCGCATCGGCGCCCGCGCGTGCCTGCATCCCCAGCATTTCGTCCAGCCAGCGCGCGTCGGGAATTTCATCGTCGTCCAACATAGCGATGAAGTCGCACGGATGTTTTTCAAGAACGCGCGCGACCAGCGCGTTGCGGACATTGGCGATTCCGCGCTTGGGCTCGACGATAACATCCAGTGGCCAGCGATAGCCGTGTGTACGAACGGTCTCGCAGGTCCGCACGGCATCGCACCCTTCGGCATCGTTGTCGGCGACCACGACAGTGATGTTGGCAGCGGTGCGCAAATTCTCGATGGCCGCAAGCAATCGCGCCAAACCCTTAGGACGGCGGAAGCTCGGTATGGCGATCACCACGTCAGCCATGTCGAGCCCGCCACTTGCTCGCCTGCCTGAAGATCTGCGCCGCCATCACGACTTCGCCGATCAGCACGCCTCCCATGGAAACGATCGGACCGAAGGCCAGAAGCAGAATGGTGGTGAAGGCGAGCGATACGACGCTGGAATTCACGCTGGCGCTGGCCAGCGGCTTGAACTCACCGCCCGCCTGCAGAAGCACCGACTCCGGCGTGCGCAACGCCCGGATCGCCATGATCGCGACCCACATGCACACCACGGCAACCACACTCGCTGCGTCGTAGCCGCGTTTGAGGACGAGCTGCGGGAACCAGATCATGATGACGGCCGCGAGCGCGGACGTGCCGGCAAGGACGACCAGGCCTGCCATGCGGAACTGAAAGACGGTGCGCATCGCGTCCGCGAACTTGCCTGCGTTCAGCGCGCGCGCCATGGAAGCGCGTTCCGCGTCCGGCAGCGCGGTCATCACCAGCGATGCAGGACGCATGAAGAGAGAGCCGACCGCAAGCAATGCGAAAGCCTTGGGTCCGGAGATCAACGTCACAAGATAAGCGTGGGCGTTGGCGGTGAGTTCGGTGGAAATAACGCCGAGCAGGGACCAGCGCGCCAGGTCGCGCCAGATCGGCAAGAAGTTGCGCAGCGATCCTTCCCACAATGCGCTCGCCTGCGCGCGCAGGAATTCACGCCCGAAGCCAATCAGCGCGCAACCCGAACAGAGAACCAGGATCGAGGCGGCAAAGACGGGCGTGAGGTGGTGCGTGAAGATCAGAAGGCCGAGGCCGCCGATCAGCACGCTGCTGTAGATGAGATCGGACACGATCGCGCGCGGCATCCGGTGTACCGCATAAGCGTGGCAGCGCGCGAACCAGCGGATGGTCATCAGCGCGCCATAGGCCGATACGATCGCCGCGAGCGGAACGCTCGCCGTTCCGGCGATCATCAATCCGAAGATCACCGCCGCCGCGAGCGCGGCGTAGACCAGATTGGCTTTCATATAGGCGGCGAGTTCGCCTGCCGTCATCGGTACTTGGCCGTTGGCAGAGTTGACCAGCGCCGCGCCGAACAGCGCGCCGCCCATCGACAAAGCGAAGGGCACGACGACGAACACGAAGGAGAAAAGGCCGAACTGCGCCGGCGGCAGGAAACGCAGGAACAGCAGCGACGTCAGGAAATGCGCGCCGGCGATGGAGATGGGTCCAAGCGTGTTGAAGGCATAGCGCAGCACCAGAGACGCAAGGCTGCGGAAGGCGGACGGCGCTTTCGCGCGTTCCATCCCGGCAAGTGCTGTCAGCGGTGTGGCATTGCTCATCCGGGACGTCCGGTCAGTCCTGCGACCTGTAGGACATGGTGCGTGTCAAAAGGGTAAACGCGGCGATAGGGTTTGTGACGGCGTAGCGTTTCCACAGCCTCTTGGGCTCGCGCCACAGCCGATAAAGCCATTCCAGGCTCATCGCCTGCATCCATTGCGGCGCGCGGCGATATTCGCCGCAGACGAAGTTGAAGCAGCCGCCCGCGGTCACCAGCCAGCCGGCGCGGATCTTTTCGCGGTTGCGCACGCAGAACTCGTATTCCTTCGGCACGCCCAGCGCGATCCACACGACATCGGCATCCGCCGCGTTGATCTCTTCCACGATCTCCGCTTCCTGGTCTTGCGAGAAATAGCCGTGTCGGCGCCCGACGATCTTCAAGCCCGGATAGGATTCGCGAAGCTTCTCCGCGCAGGCGGCGTTCACCGCTTCGGTCGAGCCGAAGAGGAAGAAGCGCAGATTGTTCTCGCGCGCCTTGACGGCAGCGTCGTGGATGAAATCGGTGGTGGCGGTGCGTTCCGGGATCGGCGTATCGGTCAGAAGCTTCGAAGCGATGATGATCGGCTGGCCGTCGGCATGGATGAGGTCGGCCTTGGCGAAGTTCTCGCGGAAGCCTTCGTCGTGACGCACCATCGACACCGCATGGCCGTTGGAAGCGAATATCAGCCGCGCCCGGCGCTTGCCGCCACGCGCGGCGAGGCAATCGCCGACCATGAGGCGGCCCAGCTGTTCGCGCCCGACGCATGCCGTGCGAATGCCGCCGACGACGACTTCGTTGTAGATGCGATCCGGATCGCGGCGCTGGTAAGAGCGACGCGGCGCGGCAACATCCTGGGAGATGAGCTTGCGGGCGCGCATCAGTAGGCGTTCCTCTGGCTGAGGACTTCGCCGATGGTGCGGATGATGATCTGCACATCGAGCGCGAGGGTCGCGTTGCGCGAATACCAGACGTCGTAAGCAAGACGCTCACGCATGCGCGAGATCGTGACAGTGGCTCCACGATGGCCGTGCACCTGCGCCCAGCCGGAGATGCCGGGCTTCACGTTCTGGCGCAGATCGTAGCCGGCGATCTCGCGGCCATAGAAACGGTCGTGGGCCAGCGCATGCGGGCGCGGGCCGATCAGCGACATGTCGCCATTGATGACGTTGATGAGCTGCGGCAGCTCGTCGAGGCTGAGACGGCGCATCCATGCGCCCACTTTCGTGACGCGCGTATCGTTGAGCTCGGCCTGCCTGATCACGGGGCCGTTCTCCAGAACGGTCATGGTGCGAAATTTGAAAATCCTGAACGGCGCGCCGTATTGGCCGAGCCGCGTCTGGCGAAACATTGCCGGACCTTCCGATCCCGCGCGAACGAGAACGGCGAGAGCGATCATCAGCGGTGCGAGCGCGATCAGCGCAGGAATTGCGATCGCCAGATCGAGAATCCGTTTCAAGACGCTATGCGCATAGTCGACGCGTTCGGTAACGCTGTCCCCGCCGGGGTAGGCGCCGTGCACGAAAGGGGCGAAATCTTCGTGGATAGTCACTGTGGGGCTCAAACAATCCAATCCGCATGGGATGGACTGCATCGAACACGCCAGTTTTGGGGGCCTTTTCCTGTCCCGTAACGCGACCGGCATCAGCGTTTCACGCTGTTAACCGTGAAATCCCGGCAGGAAATTGTGCGGAAGCGAGACGTTGTTCGGTTTTGGGAAGTCAGGTCCCGATCCGGGATTGCCACTCCCGCAGCCGCCCATTGTTCGCGCGCAGCACCGGCAGGAACGCCGCGAGGTTGGATTCCTCCGCGGCAAGGCCATAGCGCGGCAGGAGCCATGGGTTGGTGCTGGCGTTCAGCGTGCCGGCGATGGTGGTGAAGGCGTTTGCATAGCCCGCATCGCGCACCGCTTCCCAAGCCTTGCGCCCGATGTCGTCGCGCTGGCCGAAGGGATAGGCGAAGAAGCGGCAGGTGCCGATCTCCTTTTCGATGCGCCGTTTGGAGCGGAGCGCCTGTTCGCGCAGGAAATCCTCGGGCTGGTTTTCGTGCATCGCCCAATGCGTGTCGGCATGCGCGCCGATCTCCACGCCGGCGCGTTCCAGCGCACGCACCTGATCCCAGGTGAGGAAATTCTCGGATTCATATTTCTGTTTGATATCGATGCCGGTCTTTGCCAGCACCGCTTTCATGAATTCGAGCACGCGGATGGCGTGCGGCGCGGCCATGTTTTTCAGGTGTTTCCATGCTTCTGCCGCTTCGGCTTCGCGTTGTTCGCGCGATCTCAAAAAGACAGGCGCGTCGAAATGCGGAAGATCATGCGCACCCTTGGGCGCTTCCAGAAAGAAGATGCGTGTCAGCGTCGGCGGCGTGAATTCGCCGGTGTCGATGTGATGGGTGCTGACGAAGAGGGTCCAAGGCAACCCATAGGCTTTGAGCACCGGCGCTGCTGTCGTGAGCGTGTTCGCATAGCCGTCATCCGACATCAGGAACAGCGCGCGCGCATGTTTGGCGGGACGCTTCAGAACGTCCGCCATCGCCCGAAGGGGCAGCACATCGAAATCGCGTTTCAGCAGCCGTGCGACATCTTCAAACGCATCCAGCCGGTGTTGATTGATCTGCAGGCCCGGATCGGAGATCTGCCGCTCGACGCCATGGAAGAACACTGCCGTCGGCGCGCCGAAGGGGCGGGCAAGCGCGGCGGGGATCCAGTTCCCTGTGAGGCGTGAAAGGCGTCCGAGTGTGGTCATGATCCATGTGTGGCTTGCAGGAGATGCGCCAGCATGGGGCCAGTCCTCTTACCTCCTACTTAAGCCTCGGATGAACAGCATTGCCGATGCCTGGAATGCGGCCTTTCTATTCTTCCCGATCAGCTGCCGGGGAATGGCATTCCGTGTCGTGTCCTCCTTGCTCGGCGTCCGCTTTGTTGCGTGGAAACTCCAGTTTTTTGCCGTTATTGACGGCTTTTTGGGGCAGGGATAGGACGTCGCACCCCGCGCAACAAAAATGCGCGAGGCATGTTAGCGTGGCCTCTCGGGCCGGCATCCAGGCGTCCGTTTTCGGAGACCTCATATGAAGAATAGAGCCCGCCTTTCTCTTCGCGTTCCCGCCCCGCCGAGCCGGCCGGGCGACGCGCCAGACTTCAGCGGCATGAAGCTGTCGGGTGCCGGCGAGGTCGAGAGACCCGATATTGATGCGCGGGCGCATGACATCTCGGGCCTCGCCTACAAGCTGATCCGCGTGCTGGACGACAAGGGACAGGCGCTCGGTCCGTGGAATCCGAAACTCGATCCCGAAACCCTGCGCCGTGCGCTGCGCCACATGCTGCTGACGCGTGCCTATGACGACCGCATGTACCGCGCGCAGCGCCAGGGCAAGACGTCCTTCTATATGAAGTGCACCGGCGAGGAGGCTGTGGGTATTGCGGCGGCCTATGCGCTGGATCGCGACGACATGTGTTTTCCGAGCTATCGCCAGCAGGGGCTTCTCATCGCCCGCGGCTATCCGCTCTTGATGATGATGAATCAGGTCTATTCGAATGCGAACGATCCGCTGAAGGGCCGCCAGCTTCCGATCATGTATTCCAGCAAGGAGAATGGCTTCTTCACCATCTCCGGCAATCTGGGCACGCAGTTTCCGCAAGCCGTCGGCTGGGCGATGGCGTCCGCTTACAAAGGCGGCGATCGCATCGCGGCGAGTTGGGTGGGTGACGGCACGACGGCGGAGGGCGACTTCCATCACGCCTGCAACTTTGCCAGCGTCTATCGCGCGCCGGTGATCCTGAATGTCGTCAACAATCAGTGGGCGATTTCGAGCTTCGCCGGCATCGCCGGCGGCAATGAATCCACCTTCGCATCGCGCGGCATTGGTTATGGCCTGCCGGCGCTGCGCGTCGACGGCAACGACTTTCTCGCGGTGTATGCCGCGACGCAATGGGCGGCGGAGCGTGCGCGCTCCAATCTCGGCGCGACGTTGATCGAGCACTACACCTACCGCGCCGAAGGTCATTCCACGAGCGACGATCCTTCGCGCTATCGCCCGTCCGACGAGGCCAGGGCGTGGCCGCTGGGCGACCCCATCGAACGACTGAAAGTGCATCTTGTCGCGCTCGGCGAATGGAGCGACGAGCAGCAACAGGCTGCCCATGCCGAAGCGGTGGAACAGGTGAAGGCCGCCAACAAGGAAGCCGAAGCCATCGGCACCTTGGGCCACGGCGAATTGCCGAGCATCAAGACCATGTTCGAAGACGTGTTCAAAGAGATGCCCGAACATCTGCGCCGCCAGCGCCAGCAGATGGGAGTCTGAGCCATGCCGACGATGAACATGATCCAGGCGCTCAACTCCGCCCTCGACGTGATGCTGACGAAGGATCCGAACGTTCTGACCTTCGGCGAAGATGTCGGTTATTTCGGCGGTGTGTTCCGCGTGACGGACGGCTTGCAGAAGAAGCACGGCCTGACACGTTGCTTCGACACGCCCATCGGCGAAGGCGGCATCGTGGCGACGGCCATCGGCATGGGCGCGTATGGCTTGCGCCCGGTCGTCGAGATCCAGTTCGCCGATTACATCTACCCGGCTTACGACCAGATCGTCTCCGAAGCCGCGCGTTTGCGTTACCGCTCGGCGGGCGATTTCACCGCGCCGCTGGTGATCCGCACGCCTTATGGCGGCGGCATCTTCGGCGGGCAGACGCACAGCCAGTCGCCGGAAGCCTTGTTTACGCATGTCGCGGGTTTGAAAACGGTGATCCCGTCCACA
>Ga0153956_1001676_pt1 | contig 18645 bp, 17 predicted proteins | sample TSFL040MetaG_FD_104704 | JGI IMG/M metagenome (GOLD analysis project Ga0153956, IMG submission 104704) | Attine ant fungus gardens microbial communities from Florida, USA - TSFL040 MetaG | ecosystem: Host-associated > Fungi > Mycelium > Unclassified | place: USA: Florida, Wekiwa Springs...
CGATCCGGACCCCAGGATCAGGGCCCCCGGAGGGTCCCCGCGCGGTGAGTTCGCAGTTAGCGACACATGTTGTCGCTAACTGCGAACGCGGTCCGGGCCGGGGTCCCGCAGGGGCCGGGAGGGTCGGGAGGGGTGACGTCCCCGGCGTCTTCGTCACGGACCCTTGACGTCTTTCCCGCGAAGCCTCACGTCCTGGGCGCCTCATGGGGGTCACAGCCTGCCCGGACCCCCATGAGGAGCCCAGGACGTACCTCGGACGGCCGCAGGGGCCCGAGCCTCCACCTCGGACGGCCGCCCGCCCCCCAGGCCCTAGTTCGCCTTGGTGGTGCTGGCCGCCGGGACCAGTGCCTCGATGATCGAGAGCTTCATCTGCCGTTCACCCCCTCGCCCGCCGTCGCGCGTTGCGGTTTACGGCGGGAAGACAGGCGAATCGAGGACGTGGTTTCAGCGCACTTTCGCCAGCAAGCCCAATTTCGCCCCATCGTCCGGAGGTTTACGTGGTACACATCGAGTGAAATGGATAAATCAAGCGTTCAGGATGATTGATGGATGAGGTCGAGACCGACGGCCGCAGGCCCCGCCGCGAATTCGCCAAAACGCGGGCGGAAATCCTCAGCCACCCGCTCCGCGTACGGATGCTCGAGATCGCCAACGAGCTCGACGTCAGCGCGGTCACCTTCGTCCGCGGCGGTTATGCCAGCGCCCTGCTCGATCACCTCGAGGAGGGCGTCGCGGTCTCCCAGGTCGCCTACCATTTCCGCAAACTGCTGAAAGCCGGCTGCGTCGAGGTCGTCGAGCAGCACGTTCGCCGCGGCGCCGTGGAAAACGTCTACCGCGGCGTCGCCCGCGCCTACTTCGACACCGAAGAGTGGAAGACCGTCGATCCGGCGCGACGCCGGGAAATCAGCGGCGTCATCCTCCAGGGGCTGATGGCGCGCGCCGAAAGCGCGGTGCTGGAAGGCACCTTCGACGCCCACGAGGACCGCTGGCTCGTCTGGGTCCAGATGGCGCTCGACGAGCAGGGTTGGGACGAGCTCGGCGCGCTCTGCAGGCAGGTGATGGATGACGTCGAACGGGTCCGCGAGGCCGCCGAGGCGCGCCGCGGCCGACTCGGCGAGACCGTCCCGACCATCCCCGTCACCTGGGGACTGCTGTCGTTCGAGTCGCCTCGCTCCTAGCTCTCGATCGGATAGCGACGCACCTGCGCGAGCAGCCGGGCGCCGAGCAGGCCCACCGCGCGCGGCGGCCCGCCGCAACGGGGGCAGGCACCCACCTGCGTCCCGGCCGCGGAGCTTCCCTTGACCATTTCGACGTGCCCACAGCGGCGGCACCCGGCGCCGTCTCGCGCCGCCCGGCCGATGGGTACTCTCGCTCCATGCGGCTCCCGCCCCTGCTCCGCCAGCTGCGCGACGACCCGACCGGGAGGGGCGAGGCGGCGCGCTCGGCCCGCTCCGAGCACCTCCGTCCCCGCACCGCGGAAGCCGACTCGATGGTCAAGTCCGTGTGCCCGTACTGCGCCGTCGGCTGCGGCCAGCGGGTCTGGTCGAAGGACGGCAAGGTCACCCACGTCGAAGGCGACCCGGACAGCCCGATCTCCCGCGGGCGCCTCTGTCCCAAGGGCAGCGCCTCCGAGCAGCTGGTCAACAACCCGACCCGGCTGAAGAAGGTCAAGTACCGCCGCCCGCACGGCACCGAGTGGGAGGAGCTCGACCTGGAGACGGCGATGGAGATGATCGCCGACCGCGTGCTCGACGCCCGCGAGGCGGGCTGGCAGGAGATGCGCGGCGCCGAACGGCTGCGGCGGACGCTCGGCTTCGCCCACCTCGGCGGCGCGACGCTCGACAACGAGGAGAACTACCTGATCAAGAAGCTCTTCACCGCGATGGGCGCGGTGCAGATCGAGAACCAGGCGCGCATATGACACTCCTCCACGGTCCCCGGTCTGGGGACCTCGTTCGGTAGGGGTGGCGCGACTTCGTTCCAGCAGGACCTGGCGAATGCCGACTGCATCGTGATCATGGGGTCGAACATGGCCGAGGCCCACCCGGTCGGCTTCCAGTGGGTGGTCGAGGCGCGTGAACGGGGCGCCAAGATCATCCACGTCGACCCGCGCTTCACCCGCACCAGCGCGCTCGCCGACCTCCACGTGCCGATCCGCGCCGGCTCCGACATCGCCTTCCTCGGCGGCATCGTCAACCACATCCTGCAGAACGGGCGCGAGTTCCGCGAGTACGTGCGGGCCTACACCAACGCCCGCACGATCGTCAGCGACGACTTCCGCGATACCGAGGACCTCGACGGGGTCTTCTCCGGGCTCGACCGCGAGGGGCGCGAATACGACCGCGCCAGTTGGCAGTACAAGGGCATGGAGGCGCAGCCGGCGGGCGGCGAACGCGAGGCCGAAGAGGCCGAAGGCGAGCAGGCGCACGGCGCCCACGGCGGCGCCCTGAGCCACGGCGGGCCGCCGCGCGAGGACGAGACCCTGGAGGATCCCCGCTGTGTCTTCCAGCTGCTGAAGAAGCACTACGCGCGCTACACCCCGGCGATGGTGGAGCGGATCTGCGGCGTGCCGGAGGAGCAGTTCCTCGCGGTCGCCGAGGCCCTCTGCGAGAACTCCGGCCGCGAGCGCACCAGCGCCTTCTGTTACGCGGTCGGCTGGACCCAGCACTCGGTCGGCGTCCAGTACATCCGCACGGCGGCGATCGTCCAGCTGCTGCTCGGCAACATCGGCCGCCCCGGCGGCGGGATCATGGCGCTGCGCGGCCACGCCTCGATCCAGGGCTCGACCGACATCCCCACCCTCTTCAACATCCTCCCCGGTTATCTGCCGATGCCACCCGCGCACGCCGAATCGAACCTCGACGCCTACGTCGAGCGCAACGCCTCGCCGACCGGCTTCTGGGGCAACACCCGCTCCTACCTGGTCAGCCTGCTGAAGGCCTGGTGGGGCGAGGCCGCACGGTATGAGAACGACTTCTGCTTCGACTACCTACCGCGAATCGACAAGGACCACTCCCACTACAAGACCGTCACCGAGATGGAGGACAACAAGCTCGAGGGGTACTTCGTGATGGGTGAGAATCCGGCGGTCGGCTCGGCCAACTCGAAGCTGCAGCGGCTGGCGCTGGCGAAGCTGAAGTGGCTGGTGGTGCGCGACCTCGTCGAGCTGGAGACGTCGAGCTTCTGGCTCGACGGGCCGGAGATCGAGACCGGCGAGCTGGTCACCGAGGAGATCGGCACCGAGGTGTTCCTGCTGCCGGCCGCGTCCCACACCGAGAAGGACGGCAGCTTCACCAACACCCAGCGCCTGCTCCAGTGGCACCACAAGGCGGTCGAGCCGGAGGGTGACTGTCGCTCGGAGCTGTGGTTCACCTACCACCTCGGGAGGCGCATCCGGGAGAAGCTGGCGGGGTCGGAGCGCGAGCGTGATCGTCCCGTCCTCGACCTCACCTGGGACTACCCGTTGGTCGGGCCCGACGAAGAGCCGGACGCGGAGGCGGTGCTGGCCGAGATCGGTGGCTTCGACGCCGAGCGCGCGCCGCTCGCCGATTACCTGCCGCTGCGCGACGACGGCTCGACCACCTGCGGCTGCTGGATCTACGCCGGGTGCTACGCCGACGGGGTGAACCAGACGGCGCGCCGCAAGCCGGGGCGCGAGCAGACCTGGGTCGCGCCGGAGTGGGCGTGGGCCTGGCCGATGAACCGGCGCATCCTCTACAACCGGGCCTCCGCGGACCCCGAGGGGCGGCCGTGGTCGGAGCGCAAGAAGTACGTCTGGTGGGACGCCGAGGAAGGTGAATGGACCGGCGAGGACGTCCCCGACTTCACCGTCGACAAGGCGCCCGACTACGTACCCGCGGAGGGTGCGAAGGCCCAGGCGGCGCTGCGGGGCGACGAGCCGTTCATCATGCAGGGCGACGGCCGGGCCTGGCTCTTCACCCCCAGCGGGGTCGTCGACGGCCCCCTCCCCACCCACTACGAGCCGAGCGAGTCACCGTTCGAGAACCCACTGTACGGTCAGCGTGCCAACCCGTTGAGCGAGGATTACCGGCGCCGCGACAACCCCTTCAACCCGACCGGGAGGGCGCGCGGCACGGACGCCTACCCCTACGTGGTCACCACCTACCGCCTGACCGAGCACCACACCGCGGGCGGGATGAGCCGCACGCTGCCGTTCCTGGCCGAGCTGCAGCCGGAGTTCTTCTGCGAGGTGAGCCCGGAGCTGGCGCGCGAGCGCGGCCTCGAGCACGGCGGCTGGGCGACGATCGTCAGCGCCCGCACCGCGATCGAGGCGCGGGTGATGGTGACCGAGCGGATGAAACCGCTGCGGGTCGACGGGCGGGTCGTCCACCAGGTCGGCCTGCCCTACCACTGGGGTAGCAAAGGCGTCAGCACCGGCGACTCGGCCAACGACCTCTTCCCCTTCGCGCTCGACCCGAACGTGCACATCCAGGAGGTGAAGGCGGCGACCTGTGACGTGCGGCCGGGACGGCGGCCGCGCGGGCCCGACCTGCCGGCGTTCGTCCGTGACTACCGGGAGCAGGCGGGATGAGCGCTCGCAAAGGCTTCTTCACCGACACCTCGGTGTGCATCGGTTGCAAGGCCTGCGAGGTCGCCTGCAAGGAGTGGAACCAGGTGCCGCCCGACCCGCGGGGACTGACCGGCAACTCCTACGACAACAGCGGCGAACTGGGCGCGAACCGCTGGCGGCACGTCGCCTTCATCGAGCAGAAGCTGTCGGTGGGGGTGGAGGAAGCGGCGCCGGAGTCATTGGTCGAGGAGGCCGCGCGACAGGGCCTGGTCGCCGACGGGCTCGACCAGCATGAGGACGCGGACGGCTTCCGCTGGCTGATGAGCTCCGATGTCTGCAAGCACTGCACCGAGGCCGGCTGCCTCGACGCCTGCCCGACCGGGGCCCTCTTCCGCACCGAGTTCGGCACCGTCGTCGTCCAGCCCGACATCTGCAACGGCTGCGGGTACTGCGTGGTGTCGTGTCCGTTCGGGGTGATCGACCAGCGCCAGGGTGACGGTCGCGTGTGGAAGTGCACCATGTGTTACGACCGCCTCAAGGACGAGATGGAACCGGCGTGCGCGCAGGCGTGCCCGACCGACTCGATCCAGTTCGGCGACCTCGATGAGCTGCGCGAGCGGGCGGCGCGGCGGGTCGAGCTACTGCACCAGCGCGGGCGAGGCGAGGCGCGCCTCTACGGTGACTCCGAGGACGACGGCGTCGGCGGCTTCGGCGCCTTCTTCCTCCTGCTCGACGAGCCCGAGACCTACCGCTTGCCGCCGGACCCGGTGGTGCCGACGCGGCGCTCGCCGGAGGTGTGGGCCGCCGCCCTCGGCGCCGCCGCGACCCTCGTCGGCGGCGTGGCGGCGAGCTTCCTGCGGGGCCGGCGATGAGTCCCAAGGCCGAACGGTCGATGGTCCCACGCGAGCGGCCGACCAGCTACTACGGCCGCCCGATCGTCAAGCGCCCGGTGTGGAAACCGGAGATCCCCCTCTACTTCTTCTTCGGCGGCCTGGCGGGCGGGTCGGCGACGCTGGCCGCGGCGGCGACGTTCGCCGGGCGGCCGCGGCTCGCCCGCCGCGCCTGGGCGGGCGCCTTCGTCGGCGTCACGGTCAGCCCGGTCCTGCTGATCCGGGACCTCGGGCAGCCGCGACGCTTCCTCTACATGCTGCGCGTCGTCAAGGTGACCTCGCCGATGAGCCTCGGCGCCTGGCTGCTGGCGGCGAACGGCGGCGCGACGACCCTGGCGGCGGGCCTGAACCTGCTGCTGCCCCGGCGGCGCGGCGGGCTCCCGGAGGTGGGCGCGGCGCTGGTCGGCGCGCCGCTGGCGACCTACACCGCCGCCCTGATCACCAACAGCGCGATCCCGGCCTGGTCGGAGGCGCGGCTGGAGATGCCCTTCGTCTTCGCCTCCAGCGCCGCGGCCAGCGCGGCCGGCGCCGCGATGCTCACCGTCCCGAGCGCGGAAGCCGAGCCCGCGCGAGCGCTCGGCATCGCCGCCGTGGCGGTCGAGGAAGTCGCCTCGCGGGTGATGCTGAAGCGCCTCGGCCCGCTGGCGAAGGCCTACGAGGAGGGCGAGCCGGGGAAGATCGACAGGGCCGCCCGCGCCCTCAGCGCCGCCGGGGCGCTCGCCCTGGCGATCGGCGGGCGCGCCGGGCGGCGCCACGGCGCATCCGAGGCCGACCGCACCCGCCGCGCGATCTCCGCCACCGGCGGCGCCCTCCTGCTCGCCGGGGCGTGCTGCAAGCGCTGGGCGGTCTTCAAGGCCGGCTTCGCCTCCGCCGAAGACCCGGCCCAGACCGTCGACCTCCAGCGCGCCCGCATGGCGGGGCGCTGACGAGGCGGCGAAGGAATCGAACCTTCCAAGCGATGGGCTGCACCGCCCTGCCGGCTTTGAAGGCCGGATGGGCCACCAGACCCCTGCCGCCCCACGGGGCCTGAAGCCTACGGTGCCCCGCGCCGCGGGTAGTGGCGATCGCCGTCGCGGCGCAGGACCCGCTCGCCGTCGAGGTGCTCGAGCAGCGCCTGCGCGTACTTGCGGCTGAGCCCGAGCGCGTCACGGACCTCGGCGATGCTCGTCGACCCCGCGCGCGCAACGAGGTCGGCGACCGCGTCGGCCAGCCGCGCCGCCGTCGCCTTCGGATAGACCACGTCGGCCTTGAACCGCACCGCGGCCCCGGCGTCGACCAGCTCTCCGACGGCCCCTTCCACCTCCCGTCGCGGCCGATCGAGGTCCTCGGCGAGCCTCGCCGGCGTCCGCGGCCGCTCCCCGTCCGCTTCCAGCTCGACGAGGACGCGGCGGGCGAGCGGACCGGGCTCTCGCGCCACCGTCACGGAAGGTGCACGTCGTTTTGGGGCGCTCTGAGCGCCCCGATCTTCCGCGGACGTTCCTGATCGGTTGTGGCGGCGCGGCGAGGGGTCGCTGACGACGGCGCCGCCGAGCGTGTCGGGGGGCGCGATGCGCCGGATCACGACGCGGTCGCCGCGCCGGGCCAGGAGCGGCTGCTCGAGGCGCAGCTGCACCGAGCCGTCGCCGAGGTCGACCACGCGGGCGGGCGCCTCGCGGGTGCCGTGGTGGACCTGGACCCGGCGCTCGCCGAGGATCGCCCGGGCGGCGGCCGTGGCGCCCGTGACGGCAGCCGGGGGACCGTCGGCCCGCGGCCGAGCGGGAGCCGCCAGGTCATCCGGCGCCGCGTCGACAAGCGCCACGTCGAGCCGATAGGCGGGCACGAGCGCCGCGCCGGGGACGGTGACGACGTCCCCGCGCCCGACCTCCTCGCGGCGCAGCCCGGCCAGGTTGAGCGCCACGCGGCGCCGCGGCCCGACCACCTCGAACGAGCGGTCGTGACTCTCGATCGAACGGATCCGCGCCTCCTTCCCGCCCGGCAGCACGACCACCCGGTCGCCACGCCGCAGCGTCCCCGACCAGAGCGTCCCGGTGACCACGGTCCCGTGACCGGCGACGGTGAAGACCCTGTCGACGTGGAGGACCGGCTCGTCGCGCTCCGCCGGCGCGCCGACCGACGCCGCCTCCCGGTCGGCCACCGGCGACACCAGCTCCGCGCACCCGGCCGGCGGCCCCGCGGTGCCATCGCCCCGAACCACCTCGACGCCCCCGACGATCCGCGCCAGCTCCGCGCGCAGCTCCTCGACCCCCTCCCCGGTCCGCGCGCTCACCGCGACGATCGGCGCCGCCGGGAGCAGCTCGCGCACCGCGGCCGTGGCCCGCTCGCGCGCCGCGCCGTCGACCAGGTCCACCTTGGTCAGCGCCACGACCCCCGCCTCCACCCCGAGCGCCCCCAGCACCGCGAGGTGCTCCCGCGTCTGCGGCATCACCCCGTCGTCGGCGGCGACCACCAGGAGGAAGAGGTCGATCCCGGTCGCCCCGGCGATCATCGTGCGGACGAACCGCTCGTGGCCGGGGACGTCGATGAGGCTGAGCCGCCGCCCGCCGAGCACCAGCTCCGCGTAGCCGAGCTCGATCGACATCCCCCGCCGCCGCTCCTCGGCGAGCCGGTCGGTGTCACGCCCGGTCAGCGCCCGGACCAGCGCCGTCTTGCCGTGGTCGATGTGGCCCGCCGTGCCGACGGTCAGCGACGGGACCGTGCCGGGGACCCCGTCGCGGTCGTCCACCGTACTCACCGTCGACGGTGCGGTCGACGACACCCGCGCGCGGTCGGGCGGCAGCGGCACCCCGCGCCGCCGGGGACCGTCGCCGTCACGGCTGGCCGAGCGCGGCGCGGACCGCGGCGGCGGCGAGATCCGCCTCCGCGTCGTTCATCGTGCGCGGGTCGAGGACGACGCGGGCGCGGACGATGCGGGCGATCACCGGCGGGTCCGCTTCCCGCAGGCGCGCCAGCAGGGCGTCGGCGCCGATCGTCCCCGGCTCGACCGCGCAGACCGGGCCCTCGAGGGCGACGTCGGCGAGCGAGCCGCCGCCGGGCGCGCCGCTCTCGCGGTCGAGCGATGCGACCGGGCCGATCGCCGCGACCAGCCGCTCCGCCCGCGCCCGCAGCTCCTCCGCGGAGGCCGCGATCATCGCCAGCGCCGGGACCGCCGCGGCGCCGCCGTCGCGGTGCGCCCGCAGGGTCGCTTCCAATGCCGCGATCTGCAGCTTGTCGAGGCGCAGGGCGCGGGCCAGCGGGTGGGTGCGGCAGCGCTCGATCGCCGCGGCGCGTCCCAGCAGGATCCCCGCCTGCGGACCGCCGAGCAGCTTGTCGCCGGAGCAGCAGACGACGTCGGGGCCGGCCGCCACCGCGGCGCGCACGGTCGGCTCGCCGAGCACCTCCTCGAGCGCCCCCGAGCCGAGGTCCTCGACCAGCGCCAGGCCGCGCTCGCGGGCGAGTCCGGCTAGGGCCGCCGCGCCCGGTTCCTCGGTGAAGCCGACGATGCGGAAGTTCGACTGGTGGACGCGGAGGATCGCCGTGGTGCGCGCGGTGATCGCCGCCTCGTAGTCGGCGAGGCGGGTGCGGTTCGTCGTCCCGACCTCGACCAGGGTCGCGCCCGACCGGGCGAGGATGTCGGGGATGCGGAAGGAGCCGCCGATCTCGACCAGCTGGCCGCGGCCGACCAGCACCTCGCCGTCGCCGGCCAGGGCCGCCAGCGCCAGCATCACAGCGGCGGCGTTGTTGTTGACCGCCAGCGCCGCCTCGGCGCCGCCGAGCTCGCGCAGCAGAGCGTCGAGGTGGGCGGCGCGGCTGCCGCGGCGGCCGGTCCCGAGGTCGTACTCGAGGTTGCTGTAGCCGGCGGCGACGGCGGCGACGCGCTCGACCGCGGCGGCGGGCAGCGGCGCCCGACCGAGGTTCGTGTGGAGGACGACGCCGGTCGCGTTGATCACCGGGCGCAGGGACGGCGCGGCGCGGCGCGCGGCGGCCTCCGCCACCGCGGCGGCGAGCACGGCCGGGCCCGGCGCCGGCGCCCCGGCGCGGATCGCCGCCCGGGCCCGTCCCAGCTCCTCGCGCGCGGCGGCCACCGCGAGGTGGTGCGGGACCTGCGGCAGGGATGCCGCCAGGCGCTCGACCGACGGCAGCCGGCGCAACTCCGCGCCGACGGCCGGACCGGCGCCTCCGCCCGGCGTCGCCCCGTGCGGCTCCTCCCCGCGCCCGTCCTCGCTCGTCTCGGTCTCCATCGCGTCGCCTCGGGATACCCTCAGTGCCATGACCGTAACGGAAGGCCCACGCCTCACCGAGCTCTCCCACGGCGCCGGTTGCGCCTGCAAGATCGGCGCCGCCGACCTCGGCGCGGTCCGGGCGGCGCTCCCGGCGAGCGGCGACCCGAACCTGCTGATCGGCCTCGACCCCGCCGACGACGCGGCGGTCTACCGCCTCACCGACGACCTCGCGCTGGTGCAGACGATCGACTTCTTCACCCCGATCGTCGATGATCCGCGCGACTTCGGGCGCATCGCCGCGACCAACGCGCTCTCCGACGTCTACGCGATGGGCGGCACGCCGGTCCTCGCGCTGAACGTCGTCGCCTTCTCGCTGGAGGCGCTCGGGCCGGAGGTGCTGAGCGAGATCCTCGCCGGCGGCGCCGAGGTCGCCGCGGCGGCGGGCGTGGCGATCGGCGGCGGCCACTCGATCGACGACCCGGAGCCCAAGTACGGGATGGCGGTCAGCGGCACCGTCCACCCCGACGCGGTGCTCGGCGCGGGCGGCGGCCGTCGCGGCGACGAGCTGTGGCTGACCAAGCCGGTCGGCGGCGGGCTGATCACCACCGGCGCCAAGCGAGGCGTCGCCACGGCGGCGTGGATCGCGGCGGCGGTCGCGGCGATGACGACGCTGAACGACGAGGCCGCCGCGGCGGCGCGCGCCGCGGGCGCCCACGCGCTGACCGACGTGACCGGCTTCGGCCTGCTCGGCCACCTGCACGAGCTGTGCGAGGCGGGCGGGCTGGCGGCGGAGCTCGACGCCGCCGCGGTGCCGGCGCTCCCCGGCGCGCTCGAGCTCGCCGCCGCCGGGACCGCGCAGGCCGGCGGCAGCGCCCGCAACGCCCGCGAGGCCGCCGCCTTCACCGACTTCGCCGCCGCCGTCGACCCCGCCCGCCGCGCCCTGCTCAGCGACGCGATGACCTCCGGCGGCCTGCTCGCCGCGGTGCCGCCGGGAGCGGCGATGGAAGGCGTCCGGATCGGCACGCTCGTCCCCGGCGAGGCCGGGCGGATCGCGGTCGGCTGAGTGCCGGCGATGGACGCCCACGGCGCCTGGCGGGAGGTCGAGCGCGACGGCGAGCGCGACGCGGTGGCGGTCGAGGAACCGCTCGAGATCCGCGTCGACGGCCGCGCGCTCAGCGTCACCATGCGCACGCCCGGCCACGACGAGGAGCTGGCGCTCGGCTTCCTCCTCGGCGAGGGCCTGATCGACGGCCCCCGCGCCGCCGGCCTCCCCGACGACTTCGCCGCCAACACGATCGAAGTCGCCGGCCCGCTCCGCCGCGATCCCGGCGCGCGTCGCTTCTACACCACCTCCTCCTGCGGGGTCTGCGGCAAGGGGGCGCTGGAGGAGGTCGCGGTGGCGAGCGCGCCGCTCGGTCCCGGCCCGGTCGTCGACCGCGCCCTGCTCGCCATCCTCCCCGACCGCCTCGCGCAGCCGACCTTCGAGCTCACTGGCGGCGTCCACGCGACCGGCCTCTTCGACGCGGCGGGGCGGCTGCTGATCGCCCGCGAGGACGTCGGCCGCCACAACGCGATGGACAAGGTCGTGGGACGGGCGCTGCTCGACGGCCTGGTCCCGCTCTCGACCAAGGTCCTCTGCGTCAGCGGCCGCCTCTCCTTCGAGCTGGTCCAGAAGGCGGCGGTGGCCGGCGCCCCGATCCTGGTCGGCGTCGGCGCCCCGAGCAGCCTCGCGATCGAGCTCGCCGCCGACCGCGGCATGACCCTCGCCGGCTTCGCCCGCCGCGGCCGCACCAACGTCTACACCGGCGCCGAGCGGATCCGCGCCTAGCGCCGTCGTCCCGACGCCCCACCCAGCGCGGCGCGGTCGTCCTTTCGTCCGCCGGCACGAGTGCGGTCGACCTAGGGTCCGGATAACGGACGTCAGGACGACCGCGCCGCCGGTCGCGGACTAAAAGACGACCGCACGGCGGGTCGCCGGACGAAAGGACGACCGCGCTCAGGCGGGGTTGACGCGGCGGGCGATCTCGCGGAGCTCGTCCGGGGGGCGTCCGGTCTTCCCCGCCACCCAGCAGGCGAGCGGCGCGGCCGGGCGTTCGGACGAGTGCGCGGCGATCGACGCCAGCTCCAGCAGCCGCGCTTCCTCCGCCGCGGTCGGCGCGTCCACCCCGAGCTCGGCGCAGAACGCGCGCAGCCACTCTTCGCGGGTCATCTCCGGCATGCCGGGACGGTACCCGCCGCCGCGCCCCGACGCTAGGCGTCGTGGCCGGGGCGCCCGCCGCCGAGCAGCGCCAGCGCGTGGGGCAGCGCCGCCGCCAGCGCCTCGCCGCACTGGCCGATGCTGCGCGGGCTGCCGGGGAAGTTGACGATCAGCGTCCGGCCGCGGGTCCCGGCGACGCCGCGCGAGAGCATCCAGTGCGGCGTGTGCGGGCGCGACGCGGCGCGCATCGCCTCGGCGATCCCGGGCACCTCGCGGTCCACCACCGCGCGGGTCGCCTCCGGGGTGACGTCGTCCGGGGACAGCCCCGTGCCACCGCTGGTGAGGACCAGCTCGACCCCCAACGCGTCGCAGAAGTGCGCGAGGCGCGCCTCGATCGTCCCGCGCTCGTCGGGGACGACCTCCCGCGCGGCGACCTCCAGCCCCAGCTCGGCGGCAAGCTCGCCGAGGCGCGCGCCGCTCTCGTCCTCCCCCTCGCCGCGCGCCTTCGAGGTGGAGACGGTGAGGAGCGCCGCCCGCATCAGCCCTTGCCGGGATCGGCGGCGGCCTCGAGCCGCCACTCGCCGGAGCGCCCGCCGCTCTTCGACACCAGGACGACGGACTCGATCGCGACCCCGCGCTCCAGCCCCTTGACCATGTCGTAGACGGTGAGCGCGGCGACCGAGGCGGCGGTCATCGCCTCCATCTCGACCCCGGTCTGACCGACGGTGCGCGCCTCGGCGAGGAGCTCGACCACGCCCGCCGCCGCGTCGACGGTCGCGGCGACGTCGACGAAGGAGAGCGGCAGCGGGTGGCAGAGGGGGATCAGCGTCGCGGTCTGCTTGGCCGCCTGGATGCCGGCGATCCGGGCGACGCCGAGGACCTCGCCCTTCGGCCCGTCCCCCCGCTCGACCGCGCGCGCGGTCTCCGGCGCCATCCGCAGCCGCGCCCGCGCCGTGGCGCGCCGCTCACTGGTCGCCTTCGCCCCGACGTCGACCATCCGCGCCCGCCCGTCGTCGCCGAGGTGCGTGAGCTCGCTCACCGCTCCCCCTCCATGTTGATGGGCCGAAAACCGGACATATAGGCGGGTTTTCGGCCCATCAACGTGAGGGCTCCGGTGCGGGGGCGAGGGCGCCGTCGACCCACTGGCCCTTGCCCGCGGCGTCCAGCTCTCGCTTCCAGATCGGCGCCTCGGCCTTGATCCGGTCGATCGCCTCGCGGGCGCCGGCGAACGCTTCCTCGCGATGCCCGGCGGCGACCGCGACGACGACGCCGGGCTCGCCCAGCCCCACCCGGCCGACCCGGTGCTCGGCGGCGGCGGCGAGCAGCCCGTGGCGGGCGACGCACTCGCCGAGGATCGCCGCGATCCGCTCCTCGGCCATCTCCCGATAGGCCTCGTAGTCGAGGCTCGCCACCGCCCGCGTCACCCCTTGGAAGGTGACGACGGCGCCCGCGCCCGGATCGCCGACCCAGCGCGAGAGCTCGTCGGCGTTCAGCGGCTCTTCCGTGACACGGGCGCGCGTGCGCCCGGGCGCGCCGCCGGAGATCGGCGGGATCAAGGCGAGCTCGTCGCCGGGGGCGATCGCGGTGCCGGCGGCGGCGTACTCGCGGTTGACGGCCATCCGCAGCGGCAGGCGCTCGACCAGCTCGCCGAGGCCGGGGGCGGCGGCGAGGCGCTCGAAGGCATCGCCCACCGTGGCGCCCTCGGGCAGCTCGATCTCGAGCGAGTCGCGCCCGGCGCGCTCGCGCAGGATCGCGAAGAGACGGACCGTGGCGATCATCGGCCCATGCTAGACGAGGCCCGGTCCAGCAGCTCGACCTCGACCGTCTCCCCCGCGGCGCAACCCGCGCTCGCCGTCGGGATCAGCGCCAGCGCGTCGGCCGCGAGCATCGAGGTGAGGACGTGCGAGCCCTGCCGGGGCAGCGGCCAGGCGACCCAGCCCCGCTCGTCCAGCTCCAGTCGGCAACGGACCGCGTGCGCCCGGTCGGTCGGCTTCTCGTAATCGACGCCGAGCCGCGCCGTCGTCCGCCGCGCCGCCGGGTCGCCGCCGGCCATCGCGATCAGCGCCGGCCGCACAAAGGTCAGGAAAGTGACCATCGCCGACACCGGATTCCCCGGCAGCCCGAACGCGAGCGCCTCGCCCCGGCTGCCGAACCACGTCGGCCCGCCCGGTTTCAGCGCCACCCGCCAGAAGACCTCCTCCGCGCCCAGCTCGGCCATCGCCGCCTTGACGTGATCGTGCTCGCCGACCGAGACGCCGCCGCAGACGATCGCCACGTCGGCCTCGAGCGCCCGCCCCAGCGCCGCCCGGGTCGCCGCCGGCTCGTCCGGCGTCCAGGCGACCGAGACGACCTCGGCGCCGGCGAGCCGCGCCAGCGCCGGAACCGTGCGCGAGTTCGAGTCCCGGATCCCACCGGGCCCGAGCGGCCGGCCCGGCGGGGTCAGCTCGTCGCCGCTGGTGACCACCGCGACCCGCGGGCGGCGCCGCACGGGCGCCGGGTCGAGGCCGATCGTCGCCAGCGCCCCGAGCTCCGCCGGTCCCAGCTCCGTCCCCCCCCGCACCACGGTCTCGCCGGCGCCGATGTCCTCGCCGGCGCGGCGCACGCAGGTACCGGCGGGGACGGCGACGCGGATGAGCACCCGCGGTGGCGTCGCGCCCGGGGACGACGGCGGGCCGGAACCGGGATCCGCGGGCCCGCGCGGCGTCGCCGGCCCGGGCCCGGTGTCCTCGACCCGGACCACCGCGTCGGCACCGGCGGGGAGCATCGCGCCGGTCGAGATCGCGATCGCCTCGCCGGCGCCGAGCGGTCGCGCCGCGGGGCTGCCGGCGCGCGACTCGTCGACGAGCGCCAGCGCCACCGGCGAACCGTCGCCCGCGCCCGCGATGTCCGCGGCGCGCACCGCGAAGCCGTCCATCGCCGAGTTGTCGAAGGGCTGCACGGGCGCGGCGGCGATCGCGTCGATGCCGAGCCGGCGACCGAGCGCCGCGCCGAGCCCGACCTCCTCGACCGGCCCCGGCCGCACCCGCGCCAGCACCGCGCGCCGCGCCGCCTCGACCTCGATCGCCTTCGCCATGCACACACCCTGCCGCACTCGCCCCTGCGACACTCGCCCGGTGGACACGACCTCGAGCGCAGTGGGGATCCCGGCGCGGCCCGGCGGCGTGCGCGGCGCGGTCCTCGCCGGCGGCCACGGCAGCCGACTCGGCGGCGCCAAGCCGACCGCGGAGCTGGCCGGGCGGCCGCTGATCTCCTACCCGCTGGCGGCCCTCGCCGCGGCCGGGATCGACGCCTTCGTCGTCGCCAAGTCCGCGAGCGGCCTCCGCGGTCGACCTTTGGCCCGCCCCGACCAGGGCGGTCGACCTTTGGCCCGGCAGACGGACCTTAAGTCGACCGCGGTCGGCACGCCGGACGAAAGGACGACCGCGCCGGCGCCGGGCGGGGTCGAGACGGTCATCGAGCCCCCGCGGCCGACCCATCCGCTGGCCGGGATCGTCGCCGCGCTCCGCCACGCGGAACGGCCGCTCGTCGTCCTCGGCTGCGACTTCCCGTTCGCGCCGCCGGCCCTGCTCCGGGCGCTCGCGACGGCCCCGGAGCCGCTCGTCGTCCCCGCCCCGGGCGGCGACCCGCAGCCGCTGATGGCGCGCTGGGCAGCGGAGCTGCTGCCCGACCTCGAAGCCGCGCTCGCGCGCGCGGAGCCGCTGCGCCGCACGGTCGCGACCCTCGCCCCGCGCCTCCTCGACGACACCGAGCTGACACGGTTCGGCGACCCCGCGCGCGCCTTCCTCAACGTCAACACCCCCGCCGACCTCCGCGCCGCCGCCACGCTGCTCTGACGGGAGCCGAGGCGCCGCGACGGATCCGCCGCCGGCAAAGGGGTGGCAGACGGGATTCGAACCCGCGACCTCTCGGACCACAACCGAGGGCTCTACCAGCTGAGCTACTGCCACCGCGCGGCCACTCAATCTAGCGGGCCGGGGGCGGGAACGGGCGCCCGCGCGGCGCCTCCCGCTCAGGCGTGGCCGGCGATCGGGTGGGGTCGGTAGGGCTCCTCGAGGGCGGCGATCGCCTCGGCGGGGAGGTCGAGGTCGACGGCGGCGATCGCGTCCTCCAGGTGCTTCGCCTTGGTGACGCCGACGATCGGGGCGGTGACGACCGGGGTGGCGAGGAGCCAGGCGAGGCCGACCTGGGCCGGTGAGCGGCCGAGGCGCTCCGCCACCTCGAGGGTGCGGGCGACGATCTCCTCGTCCCCGTCGCGGTAGTAGGCGGTGCCGAGCTCGTCGCTCTCGGCGCGGGCGGTCGCGGCGTCCCAGGGGCGGGTGAGGCGACCGCGGGCGAGCGGGCTCCAGGGGATGACGCCGATTCCCTGGTCCGCGCAGAGGGGCAGCATCTCGCGCTCCTCCTCGCGGTAGAGCAGGTTGTAGTGGTCCTGCATCGAGACGAAGCGGGTCCAGCCGTTCAGGTCGCTCGTCGCCAGCGCCTTGGCGAACTGCCAGGCGAACATCGAGGAGGCGCCGATATAGCGCGCCTTGCCGGCCTGGACGACATCGTGGAGCGCCTCGAGGGTCTCCTCGATCGGCGTCTCGTAGTCCCAGCGGTGGATCTGGTACAGGTCGACATAATCGGTGCCGAGGCGCCTGAGGCTGTGGTCGATCTCGCTGAGGATCGCCTTGCGGGAGAGGCCGCCGCCGTTCGGGCCGGGGCGCATCTTGCCGTGGACCTTGGTGGCGAGGACGATCTCGTCGCGGTCGGCCATCTCGCCGAGGGCACGGCCGACGATCTCCTCGCTGGAGCCGTCGGAGTAGACGTTGGCGGTGTCGAAGAAGTTGATCCCGGCGTCGAGCGCCGCCTTGATGATCTCCCGGCTCTCCGCCTCCGGCAGCGACCATTCGTGCCCGCCGCGGCGCGGCTCGCCGAACGACATGCAACCAAGGCAGATTACCGACACGTCCATGCCGGTCGACCCGAGCTTCGTGTGACGCATCTGACTAGAACCTTTCTACGAGGGGTGCGATCTCGCGGCCGATCAGCTCGATCGCCGCGGTGTCGCGGTGCAGGAGATGCTGGGCCATGACCCGGTGGCAGCCCGCCTCGTGCAGGGCGCGCAGCTGCTCGGCGGCCTCGGCGACGGTGCCGACGATCATGTGGTCGGGCGCCCGCGCGAGGAAGTCCTCGCCGTCGTCGCCCTTGCCCTGCCACCGCATCAGGCGGGCGGCGCGGTCGACGACCTCCACGCGGGTCTCCCCCACGAGCCACCCGGTCATCACCGAGAGCGGCAGCGTCGCCGGATCGCGGCCCTGCTTCTCGCAGGCGCGGTCGAGCTTCCCGCGCAGCTCGCGCATCTCCGCCGGCCCGACCATCACCGTGTTGTACTCGGAGGCCCAGCGCGCCGCGATCCGCAGGCTGCGCGGGCCGCCCCGGCCGCCGACGACGAGCGGCATCGGCCGTTGGACCGGCTTCGGCAGCGCGTCGAGGTCGACGATCTTGAAGTGCTCGCCGGCGAAGCTGAAGGCGCCCTCGCCCCACTGCCCGACGATCACCTCGAGCTGCTCCTCGAAGGCGTCCATCCGCGGCCCGATCCCCGGCAGGTCGAACCCGAAGGCCTCGTGCTCGCGGTCCCACCAGCCGGCGCCCAGCCCCGGTTCGACCCGGCCGCCGCTGATCTGGTCGATCGTCACCATCGACTTGGCGAAGACCGACGGATGGCGAAAGGTCGCCGGCGAGACCATCGTCCCCAGCCGCAGCTTCTCGGTGATCGCGGCGAGCCCGCCCAGCGTCGTCAGCGCGTCAAGCGACCCGCGCTCCGCCTGGTCTTCGACCGAGTAGTAGTGATCGGAGCGGAAGAGCGTCCCGACGCCACCGCGCTCGCAGGCGCGAGCGATCGTCACCCAGTCGTCCCAGGTGACGTCCTCCTGCCCCTCGATCATCAGATCCACGCGCATGGGCCTCATTTAAGCGTGAAGGGGCGGCGGAGGAGCGGCGGCGTTCGTGGGACGGGCGGGGGGCGGGCGAGGGCTCGGGGGGCGGGGCTCGTGGCCCTTGCGGCCGTCCGAGGTACGTCCTGGGCGCCTCATGGGGGTCCTGGCAGGCTGTGACCCCCATGAGGCACCCAGGACGTGAGGCTTCGCGTAGGGAGGGGTCAAGGGTTCGTGACGAAGACGCCGGGGACGTCACACCTCCCGGCCCCTGCGGGACCCCGGCCCGGAGCGCGTTCGCAGTTAGCGACACATGTTGTCGCTAACTGCGAACGCGCCTCCGGGGGACCCTTTCGGAGACCGGGATCGAGGGTCCGGATCGCGCTGCAGCTCTTGTGGTCGCCATGGCGACCACAAGAGCTGCAGCGCGATCGCGACGTCCGGGGACGACGCACAGAAGTGTGATCTTCCCGGCGTCTTCGTCGCGGGGTCACGCATCGGTGACGGGTCCGTCCGTCTGCCGTCAGGCTCCCGTGACCCTCCCGGCACGGTCCCCCCACCCCCCCCGGGGAACGGCCCGGGAGGGACGGCGGGGGTGACCCTGGACGAACCTCCCCGCAGTTCGTGAGGGAAGGGTCACCCCCGCCGTCCCGGCCCGCCAGCTGTTCCTTATGCGCCTATGAGGCGCATAAGGAACAGCTGGCGGGCGGCTGCGGGTCATGACGCTCCGCCAGGCTCCGGCCCGGAGCGAGGTCCGCCATCGGCCGCTCCCGCCCCTTCGCGCGGACGGCCGAACCAGCGTGCAAGCAAGATACTCAACTCGAAGAGAACCAGCAGCGGGACCATCTCGATCAACATCGAGACGGGGTCGACGCCGGGCAGCGCGGCGGCGACGATCGCGATGATCAGGTAGGCG
>Ga0153956_1001677_pt1 | contig 18642 bp, 16 predicted proteins | sample TSFL040MetaG_FD_104704 | JGI IMG/M metagenome (GOLD analysis project Ga0153956, IMG submission 104704) | Attine ant fungus gardens microbial communities from Florida, USA - TSFL040 MetaG | ecosystem: Host-associated > Fungi > Mycelium > Unclassified | place: USA: Florida, Wekiwa Springs...
ACGGAAGGCGTTGCCGGCATGGTTGGCCATGTCGATGCGCGCACCCTCGACCATCAGCACGTAGCCATCGCGGTTGCGCGAGAGGTTGCCGATCGCCGCGCGGGTCATCTCGGCCAGGCTCGGTTCGCCTTTGGCGCCACGCTTGCGGTCATGGTCGTATTCCATGTGGCTGTCGTTGAACAGGCCGAGCAGTTGCGGTGCCAGCGCCTTGTCCGCCAGTTCGCCGGCATTGGTGACCAGTGCTCCCTGCGGGTGGGCGTGTTGCCATTCCTCGACCAGGTTGCGGCCATCCGCGCGCTTGCCGTGCGCGGTGCCGCCGGGCAGGAATTGCGCGGCGCCGCCGCCGAGCGCCACCTGCGGGCCATGGCCGAAGCGGGCCGCGTCCAGCAACTGGCTGGCGATGTCGCGGCAGCCCTGGGCGCGGGCATCGGCCGGCATCGCCGCATCGTTTTCCCAGTTGCGGTTGGGGACATGGGCGTAGGTGGCGGCCGGGGTGGCATGGGTCAGGCGCGCGGTGGACACCACGCCGGTGGCCATGCCGGCGCTGTCGGCCAGTTCCAGCCAGCTCAGCACCTGCTTGCCGAGGCTGTCGGCGCAGTTGCCCATGCTTCCGGCGGAAACGCCGATCGCGCCCATGTGGGTCTTCACCCCGCTCATGATCGCGCTCATGGTGCCGGCCGAATCGGGGGTCTGCGAATCGGTGTTGTAGGTCTTGCTGAACGCGGTGGCCGGGAACTGTTCCCAGGCCAGCAGGTTTTCCTCGCCGGCACTGCCGTGGCGCTGGCCTTCCAGGATGCGCGCGGCGGCTACCGTGGTCAGGCTCATGCCGTCGCCGAGGAACAGGATCACGTTCTTCGCCTTGCCGGCCATGGCGCCGTTGGCTGCTGCCCGGGCCGCGCCGCTGCGGTACCACCATTGCGGGGTTTCGCCTTGCGGATGGCCGACCGCCGGCATGTCCACGCTGATGGCCTGGCCGGCCTGCGGGGCCGGTGTGCTGGCGCAGGCGCCGAGCAGCAGGGTGGGCAGGGCGGCAAGCAGGAAGGAGGCTTTGCGCATGGAGTCACCGTCGAAACTGAACAGACGGCCATTATGACAAGCCGGAAAAGGCGTGCCGATGACACGCAGCTTTGTCCGCATGGTGTCGTGCCGCCGGCGGTGCTGGGGTATCGTGCCAAGCTCTCGCGATACCCTCTGGAATGACGATATGAAGCTGGTTTCTGCGTGGTTGCGGATACCGTTCTGGCAGCGTGTGGTGGCGGGCTTCGTGCTCGGCGCGCTGGCCGGCTGGGTGCTGGGCCCGGCCGCCGAGACCTGGTTCGGGCCGCTCGGCGAGCTGTACGTCACCCTGATCAAGATGATCGCCGTGCCGCTGGTGTTCTTCGCGGTGATCAACGCCATCGGTTCGCTGCACGGGCAGAAATCGGTGGCGGCGCTGGGCGGGCGCACCTTCCTGTGGTTCATCGCCACCGCCGCGCTGGCGGTGGGCGTGGGCCTGCTGGTGGGTACGCTGATGCAGCCGGGCAGTGGCGGGCTGAGGTTGAGCATGGACAGCGCCTACACCCCGCGCGACGTGCCGTCGGTGGGCAAGGTGTTGATGGACGTGGTGCCGGCCAACGTGTTCTACGCGCTGTCCGGCATCGGCACCAAGGTCAATGCGGCCGGGGATGAAGTGCTGGCGGCCGGGCGCGGCTCGATCCTGCCGGTGATCTTCTTCGCCGGGCTGCTGGGCTTTGCCATGGTCAAGCTCGGCGAGAAGGTCAACGAGGCGCGCAAGCTGGTCGGGCAGCTCAGCGACATCATGATCCAGGTCACCCGCTTCGTGCTGGAGATGACCCCGCTGGGCACCTTCGGCCTGATCGCCGGGCTGGTCGGCAGCTACGGCTTCGAGAAGCTGCTGCCGCTGGGCAACTTCGTGCTGGCGCTGTACGTGGCCTGCGCGCTGCACATCCTGGTCGTCTACAGCGGCCTGCTGCTGGCGCACGGGCTGAACCCGATCAAGTTCTTCCGCGGCGCCGCGCCGGGCATGCAGGTGGCGTTCGTGGCCTCCTCGAGCTTCGCGGCGATGCCGGTGGCGATGCGCTCGATCACCGACAACCTCGGTGTCAACAAGGATTACGCCTCCTTCGCGGTGCCGCTCGGCGCCAGCATCAAGATGGACGGCTGCGGCGCGATCTACCCGGCGCTGTGCGCGCTGTTCATCGCCCAGTACACCGGCGTGCCGCTGACCCCCGAGCAGTACGTGGTGGTGCTGATCGCCTCGGTGCTGGGCAGCTTCGGCACCGCCGGCGTGCCGGGCACGGCGGTGGTGATGGCCACGGTGGTGCTGAGCGCGGCCAAGCTGCCGCTGGAAGCGATCGGCTACCTGTACGCCATCGACCGCGTGCTGGACATGATGCGCACCATGACCAACGTCACCGGGCAGATGGTGGTGCCGGTGATCGTGGCCCGGGAGACCGGGCTGCTGGACCGGAGGGTCTACGACACGGCCACGGCGGCAGCCGTCGTCGAGGGCGAGGACAGGCCCGGCTGAGATCGCCCTGACAAACGTCGCGTCCACGAAAAGGCCGGGGCTTCCCCGGCCTTTTCGTTGCGCGGTGTTGCTGCCTGTAACACGCCCTGTAACAGCGCTGATGCACCACTGGCTGAATCGCGGCCGAGCCATGCGCAGCGCCGTCGCCGATGGGCATGCCGCTCGCGTGGTGGCCGCGCCCGTGTTGTGGGCCGGATACAGGCCGGCAATGCCTCTGCACATTCAACCCATTGTTCCTGCTTGAAATTCTCACTTGGCACGGTTGCTGCTACCACCCCGCATGTTGAGTTCGGGTGGGAGGGAGCAATGGAACGCAGGACATCCAGGCGCAGCGATGTGCTGGCCGGCGCGTTGGTGTTGCTGGCCGCATGCAGCGGCATGGCCCATGCGTCGGGCGCGCGTACCGGGGTGAAGCCGCAGCCAGGCGAGATCGTGCTGCTGCGCGATGTCTCGGCGCGTCCGGCCTACCGCATGCAGCCACCGGGCATGGCGCTGATCGTCAATCCCTCGCCGCGCCGCGAACTGGGCGCGGCCCTGGGCCTGGGCGGCATGGACGAACTGAGCGATGCCGACTACGCGGCCATGGACTCTGGCCTGGCCGGGACGCAGGCGGTCGCCGGGCATGGCCGGACCACGGTCGAGCACGTGCTCGATGGCGTGGTCGGCGGCACCCTGGGCCGGGCGAACGGCGAGGGCGGCGCGTTGCCCGGTGGCGAACTGGCGCAGACCATCGGCGGCCCGATGAGCGCGGTCGGCGGCGCCACGCGCGGCATCGCCGACCAGGTACGCGGCGCGCTGGCGCAGTTCCCGCTGGGGCAGCCGGCAGGGGCAGGTGGCAAATGAACGCGTGCCGTTGGCTGGCGTGCTGGATGCCGGGCCTGCTGGCCGGCCTGGCGCTGCCGGCGGCGGCGCAATCGGCGGACAGCTACGCGGGCATGCTGGCCTATCTCTCGGCCGACAGCCGCATCGACGGCAGCGTGCTGGCCGGCGCCAGCGGTTCGATCAAGCTCAACCAGGCGGCGGGCGACCTGAACCTGCAGGCCAACCTGCACAGCCTGGCCAGCGGCCGGCAGGCGACGGCGGGGGTCAGCGCCGGCCAGCTGCACGCATCCAATGTCTTCGGCAGCCCGCTGCAGGCTTCGGCCTTCATCGCGGGCAATGCGCTGGCCGGGGCCAGCGGCATCGCATCGATCAACCAGGCCAGTGGCGGCGGCAATTCGGAACTGAATGCCGTGACCGTGACGCTGGCCGCACAGGGCATACGCGAGGCGACGGACGCGGCGATGGCCGCGTCCTCCGCGCTCGCGTCGGCGGGGGAGCAGCCCATCGCCGCCGATCCACGTACCAGCCGCAGGGTGGGCGTGGAGGCATCCGCATTGCGCGGGTTCGACGGCGTGCTGCAACTCAATCAGATCGCGGGATCAGGCAATGCCACGGCGAACAGCGTCAGCCTCGCCGTGCAGGGCACCCCGTGAGTTGTTCCATCCACCCGATGCACCAGAAAACCTGAAGAGGGCACCATGAACGCGAATAAATGGACCGTACTCGCCATGGCGGCCTCCGCACTCGTGATGAGCGCGGCGGCCAATGCGGCGGACAGCAACCGGGGCAGCGGCGAGGGCGGCGGCGACAAGCCGCGCACCACCGACGTGCGCCAGAACACACAGATCACCTGGTCGAACGAGGAAACCGAGAACATCCAGAAGACCTCGAACATCAGCGCCGACGAGCGCAAGGAGAAGAACAACCACGGCGTGGACGTGAACCTGGAAAAGGACCTGCGGCTCAGTTCGGACATCAACTTCTACGGCGACCCGAGCATCAGCGGCGACATCGACCTGGATTCGGCCGCGATCGCGGTGATCGACAACCGCCAGGCGATTTCCGGCAACACCGCCGAGAACGGGCTGCTGCAGAACAATGCCTCGATCGCCGACGACGTGGCTTCCGGCGCCTCGGGCAACCTGGGCTTCAACGTCGCCGCCGGCGACAACAACGCCCAGGACAACGCCGCCGCGCTGTCGGCCGCGGACGCTTCCTTCAGCTTCGGCATGGCCGATGCGGAAGTGTTCGTGAACCAGGCCGGCATGAACAACATGACCATGAACTACGGCGTGACCAATGCCGCGGGCATCGGCGGCAATGCGTTCTCCGCCGCGACCGGCAACATCGGCGTGAACGCGGTCTCGGGCAACAACAACGAGCAGAAGAACGCGCTGGCCGCCTCGGTGGCCACCAGCGCCTACGCCACCTCGAGCATCAGCTCGAACCAGGTCTCCACCGGCAACAACGTCAGCAACGACGGCTACTACGACTACGTGCTCAACACCTATGCCATCAACCTGAGCGGCTCGGTCACCGGCACCACCAGCAGCAGTGGCAGCGGCAGCTACAGCGGTACCGGCAATTCCTACCAGAAGACCAACTTCTACCCGGACAACTGGAGCGGCAACAGCCACCCGGCTGGCAACCAGACCGGGCACAGCGACTGGGATGCGTCGACCCAGGGCGCGGTCGCCAACCCGAACCGGCCCGGCGTGGGCGGCATGGCCTGGGATACCGACGAGGCCGGCAACCTGAGCTATTCGGAAATGGGCAATGCCGACCTGGTGGCCAGCCTGAGCGGACAGGTGGTGGACCTGGACTGGATCGCGGTTGACGCCAGCAACACCGCCAGCCTGTCCGGCAGCGCGTTCTCCACGGCCTCGGGCAACATCGGGGTGAACGTGGCCTCGGGCACCGGCAACCTGCAGGCCAACAGCCTGGCCCTGGCGGTGGCGCAGCCTTCCACTGGCGGCGGTGGCGGTAGTGGCGGCGGCGAGTAAGCGCGGCACCACCGGGTAAGCGAAGCCGTGCCTGCATGGCGGTGCCTTTCCCGAGCAACACGCCCGGCCATCCGCCAATGGCCGGGTGATCCCGGGAGCCCCTGTTCCTCTCCCCCGGGGAGCCGGGGCTCCCACCTGCCGAACCTGTGGAGTGCCATGCCATGTCGCGCCTGCTGCTGGCTGCCGTTTGCCTGTCGATGCTGCCGCTGGCACATGCCGGCGATGTCGCCTTCAACGGCGTATTGCCCAATGGCGCGCTGTATGTCGGCCAGGTGGAAAGCATGCAGGAACGGCGCTTCCGCAACCTGGTGCGGCAGCACACCGACTACAGCTGCGGCGCGGCGGCACTGGCCACTATCCTGCGCCATGCCTACCACCTGGACACCGACGAGACCACGGTGATCGAGGGCATGATGGGCGTGGCCGACCCCGAACTGGTCCGCCAGCGCGGATTTTCGCTGCTGGACATCAAGCGCTACGTCGAATCGCTGGGCATGCGCGGGCGCGGCTACCGCGTCGACGAGGACCGGCTGCGCAGCCTGCGGGTGCCGGGGCTGGTGCTGATGGACGTGCGCGGCTTCCGCCACTTCGTCGTGCTCAAGCAGGTACGCGGGGACATGGTGGAGCTGGGCGATCCGATCCTTGGCAACCGGCTGCTGCCGCTGCGCGAATTCCTGCAGGGCTGGCCATCGCGCGCGGTGTTCGTGGTGATCGGCAGCGATTTCGACCGCAACACCGCACTGCTGCAACCCAGCGAGAACCCCAGCGCGCGCGCGCTGTATGCGCGCCAGACGCATGGGCCGATCACCGACGCGGAACTGGTCGATTTCGGCTTCACCCATGCCGACCTGTTCTGAAGGAGCATTGCCATGCACATCCCTTCCTCCGGCCTGCTGCTTGCGCTGATCCTCGCGCTGCCGGCCCATGCCGGCGAGAACGAGGCCCGGCCCGGCAAGGGCCTGCATGAAATACCGGACCCGGAACTGAACCTGATGCGTGGCCGCTACACGGTGGGCGGCAATGCGGTGGCGTGGTTCGGGGTGACCATGATCTCGACCTGGCAGGCGGCCAATGGCCAGAGCCTGCAGGGCGCGCTGACCCTGGGCATGGATTTCAGCAAGGGCGGCGCGCCCAGGGTGAGCTTCACCCCCAGCGTCAGCATCACCGCGGCCAACGCGCCCCTGCCCGATGAGGGCGGGCGCAGTGTCGACGGCAGCGGCCTGGGCAATGTTTCCGGCCTGGTGCAGAGCGTGCAGGTGGCCGGCGACGGCAACCGCGCCAGCAACGCGTTGCAGCTGAACGTGCGCGACGACGGCGGCGTCCCGCAACCGGGCGCCGGCGGCGTTGGCACCGCCAGCGCCCGCCAGGGCAATGCCAGCGCGGTGGCGCGCTTCGACGGCAACGCCGCGCAGCTGCAGTTGCAGGTGGAAGGCCAGGGCGTCGTGCAGCAGTGGCTGCGCAGCGGCAGCGTCGGCCAGAGCATCCAGCTGATGGCCGACGGACAGCAGGTGGGCAACCGCCTGCAGGTGGACCTGGTGCGGCAGTCGCTGGCAGACAACCTGCCGCTGGCGCAGAACGTGGCGCAGGCCATCGCGCTCAACCGGGGGATGGACGTGGGCGGCCGGTAACGGCCGGCGCGCGGCGACGGGCAAGGCCCAACACAGAGGAATGCAACGATGAAACGACTGGCGATGGCGGCGCTGGCGAGCTTGGCCGTGGCATGCCCGCCGCTGGCGGCGCAGGAGGCCGCAGGCGAGGGCAGCGACGCGGAACAGGTGACGGCCCTGATGGCGCAGCTGGAGGCGTTGAAGGCCGGTTATGCGCAGGAGGTGCGGCGCCTGCGCGAACTGGACATGCAGGTGCAGGCGCTGCAGGCGCGGATAAGCGGCAAGGTGGCCCAGGCCACGCCCCCGGCGCAGGCGACCGCCCCCGTAGCGGCCGCGCCGACCGCTCCGCCCGCGGCGGCGGCCGGTGGCGAGGGCTATGCCAGTTCGGCGTCGGAGGCGGAAGAGGCCAAGGCAGCGGCACGGCGCAGCGTGGATGACGTCAAGCAGCAGCAGTCGGCGCTGTTCAACCGCCGCCTGACCCTGGAAAACAGCCTCAGCTACGCGCGCTACGACCGCAAGCAGCTCACCCTCAACGGCTTCCTGGCGCTGGATGCGATCTTCCTGGGCAACATTGCCATCGAGAACGTCGAGTCCGATTCGCTGACCTGGAACTTCGCCGCGCGCTGGGGCGTCAGCCCGCGGTGGACCCTGAACCTGGACGTGCCCTACCTGGCGCGCAAGACCATCTACCAGAAGGGCGGCGCCGGCGGCTCGGCGGCGGCCATCGCGCAGGAGCAAACCCACGGCACCGGCATCGGCGATGCCACTGTCAGCGCCAACTACAAGCTGTTCGGCGAACGCGGCTGGCGGCCGGAAACGGTGCTCACCGGCGGCGTCACCGCGCCGACCGGGCGCGAGCCCTACGGCCTTGACTGGAAGGTGATCGAGCGCGACGACGATGACTTCATCCGCTTCGCGGTGCCGGCCGAGCAGCCCACCGGCAACGGCGTGTGGCAGGCCAGCCTGGGCCTGTCGGCGGTGAAGACCGCCGACCCGGCGATCCTGTTCGCCAACCTCGGCTACATCCATTCGTTCAAGCGCAGCTTCGACGACCTGGATTCCAACCCGGACACGGTCAATCCCGGGCAGGTGAAGCTGGGCGCGTCGTACTACGTGGGTGCCGGGGTGGCGTTCGCCTTCAACGAGCGCACCAGCCTGAGCCTTTCCTTCAGCGACAAGCTCAGCGCCCGCGCCTCCACCCGCTACAAGGACGGGCGCTGGGTGAAGGTGATCGGCAGCGACGCCAACGCCGGCACGCTCAACCTCGGCGTGACCTATGCGCTGACTTCCAGGGCTACCTTCGTCAGCATGCTCGGCATCGGCCTGACCCCGGACGCACCGGATTTCAGCCTGTCCTTCAAGCTGCCCTATGCGATGTAGGCCGGCGCCGGCTCAGCGCAGGGCTTGCAGCTGCACGGCATGCTTGCGGCACAGCCGGTAGATGGTCACCCGCGAGACCTTCATCAGCCGGGCGCAGGCGCTGACGTTGTAGCGGCTCTGCGCCAGGCAGCTGAGCAGGGTTTCGCGCTCGGCGCGGGCGCGCGCCTGCGGCAGCCGCGCCGCGGTGTCGGCGGGCATGTCCAGTTCCAGGTCGGCGCAGTCGATCAGCTCGTTGTCGGTGGTGATGGCCGCGCGCTGCACCCGGTTGAGCAGCTCGCGCACGTTGCCCGGCCAGTGGAAGCGCGCCATCGCCTGCAGGGCGGCGCGGGTATAGCCGCGCGCGCGGATCGCATGCCCGCCGCGGAACTCGCGCAGGAAGTGCGCGGCCAGCAGCTCGATGTCGCCCTCGCGCCGGCACAGCGGCGGAATCGACAGGCGCAGCACGTTGAGCCGGTAATACAGGTCGCTGCGGAAGCGGCCCTGTTCGATGGCCCGTTCCAGGTCCACGTGGGTGGCCGCCAGCACCCGCACGTCGACGTGGATCGGCTGGTTGCTGCCGATGCGCTCGACCGTGCCTTCCTGCAGGACGCGCAGCAGGTTGGTCTGCGCATCCATCGGCAGGTCGCCGACCTCGTCGAGGAACACGGTGCCGCGGTGTGCGCTCTCGAACAGGCCCTGGCGCCGCGCGGTGGCGCCGGTGAACGCGCCGCGCTCATGGCCGAACAGCTCCGACTGCAGCAGGGCGGGGGCGATGGCGCCGCAGTTGACCGCCAGGAACGGCTGCGCGCTGCGCAGCGACAGCCGGTGCAGCGCATGCGCCGCGGCTTCCTTGCCGGTGCCGGTCTCGCCGGTGATCAGCACCGGCAGGTCGACCGGGGCGAACTTGCGCAGCGTGGTGCGCATGGCCAGCATCGCACTGCTCTCGCCGAGCAGGCAACGGAAGATGTCGGTGGCCGGGCCGGGGGCCGGGTCGGCGTCCAGCAGTGTCAGCCGGTGCAGCAGTTCCTCCGGTCGCAGCGGAGGAGCGAGGCGATGGCGGCAGCCGGACAGCAGCTGTTGCAGCCGCGGGTCATCCGCAGCGGGCGCCGCCGGCTCGATCACCAGCAGCGGCAGGTGCCGGTGCCCGGCGATCAAGGCTTCGATATGTTCCAGTGTGCTGCCGGTGCCATGCCGCAGGTCGATTACCCCGACCACCCGGTCTTCGGCGCGCATGCCGATGGCGTCCCCCTGCAGCGGCGAGACTGCACGGAGTTGCCAGCCGTTGGCGGCCAGCAGGATCTTTTCGCGCGAGCATGGCTCTCCGAACCAGATCACGCAGCGTTTTGTCGAACCGGGTGTTGCAGCCATGCGCGGTCACCAAGTTCCAGTGATCCAACTTATACCCGCGGCGGAAAGCACTGCAATCGCTTTGCACGGCTGAATGTGGGGTACGCGGACAGATGCGCGTATTCATGCCGCCAAGTCCGGGCAAACCTGTCGTGTCACTGTCATGGGCGGTGGCGCGGGCGATGGCAACGAGTCGCGCAAGGGTGGCGACCATCCGGCCGCCATGCGGCTGCGGGGAGGCGGAAACGAAGAAGGCCGCGGGCATCGCGGCCTTCCCGTTGTGCGGAACAGTGGCTGCCCGGCTTTACAGGTCGACGCGGCGCGCCTGCACGAACTTGTCGCCCCAGTAGCCGCTGAGCAGGGTGTCGGTACGCACGTCCTTGCCGGTGCTCGGCGCATGCAGGAAGCGGCCATCGCCCACATAGATGCCGACGTGGTCGACACGGCCCTTGCGGCCGAAGAACACCAGGTCGCCGGCCACCAGCGCCGAGCGGTCCTTGATCAGCTCGTTGCCGGTCTGGCTGGCCATCTCGCGCGAGACCCGCGGCAGCTCGATGCCCAGTGCGGTGCGGAACACGTAGCCGACCAGCCCGCTGCAGTCGAAGCCGGCGTCCGGCGAGGTACCGCCCCAGCGGTACGGCGTGCCCAGCATGGCCATGGCGCGGCGCAGGATCGACTGCACCTTGCCGTCGCTGTCATTGGCCAGCGCCGCATCAGTGGCGTTGGCCACGCTCTTGGAAGCGTCGTAGGCGGAAAGCAGGCGGCCGAGATCGCCGGCGAACATGGCCGAGCGGTCCATCAGCGGGATGGTGTCGTTGCCGGCCAGGTGCGGCAGCAGGGCTGCCAGGGTGGCGGTCGCGGCGGCGTCGGCCTTGCTGCGCTGCGCATCGGGCTTGGCGGCCGGGGCGTCGGTTTCGGTGGTGTTCTGGGCGAAGGCCGGAACGGCGGCGATGGCCAGAACCGCGGCGCAAAGCAGCCGGCGGAAGAGGGCGATTCGATGACCGGGCTGGCCCGGCAGGGACGGATTGTCGTTCGTCACGCGGCAGTCACGTAAAAATTCGATGGGCGATGATGCCCTGTGAACGGCTTGTGTAAGTACAAATTTCGTTAAATTTTCATTATTAATGGTGAATTTCGTCACGTATCAGCGCAGCACGCGCTTTGCCCCGGTGTAGTGGTCGCGCCAGTAGGCGCCGTCCAGGTAGTCCAGCCGCACCGTGCCGCCGGTGCTCGGCGCATGCACGAAACGGCCTTCGCCGACATAGATGCCCACGTGCCAGACATTGCCCTTGTCGCCGAAAAACACCAAGTCGCCGGCGGCCAGCTGGCGCGGGTCGATGCGCGGCCCCTGCAGCGCGGCCAGTTCGCGCGAGGTGCGCGGCAGGTTCATCGCCAGCATGTCGCGGTAGACGTAGTTGACCAGCCCGCTGCAGTCGAACCCGGATTCGGGCGTGTTGCCGCCGTATTTATAAGGTGTGCCGACCAGGCCCAGGGCCCGCATCAGCACCGACGAGGCGGCGGCCGGATTGGCCGGGGCCACCTGCGGCCAGACATGCGTGGCCGGTGCGGGGGGCTGGCGCCTGGGGGGCGCATGGCCGCAGGCCGCGAGCAGCGCGAGGCCGGTGAGCAGGGCCGCCAACCGGCAGCCGCGGTACCGTAAAACTGGCGTCATGTGCATGGAGCCCGGATAATGCGCCACCTCAAGGATGGCCGCCATCATGGCGGCCTCCCCGTCGGCCGGCAAGGCCGCTCCCTACCTCTGCCAGCGGGCAGCCACCTACAGAGTTGCGCATGAAGATCGAAAAAGACCGCGTCGTCCGTTTCCACTACACCGTTTCCGAAGTCGGCCAGGAGCCGATCGAAAGCTCCAGGGACCGTGATCCGCTGGCGATCCTGATCGGCCACGGCAACATCATCCCGGGCCTGGAAACGGCGATGATGGACAAGGAAGCCGGCGAGAGCTTCGGCGTGGACGTGGCCTCGGCCGACGCCTATGGCGAGCGCCGCGAGGGCCTGACCCAGCGCGTGCCGAAGAAGCACTTCGGCAACACCCGCCTGGTCCCGGGCCAGCAGGTGATCCTGCAGACCAACTTCGGCCCGCGCGCGGTCACCGTGCAGAAGGTCGGCATGACCGTGGTCGACGTCGACCTGAACCACCCGATGGCCGGCAAGGACCTGCACTTCGACGTGGAAATCATCGAAGTGCGCGAGGCCGGCGAGGAAGAAGTGCAGCACGGCCACGTGCACGGCGACGGCGGCCACCAGCACTGATCGCCTGCCGCCAGGCAAGGCGATGGACGGCCCGCCCTGTGCGGGCCGTTTCGTTGTCGGGCATTGCCGCCCGGTCCGGCCAGAGGCAGGGCGCTGCCAGCGCTGCCGGGCGCTCGTCGCATGCCGGCTACGTGCGGGTTACGGGGCTGTCCGGCGCGAGGCTCCCGGCCGCCTTCATGCGGGCAGGTCCGGTGCCCATGGTTCTTCGTTTCCGCCCGGCGGCCTCTGACGCGGGGACATTGCTCCAGATGAACCCGGCACCCTCCGGTGCGGCGCCGACCGCCGGCCGGCACCGAGCTTCAGCGTGGAGGTGCCGGCAGGAGTTGCCGTGCCGCCTGTGCAACGCTACGGACAGGCGCTGAACCTCGCGATGCCGGCAGCGCCGCTCCATAATCCCGCTTCATCGCCGAAGGAAGCCCGCGTCTTGTCCACCCCCGTTTTCCGGCCGGTCGCGCCCAGCGAACGCATCGCCACCTTGGACGTGCTGCGCGGGCTGGCATTGCTGGGCATCCTGCTGATGAACATGGAGGCCTTCGCCGGGCCGCTGGACCTGTCCTTCACCGGCATCGACCCGCACTGGCAGGGCATGGACCGCTGGGCCGACGCCTTCGTCTACGTGTTCGTGCAGGGCAAGTTCTTCACCCTGTTCTCGTTGCTGTTCGGCGCGGGCTTCGCGGTGATGGCGCGGCGCGCCGAGGCCGCCGGGCGCGACTTCAGCCGCTTCTACCTGCGCCGCAGCCTGGGGCTGCTCGGCATCGGCCTGGTACATGCGCTGCTGTTGTGGTCCGGCGACATCCTGGTCGGCTACGCGCTGCTTTCGTTCCTGCTGCTGGCCTTCCGTGATGCGCCGCGCAGCTGGTTGCCGGTCCTGGGGGGCGTGGTGTACCTGACCGCCGCGGCCCTGATGCTGCTGCTGGGGCTGGCCGTGGCGTTGGCGCCAGCGGATGCGGCCGGCGCGGCCGACACCCGCGCGGCGGCATGGCACACCATCGAGCTGCAACGCCAGGCCTACGGCCATGGCAGCTACGCGCAGGCGGTGGTGCAGCGGCTGCACGATTTCCGCGCCTCGCTGGGCAGCCTGTTGCTGGTGGCGCCGCAGGTGCTGGGCATGTTCCTGATCGGCGCCTGGTTCGCCCGCAGCGGTGCGCTGGCCGATCCGGCGCGGCATCCGCGCTTGTTCGCCTGGTTGCGCTGGGGGGCACTGCCGCTGGGGCTGGCGGTGATGCTGCATGCCACGTGGCTGTCACCCTACCTGGCGCCGGGCCGGTTCGATCCGCGTTCGGCCGCCGCCTATGCGCTGGGGTCGGTTGCGGGGCTGCTGATGTGCCTGGGCTATCTGGCCTGGGGCGTGCGCTGGGGCCGCTGCCTGCATGGGCTGGCGCCGGCCGGGCGCATGGCGTTGAGCAATTACCTGATGCAGTCGCTGCTGTGCACGTTGTTGTTCTATGGCTATGGGCTGGGCTGTTTCGAGCAGATGGGGCGTACCTGGCAGTTGCTGTTCGCGCTGCTGCTGTTCGCCGCGCAGGTACTGCTCAGCCGGGCGTGGCTGCGGTATTTCCGCTTCGGCCCGATGGAGTGGCTGTGGCGCGCCATCACCTATCTGCGGCTGCCGCCATTGCGCCGGCATGGCGCGGATACGTGAGAACGATGACCGGGGCGGCCGGCCGATCCGTGGTGCTTGCCGCCATACATGCATCTGGGCAGGCCGCCGGGCATGGCATGCTCGGCATCGACATGAGCCGTGGAGTGGACTACCGATGACCTACCTGATCAGCGGGCGCATGCCCGCGGCCAACCCCACCGGCCAGCGCGCGGAGCGTTTCCGGTGAGCGCGCGCCCGTTCGACGTGGTGGTGCTGGGCGGTGGCTCGGGCGGATTGGCGGCCTCGTTCCGCGCCGCCGCGCATGGGGCGAAAGTGGCGATGCTGGAACCGTCCGCGCTGGGCGGTACCTGCGTCAACGTCGGTTGCGTGCCGAAGAAAGTGATGTGGCTGGCGGCCAACCTGGCCGAGCGCATCGCGTTGGCTTCCACGCTGGGTTTCGCCGTGCCGGCAGCGCCCACGGTGGCCTGGCCGCAGCTGTTGCAGCGGCGCCGACAGTACATCGACGGCATCCATGCCAGTTACCGCAGGCGGCTGCAGGAAACCGGCGTGGCGCATATCGCGCAGCGTGGCCGGCTGCTGGATGCGCACACGGTGGAATGCGATGACGGCACGCGGCTGCAGGCCCGGCATATCGTCATCGCCACCGGCTCGCATGCGCTGAAGCCCGATATTCCCGGGGCCGAGCTGGGCGGCGTGTCGGACGATTTCTTCGCCCTGCAGGCGCCGCCGCCGCGGGTGGCCATCGTCGGTGGCGGCTACATCGCGGTCGAACTGGCCGGCGTGCTGCGCGCGCTGGGCAGCGAGGTCACGCTGCTGGTGCGTGGCCACCGCCTGCTCACCGAATTCGACGCCGAATTGACCGGGCAGCTGGCCGAAGACCTGCGCCAGCATGGCATCGGCGTGCGCTTCGGTTGCCAGGTGCAGGCACTGGAGCGCCATGCCGGCGGCATCCGCGCGCGGATGCAGGGCGAACCGGACGAGGCCGCGTTCGACACGGTGTTGTTCGCCACCGGACGCGCGCCGAACACGCAGGGGCTGGGGCTGGAAGCGGTGGGCGTGGCGCTGGAAAAGAGTGGCGCCATCGCGGTCGATGCCTGGCAGAACACCTCGGTGCCCGGCATCGCCGCCGTGGGCGATGTGACCGGGCAGGCGATGTTGACGCCCTTGGCGGTAGCCGCCGGGCGCCGGCTGATGGACCGCCTGTATGGCGGCCAGCCCGAGGCGCGGGTGGATTACGACAACGTGCCCAGCGTGGTGTTCTCGCACCCACCGTTCGCCAGCGTCGGCCTGAGCGAGGAGGCGGCACGCGCGCGGTTCGGCACGGTCAGCACCTACCGCAGCCGCTTCCGGCCGATGCTGCAGGCGCTGGGCGACGGGCAGGCGCGCACGCTGTTCAAGATGGTCTGCGCCGGCGAAGACGAGAAGGTGGTCGGCATCCATCTGCTCGGCGATGCCGCCGATGAAATCCTGCAGGGCTTCGCGGTGGCGATGAAGGCCGGGGTGACCCGCCGGCAGATGGAAGACACGGTGGCGATCCACCCGACCTCGGCCGAGGAAGTGGTGCTGATGCGTTGAGGCGTGGAAGGGCAGGGCGAGTAGTGAGTGAAGGGGCGAGTAGTGAGTGGGCAGGAGTTGAGAAGTGAGTGAACAGGAGTGAGGAGTGAGAGAAAGCAATCGCGGCAAACCGATGCGCCGGGGGCATCCCCCGGCCTGCGGCGGTTGCCATCGCTCCCGCTTTCTCTCACTCCTCACTCCTGTTCACTCACTTCTTCCCCATCCATGACCCCGTCCGTTCCACGCGAAGCCATCCCCACCATGTCTTCCCCGCCTGGCGCATTGCCAACGGCATCGCGCCGCCTGTTGCTCAGTGGCCTGTTGCTGGCCGGCATGGGCGCCATCGCCGCGTCTGGCAAGGCGGTGATCGTCAAGCTTGCCTACCGGCATGGCGCCGATGCCACCACGCTGCTGGCGCTGCGCATGCTGATCGCGCTGCCGTTCTTCATCGCGATGGGCGCGTGGGCCGCACGCCGGGCGCAGCCGCTGGCACGTGGCGACCTGGTGCGGGTGGCGGTGCTGGGCTTCAGCGGTTACTACCTGTCCAGCTACCTGGATTTCCTCGGCCTGCAGTACATCAGCGCCACGCTGGAACGCCTGATCCTCTACCTCAGCCCAACGCTGGTGGTGCTGATCGCGCTGGTGGTGCTGCGGCAGCGGCCCACGCGGATGCAGGTGGCGGCGCTGCTGGTCAGCTACCTCGGCGTGCTGCTGGCTTTCGGCCACGACATCCAGCTGGAAGGGCGGCGCACCCTGGTCGGCTCGGCGCTGGTGTTCGCCAGTGCGTTCAGCTACGCGGTGTACCTGTTCGGCAGCGGCCAGGCGGTGGCGCGGATCGGCGCGGTGCGCCTGACCGCGTATGCCAGCATGGTGGCCTGCGTGCTGTGCATCGGCCAGTACCTGCTGCTGCAACCGCTGGCGGCATTGGGGCGGCAGCCGGCGCCGGTGTATTGGCTGTCGCTGCTCAACGGCACCGTGTGCACGGTATTGCCGGTGCTGGCGATCATGGTCGGGGTGCGGCGCATCGGCTCCTCGCTGGCCGCGCAGGTGAGTATGCTGGGCCCGGTATCCACGATTGTGCTGAGCGTATGGCTGCTCGACGAACCGATGGGCCCGTGGCAGAGCGCCGGCACGGTGCTGGTGCTGCTGGGCGTGCTGCTGGTGGGCAGCGGCGTGGCCAGGCGGCGGTGAGCCGCGCCGACGATGCCGGCGCGGGGCATGCCCGCATCCTCGAGACGATCCGCGCGATTCCGCGCGGGCAGGTGATGGGGTACGGCGAGGTGGCGGCCAAGGCCGGCCTGCCGGGGCGGGCGCGGCTGGTGGCGAAACTGCTGGGCGCCAACGACGACCCGGCGCTGCCGTGGCACCGGGTGCTGCGCTCGGACGGGCGCATCGCCATGCCGGAGGGTTCGCGTGGCTGGCGCGAGCAGAGCCAGCGCCTGCGTGCTGAAGGCGTGGCGGTCGAGAATGGCCGGGTCAAGCGGCCGCGGCCGCCGCGCAACCTGGACGAGGCGATCTGGGGGCCTGTTTGAAGCAGGAACCAGTGAGGAGGAACGAATAGCTGGAGGGGGCCGCGGCGGCGTTTCGATAGTGGCGGGCGGGGCGCGGATCCGGCGCTTGGAATCGGAGCGACGGGGCTGCGGCTATGATGGCGGCAGTTCCCACGGAAGCCGCCATGTTCCCCCGATTGCCCACCGTCACCAAGGCGCTGTTGATCGCCAACGTCGTCCTGTTCGTGCTGCAGCAGCCGTTCCTGCTGGGCCTGGATACGTTCGAGCCGTTCGTGCTGTGGCCGATCAATTCCGGCGGTTTCGACCCGTTCTCGCCGGGGCAGAATTTCCAGCCCTGGCAGTTGCTGACCTACGGGTTCCTGCACGGCAGCTTCGGCCACCTGTTCTTCAACATGATGGCCTTGTTCATGTTTGGCGCGCCGCTGGAACTGACCTGGGGCGAGAAGCGTTTTGCAACCTATTACCTGGTCTGCGTGGCTGGTGCCGGCCTGTGCCAGTTGCTGGTTGCCGCACTGCTGGGCGAGGGCAACCCGGTGCTGGGCGCCTCCGGCGGCGTGTTCGGCCTGTTGCTGGCCTACGGCATGTTGTTCCCGAACCAGCAGGTGATGTTGTTGTTCCCGCCGATCCCGATGAAGGCGCGCACCTTCGTCATCGTGTTCGGTGCCATCGAGCTGATGCTGGGGTTCACCGGCTGGCAGCCGGGCGTGGCCCATTTCGCGCACCTGGGCGGCATGTTGTTCGGCTGGCTGCTGATCCGCTACTGGCGCGGGCAGCCGCCGTTCAACAGGCGCGGTGGCGGTGGGCGGCCGAATCACCTGCGCCGCGTGAAATAACGCGTGCAGCGTGTCACCCATCGCGCAGGAGCGCAGCCGGCGGCGCGATGGGTTTTTCCGGAAATGCTTTCTGGCGCAGCCAACTGCGCGCCTGCGCTTGAAGCTCGACCATTGCTGGAACAGCGCAGGTGCCGGGCTTGCCCGGCACGGGCCTTTCCCGCGGCGCTCACCATGCGGGGCAAGCCCCGCATCTACGCGGCGGTCTCCAAGGATTGCAAGCCCTGCATTCAGGGCGAAGGGCGGCGCCGACCTTCGGTCGGCACCCACCGACAGGAGGCCGCAGTGCAACTCCTAGGCAGGGCAGGCCCCGCTCTGCGTCAGGGGCGTTGCCGGTGGTGTCATGCGCGGCAACGCCCTGCATCCTCGAACCGGGCGATCAGCGCCAGATCCTGATCTGCTCGGCCTCGCTGCGCTGCATCGGCTGTCCCGGCTTGCACTGGAACGCGGCGCCGAAGGCGGGCAGGTTGGACAGCGGGCCATTGCTGCGCCATTGGCCGGGTGCGCGGGTGTCGCTGGTCAGGCGTTGCACGGCCTCGTTGGGCGAGAGTTGTTGCGGCCACAACGAGGCCCAGGCGCGGAAGAAGGCCTGCTGGTCGGCGGGCTTGGCGCCAGCCTGCGCGGTGTTGAAGGCATCCCAGGCGATTTCCATGCCGGACAGGTCGGCCATGTTCTCGTCGCGGGTCAGTTCGCCGTTGACCCTGGCATCCTTCACGCCCGGGAAGGCGTAGGCGCCGTACTGCGCGGCGACGCGGTTGCCGAGCAGCGTCCAGGCGGTCTTGTCGGCCGGCGTCCACCAGCTGCGCAGCTCGCCCTTGGCATCCACCAGCGCGCCCTTGGCGTCGATGGCGCGGCTGAGTTCGTGCGCCACCAGCGCGCCATAGGCGCCGAACTTGCCAGCGCTGCCGGCGGCGTCGCTGAAGATCGGCCCCTGCAGTGCGGCGGCGGTGACGATCAGGCGGTTCTGCGCGATGTCGTAGCCGATGGACGGCTGCTGCGGCAGCACGTCCCAGCGGCGGTCGGCGTTGCCCTTGCCGATGCGCTTCATTTCCTGGGCGTGGCGCCAGGTCGAGGCGATCAGCATGTTGCCGCCGAAGCTGCCGCGGCCCATCGGCTGCACGGTGTAGTCCAGGTCGCGCAGCGGCTTGCCGATCTCGATCTTCATCGCCGCCAGCTTGGCTTCGGCCTCGGCCTTGGCTTCGGCG
>Ga0153956_1001678_pt1 | contig 18636 bp, 13 predicted proteins | sample TSFL040MetaG_FD_104704 | JGI IMG/M metagenome (GOLD analysis project Ga0153956, IMG submission 104704) | Attine ant fungus gardens microbial communities from Florida, USA - TSFL040 MetaG | ecosystem: Host-associated > Fungi > Mycelium > Unclassified | place: USA: Florida, Wekiwa Springs...
GTTCGAGAGACGCCCATCCGTTCCCGCCGCCGCACCTCGGCTCGGCGGCGGGGCGCGAACCGGGCTCACACCACTTTCTCACCTGCCGGCGTCACTTCGAAGGGGGTCGGTGAATGATCGGGGTTAGGACGGCGGCAGCAACCTAAGCCAGCTCCCAAAGCGTCCCGGTCAGGGCGCCGATCGGTTTGAGTTTTCCTTCGCTCGCGAGGTTCCAGAGGTCGGCACGGGTCTCGATCGGGGGCTTGCCGCAGAGCTCCTGGACCTCGGGGATCGCCAGGCGACCGAATCGTGCCGCCGCCTCGAGCACCGGCAGGACGCCCTCGTTCACCTGGGACGCTCCCGCGGCCAGGGCCGCCTCGCGGTAGGCCTCCGCCGGCCGGAAGCCGTAGACGCCGTGGCGGGCGCCGTCGGCGCCGATGAAGATCGCGGAGGGGAAGCTGAGGCGCTCGTGGCTCTCGGTGACGCTGGTCTTGCCCTGGTCGCGCGCCTCCTCGGGAACCTCGCGGACCTCCTCGAGGTGGCGCTCGAAGGCCACCATCGGCGCGGTCGAATCGAGGGCCGCCTCGAAGGCGGCCACGTCGAGCCCCGCCGGCTCCGCCTCGGCGATCAGCGCTGCCGGGTTGTCGAGCTTGCGGCGGAAGCAGAGCAGGCCTTCCCGCACCCGCCTCAGGTATCGGTAGCCGGCCCCCCAGCCCTGCTCGGAGGCGGCCTCGACCGCCACGCAGGCCGGGAAGGTGCCGGAAATCGGCGCCTCGGTCCATAGTCGAGGGTCGCACGGCATCCCGGTCCGACCGGCTACGTTGAGCCAATGCGACATCAAGTCGGCAAAGCAGTCGGGGCCGTCCCCGACGCCCGCTTCGGAGTCGCGATAGGCCGTGCCGAAGTGGCGGGCGAGTCCGCCCATTCCCCAGACGAAGTTGAGCTCACCGTCGAACTCGAATATCAACCTGCGCAGGGCCGGCTCGGCAGCCCACGACCACGTGCAGGCGGGGTCGGAGTAGTAGCGAACCTCTACGGACACGTGCTCGACAATATTCACCCCTTGATCCCCCTCCCCGCCCTCGCAGGCTGATGCCCGACCGCCCGACCAGCTCGAAGATGATCGGCACCGTGCTCTCCGGCCGCTACCGGCTGGAGGCGAAGCTCGGCTCGGGCGGGATGTCGACGGTCTACCTGGCCCGTGACACCACCCTCGACCGCCCGGTCGCGGTGAAGGTCATGCACCGTGAGATGTCCGAGCAGGCCGACCAGCTGGAGCGCTTCCGCCAGGAGGCGCGCGCGGTCGCCAAGATCTCCCACCCCAACGTCGTCGCCGTGATCGACGCGGGCGAGGACGGCGGCTACCCCTACATCGTCTTCGAATACGTCGAAGGGGAGACGCTGAAGGCGCGGATCAACCGGGTCGGCGCGCTCGACGTGCAGGAATCGCTCGCCTACGCGATCGAGATCGCCCGCGGCCTCACCGTCGCCCACGCGCGAAAAATGGTCCACCGCGACATCAAGCCGCAGAACGTCCTGATCGACGCCGAGGGCCGCGCCAAGCTGACCGACTTCGGCATCTCCCGCCAGCTGGAAAAGGACGGGCTGACGGCGACCGGCCGCGTGCTCGGCACCACCGACTACGTCGCCCCCGAGCAGGCGATGGGACGCGGCGCCGACCAGCGCTCCGACATCTACTCGCTCGGCGTCGTCCTCTTCGAGATGCTGACCGGCCACGTCCCCTTCCAGGCCGACAGCCAGGTCGGCGTGGCGATGAAACACGTCAACGAGGAGCTGCCCGACGTGCAGGCCGACCGCCCGGAACTCTCGGCGGCGACGGCGCTGGTGGTCGAGCGGGCGACGGCCAAGGACCCGACCAAGCGCTATGCCGACATCGGCGAGATGATCGACGACCTCTCCACCGCGCTCGAGGTCGAGGCGGCCCGCGCGGGCTCGACCACCGGCGAGGCGACCAGCGTCCTGGAGGCGGTGCCGCCGGCCAAACGCAAACTCTCGACGAAAGCCCGCTGGTCCTGGGGCCTGATCGGGCTGGCGCTGGCGATCGCCGTGGCGGTCGTCGTGATCATCCTGGTCGACTCGAGCGGGCACACGCCGATCGTCGGCAACCAAGAAACCAACAAGCCCTCGACGAAGTCGAACGGAACCGCGGTGGCGCTCGAATCGGCGACCGCCTACGACCCCGAGGGCGACGGGCACGAGGAAGACGAACTCGCGAAGTACGCGATCGACGGCAACGCCGAAACCGCCTGGTCGACCGAGCATTACGACTCCGAAACCTTCGAAGGCACGAAGGAAGGACCGGACCCGGGCGTCGGCATCTACGTCACGACGAAGGCCGACGTCACCCCGGCCAAGATGGTGATCCACTCCCCCACCCCCGGCTGGGACGCACAGATCTTCGCCGCTCCCTCAGGGCCGCCGGAGGGGATCGAAGAATGGGGCGAAGCGGTCGGCGAGGTGCAGAACGCCTCCAAGGAAGAAGAAGTCCAGCTCCACCTGGGCCAGGCCGCCAAATACTTCCTCATCTGGTTCACGAAGGCCTCACCGGCGAGCGACCAAGAAGGCCGCTTCCAGGTCGAAATCTCCGACGTGAAACTCTTCGAATAGGGGGAACTTCGCGGCGCTGCACCCGGGCGATGCGCGCTGGCTCGAACGGAGGTCGCCCTACCCACCCGCTACCCCAGTGCAGTGGGCCTGAAAGCGTGCTGCCCTCCCGGCCCTAACGCTCCTGCTTCGTTGGGGATCGGCACTGCTCCGCCCTCCGGGCTAACGAGCAGGTTTAACTCCACGACTTTCCGTGTAAACATTACGGAATGCGAATGCGCCTCATCGCTCTGGTTACCACGGCGTTGTCAATCGCTGGCGCCGCCACAGCGCAACCTTTGGCTGCCCAGAGCCCTTCCAAACCGACCATACGGCGAACCCATGTAGTCGGAGTCGAGGGTTGGGGGGCAGTTTTTCTGGGCTCCATCAACCCTCACGGCCTCGAAACGGTCTGGTATTTCCAGCTAGGTAGGACCAAAGCTTATGGGCTGCCATTACCAAGAACGTCCCTCGAAGACCCTCTAGGTGGAGAACAATTCAACGCAGTTGAAGAATCTGCTGCATGCCTCGCCCCGACAACGACTTACCATTTCCGTTTGGTTGCCAGGAATGCCGCAGGAAAAACGATCGGCCGCGATCACATCTTCAGGACCAAGCGCCTCCGCGGGAATCCAGAAACGATCTACAGCGAATGTCCACGACACAAGCCGCTGAAGTGAGCCTCTGCCCTCCTCCTGGATCCCTAGTCATCCATTGACGAGGTCTGTCTCCCTTGCCTCGTCTCACACCCCGACCTTTCTATTCCGCTTGTTTCTGAAACGCTTCGAAGGCGCCGCGCTTCTGGCCATTCTCCTTCACTAAGCCACAATGCGCAGCCCATTCATCCGGGTGTGGGTTACCTTTCAGCCAGTCCTGGATGTTGTACCAGAAGATATTTCCAATGTTGTATTCGCCGGGTCCATTTCCAGAAACGGACTTGATCATAGGAATCACCGCTTCGAGACGTGCACGCTGAGTGGACTCGTTAACCAGGGTATGCACTTTGTCTTCCTTCGCCCCGTTCTCGTTGACAGCCCAGCCAATCTCCGTGACCCAGATCTTGGTTTGGCGGCCGGCCCGTTCATTCAAGGCCACCCTTGCCTGATGAATATTGGCCTTCACCTTCGTCATAATCGCATTGACGGATCCCTTGAAGGCATAGGGATGCAGGCTGAGGGCATCATAGTCATCACTGTGGTGGGTTTCCCTTATGAATTTGCCAACGGTGTAATGACTTGGCGGGCCGTTTCCGTTCTCGGCTGGAGTACCAACGCTCCGAGGGCCGCTCAAAAGACCCCCGAACATCACTTTCATATCTGCGCTCTGGGCTTTGTTGACTTCGCCAATCGCCGTATGACTGATTTCGAGCAGGGTTCCGTAGCGTGCCGGGTCGATTTCGCCGGTCTTTCCCTTTCTCTTGTTCGATTCGCTCCGAAACTGATAGTCGGCGTTTCTTTCTTCATTCTCCTCGTTCCAGATCTCCCAGAACACGGGCGCGTACGCTTCGTTGAGGCTTGGGTGTTCTTCCCAAAAGCCCCCTCCGTGCCCATAACGCATAACTAGAGACTTTAGACCTGCGATCCAGTTTTCTCGTGCTTCCGTCCCTGGATCGATTGGGGGCAGCCTATTTTCGGTGTTCAGGCCAGGAATTCCGCTTACATCCGGAAGGAGTTTGACCTGATGTTCCGTCATAAACTCAAACAGATTGTCGTTGAGTTCTCTTCTCACTTTTCTTTCTTTCGCGGTCCCAAAGGGTGGGTAGACCACGACGCGAAAAATTTTTGCCCCGGAGTCTGAGACGTATTTCATACGAGTGTTACTTGAGAAAGTGTCTCCGCTTCCACTCCAGTTCACTCCAACTAGGCCGGAATAATCGGGCGCTGCGATATTTGGCTGGAGTTCTGCCGGTGGGGTCGTAAAGGTTCGGTCGGGTCCAACAACGCGGCCGAGTGAGTTGGTGGCGACAACACGGTAATGGTAGGTCGTACCTGGCTCGAGTTCCTCAAGCCCCTGTTCAACTTCTTGTGGCTGGTCACCGCCTATCCATTCTTCTATTTCTTCTGGGGACGACGGATAGGTGGTCCCATAGTCAGCCGTCAAGCCGTATTCATAGGTCACGGCGGTTTCGGAGCCCATAGGGTTAACGGTTCCGCTCATAACCACTTCGGTTTCGTCGACACCGTACGGTTCGTCGGTCTGTGCGTGGGGTAGAGCGCTCATGGATGCCGCTACTTCTGCTTTGGTGAGGGCCCGGTTGTAGACCCGCGCTTCGTCAATCCTTCCTTGGAAGTAGTCGCCGTGTTCGGTGGCTGCCCCGATCTGAAGTTCACCGCCGGTCACCGGCGGCGAACCCGCGGGCACCGAGGAGCAGTCGACCAGTTCGCCGTCGACGTAGAGACGCACCTGGGCGCCGTCGTACGTGAGCGCCACGTGGGACCAGACATCGACCGGCAAGGGATCGCCAGCATGCGCCTGATCCCTATTGCCGGGCATCGGTTCGGTTCCGCCGAAAGGCTCATTGGTGTTCCAATCGCCCTCATAGAGCCACCAGGCGAGTTCGTTGGTCGCTTCGCCGCCGCCCATCTCCTTGGCGAGGATCGGCGCCCATTGGTTCGATTCCGATTCGGGCCGCACCCATGCCTCCAGGGTGAACCCTTCGGTCAGGGCGAATTCGGGCGAATTCGGGACTTTGACGACGTCGCTTTCACCATCGAACTTCAGGCCTTTGCCGTATTTCCCCCTCGCCCATTCGGCGCCTTCGATCGTGCCGTCGTGGCCGTCGCCGGTCACGTCTTCGACGGTGGACCCTTCACCTTCTTCAAAGGACCAGGCCGCTATCGGTCCTCTCCTCGGCGTCTGGATCGGGGCTTCCATGTCGGTGGCGACTTCGGCGCCGTCCAGGCCACGATCGTAGATCCGCACCTCATCGATGCGGCCGTCGAAGAGGCCGCCTTCGGCCACCGGTTCGTCGCCGCCGATCTGAAGCGGGCCCGTCCCGGTGTCGACCTCTTCGGATTCCCTTTCGTCGGCCAGTTTCCCGTCCACGTAGAGGCGGATATGAGCGCCATCGTCGGTGACCGCGAGGTGACTCCAGGCGTTCGTCGGCAGGTTCGTCCCCGAGTAGGCGTGCGAATTGACGAACTGGTCGTGGCTGATGAATCCCATCGGGTGGAGGTTCGACCCTTCGTCGCCGTTGGCCCAGAGGCCGTAGCCGTACTGACCGGCGGCCGCCTTTCCGAGGACGGGCGACTGCGGGCGGCCTTCGTCTGGACGGACCCAGGCCTCGAGGGTGAATTCTTCGGAGAGGCGCAGGCTTTCGGAGTCGGGGATGGTGACGACGTCACCTTCGGCCGCGTCGAATTCGAGTGCGGTCCCGTACTTCCCGGGAGCCCATTCGGCTCCTTCGATCGTGCCGTCGTTGCCGTCGCCGGTGAGGTCGTGGAGGACGGTCCCCGCGTCTTCGTCGAAGGAGTACTCGGCCACCGGGCCGGCCTTCGGGGTCTCGATCGGCGCTTCCATGTCGGCGGCGACTTCCGCGCCGTCAAGCGCCCGTTGGTAGATCCGCAACTCGTCGATCCGCCCGTCGAAGGTCTCGGTATTGGGCGGGGCGCAGCCGATGTAGAGGGGGCCTTCGCTGGCGAGCATCGCCCCCGGGACGGATTTCGTGGCGACTTCCTCTCCGTCGACGTAGAGGCGCATGTGGGCGCCGTCGTAGGTGACCGCCAGGTGGGTCCACACGCCCGCTTCGATCGAGTAGGGAGAGCGGACGTTCCATTCTTCGCCCCCTTCGTCGGCGATGTTGGCTTCGGGCCTGCCTTCTTCCCCGAGCGCGATCCCGAACCAGTAGCTCCAATAGCCTTCGGTTTCCTTGTAGACGATCGGTTCGCTGACCAGCGAGTCCGACTTCACCCAGGCCTCGATCGTGAATTCTTCCTTCAGCTGGAGCGATTCGGAGTTGGGGACGGAGGCACATTCGCCTTCGGTGCCGTGGAAGGACAAGGCGCCGCCGTAGCGGCCCTTGGGGGTCCTTTCGACGCCTTCGAGGGTCCCGTCGTTTTCGCCGGCCTGGTCTTCGAGCGTGGTACCGGCGGCTTCGCCTTCGTCGAAGGAGTACGCGGCGACAGGGGTGTAGGGCGCCGCGGAGGCGGCGGTCGGGAGGGCCGATATGGCGGCCAGACTGAGAACGACGAGCACGCACGACGAGGCACGACGGATCATCCGGCAATCCCCCTGCAGACGATTTGTTGCTCGGACTTTTTTGAACGAGCTGGAAGGATGACTTAAACCGCGTCATATCCAGCTGTCAAGGCGAGGAGCAGAAAACTGGATGACCGCGCCGGTCCTCGTCAATGCCTACTTGAAATTGGTGCTCAAGACTCAGCCGTCTGACTAGAGAGCGGAGCGGCGCTCAGAACTCGTACGAGCGGGAGCGTTGGTGGCGCTCGAGGGCGAGGGTGACGAGGCGGTCGCAGAGGTCGGGGTAGGAGAGGCCGTCGGCCTCGAGGAGCTTGGCGTAGACGCTGGTCTCGGTGAAGCCGGGCATGGTGTTGATCTCGTTGACCAGGACGGTGCCGTCGGGCTCGACGAAGAAGTCGCAGCGGGCGAGGCCGGAGCAGCCGGCCAGGCGGAAGACCTCGGCGGCGAGGGCGCGGACGCGGGTCGTCTCCATCTCCGAGATCGGGGCCGGGACCGCCAGGTCCATGCCGCCCTCGGCGTACTTCGCCTCGTAGTCGTACCACTGGGCGTGGGCGAGGATCTCCCCCGGCATCGAGGTCCGCGTCTCCTCGTTGCCGAGCACCGAGCACTCGATCTCCCGCCCGTGGGCGGAGGCCTCCACGATCACCCGCGGGTCGTGCCGCAGCGCCGTCTCGATCGCCGAATCGAGCGCGGCGAGGTCCTCGATCCGGGTGATGCCGACGCTCGAGCCCATCCGCGAGGGCTTCACCCAGAGCGGCGTATCCAACTCCGCGCAGCGCTCGCGCCAGCCCTCTTCGCCGACCTCGACGAAATCGACCTGCGGGATCCCCTGGCTCGCCAGCAGGCGCTTCAGCGTCAGCTTGTCCAGGCAGGTGGCGGACGAGAGGACGTCGGAGCCGACGTAAGGCACGTCGAGCATCTCCAGCAGGCCCTGCATGCTGCCGTCCTCGCCGAAGGGCCCGTGGAGGACCGGGAAGACGACGTCGGCGTCGAGCAGGCCGCCGCCGGGCGCGAGCTCCACCGCCGCGCCGCCGGCGCTCCAGCGCCCGTCGCGGCCGATCCGCACCTCGACCACCTCGTGCCCGGCTTCCTCCAGCCCTTTCATCACCGCGGCGCCCGAGTTGAGCGACACCTCGTGCTCGGAGGAGCGGCCGCCGCTCAGGACCGCCACCCTCACGGTTCTTTTCCTTCTTCTTCGGGCCCTTCGGTTTCGCCCGCTTCTTCTTCGGGCGGCACGACCGCGGCGCGTTTGCCGACGATCAGCGTCACTTCCGAGCCCGGCGACAGTTCGGTGCCGCCGTGCGGGGACTGGCGCGTCACCAGCCCGATCTTCGCTTCGTTGCGCGTTTCTTCTTCCTCGACCACCGGGGTCAGGCCGGACGCGCGCACTTCTTCCACCGCTTCGCGCCGTTCGAGGCCGACGACGCCCGGCATCTTCCGCGTTTCCCGCCCGGAGGAGACGACGATCTGCACGGTCGCGCCCGGTTCCAGTTCCTGGCCGGCGCTCGGCGACTGGCGCAGGACGCGGCCGACGGGTTGGTTCGATTCCTCTTCGCCGACTTCCGGCGTCAGCCCGCGGGCGCGGATTTCCTGCACCGCGAGCCGCCGCTGCTTGTCGACCAGGACCGGCACCTTGACCAGCTTCGGCCCGGTCGAGATGAAGAGCGTCACGGTCGAGCCGTGCGTGGCGATCGAGCCGCCCGCCGGTTCGGTCTTCACCACGTCGCCTTCTTCGACTTCCTTGGAGTTGATGTTTTCGGCCGCCACTTCGAATTCGGCAGCTTCCAGTTTCTTCGTCGCTTCGGCGCGGCTGAGGCCGTTGACCCTCGGCACCGCCCCTTCGCCCGGCCCGATGCTGATCGTCAGCGTCACCCCGGGCTTCGAGCAGAAGAGGGTCAGGAAGGAGCAGTCTTCTTCGGCCTCGTTGCCGGGCGGGGCGGGCGAGGGATCCTGCTCGAGCACGGTCCCCGCCTCGACCTGGCGATGGACCGTCTTCGGCGGCTGGTTCACGGTGAAGCCGCGCTGTTCGAGGATTTCTTCGGCCCGCTGGAGGCTGCGGCCTTCGACGCTCGGCACCGCCGTGGTCGGGTTCGAGCGGCTGGCGAAGATGCCGATCAGCGCGCCCAGGATGATCGCCACCAGCACCGCCACGATCAACCAGGTGCGGCGCCGCTTGCGCTTCGCCTCGTCATCGTCCTCGCCCTCCTCCCCGGGCGTCGCGACGACCGGCGGCAGCGCCGCGAAGGAGGTCGTCCCCCGCCCGGCCCCGCCCGGTTCGCGCATCGCCTGGTCGAGCGCGGCGATGAACGCGTCGGCGCTCTGGAAGCGCTGCCCGGGGTCCTTCTCCAGCGCCCGCATCACCACCGCGTCGAGCGCCGGGCTGACCCGCGGCTGGATCGAGCTCGGCCGCTGCGGCATCTGCGAGACCTGTTTCATCGCCACCGCGACCGCCGATTCGCCCTCGAACGGGACCCGCCCGGTGAGCGCCTCGTAAAGCATCACGCCGATCGAGTAGAGGTCGGAGACGGCGGTGACGTCGAAGCCCTGCGCCTGCTCCGGCGAGAGGTAGTGCGGCGTCCCCATCACCGAGCCGGTCTGGGTGATCTCCGAGACGCCCGCGCGGGCGATGCCGAAGTCGGTGACGACCGCCTTGCCCTCCGGGTCGACGATCACGTTCTGCGGCTTCAGGTCCCGGTGGACGATCCCCTGGCGGTGCGCGTACCCCGCAGCCTGCAGGACCTGCCGGATCACCGCGACCGCCTGCTCGACCGTGATCCCGGAGTCGATCAGCTGCTTCAGCGTCGGCCCCTCCACGTACTGCATGGCGATGTAGTAGGTGCCCTGCCATTCGCCGCGGTCGAAGACGGCGACCACGTTCGGGTGCTGCAGCCCGGCCGCCGACTCCGCCTCGCGCTGGAAGCGCATCACGAACTCGCGGTCCTGGGCGAGGCGCCCGTGCAGGACCTTCAGCGCGATCCGCCGCTGCAGGTGCGCGTCCTCGGCCAGCCAGACGTCGGCCATGCCGCCGCCGCCGATCTTCGAAAGCACCTTGTAGCGCCCGTCGACAACCGAGCCGACCTCGACCTCAGCCACGCTTCTCCCCTCTCGTGATCACCATGTCGTCAGCCATCCTCATTCACCCGCGAGCAGCGCTTCGGCGACTTCCCGGAAGATCGGCGCCGCGACGTCGTTGCCGAAGGCGGTGGTGCACTCGACCGACGCGGCGATCGCGACCTTCGGATGGTTCGCCGGGGCGAAGCCCATGAACCACGCCTGGTTCTCTTCCGACCCACCGCCGCAGGCCTTGTTCCCCGGCACTTCCGCGGTGCCGGTCTTGCCCGCCACGGGCACGCCGGAGATCGCCGCGTTGGTCCCGGTCCCTTCGTCGACCACGCCTTCCATCGCCGTGGTCAGCTCTGCCGCCGTCTTGGACGAGATCGGTTCGCTGTAGACGGTCGGGTCCATCGTCTTGGTGACGCTGCCGTCGACGTTCACCACCCGCTTCCAGATCTGCGGCTTCATCAGCTTGCCGCCGTTGGCGACCGCGGCGGCGACCATCGCGTCCTGCAGCGGCGTCACCAGCAGGCGCTCCTGGCCGATCGCGAGGCGGCCCAGGTCGACCGGGTCGTTGCGGCCCAGCAGTTCGCTTCCTTCGAAGACGCCGCTCTTGTAGACCTGTTCTTCCGGTAGATCGATCGGGGGCGTCGAGTTGAAGCCGAACTTTTCCATCATCGAGAAGAGCTTGGCCTGGCCGACTTTCTGACCGAGTTGGGCGAACCAGGTGTTGACCGAGTTGGTCAGCGCCGTATCGAGGGAGATCGAGCCCCAGTCCTGGTTGTAGTCGTTGGCGAGTTCGTGACCTTCGTCTTCGATCACGCCCGGGGCGTTGATCGTCGATTCGGGGGTGATCACGCCCGATTCGAGGCCCGCCGCCGCGGTCACGACCTTGAAGGTCGAGCCCGGCGGGTACTGGCCCTGGGTGGCCCGGTTGACCAGTGGCGCCTTGATTTCCGCCAGATTCCATTGTTCGAGCTTTTCCGGAATCTTGTTCGGGTTGTAAGAGGGATTGGAGGCCAGGACCTTCACGGCTCCGGTGCTCGGTTCGATCGCCACCACGGCACCGTACCCAGCGTTTTCGAGCGCGTGCATCGCGACTTCCTGCGCATGCGTGTCGAGGCTGGTGACCACCTGTTCGCCTTCCTGCTTGGTGCCGGTCAGCTGGTCGAGGATCGAGCCGAATTCGGATTCTTCGCCGGTCAGTTCGGCGTTGTGGGACTGCTCGAACTCGGACTGGCCCTGTTCCATGAAGCTGTAGCCGATCGGGTGGCCGAAGAGCGGCCCCATCGGGTAGTGGCGCACGTACCGCTTGTTGGTCCCCTTGCCTTCCGGCACCGACTTGGCGATCACCGAGCCGTCGGCGGCGAGGATCCGCCCGCGGGGGATCTGCTGCTGCTCGAAGAGCGGCCGCTTGTTCACCGCCGGCTTTTCCCGCAGCGCCTTGGCGTCGAAGACCGACCACCAGGACGTGAAGCCGATCAGGATCGCGAAGAGGACGACGATGAAGCCGAAGAGTTTGATGATCTGCCGGTTCACGTCAGCGCCCCCAGCGGTTCGCCCGGTTCCTCACGGGCGGCCCCCTCTTCGGCTTCGCGGCGGGCGCGGTCGGAGATCAGCAGTAGCAGGGCCAGCAGGACGAAGTTGGCGACGATCGAGCTGCCGCCGTAGGAGACGAAGGGCAGGGTGACGCCGGTCAGCGGGATGACGCGGGTGACCCCGCCGATGATCACGAAGGCCTGGATCGCGAAGACCGCGGTCAGGCCCGTCGCCAGGAGCTTGGAGAAGCCGTCGTTGGCGAGCAGCGCGACCTTGAAGCCGCGGGCGGTGATCAGCAGGTAGGTGGCGATCAGCCCGCAGGCCCCGAAGAGGCCGAGCTCGTTGACGATCAGCGAGTAGATCGTGTCGGTTTCCGCCGCCGGCAGCAGCGCGTGGTTGGGCTGGCCGGGGATCGTGATCAGCCCCTGGCCGAAGCCTTTCCCGAACAGTCCGCCGTCGGCCTGGGCGAAGATCGACTGCAGGATCTGGTACCCGTTGCCGCGGGCTTCCTGGTAGGGGTGGAGCCAGACCTCGACCCGGTCGTGGACGTGCGGGACGGTCGCGACGATGAACCAGGCGCCCGCCAGGAAGAGCAGCATCCCGATCACGACGAAGCTGAAGCGCCCGGTCGCCACGTAGAGCAGGGCGAGGAAGGCGGCGAAGAACATCAGCGAGCTGCCGAGGTCGCGGATGAAGACGAGCAGCAGCATCGTCGCCCCCCACACCACCAGCATCGGCCCGAAGTGTTTGATCGGCGGCAGGGTCACGCCGAGCACCCGCCGCGCGCCGACGATCAGCACCTCGCGGTTCTCCCGCAGGTAGGAGGCGAGGAAGACGACGATCGCGATCTTCGCGAACTCGGCCGGCTGGAAGGAGATCGGGCCGACCTTCACGCCCAGGTAGGCGCCGTTCACCTGTTCCCCGATCCCCGGCAGGCGCGGCGCCAGCAGGAGCAGGATGCCGATCGTGGCGATGATGTAGCGGTAGCGCTCCAGCACCTCGTAGTCGCGCAGGAACTGGATCGTCAGGGCGAAGAGGATGAGGCCGAAGACGAACCAGTTCGCCTGGTTCCGGGCGAGGCCTTCGTCGATCCGGTAGATCATCACCAGCCCGAAGGCGGTCAGCACCGCCATCAGCGGGAAGAGGTACGGATCGGCGTGCGGCAGGCGGATCCGCAGGTAGATGTGGGTCGCCAGGCAGAGGGCGAGGAAGTAGGCGCCGTAGGTGAGGCTGAGGTTGCCGAGTTTCGAGTTCTCCTGGGCGAAGACCGCGGCGAAGCCGGCCGTCAACAGGAGCGCCACGGGGATGAGCGCGAGCATCTCGCGGTTGCGGGCGCGCGTCATCCGCCGGCCCCCGTGCCGGTGGTGTTGATGGGTTCGGTGACCCCCTGGCCGCGTTCGATTTCTTCCAGCAGCTTCACCGCGTCGTCGCGCGAGCGCACGCTCTGCCCGGTCACCGCGTCCCTGCGTTTTTCGGGCAGCGCTTCGGTCTGCACCGGGGACGAGTACTGCTCGGTGTAGAGCTTGATCCCGAAGGGCAGCTCGTAGGGGACGCCGCGGTAGAGGGTGACGCGCCCGGCGTCGTCGGTGCCCAGGAACCAGGTGTGGTGGAGGCCGTAGGTGGCGCCGAAGACGATCGCCCCGATCACGACCAGCAGGGCGAGGAACCCGGCGACGCGTTTCACGATCCGCCGGCGGCGGCCCGGGCGCACCGCGGTCGCGTCCTCGCGGCGCTGGCGGGCCGCGTCGGCGGCCGCGCGGCGCCGCACCTCGGTCGCGGTCAGCCCGACCTCCTCGGCGCTCGAGCCGATCAGCGTCGCCCCCTCCGCGTCGAGCCCCGGTTCGGCCGCGTCGACAACCTTGAAGGCGATCACGCTGATGTTGTCGCGGCCGCCGGCCCGGTTGGCTTCGTCGACCAGCGCGCGGACCGCGTTCGGCATCGAGGTGGCGCGGTTCAGCAGCCGCTCGACGTGCTCGTCGTCGAGCATCGTCGTCAGCCCGTCGGAGCAGAGCAGGAAGACGTCCCCCGCCTGCGCCGGGACCGTCTGCAGGTCGACCTCCACCTCCGGTTCGGGGCCGACCGAGCGGGTGATGATCGAGCGCTGCGGGTGGTCCTCGGCCTGCGCCTCGGTCAGCTGCCCTTTGCGCCGCATCTCCTCGACCAGCGAGTGGTCGCGGGTCAGCCGTTCCAGCTTCCCCCGCCGCAGGCGGTAGGCGCGGCTGTCGCCGACGTGGCCGATCGCCACCTCATCGGAGCCCTCGTCGAGGATCGCCGCGGTGGTCGTCGTCCCCATCCCGGAGAGGTTCGGGTCTTTGTTGGCGAGCGAGTAAACGGTGCGGTTGGCGCCTTCGATCGTCTCCCGCAGCACCCGCTCCGGCGGCGCCTCGGGGAGCGGCCGGTCGAAGGCGTCGACGACGGCCTTCGAGGCGACCTCCCCGGCCCGCGCCCCGCCCATCCCGTCGGCGATCACGAAGAGCGGCGCCCGGACGAAGACCGAGTCCTCGTTGGCGCTGCGCTGGCGCCCGGTATCGGTGGCGTAGGCCTGGTCGGTGATCCGCAGCGTCATCTCTCCCCCAACACCCCAGAGCGCCTCAGGATGCCTCGAACCTGAAGACCGTGTCGCCGATCTGGATCGTGTCGCCGTCGACCAGCTCCGCCTCGCCGTTCAGCGCCGCCCCGTTCAGCGTGGTGCCGTTGGTCGAGTTCATGTCCTCGACCCAGTGGCGCCCTTCGCGGGAGAACAGTCGCGCGTGGATGCCGGAGGCATAACGGTCCTCGATCTGCACATCGCTGTCCTTGGAGCGGCCGATCGAGAGCCCGCCGATCAGGTCGAAGCGCTCGTCCCGGGTCAGTCCCCCACCGCGTTCGGCGATCAGCCAGGCGTCGTTGCCCCGCTGCACCTGGGGGCCGCCGACCGCGGCGTGGAAGCCGGTCGCGTCGGGCGCTGGCGCCGCCGTCCGCCGCAGGTCGCGGTAGGCGCTCCGCGCGATCACCAGCAGGAACAGGAAGAGGACGGCCAGGAAGCCGAATTTCAGCGCGGTTGAAAGGGGGTCGTAGGCCACTCGTTCAGCACCTTACGGTCCGGGCCTGAGGGCAGGCCGCACCTGGGCTCTATTGCTCGATGTCGAACAGGAAGGTGGTCGTGCCGATCGTCACCTGGTCGCCCGGGTTGAGGCGGGTGGAGGAGACGCGACGGCCGTTCACCTTGATCCCGTTGGTCGAGCCGAGGTCGACGATCTGCCAGTCCCCCGAGTCGGAACGGCGCAGCTCGGCGTGGCGACGGGACACGTTGGGGTCGGCGAGCACGCACTCGGCCGATTTCGAGCGGCCGATCGTGGCGCGCGGGCCGTCGAAGACGTAGCGACGGTCGTCGAGCGAGACGACGGCGCGGGTGGAGACCAGGGCGCGGACGTCCTGCTCCGGTTCTTTGGGCCGCTGGCGGTCGCGCTCGCGGACCGCCGAGTAGACCATCGTGTGGCCCTCTTCGCCCTGGCGCGGGGCCTCGCCCTCGCGCACCGGCGCCTTCACCATCCGCGGCTGGATCCCGAACTCGCCGAGGCGCAGGCGCTCGTCGGTCTGGAACTCGACCGCGGGCCGGGTCAGCAGGTCGTAGCCGCGCCGGCGGGCGTGCTCGAGCAGGTAGCCGGACAGCTCCTGCTCCAGCGAGCGCTCGTAGCCTTCGAGCTTCGAGCGGTCCTGGCGGGAGAGGAAGACGGTGTACTCGTTGGGGACGTAGACGCGCTGCACCGAGGCGGTCTTGTGCGCGTCCATTTCCTTGGCCAGTTTGCGGGCCAGTTCGACCGGCTGCACCTCGGAGCTGAAGGCGCGCGAGAACACGCCCTCGACGAGGCCTTCGATCCCGGACTCCAGTTTGCGCAGAAGGGCTATAGGAAGAGTTCCTTTGTCATGGCAGGGTCAAGTCTCCGCCTCTGCGGAGGAAGTCCGAAAGTTTAGGGGAGGACCAGCCCATGGCCGAGCACGAGGATCGCGCCGACGGCGGCGGCGATCCCCAGCACGCCGAGTCGCAGGCCGACGCGGCGCGGGGTGCTCATGGCGTGGTCGGCCAGCTCGTCGAGCGAGTCCTCGATCGCCCCGCCCAGCTCCTCCAGCAAGGGACGGTGCTGTGGACGGGGGTCGAGACAGGCGTCGATCTCCTCCGCCAGCTCCCGCGGCAGGTCGGGGCGCAGGCGGCGCAGCGGGCGGGCGCGGCGGCCGATCGAGCGCACCGTCGCGACGGCGTTGCCGCGCCGGTGGGGGTTCTCGCCGCTCCAGCACTCGTACAGGGTGAGCGCGAGCGAGTAGACGTCCGCCTCCGGGCCCGCCTCGAGGCCCTCCGCCTGCTCCGGGGACATGTAGGCGAGCGTGCCGACCACGTCGCCGGTCTGGGTCAGCCCGGCCGCGTCGGCGACCAGGGCGATGCCGAAGTCCATCAGCTTCGCCCGCGGCTGGCCGTCGACGACCTGGACGTTCTGCGGCTTGATGTCGCGGTGGATGACGCCGCGCGAGTGGGCATGGTCGAGCGCTTCGCAGAGGTCGGCGCCGATGTCGCCGATCTCACGGTCGGAGAGGACGTCTTCGGCGGCAAGGCGGGCGAGCGTGTCCCCCTCGACCAGCTCGGAGACGAGCAGCGCGTTGCCGTCCTCCTCCCCCATCTCGTACAGGGTCACGATCCCCGGGTGGTTCAGGCGCGCCGCCGCCTGGGCCTCGCGCATGACCCGCTTCCCGGCCTCCCCCCGCTGCTCGATCGCCTTCACCGCGACGGGGCGCTCGAGCCGCCCGTCCCAGGCCTCGTAGACCACGCCGAAGCCGCCGCTGCCGATGCGACGCTCGATCAGGAAGCGATCAAGTACGAGGGAGCCGACCAAAGCAAGTTTCTCTTCGCCGGCCGATTCCTGGCTCCTCCCCTTTAAGCAGTCGCCATACTCTTCCGCCAGCAGAGACCCGCCCCTGGGAGAGCCGCCACTTGGAGTACTCGTCTTCACGCGGCGAGGGCCGACGTCCCCGTCGCCCCAGCCGCCGTCCCGAACGCCAGCAGCAGATCATGCTGCGGCGCCTGCTTGCGCTGGGCGGGGCGCTGGTGGTGCTGATCCTGATCGTGCTGGGCGTGAAGGGGTGCCTGGACGCGCGGGCGCGCGGGGCGCTGTCGAACTACTCGCGCGACGTCAAGCAGATCCTGATCGAGACCGGGCAAACCAGCAAAGACTTCTTCGGCAAGCTGGAAGAACCGGGCGGGCTCTCGGTGACCGAATTCACCGGTCAGGTCGACGCCGACCGCAGCGCGATGACGAACTACAAGACGCGGATCGAAGGGCTGAGCGCGCCGGGTGGGATGGGAAGCGCACAGAAGTCGCTCGAACTCGTGTACACGCTGCGCGCCTCGGCGATGGAAACGATCGCCGCGAAAATGCCGACCGCGCTGGGCGAAGCGGGCGCCGCGCGGGCGACGGCGGCGATCGCGAAACAGATGCAGACCCTGCTCGCCTCCGACATCGTCTACGAATCGGTGACCCGTCCCGAAATCAACGGCAAGCTCGCCGACGAAGGCATCACCGGGGACGACGTGCCGAAAAGCACCTTCGTCCCCGACGGGACCAAGTGGCTGGAAGAAGAAGAAGTGTCGAAAGCGCTGGGCTCGGTGAGCGGCTCGACCGGCGGTGAACCGAGCCCCGGCGTCCACGGGCTCGGCCTGGTCGGGACCAGCATCGGCGAAACCGAACTGGTGGCGGAAACGACCAACTCGGTGGTCACCGAAGGCACGCCGGAAGTCGAAGTGACGGTCCAGAACCAGGGCGAATCGACCGAGAACGGCGTCACCGTGGTGGTGACCGTGAACGGCAAAGAAACGACGCAGGAAATCACCGCCCTCGAAGCGGCCGCCGAAGAAACCGCGGTCGTGCCGCTGACGCCGGCGCCGAAAGGCGAAACGACGCTGGAAGTCAAGGTCGAACCGGTGCCCGGCGAGCAGTTCACCGACAACAACGAAGCGACCTACACCGTCGTCTTCGAATAGTTTGGCGCGGTGATGCGGATCGCCTACCTCGGACCGGCGGGGACGTTCACCGAGGACGCTCTCGGTGAAGCGCTCGGCGATGCCGAGTTCGAGCCGCTGCGCACCGACACCGTCTTCGATGCGATCCAGGCGGTGGTCGAGGGGCGCGCCGACCGCGCCCTCGCGCCGTATGAGAACTCGATCGAGGGCTCGGTCCGCGGCACCCTGGACATCCTCGCCTTCGACGCGCCGAACGTGGCGATCGTCGGCGAGCACGACTATCCCGTGCGCCAGCACCTGATCACCCGCGAAGGGGTCGACCTGGGGCAGATCGAGGCGGTCCTCTCCCACCAGCAGGGGCTGGCCCAGACCGCGCGGTTCCTGCGCGAGAACGTGCCGGGGGTGGAACTGCGGAGCGTCAGCAGCACCGCTGCCGCGGTCCGCATGGTCTCCGAGTCCCCGCGCCCCTGGGCGGCGGTCGGCTCGCGCGCGGCGGCGGCGCTCTACGGCTGCCAGATCCTGCGCGAGGGGATCCAGGACGAGCAGAACAACGTCACCCGCTTCGTCTGGCTGGCGCCGGAAGGCACCGCGCCCCCTTCGGGCGAGCGCTGGAAGACCTCGCTGATCTTCCACGAGCTGGGCGACGACCACCCCGGCGCCCTGGTGGAGGCGCTCGCCGAGTTCTCCTCCCGCGGGATCAACCTCTCCCGCATCGAGAGCCGCCCGCAGCGCTCCGAACTGGGGCGCTATTTCTTCTTCGTCGACGCCGACGGAAGCCTCGACGACGAGCCCGTCAGAGCGGCGATCGAGGCCCTCCGGACCAAGGCCGAATCGGTCCGCATTCTGGGCAGTTATCCGATCATCTGAGGCGCCGCTTCCCCTCCCGCTTACAATTCCCGCACCATGGCCAGGGTGCTGGTGCTGAATGCGACGTACGAGCCGATCAACGTCTGCACTTTGCGACGTGCCGCCGTGCTGCTCTTGAAGGAAAAGGCCGAGCTCCTGGAGCAGCGCAACGGCGACGCCCTCCACTCCGAGCACATGACCCTTGAGCGCCCCGACGTGATCCGCCTGGTCAACTACGTCCGCATCCCCCGCGAGGCCCACCGCCGCAAGATCACCCGCCGCGCCGTCCTCGCCCGCGACTCCTGGACCTGCCAATACTGCGGCTCCACCAAGTCCGGCCTCACCGTCGACCACGTCATCCCCCGCTCCCGCGGCGGCGCCTCCACCTGGGACAACATCGTCGCCGCCTGCGCCACCTGCAACCGCAA
>Ga0153956_1001679_pt1 | contig 18634 bp, 19 predicted proteins | sample TSFL040MetaG_FD_104704 | JGI IMG/M metagenome (GOLD analysis project Ga0153956, IMG submission 104704) | Attine ant fungus gardens microbial communities from Florida, USA - TSFL040 MetaG | ecosystem: Host-associated > Fungi > Mycelium > Unclassified | place: USA: Florida, Wekiwa Springs...
CGAAGAACGCCGGCATCGAACTGACCGAAGGCTTCGCGATGTATCCGGCCGCCGCAGTATCGGGTTGGTATTTCTCCCATCCGCGCAGCCAGTATTTCGTGGTCGGCCGCCTCACGAAGGAGCAGGTCGAGGACTACGCCAAGCGCAAGGGCTGGTCGCTGGCCGAGGCCGAGCGCTGGCTCGCTTCGAACCTCGACTACGATCCGGAATGATGGCTCGGGTCAGGTCGGACGGCTCGTTGGTCTCCCGAGGGAACCCGGGCAACCTGCCTCGCAAATCCTCGTCCCGACGTATCGATGCATCCGGCTGCCGCCTTGGCCTTTCCCGCCGGCGGCGGCCTGAAATGCGGCGCGGAAAGCGTCAACTCGCGTTCGCCTCGCGCCGCAGGTGGCTGTCGCCGCGGCGATGGCGGATGTCGACAACGAGGTTGTACACCGACACGAAAGCGGGAAACAGGTTCGACATGACGCCGACCGAGTCGTTCTTGCCGAACGTGAAGTAACTGACGAGCAGGATGCTGCCGCAAACCGACAGCCACCAGAACGACTGCGGCATGTGCACGCGCTTGAGCTTCTTCGTCGCGTACAACTGCACGAACCAGCGGCTGGTGAACAGGAACACGCCGAGGTAGCCGACGATCTTCCAGGGCGTGATCGTGACGCCGTGCAGGGTCAGCAGGACTTCGTTCATGGGATGGCTTGCTTCTGGAACGGGACTTGGCGCGCAGGATGCCGCGCGCCCCTTTCGGAACCGTTTCGCGGCGGGCAAGGTTCGGTGGCGGCGCAATGCCGCCGCCACCGGGATCAGCGCGAGCGCTGGGCCAGCCAGTCGTGGATCGCCGCCGGCACTTCGCGCTGCGCGCGACCGGACACGTAGATGCCGATATGGCCGCCGCGGAACGCGATCGGCGTGTAGTCGTCGGTGCCGACATGCTCACCGAGCACGCGCGACGCCGCCGGCGGCACGAGGTGGTCCTGCTCGGCGTACACGTTGAGCACCGGCATCGTGATGTTGCCGAGGTGCACTTCGTGCGGACCGATCTTGAGGCCGCCGTTGATCAGCTTGTTGCCCTGGTAGAAGTCCTTGAGGAACTGGCGGAACGCCTCGCCTGCCTGGTCGGGCGAATCGAAGATCCACTTCTCCATGCGCAGGAAGTTCTCCATCTCGACCTTGTCGTCGAGGATGTCGACCAGTCCGATGTACTTCTGCTGGTTCAGGCGCACCGGCTTCAGCATCAGGTAGCACAGGTTCATCAGGTCGGCCGGCACGTTGCCCAGCGTGTCGACGAACAGGTCGACGTCCATCGACTGCACCCAGTTCGACAACATGTTGTCGGGCGTGCGGAAATCGACCGGCGTGACCATCGTGATCAGGTTCTTGACCTTGTCTGGATGCATCGCGGAGAAGCACAGCGAGAAAGCGCCGCCCTGGCAGATGCCGAGCAGGTTGATCTTCTTCACGCCCGCGCGCCGAGCGACCGCATCGACCGAGCGTGCGATGTAGCCGTTGATGTAGTCGTCCAGGGTCAACCAGCGATCGGCGCCGTCCGGATACCCCCAGTCGATCAAGTAGACGTCTTCGCCCTTCGCGAGCAGGTTCTTGACCAGCGAACGATCGTCCTGCAGATCGACCATGTAGGGCCGATTGACCAGCGCGTACACGATCAGGATCGGCACTTTCGCCGTCGGCGGATGCTCGCCCCTGAAGCGATAGACGACGAGTTTGTCCTCGCGGTAGACGGCTTCCTTCTCGGTCACGCCGAAGTCGACCTCATCCATCTCGCGTAGCGTCTTCAACGCCGTGGCGAGCTTGCGCTGGGTCGTCAGCGCCTCGTCGAGCGCCTTCGCCGGTTCGATCTTGATCGGTCCCATGATGCGTCCTCGTTGAGCGCTCAGCGCTTCTTCTTGCGGTTGCCGCGCTGCTCGTCCTTGCCGGCACGCCGCGATCCGGCGCGCGTCGAGCCGAGCGACGCGTTGGCGAACTTCGCGATCCGCGACGCGAAGTTACCGGCGGCGACGGCAGCGACGGCTCGCTCCGGCGGCTTGGCTCGCGCCGTCTTCTTGCGAGTGGCCGGCTTCTCGCGCCGCGCATGCGCGGGTTTGGGCGCCACGACGAGCGCCGCCGCGTCACGCGGGACGACTTTCGGTTTCGGTTTCGGTGTCGTTGCCGCAGGCGCCGGACGCGTCGCCCTCGTGCCGGCCTTGAAGGCGGCGAACTCCGCGCGCAACGCCGCGACTTCATCGGCGAGCCCATCGTCCGCCGTGGCGCGCCGCTCGCGGACTTCACGGCGCAACGCCTGCAGGCGTTCGCCGATGCTGTTGATCTCGCTGCGCGTCGGCATGCCGAGATCGGTGGCGACGCGCTCGACTTCCTTCTGGATCTGCGAACGCAGGCGCATCTGCGCGTTGACCAAAGCGCCGTAGACCTCGCGAAATTCCGCCGACAGGGCGATCTCCGAATACCCCTCCTCGGCCGCATCCACCCACAGGTCGTACAGGGCGCGCAGCGATTCGATCTGCCGACCCGGCAGCTCGCGCTCGGTCAGCTTGCCCTCGAACAGCTCGAAACCACGCTTGGCCGCCTTCAGCATCAGCGCGTTGTATTTGCCGTTCTGCTCCTGGTAGTCCACCCAGGCCAGCGCGGTCTTCTGGTAGTGCTCCTGGTGCTCGCGAAGCAGGCCGAACGCCGGCAGATCCATCCACGCCTTCAGCTCGGACGTATCGAATTTCGGCGGCGCACGCATCGCCGACAGCGCGTTCATCCACGGCGCAAGACCCTGCTGCGCACCTTGCCACGAGGGCATTGCCGATGCGGCCGCGAAAGGGTTGCCGCCCGCGACGGAGCCCGCGAAACCCGACTTCAGAAGATCGGCCCACGGTGCCGCGCCAGCCTGCGCTGGAGCCGCGCCGAGCATCGACTGCATGAAGGCGGCATAGCTCTTGGCGCTGTCGATCAGGCGATCGATCGTTTCACCCTGGCCCGCGCCGGCGCCGGCCAAGCGCGACCATTGCTCGAAACCGCCCTGCCACGGCGATGGTGCCGCCGGCGGCACCGTCCCGGCACCGGCTTGCGCGGTCTCCTGCAAAGCGCCCAGATACTGGCGCGACAGCGCCTGCCACTGGTTCATCCAATCGGAAAATGGCGATTCGCCCACGACGCGTCCTCAGGATTGCCGATACCTGCCTCATCATAACGCGATGCGATGACGTTACGGTGCGCGATGGCCCGGACCGCGATCAGGGCGCATCGCCCGCGCGCACCGCGCGTATCGGCGTCGAACGGTTGCGGGTATAGACATGCACCGTGGCAGGCGGAACATTCAGCCACGCGATACCGGCACGGCGCACCCCGAGGCCAAGCTCGGCGAGCAGGTCGCGCGGCAGCGGACTGGTCGGGCTGTAGGTGAACTGGACCAGCGGCTTGTCCGGTCCGAGCACGGAAAACACCGCCTGCACGATGCGCCGCTGCAAGTCGCGCGGCATCGCCAGGAAGCCGAGGCCGCTGACGACCGCATCGACGCTGCCGCCGTCCGCGAAGCCGCTGGATCGAACGATTTCGGCGAGATCGCAGGCGTCGCCGTGCACCACGTGCGACGCCGGAAACTGCTTGTGCAGAAGCTCGTGCAGTTCCTCGTTCAACTCGACCACGAGCAACTCGTGCGGAGCGATGCCGTGTTCGATCAACGCTCGCGTGAATACGCCGGTGCCGGCGCCGAGTTCGATGACGCGGCGCGCGCCGGACGGAAGCTGGGCGACCATCTGTCGCGCCAGCTGTTTGCTTGACGGCGCCAGCGAAGCCATCGCGCGCGGGTTCTTCAGCCATTGACGAAAAAACGTCCACGCCGCCGGCGGCCCGTTCGGTTCGGACATCCCGGATCGCCTTGATTCATCACTCATGCGCGGACCACGTTGGAGACATATCACGCCATCATAACCCGAGCACGACAGCTCGCTCGCACGCTCCGCGAGCCGCGCGAGAAATTTCGGGAACCGGGAAGGAAACGCGGGCAATGCGGCCAGGATGGCCACGTCCGGCCCTGACGAGGCAGGTATTCCCCGCACCGGCGACGCAGGACACCGAAGCGGTGCTGACGGCATGCGCACAAAAAAGAAGCCCCGCGACGATCAGGGGAAATCGTCGCGGGGCGGAGACACTGGCGGCGGGGAAGGGGGAGGGGTGCGCCGCCAGCGCTGACTGGTGATCAGCGGCGATAGTTGCCGCGATCGTAGTAAGTCGCCCGATGCCCACCGCCATCGCGGTAGTAATGGCCGCCGTCACGATAGCCGCGGTAACCGCGGTCACGATAGCGATCGGAGTAGTGGACGCGCCCGACCGGTGCGGAGTAGTACACGCTCGAATAGGCCGGATAGCTGTAGTAGGACGGACCGTAATACACCGGCGCCGCATAGTAGGACGGCGCATAGTACGTTGCGTAACCGCCACCGTAATAATAGTTGCCGCCCCAACCGCAATGACGGCAATCCGAATAACCGAGACTGACGCCGGGGAATCCGAGGTTGACGCCGATGCTCAAGTGGCCGCGCGCGAACGCCGCCGGCGCCAGCGCAAATCCCGCCGCCACGAGCAAACCGAACAACGCGAAACGAACCTTGGTGCGCATCTGCACGCCCTCCGAAATCACGATTCGCATCCTGCGTTCGGACGGCTGAATCGCGACTGAAATTTTCTTCAGGAATGCGTTAAGGAAACACGCCGTTCAGCGAATGCGCAGCTCGTAGCAACGATGGATGCGCGCGTCGCGCTCGAAGTCGAACGGGATCGTCGAGGGCGTGATGTCGCGCACGTCGAACCCGGCCAGCGATTCGGCATCGAGCACGAAGCGGCGCGAATTATTGGAGAACACGATCAAGCCGCCCGGAGCGAGGCGTTCTCCGCAAAGTGCCAGCAACTCCGCATGGTCGCGTTGCACGTCGAAATCGTCGGCGCGCTTGGAATTGGAGAACGTCGGCGGATCGACGAACACGAGGTCGTATTCGCCGCGGTCGTGCCGCAGCCATTCCAAGGTGTCGGCCTGCACGAGCCGATGGCGCTCGCCGCCGAAGCCGTTCAACGTGAAGTTGCGCGCCGCCCATTCGAGATAGGTCGCCGACAGGTCGACGCTGGTCGTCGTGCGCGCGCCGCCGGCCGCGGCGTGCACGCTGGCCGTCGCGGTGTAGCAAAACAGGTTCAGGAAGCGCTTGCCGCGGGCGGCTTCGCGCAGCCGCGCACGCACCGGGCGGTGATCGAGGAACAGGCCGGTGTCCAGATAGTCGAACAGGTTCACGCGCAGCGCGAGGCCGCCCTCCTCCACGCGCAGGAACTCGTTGCGCTGGTCGAATCGCCCGTATTTCGAACCGCCCTTGGCCTTGTAGCGCGTCTTCACGGCGATGCGTTCGCGCGGCACTTCCAGCGCGACGCCGGCGGCGCGCACGAGGTCGCGCAGGCGATCGCGCGCGACCTGCTCGGGAATGTCGCGTGGCGGTGCGTATTCCTGCACGTGCAGCCAGGTCTGCGGGAACGCTTCGCTCTGCGGTGACGACACGTCGCGGCCGATCGCCGTGTAGACGTCGATCGCGGCCGCGTACTCGGGAATATCCGCGTCGTACGCGCGGTAGCAGGAGATGCCCTCGCGCGCGAGCCGCTTGCGCAAGTGCCTGTGGGTCTTCGCGATGCGGTTCGCGACGGCCTGCGCGCCATCGGAAAGCGGCCGTTCGACGCGCTCGCGCGGCGCTTCCGGCGCGAGATCGAACGTCAGCAGCCGGCATTCCAGCGCACCGTTGAAGAGCACGTAGCGCTTGTCGGCACGCAGTCCGAGCGCGTGGCCGAGTTCGTCGTCCGACACGATGACGGCGGCGTGCCAACGGGTGAATTCCGAGTGCAGGCGATCGCCGAACGCGCGATACAACAGCGCCAGCCGATTGCGCTCGCCGAGACGTTCGCCATAGGGCGGATTGCAGATGACGAGCCCCGGCACGTCGCAGCCGGCCGGCCGATGCAGATGCTCCGCCGATTGCCGCGCGAGCTGCACGAAACCCGCCACGCCGGCCGCTTGCGCGTTGCGCCTGGCTTCGCTCAGGACCTGCGGGTCGTGGTCGTAGCCGAAAAACAATGGAGGCAGCGCACGCAAGCCCTTGTCGGCGCGCTCGCGCGCCTGCGCGAGCAGCGAATCCCACAATCCGGCGTCGTGGCCGAGCCAACCGAGAAAGCCGTAGTAGCCGCGCTTGAGGCCCGGCGCGACGTCGGCTGCCATCAGCATGCCCTCGATCAGCAAGGTGCCGGCGCCGCACATCGGATCGACCAGCGCGCCGCCTGCCGCATGGATCGCAGGCCAGCCCGCGCGCAGCAGCATGGCGCAGGCGAGGTTCTCCTTCAAAGGCGCCTCGCCCTGCCCCTGGCGCCAACCGCGCCGGTGCAACGGTGTTCCGGCGAGATCGAGCGACAAGGTCGCGCGATCGCGATGCACGCGGACGTTCAGGCGGATGGACGGCCGTTCCACATCGATGCCGGGCCGCTCGCCGGTGCGCTCGCGGAACTGGTCGACGATTGCATCCTTGGCGCGCAGCGCGATGTATTGCGTGTGCTTGAGCGCGCCGGAGCCGCCGACCGCGTCGATCGCGAACGTGCCGTCGGGCGCCAGGTGCGTCGCCCAGTCGACCGCCAGCACGCCGGCATACAGCGCATCCGCGTCGGCCGCGTCGAACTCGGCGAGACGCAGCAGGATGCGGCTGGCCAGCCGCGACCACAGGCAAGCGCGATAGGCCAGCTCCAGGCTGCCGCTGAAATGCACGCCGGCCAGCGCCTCGCGCGCGTCGTCGGCGCCGAGCGCGCGCAGTTCGTCGCGCAACAGGAGTTCGAGCCCTTTCGGGCAGGTCGCGAACAGGGCGAGCATGTCAGCCGAGGTCCGCGAGGAAACGCCGGAACAGTTCCGCGCAATAGTCGACATGCCTGGCCAGGCGATGGTCGTCGTCGACCAGATGCAGGGTCGCGGCGCGGCTGCGCGCGAAATCGATCGCCGCATCGACCGGGCAAAGCTCGTCGTGCCAGCCATGTACCAGCATCGTCGGCACCGCCCCCGCCTCGAATGCGCGCGAATAACCCGGAATGCCGACCGGGAGCGCCATCAGGAACAGGCCTTCGCAGGTGCGCTCGAGCGAGGCGAGCCCGGACGTGAACGCGCCCATGCTGGACCCGGCGAACACGACGCGGCTTCGCGCGGGCGCGTGCCCGAGGGCGCGCCTTGTGCGTGCATCGATCTCGCGCGGGTCGCGCCGCGCGTCGAGATCGCGATAGTCCGGCCGCAATTCGGCCCAGCCGAGCGCCGTGGCGACCCCTGCCAGCGCGCTGACCTTGGTCGCCTGCGGCCCGCTTTCGAGACCGTGCGAGAGGATGACTGTGCCTTTCATCGGGAAGCCGGGGTCGGGGATTCGGGAATGGAAAACCGGAAAAGCATAGCGGGTCGGCGCCAATGCAGCGACGTGCGCTTCGCCAGCGGCCGGGAAAAGCCTGTAGCCTCCCGCCCATCCCGCCCCTTGTTTCCGACCCGGCTCCAGCATGCCCGCACTCGCGATCGACCACTGGCCTCTACCCTACGAGGAACGCCTCGCCGCACGTCCGTCTTCGGCGATCGACCTCGTCGTCATTCATTGCACCGAGCTGCCGGACATGGCGATGGCGCGCGAGTTCGGCGAGCGCATCCACTACGCCGGCACGCGAACCGGCAACAGCGGCCACTACTACATCGACCTCGAGGGCAAGGTGTACCGGTTCGTCGCCGACACGCGCGTCGCCAACCACACGTTCGGCTACAACCCGCGCTCGATCGGCATCGAGCTGGTCAACATCGGCCGCTATCCGCATTGGAGCGATAGCCGCCACCAGGCGTTCACGGTGCCGTACACGGCCGCACAGATCGCCGCGTTGCGCAGCCTCCTCGCGCAACTGCGCAACGACCACGCGAACCTGCACTGGATCGCCGGCCACGAGGACCTCGACCAACGTCTCGAGCCGGCATCCGACGACCCGTCGGTCATGCTGCCGCGCCGGCAGGATCCCGGCCCCTTGTTCCCGTGGGCCGAAGTGCTCGATGGCAGCGACCTCGAACGCCTGTCCGCGGCACCGGTGGAGCCGTCGCACTGACGCGCCGCCGCTATACTTGCGCGCCTTTTCTTCCTGCCTGCGCGCCCCATGACCGCCTCTTCCGTCGCCGAACTGCTCTCCCTGCTCCAGCTCGAACGCATCGAGGACAACCTGTTCCGCGGCGAGAGCCGCGACATCGGCACGCGCTACGTGTTCGGCGGCCAGGTGCTCGGGCAGGCGCTGTCGGCGGCGCAGCAGACCGTCGAGACGGATCGCTCCGCGCATTCGCTGCACGCCTATTTCCTGCGTGCCGGCGACATCGAGCACCCGATCGTCTACAACGTCGAGCGCACGCGCGACGGCGGCAGCTTCTCGGTCCGCCGCGTGACCGCGATCCAGCACGGCCAGCCGATCTTCAACTTCTCGGCCTCGTTCCAGGTCGAGGAAGCCGGCGTCGAGCACCAGCTGCCAATGCCGGCCGTTCCGCGCCCCGACGACATCGAACCGACGGTGCCGCTGCCGCCGGAGGAACTGGCCAAGCTGCCGCCGAAGCTGCAGCGCTGGTTCGGGCGATCCGGCCCGTTCGAGTTCCGCCATGTCTACCCGCGCGACGAGCTGAACCCGCCCAAGCGCCCGCCGTTCCAGCAGGTCTGGTTCCGCCTCGCCGAACGCGTGCCCGACACCGCCGCGCTGCATCGCGTGCTGCTCGCCTACGCCTCGGATTTCCACCTGATCGGCACGACGATGTTCCCGCACGGCATCTCGTTCCTGCAGCGCAACGTGCAGGTCGCCAGCCTCGATCACGCGATGTGGTTCCATCGTCCGCTGCGCGTCGACGAGTGGCTGCTCTATTCGTGCGACAGCCCGACCGCGCAGGGCGCGCGCGGGCTGGCGCGCGGCATGATCTACAGCGAGGACGGGCGCCTGGTCGCCTCGACCGCGCAGGAAGGCCTGGTGCGCCTGCGGCCGGGAACCGCCTGACCGGCCCGGACCGCGCAGCCGCCGCGTCCTGCTACCATCCGCCGCATGCGCCAGATCTATACATCCCCACGCATGGAGAACATCCAGCGCGTCGTCGCCTTGATGGCCGAACAAGGCATCGAGACGGCCATCGGCAACCGCCGTTCCTACCAGGGTGCGGACTGGAAGAAGTTCAGCTACACCGCGAAAGGCGACCGCGATTCGTGGCCGCAGGTTTCGGTCGTGCGTTCGGAAGACCAGACCCGTGCGCGGCAGATCCTGCGCGATGCCGGGCTGGAACCGGCGGTCCGCTTCGCCGACGAACTCGCCGCCGCGCGCGGCACCGGCGACATCAGCAGCCATCGTCGCCTGTCGATGCGCATCAAGCTGGTCGTGCTCGCGCTGATCGGCGGCGTTTCCGTGCTGATCGCGGTGAATCTGTTCCAGCACTGATGCGATCGTCCGTGATCGCTGCCCCGACGAGGTTGGCGTAACATCCGGGTTGCCGGATTCCTGCACGTCCACGAGCGGCCGTCCTTGGCCGCGCTTTTCAAGATACAGAAACCATCATCGCGCAATGCGCTCGGATGTCGTCCGCCTGTTCCAGACCTTGCCGCATGCCTGCGGCTATTTCGACGACCGCACGGCACAGAACATCGTCATCGATCCGAGCGCACCGCAGCTGCCGCAGGTCTACGACCTTGCCGTGCAGCGCGGCTACCGCCGCGCCGGCGGCCATGTCTACCATCCGCAATGCGGCGCCTGCCGCGCCTGCGTCGCGTGCCGCGTCCCGGTCGCGCGGTTCGCGCCGGACCGCAGCCAGCGCCGTTGCGTCGCGCGCAACCGCGATCTGGACGTGCGCATCGCCCCGGCCGCCTACAGCCACGAATACTTCGCGCTGTACCAGCGCTACCTGCGCGCGCGCCATCGCGACGGCGGCATGGACGATGCGCGGCCCGAGGACTTCTCGCGCTTCCTGTACACCGCATGGAGTCCGACCCGCTTCGTCGAATTCCGCGCGAGTGGCCGCCTGCTCGCGGTCGCCGTCACCGACTTCTGCGCGGCCGGCCTTTCGGCCGTCTACACGTTCTTCGAGCCGGACGAGCACGCGCGCGGCCTCGGTGCGTTCGCGATCCTGAGCCAGCTGCGCATCGCCGCCGAGCGCGGATTGCCGTACGTCTACCTCGGCTTCTGGATCGACGGGCATCCGAAGATGCACTACAAGACGCGCTATCGCCCGCTCGAAGTGCTGCACGCGGGCAACTGGCGCGAGCTCGCGTAGCGCGGGTTCAGACGAAGCCGATTTCGTGCTCGCCGTGCATCGACATCACCAGCTTGACCATCGACACCGGCAGCATGATCTCCAGTTCCAGCGATTCGCCTTGCGGCCCCTTGCCGAGCAGGGTCATGCCGAACAGCGGCCCGGACGAATCGATTTCCGCGCAGACGATGTGCGGCCCGCCCGGTGCGTCGCGCAGGTACGGCTTGATCGGTTCGCCCAGCGATTCGAGCGCCTGCGGAAACAGGAACACCGCGTAGTTCAGAAGCGTGGCCATCGCGTCTCCGGCAGGTGAAAGGGGCGGCTCTCAGGATTGCACGGCCAGTTGCGCCGCGGCACGCACGGCCTTCGCGACCGCCGCGTCGATGTCGACGTCGCGCGCCAAGGTGACCGCCATGCGCCGCTGTCCGCGCACCTCCGGCTTGCCGAACAGGCGCAGCATCGTGTCCGGTTCGGCCAATGCCGCCGCCACGCCGGTGTAGCGCGGGCGATCGCCATCGCCGCTGGCGAGCACCGCGCAGGAAGCCGACGGCCCGAGCTGGCGGATCGCCGGGATCGGCAAGCCCAGGATCGCGCGCGCATGCAGCGCGAATTCCGACAATTCCTGCGAGATCAGCGTGACGAGCCCGGTGTCGTGCGGGCGCGGGCTGACCTCGGAAAAGACCACCGCATCGCCCTTGACGAAGAATTCGACGCCGAACACGCCGCGCCCGCCGAGCGCGCCGGTGATCGCCTCGGCCTGGCGCTGCGCCTCGGCCAGCGCCTTCGCGCTCATCGCCTGCGGTTGCCACGACTCGCGATAGTCGCCGTGCTCCTGCCGGTGTCCGATCGGCGCGCAGAAGCTGGTGCCGCCGACGTGGCGCACGGTGAGCTGGGTGATCTCGTAGTCGAAATCGACGAAACCCTCGACGATGCAACGCCCCTTGCCGGCACGACCGCCGGACTGCGCGTAATCCCACGCGGCATCGATTTCATCCGGCGTGCGCACCGTGCTCTGGCCCTTGCCGGAGCTGGACATCACCGGCTTGATGACGAACGGCAGGCCGATCTGCGCGATCGCCGCGTCGTATTCCTCCCGCGTGTCGACGAAGCGGTACGGCGAGGTCGGAAGACCCAGTTCCTCGGCCGCCAGGCGACGGATGCCCTCGCGATCCATCGTCAGCCACGCCGCGCGCGCGGTCGGGACCACCGTCAGGCCGCCCTTCTCCAGTTCGAGCAAAGTCGGCGTATGGATCGCCTCGATTTCCGGCACGACGAAATCGGGCTTTTCCAGCTCGATCACGCGACGCAGCTCGGCGCCATCAAGCATGTTGATCACATGCGAGCGGTGCGCGACCTGCATCGCCGGCGCATTCGCGTAGCGATCGACCGCAATCACCTCGACCGCGAAGCGCTGCAACTCGATCGCGACCTCCTTGCCGAGCTCGCCCGAACCGAGCAGGAGCACGCGGATCGCGGTGTCGGTGTGCGGCGTGCCGAAGGGTTTCATGCGCCAAGCTCTCCGTAGCGGGGCCGCGATTGTAGTGAAAGCCGGCCGCAAACCGTGCGCCCGGACACGATTCCGGCTCGGGAATGACCCTAGCTAGGGTCGCTCCCAGCTGGCCGCAACGGCGGCGGCGGCGCGTAATGCGGCCATCGTCCGCGCCTGCGCGGCGTTCCGATCGAGGGCTTTCCGATGACCAGCGGCATCTCTTCCACCCAGGCCGACGCAACCGCACCGGCCGGCGCGAGCCCGGCCGCGGCCGCCACGCCGACGCCGAGCCAGACCCGCGAACAGGAACTGCGCACGACCCTGCACGAGAATCCGCAGGCGATCGCCGCGCTCGGCACCCTGACCGGCGATGCGAACTATGCGCAGCTCGGCGACGAGCAGAAAGTCGGTGCGCTGAACGATTTCGCGCAAGCGCCGAATGCGGCGACGGCGAATTTCCTGCGCGGCCGCGCGGAAACGACCTTGAATCCCGCCGCCACCTCGGCCCTGAGCACGCCGGACAGCGGCACGCTGACCCTCGGCGGCAACACCTACACGATCGACCACGGCGCGCTCAACGACGCGCAGGGCAGCCGCGCCGGCACGATTTCCAACGACGGTTCGGTCGTGCTGGACAATCCGGACGGCACCGCCTGCACCACGACCAGCATCTACGCCGACATCGGCACGCGCGTACAACTGCGCCAGCAGGACGGTACCAACAACGTGACCACGCTCGACCTGCACGCGGCCGATCCGAGCGGAAAGCTCGCCTCGGCCGACATGAACACGCAAATGACCAGCCGCGCCGAAGCGGTGATCAAGGACGCGCGCCGCGAAGGCATGGACATGCGCGTGACCGACGGCTACCGCAGCGTCGCCGAGCAGGACGCCACCTACGCGCAGGGCCGCACGCGCCCGGGCAACATCGTCAGCAACGCGCGCGGCGGCAGCTCCTGGCACAACTACGGCCTCGCCGCCGACATCGCGTTCAACAACGCCAACGGACAACCCGCGTGGCCGAACAACGCCAACTGGACGCGCTATGGCGAGATCGCCGTCAACCACGGCCTGGAGTGGGGCGGCAACTGGCACGGCATCCAGGACCGTCCCCACGTCGAATACCATCCCGGCGTACAGACCGGCTTCGCGCGCAACCTGCTGCCCACCTACCAGCACGGCGGACTTGCCGCGGTGTGGGCGCGGCTCGGCATCGGCGCCGCGCCCTGAGCGCGGCCCGCGGCGGCAGCCGCTACACTGGGTCGTCACGACCGCTCCGGATGAATCGCGTGCGATCCTGCTTCACCGCTGCGCTGCTCTTCGCACTGCTGCCAGGCTGCGGCGGCAGCATTCCCGCTGCCGCGGACGCGCCGGCCTCCAAGGCAGACGCGCCTTCCGCGGCGACCTCTGCCGCGATCACGCAGGTGCGACCGCTGACCGGCGCCGGCACGGTCGCTTTCGATGCCGCCTCGGCGACGCTGGCCTGGGCCGACGGCGAGCACGTGCGCTTGCTCGACCTCGCCGGCGGCGAGGCGCAGACGATTCCGGCCGGCGCCACGGTATCGGACCTTGGCTACGCGCCGCAGGGCGATCTGTGGATCGTCGCCGGCCATGTGGAGCGGCGCCACGGCGCGACGGTCGCCTGCCGCAGCCGCGAAACGGACATGCAGCGCCTGCTCGGCATCGATGGCGAAGGGGTCACCGCGGCCGGCTATGCCTATTCCGACGGCATCGGCCCGATCCGCCGCCAGATCTGGCTGGACGACGCCTGTCGCCTGCAGCGCGAATCGACCGCGCCGCTGCCGCGCGAAACCTCCGACTCCGATGCCGATCCCGGCGAAGCATCCGGCCGCACGTCGCTGCAGGCACCGCGCGCCGTGCCGTCCGCCTGGCTGCGCCGCATCGACGGCTCTCGCCTGCGCCTCGATCGCGGCCCGCCGCTGGCCCTGCCGTCGACACCGGCCGCGGTTTCGCCGGACGGACGCTGGTGGGTGTTCGGCGCACCGGGCCAGCGCACGCTGTGGCGGCTGAGCGGGACGCGTTGACGCGAACGCACGTCGGGCTTCCCGGCGCGCGGCACGCCGGCTTGGCACAATAGGCGCCCCCGCAAGCAAGCCGTCTCTTCGAAAAGGATGTCCACGCGCATGTTCCGCCTCCGTTCCGGCCTGATCGTCCTGCTCCTGCTCTCGACGTTCGCGCAGGCCGCGCCGCCGGCGGACCAATGGTTCACGGTGCTGCTGGACGGCCGCAAGATCGGCTCGTTCGAATCGAAGCGCGAGGTCCGCGGCAAGCGGGTCGTGACGACGCAGACGCTCGACGTGGTGATCGACCGCGCCGGTTCCCACGTCGCGCTGGGCAGCATGGAAAGCTCGACCGAAACGAGTTCCGGCAAGCCGCTCGCCTTCAGCAGCGTGTCGCGCCTGTCCGGCAGCGAGACGCGCATCGACGGCAGCATGCGCAACGGCATGCTCGACATCAGCACGCGCAATGCCGGCGCCACCCAGCGCCGCCGCATGGCGTGGCCTTCCGGCGCATTGCTGCCGGAAGGCCAGCGCCTCGCCGGCCTGCGCGCCGGCCTCGCGCCGGGCACGCGCTACCGCACCTTGTCGTTCCAGCCATCGAGCCTCGACGCGGTGTCCGTCGACAACGTCGTGCATGCCGCGGAAGACGTCGACCTGCCAGGCGGCCGCATGGTGCTCAGTCCGGTCGAGCAGACCATCGACTTTCCCGGCACGCCGATGAAGACCCGCGCCTGGGTCGACAAGGACCAGACCATCCATCGCCTGGCGATGCCCCTGATGGGCGTGGAACTCACCCTGCTCGCCTGCGACCGAGCCTGCGCGACCGCGCCGAACCAGGGCAGCGACGTGTTCGAGCGCACGCTGATGCGTTCGCCGCGTCCGCTCCTTCCCGGCGAACTCGCCGGCGCGATGCGCTACACGCTGGCGCCGCGTGGCGCGGGCGAAACCCTGTCGCTGCCGCAGACCGACGAACAGCGGGTCGAACGGCGCGGCGACGAATGGCTCGTCACGATCGAGCGGAAAGCGACCCTGCGCAGCGAAGCGAAGCCGAAACCCGCCGACTTCAAGCCGAACGACTGGCTGCAGAGCGAGGCGCCGGAAATCGTGCGCCTCGCCCGGCGCGCGGCCGGCGACGCCATGTCGCCGCGCGAACGCATGCAGCGCGTCGAGGCGTTCGTGCGCGGCTTCATCCGCACCAAGAGCCTCGACGTCGGCTATGCCTCGGCGCTCGAAGTCGCGCGCAAGCCCGAAGGCGACTGCACCGAGCACGCGGTGCTGGTGGCCGCGCTCGGGCGCTCGCTCGGCATCGCCACCCGCGTCGTCGACGGACTCGCCTACGCCCCCGGCTTCGCGGGCAAGGACCAGGTGTTCGTGCCGCATGCGTGGGCGCAGGCATGGATCGATGGCCGCTGGCAAAGCTTCGATGCCGCGCTGCGCGGCTTCGATGCCGGGCACATCGCGCTGTCGGTCGGCGACGGCGACCCGTGGCGCTTCTACTCGGGGCTCGACATGCTCGGCCGCATCGACCTGCGCAAGGCCGACGCGCTCGGCGAAGCGAAGCATTGAACGGCGCCGGTCACGCGACCGCCGGCAACCGCGCGCGCATCTCCCGGCGCAGCAGGAACAGCCCGAGCAGCGCCTGCAAGGTCACCGTGGCCACCGACAACAGCCACAGGTCGCGCAACGCGAAGCGCGGCCACGATGCCATCCAGATGGCCGGCAACACGAAGGTCAGCAGGCGGCTCGCGCTGCCGTACAACGCCGGGCGCGTGTTGCCGAGCGCCTGGAACAGCCCCGAGCAAGTGAAGATCAAGCCGGACGCGACGAAATTCCACGCGATGATCCGCAGGAACTGCGCGGCGACCTCGACCACGCGCGCGTCCGCGGTGAACGGCTGCACGAACCATTGCGGGCGCCACTGGCACGTCAGGGTCAGCGCCAGCATTAGCGCGCTGCCCATCAGCGCGGCGGCGCGGAAACTCGCGCGCACGCGCTCGAGCTTGTTCGCGCCGACGTTCTGGCCGGCCAGCGGCGCGGCGGCGAACGCGATCGCCATCGCCGGCAGGAAGATCGCCTGCATCACGCGCATGCCGATGCCATAGCCGGCCTGCGCCTCGGCGCCGAAGCCGCGGATGACCCAGTAGACCACCGCCATGTAGACGAACATCAGCGCGAACTCGCCGCCGGGCGGGACGCCGATGCGCAGGATGCGCGCCCATGTCGACCACTGCGGCCGCATGCGCCCGCGATCGAAGCCGACGAATCTCTCCAGCCGCACGAAATACGCCACCATCAGCGCGACGCCGAGGGCAATCGAGATCGAGCTGGCCCAGCCGGCGCCGGCGACGCCATAGGCCTTTCCGGTCAGCCAGCCGGCGATCAGGACCGGTGCCAGCAATGCGTTCAACAGCACGGTGACGACCTGCACCAGCATCGTCGGCTTGGCGATGCCGGTGCCGCGAAGGGCCGAGCCAAGGGTCACCGCCACGAACTGCAACGCGAGTCCGGGCAGGAACGCATGCAGGTAGGCGATGCCGGCCGCTGCCGTCGCGGCGTCGGCGGCGATCGCGCGCATGTAGGCGCCGCTGCCCGCGTAGCCGCCGACCAGCACCAGCGCCATGCAGGCCAGCGCCAGCACGAGGCCCTGGTTGAACACGAGATTGGCATCGTCGGCGTCCCTGCGTCCGCTCGCGTGCGCGATCAGCGCCATCGTGCCGATCGCCAGCACCTGGGTCAGCGCCATCGCGAGGAACTGCACGTTGCCGGCGGCGCCGACACCGGCTATCGCCGCTTCGCCCAGTTGCGCGACGAAATACAGGTCGATCAGGAAGTACAGCATCTGGAACAGCATGCCGATCGCGATCGGCAGCGCCAACGCGATGAGGTGACGGGCGATCGAGCCCTCGGTCAGGTCGCGCACGGGCAATCCTCGGATGGGGAATGTTGCGGGAGAAGCGGCTGTCGATCAGCGCGGATCGCCATCGACGGGAGTGTCGAAAGCCGGCGCGGCCAACCGGAGGAGGTGATCGCGCACGTCGATCGGCCACGCCGTGATGCCGCGCTCGAAGGCCGCGCGATCGGAGGCGAACAGGGAACGCGTCGCCTCCTCGAACCCGGCTGCGTCGCCGGCGATCGCCGCCATGAAGCGATACGCCGCCTCGCACGACTGTCGCCGGCGATCGCGGCCGGCGTGCTCGCGCCGCGCCTGCTCGACCAGTTTGCGCAATGCCACCGAGGCGCCGCCCGGCTGCGCGGCGAGCCAGTCCCAATGGCGCGGCAGCAAGGTCACTTCGCGCGAAGTGACCCCGAGCCTGGGGCGGCCCGGGCCGCGCTTCGGCGCGGGTGCGGCGTCCGCTTCGAGCGCCTCGTTGTCCGCCGGCGGATAGCGCCGGCGGATCGCCTGCGCATCACCGCGCAGGTCGAGGTCGATCGGCGTGCCGTCGCGATCGTCGAAGACCAGTACGGCTCCGGATTCGCCGGCGTCGAGCGCGACCTTCACGGCCAGCGCGACGTCCCGCAGGCTGCCGCCGGCAATCCGGCGCGAACCGGCGAATGCGGTGCAGGCAGGGGGCAGAGAACGGTCATCCATGATTTCGTGGCGGCGATTCGACGGCCGCTTAATTTACCCGGATAAATTATAGCCGTCAATATCATCCGGGTAAATCATTCGAAGCGCCCATTGTCGCCGTTTTTGCCGGTATCGCGCGCGAATGTATTGAATGCTTTGATATCTATTTGATATCTTACTCCCAACCGAAGGAGGAGACACCCCATGAACGAGCGCAAGGCGTTTTCGCTGTCCGGCATTCCCGTCGTGCTGGCTTTCATCATCCTTGCCGTCGCCGCATTCGCATGGTTCGGCAGCGGTCAGCCGAACCGGATCGCACCGCAGGACATCGGCGCCCTCGTCGTGGTGATCGGCCTGATCGCATTCCTCGCCAAGGGCCTGTTCCAGGTGCAGCCGAACCAGGGCCAGGTGCTGCAGTTGTTCGGCCGCTACGCCGGCACCGTGCGCGAGGAAGGCTTGCGCTGGACCAATCCGTTCTACAGTCGCCGCGCGCTTTCCTTGCGCGTGCGCAACTTCGAATCCGGCAAGCTCAAGGTCAACGACAGCGACGGCAACCCGATCGACGTTGCCGCCGTCGTCGTATGGCAGGTGGTCGACACCGCGGAGGCCGTGTTCTGCGTCGACAACTACGAGAACTTCGTGCAGATCCAGTCCGAATCCGCATTGCGCCAGATGGCGCAAAGCTATCCCTACGATGCGCACGACGCCGGCAAGCCTTCGCTGCGCAGCCATGGCGACGAGGTCAATGCGCACCTGCGCAACGAGATCCAGACGCGCCTCGGCAAGGCCGGCGTGAAGGTCGTCGAGGCGCGCATCAGCCACCTCGCCTATGCGCAGGAAATCGCCCAGGCGATGCTGCAGCGCCAGCAGGCCGGCGCGATCGTCGCGGCGCGCGAGCGCATCGTCGAAGGCGCCGTCAGCATGGTCGAGATGGCGCTGTCCGAATTGGGCAAGCGCGGCGTCGTCGACCTCGACAACGAACGCCGCGCGGCGATGGTCAGCAACCTGCTGGTCGTGCTTTGCGGCGAGCGCGGCACGCAACCGGTCGTCAACACCGGCACGCTGTACAACTGAGGAGGAAGGACCATGATCGCCGTCTTCATCGCGCTCCTCGTCGTCTGCGCCGGCGTCGCCTTCGCGGCCCGGCGCCGCTGACCATGCGCAACCAACCCTGCTCGACCGCCTGCCTCGCCGCGTTGATCGCGGGTGGTTCGGCACGCAGGATCGCATGAACCCGTGAGCGAGAAGAAAGCCTACCC
>Ga0153956_1001680_pt1 | contig 18630 bp, 17 predicted proteins | sample TSFL040MetaG_FD_104704 | JGI IMG/M metagenome (GOLD analysis project Ga0153956, IMG submission 104704) | Attine ant fungus gardens microbial communities from Florida, USA - TSFL040 MetaG | ecosystem: Host-associated > Fungi > Mycelium > Unclassified | place: USA: Florida, Wekiwa Springs...
CCAACCGCACCGCGCTGCGGCGCAGCTCCTCCCGCGCCTGCGACGGCAACGAGCGAGCATCCCTAGACACCCACTCAACCTACCACAACCGTGATCTATTTACCACCTAAGAGTAGTATGCCTCGCCATAGCAGTGGAATGAGATTCAGTGATCCGTTGCACAATCCTGCCGTGGGAATGTCGGGTACGCATCCGCAGATTTATCCGGCGACGGGATCTCATGCAAACTACGAGAAGTGTGATCGGAGTCCGGGGTTCGATATCACTAGCCCGTCGGCTGTTAACTACTCTGGGGCGCACGATCATACGTGTGAGGGCGGTGAGTATACGCTGGGCTATGATGTGCCGCTTACGTCGCTAAACGCGGTGGCGCCGCGTGTTCGATTTGCCTGTTGGGGAGGGCGTGCGGGTGCTGAAGGAGTGTCGCCGGACATGCCGCTTGTGCAGAGTAATGTGTACGGAGCTGCAGAGGACTGCAGTGTCTTGGCGCAGTCGCATGCTGATCCGATTCGGCGTTCGGCCGCTCATATGGCGCGGTCGTTGGGCGGATGCGGCACCTCGGGCGGGGGCGGCGACGACGACCTAAAATGTGAAGGCTACGAGCAGCCAAACGCGGAGGCCGGTAGCAGCACGGTTGTCGCGTGTGACCAGACGCTGCTGAGTGAGTTCATAGAGACTGCGGTACAAAAGCCCGACGCCGACCCCAGGCTCGTAACGGGTGATCCGCGGTTCACGGTCTCGGCGGGGGCTGTCGCGGTTGCGTCGGGACCGGCGGGAGCCAGTCCGTCGGATGTGACGATCCTCGTGGGTGCGTCGGGCAGCGTTCGCGTGTTCGCCGCCGACGCGGGAGCTCAGCTTGCGTTCGGGCGGATTGTCGCGCCGGCGGGCACGGCGCTGCACGTGACGACGCCAAGCAGAGGTTCCTGGGAAGTCCGAGACGATGCCGGCCGAGTCCTTGCGAGCGCGGTGCCGAAGCGCCCGTCCCCAAAGCTGCGCCTCGTGAGCAGACTCACCGCACATAGGAATGGTCGGCTGGTCCGTGTCTCATTCCTGGCCGATGAGCCGCCGGGTGCGCGGTTCCGGATCGATACGAGCCGCCGGGCAGGCGGGAGGGGACACGCCAAGCGAGTGATCGGACGGCACCGCGCCCACCGCTACGTGGCCCACCTCCGCGCGCGGGCAGGCGATCGTTACGCCCGAGTCGTTGTCGAGCGGCGAGGGCGGCGTATCCCGCCGCAGGTGGTCGAGATTCGATGAGGTCGCGCGCGGGCGACTCGGCGTTGGGTCCGATGGTCGCTCGCGCCGTGGGCCTGAGCTTCGCGATCGGCCTGGCGAGCTTCGGCCTCGCGATGCTCGGCGTCGAGATTCCGACGCGTGCCTTCTGGCTCTTGGTGCCGTGGGGTGTCGTGGTCGCCGCGTGGGGCCGGCTGCGCGGGCTCTCGTGGCGCGCCGCGGTCGTCTATGGAGCGATCGCGGCCGCTGCCGTGTCGCTCACGGTCGTCCTGATCGTCGCGTTCATCATCGTCTACGTCTGCGGTGACAGCGGCTGCTTCTCATGAGTCGGTCAGCGCGATCGAGCTGTCGCTGTCGCGTGCGACCAGCGCCGCGTAGCGGCCGCCGAGCGCCAGCAGCTCCTCGTGCGTGCCGCGCTCGACGACCTGGCCGCGGTCGAGCACGACGATCTGGTCGGCGTCGCGGATCGTCGAGAGCCGGTGCGCGATCACCAGCGTCGTGCGGCCCTCGGCGAGCCGCTCCAGCGCCTCGCCGACGGCGCGCTCCGTCTGCACGTCGAGCGCGCTGGTCGCCTCGTCGAGCACGAGCACCGGCGGATTGCGCAGGATCGTGCGAGCGATCGCGATCCGCTGCTTCTCGCCGCCGGAGAAGCGGAAGCCGCGCTCGCCGACGATCGTCTCGTAGCCGGCCGGCAGGCCCGCGATCGTGTCGTGGATCTGCGCCGCGCGGGCGGCGTCCTCGATCTCGGCGTCGCTCGCGTCCGGGCGCGCGAAGCGGATGTTCTCGCGCACCGAGGCGTGGAACAGGTAGGTCTCCTGCGAGACGACGCCGACCGCGTCGGCAAGCGACTCGAAGGTCAGCTCGCGCACGTCGGTGCCGTCGATCCGCACCGCGCCGCGCTCCGGGTCGTACAAACGCGCGGCCAGGTAGCCGAGCGTCGTCTTGCCGGCGCCGGTCTCGCCGACGAACGCGGTCTTCGTCCCGGCCGGCACGCTGACGGCGACGTCCTGCAGCGTCCACTCGTCGCCGTAGCGGAACCAGACGTCGTCGAAGCCGACCTCGCCGCGCACGTCGCCGAGCGTCGTCTCGCCGGGCAGGATGTCGATCCCGAGGTCCAGGTACTCGAAGACGCGGTCGAACAGCGCGGTCGAGGTCTGCAGGTCGACGCCGACGCCGAGCAGCGACTGGACGGGGAAGAAGAGCCGCGTCTGCAGCGTCGTGAAGGCGACGATCGTGCCGATCGAGGCGGCGCCGGGCGCGAGCCCGGCGAACAGGTAGACGAGCGCCGGCATCACGGCGAACGAGGTCTGGATCGCGGCCATCATCCAGCGGCCGGCCATCCGCGAGCTGACCTCGAGCGTGGCGAGGTTCGCCGACTCGGCCTCGAAGCGGTCCGCCAGCTCCGGCCCGCGGCCCATCGTCTTGCCGAGCAGGATGCCCGAGACCGACAGCGACTCCTGCACGAGCGAGGAGATGTCGGCCATCGCGCCCTGCTTGACGGTCGTGATCCGCCGCCGCTGATCGCCGACGCGGCGCGCCAGCAGCACGAAGAACGGCAGCAGCGCGAGCGAGAAGGCGGCCAGGCGCCAGTCGAGCAGCACCATCGCGACGACGCTGGCGACGACCGTCGTCGCGTTCGAGACGATCGAGGCGGCGGTCGTCGTCAGCACGTTCTGGACGCCGCCGATGTCGTTGGCGATGCGCGACTGGATCTCGCCCGTGCGCGTGCGCGTGAAGAAGGCCAGCGAGAGCCGCTGCAGGTGCCGGTAGACCTGCGTGCGCAGGTCGTGCATCACGCGCTGGCCGACGACGTTGGTCAGCCAGGTCTGGCCGACGCCGAGCACGCCGGTGGCGATCGAGACGCCGATCATGCCGGCGACGAGCGCGATCAGCAGGCCGTTCTCGCTGCGCGGGATCGCCGTGTCGAGCACGTCGCGCAGCAGGAACGGCGAGATCATCGAGATCCCGCTCGAGAGGGCGATCAGCAGCAGGACCGCGGTCAGGCGCCCGCGGTAGGGATGGAAGAGCGCCGCGATCCGGCGCTTGAAGCCGGCCGGCCGCGGCGCGTCGCCGCGCAACGGCGGCGGTGGCGGGGAGGAGGAGCGGGGGCGCCCTCCCAGGCCACCACCGCCGTCTCCCGCATAGCGCCGAAAGGCTGCCGTCACACAGCCACCGTACTCGGCGCGCTCTCCAGGGCCAGCTCGAGCACCTCGTCGATGCTCATCACCGGGTGGAAGGTCATCTGCTCGCGCACGTCGGCGGGGACGTCGTCGAGGTCGCCGCGGTTGCGCTCGGGCAGGATCACGGTCGTCAGGCCCGCGGCGTGCGCCGCCAGCACCTTCTGCTTGAGCCCGCCGATCGGCAGTACGCGGCCCTGCAGCGTCACCTCGCCGGTCATGCCGACCGTGTGCTTGACGGGGCGGCCGGTCAGCAGCGAGGCCAGCGCGGTCGTCATCGTCACGCCGGCGCTCGGGCCGTCCTTCGGGATCGCGCCGGCCGGGACGTGGACGTGGAACTCGCGGTCGTCGAGCTGCTCGGCGGCGATGCCGAGCCGGTCGGCGTGCCCGCGCACGTAGGAGAGCGCGATCCGCGCCGACTCCTTCATCACGTCGCCGAGCTGGCCGGTCAGCACGAGGCCGTTGCCCTTGCCCTTCATCGAGGTCGCCTCGACGAACAGCACGTCGCCGCCGGTGCCGGTCACGGCCAGGCCGGTCGCGACGCCGGGGACGGCGGTGCGCAGCGCGGCCTCCTGGAAGACCTTCTGGCGGCCGAGCGCGTCGCGCACGACCTCCGTCGTGATCTCGACCGGCGCCGTCGCCGTGCCGGACGCGATCCGCGTCGCGGTCTTGCGCAGGATCGTGCCGAGCTCGCGCTCGAGGTTGCGGACGCCGGCCTCGCGCGTGTACTCGGCGACGACCAGCCGCAGCGTGTCGTCGCTGACGGTCACCTCGTCCTCGAGCAGGCCGTTGCGCTCGCGCTGGCGCGGCCACAGGTAGCCGTGCGCGATCGCGACCTTCTCGGCGGTCGTGTAGCCGTCGAAGCGGATGACCTCCATGCGGTCCAGCAGCGGGCCGGGGATCGTCTCGGCGACGTTCGCGGTCGCGATGAACATCACCTGGCTGAGGTCGAGCTCGACGTCCAGGTAGTGGTCGCGGAAGGCGTGGTTCTGGGCCGGGTCGAGCACCTCGAGCAGCGCCGCGCTGGGGTCGCCGCGCCAGTCGGCGCCGACCTTGTCGACCTCGTCGAGCATGATCACCGGGTTCATCGTGCCGGCGTCGCGCAGCGCCCGCACCAGGCGGCCGGGGAGCGCGCCGATGTAGGTGCGGCGGTGGCCGCGGATCTCGGCCTCGTCGCGCACGCCGCCGAGGCTCATGCGGACGAACTCGCGGCCGGTCGCGCGGGCGATCGACTCGCCGATCGAGGTCTTGCCGGTGCCGGGCGGGCCGATCAGAGTGAGAATGGCGCCGCTGCGCTTGGTCTCCGTGATCCCGCGGTCCTGGCGCAGCTTGCGCACGGCCAGGTACTCGGTGATGCGGTCCTTGACGTCGTCGAGGCCGGCGTGGTCGGCGTCGAGCACCTCGCGGGCATGCGTCGGATCCAGCTTCTCGTCGGAGGTCTTGTCCCACGGGACGGCGATCAGCCAGTCCAGGTAGGTGCGGATCATCGACGCCTCGCCGGACTGGTCGCCCATCCGCTCCAGGCGCGCCAGCTCCTTGAGCGCCTGCGCCTGGACGTCCTCGGGCATGCCGGCGTCGGCGATCTTCTTGCGGTACTCCTCGGCGACGGAGGCGCCGTCCTCGCCCAGCTCGCGCTGGATCGACTCCATCTGCTTGCGCAGGATGTACTCGCGCTGCTGCTTGTCCGCGCCGGACTGGACGTCGTCGCGGATCTTCTTGCGCAGCTGCAGCTCGGTCAGCCGCTCGCGCTGCAGCTTGACGGCGAGCGTCAGCCGCTCGGTGACGTCGAGCGTCTCCAGCGCCTGCACCTTCTCCTCGAAGGCGACGTCTGGCGCGTAGCCGATCGTGTCCGCGAGCGGGCCCGGCTCGGCGATCGCGCGCAGGAACTGGGCGACGCGCTCGTCGGCGCCGCGCAGCTCGAGGATCTCCTCGATGATCGCGCGGTACTCGCGCTCGAGGTTGCGCGTCTGGCCGTCGACGGGGACGTCGTCGCGGTGCTCCTCGACGTCGACGACGAGGCGGCCGGACGCATCGGTGTGGGCGGCGCCGGCGACGCCGCGGGCGACGCCGGACAGGGCGACGGCGCGGCCGCCGCCGGGAAGGCGGATGTGGTCCGTGACCTCCGCGATGGTGCCGACCTTGGCGAACTCGTTGTCGTGCCGCGGGATCAGCAGGACGCGGCTCTCGTCACCCACGCTGACGGGAAGCGTCACGTCCATCGTCGGAAAGACCACGGTGTCGTCCAGCGGGACGAGCAGGAGCGAGGTCATCGTTTCGGCTTCACTTTCTGTAGCGACTAACCAGAAGTATGCCGGCAAGCGTAGCAGCGATCGTCGGCGCCGGCAATGGGCCGGCGCAGGTGATCTTAGTCGGACTGGCTGAGGTTTGGTGCGTCTGCTGCGCGACGGGTCAGCGCGGCGCCATGCGCAGCGCGCCGTCGAGCCGGACGACCTCGCCGTTGAGCATCGGGTTCTCGGCGATGTGGCGGGCGAGCGCGCCGTACTCCTCGGGCCGCCCGAGCCGCGGCGGGAACGGGATCGTCTGCGCCAGCTCGCCGCGCACCTGCTCGGGCAGGCCGGCCAGCAGCGGCGTGTCGAACAGCCCGGGCGCGATCGCCGCGACGCGCACGCCGGCGGACGCCAGCTCGCGCGCCGCCGGCAGCGTCATGCCGACGATCCCGCCCTTGGCGGCCGCGTAGGCGACCTGGCCGATCTGGCCCTCGTAGGCGGCGACCGACGCCGTGAGCACGCAGACGCCGCGCTCGCCCTCGGCGTCCGGCTCGTTGGCGAGCATCGCGGCGCTGGCCAGGCGCAGCACGTTGAAGCTGCCGACCAGGTTGACGCGGATCACGCGCTCGAACGAGTCCAGCGCGTGCGGGCCGCGACGGCCGTTGAGGCGCTCGGCCCAGCCGATGCCGGCGCAGCAGACGCAGACGCGCGGCGCGCCCGCGGCCGTGACGGCCGCCTCGACCTGCGCGGCGTCGGTGACGTCGGTGGCGGCGAAGCTCCCGCCCAGCTCCTGCGCCAGCGCGGCGCCGCGCCGCTCGTCGATGTCGGCGATCGTCACTCGCGCGCCCGCGCCGTGCAGCGCGCGCGCCGTCGCGGCGCCCAGCCCCGAGGCGCCGCCGGCTACCAGTGCGTCGACTCCGTCCAACCTCATGTCTCGTCCCCCTGTTGTCTCACGCTGTACCTGAGGTACAGCTCGTCGTCTCGCCGCAGCAGCCAGCGCAGCTCCAGCCGTGCCGGATCCGGCAGCCGCGGCCCGCGGATGATGCCCGTCTGCGCAGCGTCGCCGGTCAGCAGCGGCGCCAGCGTCAGGAACAGCTCGTCGACGACGCCGGCCGCCAGCAGGCCGCCGAGCAGGCCGGGCCCGCCCTCGCAGAGCAGCGCGCGGACGCCGCGCTCGCGCAGCGTCGCCAGCACCGCCGCCGGTGCGCAGCTCTGCACGACGACCTCGACTGGCGCGGCGACGCCGTCCGGCACGCGCGCGCCGGCGGCCTCGGTGAAGACGATCGCCGGCTGCTCGGCGGCGGCGAACAGGCCGGCCGCCCAGGGCAGCTCGAAGCGGCGCGAGATCAGCACCGCCGGCGGGTCCGCGGCGAGCCCGGCGGCGACCCGCGCCGCGCGCCGCTCGGCGCGGCCGACGAGCCGCGCGTAGCCCTCGACGCGCACGGTCCCGGGTCCGATCAGCACGGCGTCGGCGACGTCGCGCAGCGCCAGCAGCATCGCCAGGTCGCCGGCCTCGCCGAGGCCGCGCGAGTTGCCGTCGAGCGTCGCGCGCCCGTCGACGCTGGCGACGAAGTTCGCGAACAGGTAGGGGCGGTCGGCGTGCGCGCGCTCGCCGAGGCCGGCGGCGCGCAGCGCGGCGCCGGCGGTCGTCGGCGCGCCGGGCGGCAGCAGCCGCTCGTAGCGCGGCGGCGCGCTCATGCCGGCGCCCACGGCGACGGCGCCGCGCAGCCCTCGAGGTGGTCGTCGACGAGCCCGCAGGCCTGCATCAGCGCGTAGGCGGTCGTCGGGCCGACGAACGTGAAGCCGCGGCGCTTGAGCTCCTTCGCCAGCGCCGTCGACTCGGGCGTGACCGGCGCGATCTGCGCCCGCGTCGCCGGCCGCGGCCGCGGCGCCGGCGCGAACGACCAGATCAGCTCGCCGAGCGCGACATCGCTGGCCGCGCGCGCGTTGGCGATCGTCGCGTCGATCTTGGCGCGGTTGCGGACGATCCCGGCGTCGGCCAGGAGCCGCGCGACGTCGGCATCGCCGAAGCGCGCGACGCGCTCGATCTCGAAGTTCGCGAACGCCGCTCGGAAGCGCTCGCGCTTGCGCAGGATCGTCAGCCACGAGAGCCCGGACTGGAAGGCCTCCAGGCACAGCTTCTCGAACAGCGCGCGATCCTCGTGGACGGGGCGGCCCCACTCGTCGTCGTGGTAGGCCGCGTAGTCGGGCGGATCGGCGCCCCACCAGCAGCGCGGCACGCCGTCGGCGCCTGTGACCAAGTCGCTCATCGCGGCAACCTATATAGGCTCAGCCGGAAGATGACTTCGGTACGGGAAGAGATGCAGCCGGATCGCAACCTCGCGCTCGAGCTGGTGCGGGTGACCGAGGCGGCGGCGCTGCAGGCCGCCCGGCTCGTCGGGCGCGGCGACAAGGAGGCCGCCGACCAGGCGGCGGTCGACGGCATGCACGCGGTGCTGCACACGATCCACATGGACGGCGTCGTCGTGATCGGCGAGGGCGAGAAGGACGAGGCGCCGATGCTCGCCAACGGCGAGGAGGTCGGCGACGGCACGCCGCCGCACGTCGACATCGCCGTCGACCCGCTCGAGGGCACGCGGCTGGCCGCCGAGGGGCGCCCGAACGCGCTCTCGGTGATCGCGCTGTCCGAGCGCGGCACGATGTTCGACCCGGGACCGGTCTTCTACATGGAGAAGATGGCCGGCCGCGAGGACATCGCCGACCTGCTCGACCTCGACCGGCCGCTCGGCCGGACCGTCGAGCTGATCGCCGAGCGCCGCGGCAGCGAGGTCAACGACGTGATGGTCGTCGTGCTCGACCGGCCGCGCCACGCCGAGGGGATCAAGGCGATTCGCGACGCCGGCGCGCGCGTGCGGCTGATCACCGACGGCGACGTCGCCGGCGCGCTGCTGGCCGTCGCGCCCGACCGTCCCGTCGACCTGCTGTGGGGCATCGGCGGCACGCCCGAGGGCGTCATCTCCGCCGCCGCGCTGAAGTGTTACGGCGGCGCGCTGATCGGCCGCCTGTGGCCGCGCGACGACGACGAGCGCGCCCGCGCCGAGGCGGCCGGCTACGACGTCGCGCGCGTGCTCACGCAGGACGACCTCGTCAAGGGCGAGAACGCGTTCTTCTCGGCGACCGGCGTGACCGACGGCGACGTGCTCTCCGGCGTCCGCTACGAGGGCGCGCGCGGCGCGACGACGGAGTCGCTCGTGATGCGCAGCCGCTCGGGCACCGTGCGCCGGATCCAGTCGCGCCACGACCGCACGAAGCTGCGCGGGCTGACCGGCTACCGGATGGGCTGAGGCCGCGGCAGTGGCGCCGGTCAAGGCCCGCGATCGCGTCGAGCGGCGGCTGGCGCGGCTGCTCGCGGGCCTCTCGCCGGCCGCGCAGATCAGGCTCTCCGGGCGGCCGCAGGTCGAGCTCGACGGCCAGCGGCTCGAGCCGGAGGCGCAGCTGCTGCTGTCGCTGCGCGAGAAGCTCGGCCAGCCCGTCTGGGACGAGACGCTGAGCGTCGAGCGCGGCCGCGAGCTGACGCGCGAGGACGCGGCGCTCGGCGCCGGGCCGCGCAGCTACCCGGTCGGCGCGGTGCGCGAGCTCGAGGTCGCGGGCGTGCCGGCGCGCCACTACGCCCCCGACGAGGCCGGCGCCCGCGCGCCGCTGCTCGTCTACTACCACGGCGGCGGGCTCGTCGCGGGCGACCTCGACACGCACGACTTCCCCTGCCGCGTGCTCTGCCGCCACGCCGGCGCGCACGTGCTCTCGATCGGCTACCGGCTGGCGCCCGAGCACCGCTTCCCGGCCTGGGTCGAGGACGCGCTGGCGGCCTACGACTGGGCGCGCGCGAACGCGGCCGCGCTCGGCGCCGACCCGCGGCGCGTCGCGGTCGGCGGCGACAGCGCCGGCGGCACGCTGGCGACGGTCGTCGCGCAGGAGCGGCGCGGCGAGCGCGCGCCGGCGCTGCAGCTGCTGATCTACCCGTCAGTCGACATCAGCCGGCTGCGCGGCTCGCACACGCTGTTCGCGTCCGGCTTCTACCTGACGGCGGAGCTGATCGTCTGGTACCTCGGCCACTTCCTGCCGGCCGGCGAGGACCCGCTCGACCCGCGCCGCTCGCCGCTGCTGGCGCCGCAGCTCGGCGGCCTGGCGCCGGCGATCGTCGTCACCTCCGGCTTCGATCCGCTGCGCGACGAGGGCGAGGAGTACGCGCGGCGGCTCGAGCAGGCCGGCACGCCGGTGCTGGCGCGCCGCTTCTCCGGCCTCTTCCACGGCTTCATCAACTCCGGCGGCGTCAGCCCGGCCTGCCTGGCCGCGCTGGTCGAGGTCGCCGGGATGACGCGCGCGACACTGTCCCGACGATGACGACCGTCGCGATCACGCTCTTCACCGACCCGGCCTGCCCGTTCGCGTTCTCGGCCGAGCCCGCCCGCTGGCGCCTGCGCTGGCACTACGGCGACCAGCTGCGCTGGCACGTGCGGATGATCGTGCTGACGCTGGAGCCGGGCGAGGCGGGCAAGCTCGCCGAAGGCGCGCCGGGCCTGCAGCGCCGCTACGGGATGCCGATCGAGCCGGCGCCGTACGCGCGCGAATTCTCGTCCGAGCCGGCCTGCCTGGCGGTCGTCGCCGCGCGCACGCACGCGCCCGGCAGCGAGCAGCCGCTGCTGCGCGCGCTGCGCGTGCGTGGCCAGCTCGGCGGCCTGATCGACGAGCCGCAGCTGATCGCGGACGCCGCGAGCGCGGCCGGCCTGGACCCGGACGAGCTGGCCGAGTGGATGCGCGCGCCCGCGAGCGAGCGCGCGCTCGCCGAGGACGTGCTCGCCGCGCGCACGCCATCACCGGCCGCGCGGGCGCTCGACCACAAGCTGAGCGGCCCGCGCGAGCAGCGCCGCTACAGCGCGCCGAGCTACGAGCTGACGCGCGGCGAGGCGGCGATCGCCGTGCCCGGCTTCAATCCGGTCGAGGCCTACGAGGTCGCGGTCGCGGCGCTCGCGCCCGAGCTCGAGCGCCGGCCCAAGCCCGACGACGTCGCCGAGCTGCTGGCCTGGGCGCAGGTGCCGCTGGCGACGGCCGAGGTCGCGCAGGTCGCGCAGCTGGACCTGCAGCGCGCGCACGCGGCGCTCGCGCGCGTCGCCCGGCCGACGGCGGCCGGCGCCGACTTCTACTGGTCGCTGGACTGAGCGCGTCAGCGGCGCGCGCGCAGCGCCAGCAGCGCCGCGACGGCCGCCAGCGCCGCCGCGATCGAGCCGAGCGCGAGCCACGGCGGCCGCTCGTGCGGCGGCTTCGGGCCGCCGTCGAAGCGGCCGATCGGCGAGGGCTCGAGGTCGCGCTTGGCGAGCGAGCGCAGGAAGCCGTGCGTGACGAGCACGTGCACGCGCGACTGCGTCTGCTTGTAGAGCCAGCGCGCCAGCCGCAGGGCGATCGCCGGGTAGAAGTTCGCGACCTCGACCTGCACGTGCAGCCGCGCGTAGCCGGGCCGCACGGACGGCATCCGGCGCACGTCGATCTCCAGGTAGCCCTCGTTGCGGCGCCAGACCAGCAGCCCGTCCTGGATCCGCCAGCGCATCACGCCGCGGTCGCGCGCCAGCTCGTACTCGGGCGCGCGCAGCCGCAGCAGCACGAGCGGCTTGCCGATCAGCACGACGGCGCGCTCGTCCTCGCTGTAGACGACGCGGATCAGCCCGAGCGAGACGCGCGAGAGGTAGCGCCAGTAGGTGCGCCCGAGCCGCTCGAGGTAGCGCGGCGACCAGAGCTCGGCGATCTCCGCCTCGGGCAGGTCGAGGTCGGCCGCCTGCGTCGAGCGGACGGCGCCGCTCGGGTCCATGACGGTGTGCAGCTCTGGGCTGGCGATGACGGCGTGGGCGGCGCGCACGGAGCGCCCCCGATCATCTCACGACGTCGGCGTCGCGACCGCCGCCGGGACGGGCGTGGCGAGCGCGACCGGCGGCGTCGTCGTCGGCGCGGCGGTGGAGCGCGGCAGCTGCGGCAGGCTGACGGCGCCGAGCGTCACCGTCGCCGTCACGCCGAGCGTCTGCGCCGCGGCCTGCGTCAGGTCCCACTGCGCACCACTGCTGCCGTAGGGGCCGCGATCGATCACGGGCAGGACGAGCGAGCGTCCGCCGTAGCTCACCGCGACCTGCGTGCCGCACGGCAGCGTGCGGTGCGCGAGGCCCTCGGCGTCGGGCGTCAGCGGCACGCCGCAGGCCGTCGTGGCGCCGAAGAAGCCGGGGCCGTACCAGGTCGCCAGCGCCGGCTTGTAGACGGTCACGCTGAGCGGCGCCGTCGCGCTGCCGACGACGGCGCGCAGCGAGAAGCGGCCGATGTGCCGCGGCGTCCAGCGCGCGATGAAGCTGCCGTCGCGGGCGATCCGCGCCGACGCGATCGTCGACCAGCGCGTGCCGGCGGCGCTCTGCTGCTGGATCTTGACCGGGCGGCCGGCGTCGGCGCTCGTGCCGGCGCCGCGGAAGCGCGTGACCTTGGCGAGCGTCGCGTTCGCCAGCGCCGTGACGGTGACGTCGCCGGCGGCGGCGGTCGAGACTGGCGTGAGCGGGGCGAGCGTGGGCGCGACGACGGCGCCGGGCGCGGTCGTCTGGGCGCGGGCGGTGGCGGTGAGGGCCGTGAGCGCCAGGGCGGCGCAGGCCAGGGTCGTTGGCAGGCGTGCGATCACGTGTCCCCCGCTCGCTGCCCGCTGACCCGGGAGCGATTCGGCGGCGCGCAAGCTATCACGGACGCGGCATGCGTTCGATCGCCCGTTCGGCCAGCAGCCGGGCGACCGTCAGGGCGACGCGCGCCAGCTCGAGCGGGACGCGCGCCAGCGTCGTCGCCAGCTCGGGCAGGTCCGGCGGCGGCAGCCGGTCCGGCGCCCGCGCCGGCGGACGGCCGCCGGGCCTTCCCGGCGCGGCCGACCTGACGGCGACCGGGCCGGAGCCGCCGCGCCGCGGCGGTCGCTGCTTGTCCGCCATGTCGCGCGCAGTCTAAGGTGTGCTCTTGAGCCCCTCCACCGCACGCGCACGCCTTGCGACCGCCCGACGACGAAGTCGGCACTATCGCGGATGGAACTCGTCATCTGGAGCACCTACACTCACCCGCGACCGCGACGCGTCGATGGGGGAGTCGATCGTCCGTCCGGGTGACCGGAATCCATAAACCAGAAAGGCCGGCTCTCAGGAGCCTCGCTAGAACGGGACATCCATGTCAGTTGTGGATCTGCAGGAACTCGAAGAAGTCAAGGGGCTGATCCTCAAGGGCCAGCAGGTGGGCGTGCTGACGTTCGCCGAGATCTCGACCGCGCTGTCCGAGGTGGACGTCGACGAGGCGGATCTCGAAGAGCTGCACGGCTTCCTCGAGCGCAGCGAGATCGAGCTCGTGGAGGAGATCGATCCGGCGCTGGCCGCGGGCCAGGAGGACAGAGCGCCGGACAAGCGCGGCCGTCGCAAGGCGAAGGCGACGATCGACCTGAAGCCGGACATGACGACCGACTCGCTTCAGCTCTTCCTGAAGGACATCGGCAAGGTACGGCTGCTGACGGCGCAGGAGGAGGTCGACCTCGCGCGCCGGATCGAGCGCGGCGACCTCGACGCCAAGCAGAAGATGGTCGAGTCGAACCTGCGCCTGGTCGTCTCGATCGCCAAGAACTACCGCAACCAGGGCCTGCCGTTCCTGGACCTGATCCAGGAGGGCACGCTGGGCCTCGTGCGCGCGGCCGAGAAGTTCGACTACCGCAAGGGCTTCAAGTTCTCGACCTACGCGACCTGGTGGATCCGCCAGGCGATCGCCCGCGCGCTGGCCGACAAGGCGCGCACGATCCGGATCCCGGTGCACGTCGTCGAGAAGCTCAACAAGATCGGCCGCGCCGAGCGCAAGCTGGTCACCGAGCTGGGCCGCGAGCCGACGCCGGAGGAGATCGCCGAGGTGACCGGGATCGACCCCGAGGAGGTCGACTCGATCAAGCGCTCCGCGCAGGCGCCGGTCTCGCTCGAGAAGCCGGTGGGCGACGAGGAGGAGTCCGAGTTCGGCCAGTTCATCGCCGACGAGCGGGCCGAGTCGCCGTACGAGCGCGCCGCCGAGATCCTCACCAAGGAGGCGCTGCGCGAGGCGCTGGAGAACCTCTCCTACCGCGAGCGGCGCGTGCTCGAGCTGCGCTACGGCCTCGGCGGTGAGCACCCGCGCACGCTCGACGAGGTCGGGCGGACGTTCAACGTCACGCGCGAGCGCATCCGCCAGATCGAGAACCAGTCGCTGAAGAAGCTGCAGAGCCTCGCCGAGGCGCAGAAGCTGCGCGACGTCGCGTAGGCGGGAGCCGCTCGCGGCGCGCGGGCGGCTCGAGCCACTTCAGTTGGTGAAGCTTCGCGGTAGAATGCCGAGAATGCCCGATCCTGACTGCCCGGTCTGCCGTACGGCGGACATCGTCTGCGGAAAGTGGACGCTGCTGATCGTGCGTGACCTGGCCGAGGGCTGCACCCGCTTCTGCGAGCTCGAGCGCTCGCTCGGCGGGATCTCGCCGCGCACGCTCTCGCTGCGGCTGCGCGCGCTCGAGGAGGAGGGCATCGTCAGCCGCTCGACCTACCCCGAGGTGCCGCCGCGGGTCGAGTACCTGCTGACCGAGAAGGGCCGCGCGCTGGTGCCGATCATCGAGAGCATGCGCACCTACGGCACGCAGTGGCTCGGCGCCGGCGGCGACTGCAGCGAGCGCGCCAGCGCCGCGGTGCCGGCGCCGTCGCGCGCCGCCGTCGCGGCCTGAGCGGGGCCGCGCGCTCGCGGCCTGAGCCGCCGCCGCACCCCGCGGTCCCGGGCGCCGGCTACTTGGTCGTGCTCGTCGGCAGCCGGCCCCTGCCGGGCTTCTTCTCCTTGTCGTAGTCGTCGGGCCTGAACGGCTTCGGCGTGCTGCGCGAGCGCGATGACCGTGCCCGCACCGGCAGCGGCACGTCGTCGGCCTCGCCGACGAACGCCTCGTCGTTGATCGTCTCGCCCGAGGTGCTCTTGAGCTTGTCGCTCCTCGGCATCAGGCCGGCGATCTGCTCAGCGAGCGCGCCGGCGTCCGCGTAGGCCTTGCCGACGTCGCCGATCCCGAGCGCCGTCCCGAGGTCGGGGAAGCTCCACGGGTCGATCGTCGAGCTCTGGACGATCGGCACCAGCAGCGCGTCCGGGTCGCCGAGCTGCGCGAGCGCGTAGATGTCCGGGTAGGCGACCTCCATCAGCCGCCGGTGGCGCTCGATCACGGCGGCGACGCGGCCGGCGCCGTGCTCGCCGGGGATCGATCCGGGCATGTCGGCGACGGCGGTGTCCAGCTCGGTCTCGTCCGGCTTGATCACGCGCTTCGGCTTCGTTCCCGGCTCCGTCGGCGCCGGCGCGGCGCCGACGCGCAGCGCCGCCAGCGGCGTCAGCGTGCCCGCGGGCACCGGCTCGGCGAGCTGGTCCAGCGCCTCAAGGTCGAGCAGCCGCCAGAGGTAGCCGACGGCGGTCGCGCGATCGGTCGGCAGCGCGGCGTTCGCCGCGTTCGCCGTGACGCGCTTGCGCGTGTGCGACTCGCCGCTGCCGTTCGCGAGGCCCTTCTTCATCGCCGCCAGCGGCTGCGCGTTGAGCAGCATCAGCACCGCGCGGGCCAGCGCCTGCGTCGCCTCGAACGCGCCGCCGCCGGCCTCGGCCAGCGCGACGGCGCTCTGGAAGGCCTCGCGCGCCCGCGTCAGCGACTCCTCGGCCGCGCCTCTGAAGTGCTCGCCGGCCGCCCGCGGCGGGTCGCGGAACTCCAGGCCGAGCGCGATCAGGGCGATCATCGCCGCGTCGGGCGTCTTGCCGAGGACGGTCGTCCGGACGGCGTCGACCAGCGCGGTCCAGGCGGTCAGGTGCGAGCCCTCCTCGCTGCCGAGCACGCCGCGGCTGCGGCCGCCGATCGCCAGCGACGCGATCCGCCCGTCGGCGCCGAGCTTGAGCTGGACGCCGAAGCGCTCGTCGTCGCTGGCGCCGCCGGGGTGGTAGGCGACGCGCTTGCCGCGGGCGCCGAGCGACGGCAGCGCGCCGTCGTGCTTGACCTTCGCGAGGATCAGGTCCGCCCAGGCGGCGTCGAAGGCGTAGCGCTCGCGTCCGCGCTGGGCCACGGTCGGCTCGAGGTGGATGCCGTCGAGGAAGTCCTTGACGCTGGCGTCGCTGTCGAGCGTCGCGGCCGCGAACGCCTTCGGGTAGGAGGCCCGCATCGTCGTCAGGTGGTCGCGGACGACGTCGGCGACGCGCTGCAGCCGCTCCTGCTGGTCGCCGTCGGGGTCGATGCCGGGCGCCGCGGCGGGGTCGTCCATCGTCGCCAGCAGCGCCAGCGCGCGCTGGTCGAGCTGGCTCCAGAGGCCGGCGCGCAGCTCGGCGACCGGCTCCTCGACCTCGAAGTCGATCCTGTCGTCCGCGTCGGCGGCGTCGTTGCGGTTCTCGCGGGCGGTCGCGTGGAACTCGTAGCCGCGCACGTAGTCGCGCTCGGAGCCCGGCTCGGGGTTGGGCAGCACGACGGCCGAGAGCGGCAGCGTGTTGCGCAGCTGCAGGTAGCCGGCGATCAGCTCCTGCAGCGCGGCCAGCTGGAGGTCGGCCGAGCCGGCGATCAGCGCGGCGGCGGCCGCGGCGGAGGCGAGCCGCGCGCGGTCGGCCGCCGCCGTGTGCCGCTCCTGCGCCTTCGTCGGGTCGACCGCCGGCTCCGTGTCGGCGGTTGCCGCGGCGTCGGTGGCGAGCGGCGCGGCGTCCGCTGCGGCGTCCGGCGCCTCCTTCCGGCGCCGCTTGCGCTCGGGCTCGCCGGCGCGCGCGTCGGGCGTGCCGGCGCCGCTCTTGCGGTCGGCGCGCTCGCCCGGCGTCGGCTTCGCGCGCTTGCTCGGCGGCTCCACGCCGCGCAGGTCGGCGGCGTCGTCGGGGCCGTGCACGCGCTTGCCGGGCGCGCCGCGGCGGCCCACCGGCACCTTGGCGAAGTTCGCCGAGCGGCCGGCGCTCGGCATCTGCAAGGTCAGCTGGTACAGCAGCTCGACGCGCCTGATCGCCTCCGGCAGCGGCTGGTGCATGATGTCCATCCGCAGGCCGTCGATCCAGGTGATCCAGCCGACCGTGTGGCTCTTGTCGTCGCCGCCGAAGACGCCCGGCGGGCGGTCGCCGACGTTGACCGCGCCGACCAGCGTCGCGCCGCTCGCGCCGTCGGCGCGCGTCGCGACGTCGACCGCGAAGCGCGCCAGCGTGTTCGAGCGCTGACGCGGAGCGGGCGCGTCCGGCGCCGCGGCGGCACCCGCGGGCGCGGCGACGGCAGTGGCGGGCGCGACGGCGGACCGGGGCGGCGTCGCGCCGGCGGAGCGCGGCGGCGTCACGGCGACCGCGACCTCGAGCAGGCGCGCGACGGCCTGGTTGCCGGCGCCGCGCTGCAGCGCGAGCACGGCCGCCGGCGCGCTCGGCGAGCTCGCGTCGGCGCGCTCGCCCTGCGCGGCGACGCGCGGCTCGACCGGCCGCGGGCGCGTCCGCTGCGGACGGCCGTCCTGCTCGCGGAGGCTGTCGACGCGGGTCAGCACGACGCTCGAACCTACTCCTTCGGCCCGAGCGGCGGCGCCGGCTTCCGTCCGGACGCGCTGGTGCAATGGCGCCTGCGCGTCCGGCCCGCCGGGAGGAGCGCGCGCGGGCGCGGCGAAGTGGCGGCGCATGCACAACCGAGCGCTGCACGACTCGCTCGCGTCCTTCGTGCAGGAGGCCGCGTGGCAGCTCGCCGACGAGGTCTCGGGCGGCGCCGAAGTGCCGTTCGAGCTGGTCGCGACGTCCGGGGCCGCCGCCCCGCTCTACTGCTACCGGCCGCTCAACGGCCGCTTCATCGCCGAGCGCAGCGGCGTGCTCGCGCGCCTGGCCTCCTACCCGGCCGCCGCGCAGGGCATCGCCGCGCTGCCCGACGTCGCGGCCTACCTGGGCACGCGCGGGCGCCGCGTGCCCAAGGGCGACGCGCGCGGGCTCGCCGACGCGGCGCTGCAGGCCTTCCTCGGTGCCGTCTGGGCCGACGCGAACGAGTTCGTCTTCGACGGCGAGCGCTTCGAGGCCGCCTTCGCCGAGCTGGAGGACGTCGCCTACGCGGGCCGCTCGCTGACGGTCGTGCTGACGCCGGTCGAGGGGCTCGTGATCGAGTCCGACGAGGTGCCGCTCGGCGACGGCCTCGCGCTCGTGCGCGCGGCGACGCTGTCCGAGCCGCCGGCCGGCATCGCCGAGGACCTGCACGCGACCGTCGCCGTGCTCGCGCTCGAGAGCGACGAGCTCGAGAGCGCCGGCCGCCGTCTGCGCCGGCTGCAGACGGCGCTGCGGCTGTGGGACGACGCCGAGCCGGCGCTCGGCCCGACCGCTTGGGCGCGCACGGACGGTGGCGCCTGGCTGACGGTCGCGCTCGCGAGCGGCATCCGCCGGCCCGCCGGCGACTGCCTGCTGGCGGCCGACGAGGAGGACCCGCTGCGCGCCTTCTGCGCGCTCGTCTCGCGCCGCACGCCGCGCTCCGGCGAGCTGGCCTGGGCGCTGCGCCGCTTCGAGCTCGGCTGCGAGCGCGGCAGCGCCGTCGAGGCGCTGACCGACTGGCTGCTGGCCGCCCGCGCGCTGCTCGGCGACCCGGACGCGCAGGGGCTCGAGCACGTCGCCGAGCGGCTTGCCGCGATCTGCGGCGAGGGCGCCGAGCGGCGGCGCCTGCAGGAGCGGATCGAGGAGGCGATGTCGCTCGAGCGGGCGGCCGTCGTCGGCTTCGTGCGCCCGACGCTGGCCGTCGAGGGCCTGGTCGGCGAGCTCGGCGGCTGCCTGCGCGCGCTGCTGCGCGACGTGCTCTGCGGCCACCTGGAGCCGGGCCTGCGGCGGCTCGCCGACCGGCTGCTGACCGAGAGCGGCCGCCAGCCTGTCTAAGCCTGGATCCACCGATCCCCGCGGACCCTCGCCGCCGTAGGCACCGCCCATGCCCGATCGGCTGGAACCCGAAGGGTTCACCCTGCGGATGCCAGCCGATCGACCCTGGACGCGGCCTACGA
>Ga0153956_1001681_pt1 | contig 18626 bp, 22 predicted proteins | sample TSFL040MetaG_FD_104704 | JGI IMG/M metagenome (GOLD analysis project Ga0153956, IMG submission 104704) | Attine ant fungus gardens microbial communities from Florida, USA - TSFL040 MetaG | ecosystem: Host-associated > Fungi > Mycelium > Unclassified | place: USA: Florida, Wekiwa Springs...
TCGTCAAGGATTACGAACGCTATGCCAAGACCTTGGCAGGCCTCCATCTCGTCGCCTTCGCCACTATCATGTGCAAACAGGCTATGCCTTTGATACGCAGTTCATAACAGTCTCTAGGCCAGCCACGACGCGCCGTCCCGATTAAACATGTTGCGGACAGGCCGCGCGCCCTCGCCATCGCCTTCCGTTTACGTTAAGAAGAGCGGACATGAGCACGCCCGAATTCGCCGCCCATAGCTATCCGGTCGCGATCGATGCGGCCGACATCGATTTCATGGGCCATGTGAACAATGCCAGCTATCTGAGATGGGTGCAGGAAGCGGTGCTGCATCATTGGCAGCGCATCGCCCCGCCCGAGGCGGTCGCCGCGCACCTCTGGGTCGCGCTGAAGCACGAGATCACCTATCGCAAGCCGACCTTCCTGAACGACGAAGTGATCGCCACCGTCCTGCTCGAAAAGGTGCAGGGCGCGCGCGCTTTCTACGAGACGGTGATCAAGCGCGGCGAAGATGTTCTCGCCGAGGTGAAATCGAGCTGGTGCTGCATCGACGCCAAGACGCTGAAGCCCGCGCGCCTCGCCCGCGATGTGATCGAGCGCTTCTTCAAGCGCTGAACACCGGCGAGCATGAAGATGCTTCGCCGCCGCGAATTGTAAAAGCGTCGCGCCCCGCCTAGATCGCGGACAGCAATCCGGAGCGCGCTCATGTCCACCGATCCCGTCGTCATCCTCTCCTACGCCCGCACGCCGATGGGCTCGTTCCAGGGCGCGCTGACCGGCGCCTCCTCGACTCAACTCGGCGCGACCGCCGTGGGCGCAGCGGTGGAGCGCGCGGGGCTGTCGGGCGAGGCGATCGAGCGGATCTACATGGGATGCGTGCTGCCCGCTGGCCTGGGGCAAGCTCCGGCGCGCCAGGCGGCGCTCGGCTCGGGCCTGCCGCAGCATGTCGAGGCGACGACGGTCAACAAGATGTGCGGATCGGGCATGCAGGCGGCGATCATGGGCGCCGAGGCGCTGGCGGCGGGCTCGATCGACCTGCTCGTCGCGGGCGGCATGGAGAGCATGACCAATGCGCCCTATCTCTCGATGCGCCACCGCGCCGGCGCGCGGATCGGGCACGACGTGCTGAAGGATCATATGTATCTCGACGGGCTCGAGGATGCTTATGAGCCCGGCCGCCTGATGGGCAGCTTCGCCGAGGAGACCGCGGCCGAATACCAATTCACGCGAGAGGCGCAGGACGCGTTCGCCATCGCCAGCCTGGAGCGCGCGCAAAAGGCGCAGAAGAGTGGCGGCTTCGATCGCGAGATCGTCCCCGTCGAGGTGAAGGGCCGCAAGGGCGTGGAGACGGTGACGCTCGACGAGCAGCCGGCCAAGGGCGATCCGGCCAAGATTCCGACGCTCAAGCCCGCTTTCTCGAAGGACGGCACGATCACCGCCGCCAACGCCTCGTCGATCTCGGACGGCGCGGCGGCGTTGGTGATGACCCGCGCCTCGGTCGCCGAGAAGCTCGGCCTCGATCCGATCGCGCGGGTCGTCAGCCATGCCGGGCACGCGCACGCCCCCGCCCTGTTCACCACCGCGCCCGTGTTCGCGATGCGGAAGGCGCTGGAAAAGGCCGGCTGGCAACTCGGAGACGTCGACCTGTTCGAGGTCAACGAGGCGTTCGCCGCGGTGGCGATGATCGCGATGCACGATCTCGGCATCAGCCATGACGTCCTCAACGTGAACGGCGGCGCCTGCGCGCTCGGCCACCCGATCGGCGCGAGCGGCGCGCGGATCATGGCAACGCTCATCGCCGCGCTCCAGAATAGCGGCCGGAAGCGCGGCCTCGCCTCGCTCTGCATCGGCGGCGGGGAAGCCACCGCGATGGCGATCGAACTGATGCACTGAGTTCGCACCGCCCGGCCTTGCAACCGGGCGGCAACCCGCGCATGCCTTTGCGCATCGGCAACGATAGCGGACGGCAATCATGCGGCTCGACGATTTCGATCCCAACATCAACGTCGAGGACCAGCGCGGCCAGGGTGGCAGCGGGTTCGGCGGCTTTGGCGGAGGCGGCGGCGGGATGCTGCTCGGGCTGCTGCCTCTGGTGTTCAGCCGCTTCGGCTGCGGCGGCGTCGCGATCCTGCTCGCGGTCGTTTTCTTCTTCGGCGGCGGCATCAACATGCTGAGCGGCGGCGGCTCGCAATATAATGGGGCTCCCACCGCGCAGATCGGCCAGCCGCAAGGCGGGCATGACGCGGCTTCCAGCTGTACGGTCGATGCCGCCAGCAAGGTGGCGTGCAACGCGTTCAGCTCGGCCGACAAGACCTGGGGCGCGATCTTCCAGCAGGCCGGGCAGCAATTCCGCGCGCCCAAGCTGGTCTTCTATTCGGGCGACGGCCGCTCGGGCTGCGGCGCGGCGCAGAGCGCGATGGGGCCGTTCTATTGCCCGCAGGATCAGGGCATCTATCTCGACACCAGCTTCTTCGCCGAGCTTTCCAACCGCTTCGGCGCCAAGGGCGATTTCGCGCAGGATTACGTGATCGCGCACGAATTCGGCCATCACATTCAGAACCTGCTCGGCATCTCCGACAAGGTCGCGCAAGCGCAGCAGAGCGAAGGCGAAGTCGCGGGCAATCACGAATCGGTGAAGCTCGAGCTGCAAGCCGATTGCTTCGCCGGCGTGTGGGCTGCGCACAACAAGGACCGCATGGATCCGGGCGACATCCAGGAAGGCATGACCGCCGCGCACGCGATCGGCGACGACACGCTGCAGCAGGAGAGTCAGGGCCGCGTGATGCCCGACAGCTTCACCCACGGCACCTCGGCGCAGCGCATGGCGTGGCTCAAGAAGGGCATCGACACCGGCGACCTCAACCAGTGCGATACGTTCTCCGGCGCGATCTAGGCTCAGGACCTATTAAATCGCTTGCGGAGAGCGTGATCAGTTGATTCAATGGCGGGGCGAGGAGGCGTCGCCATGAGTGATCTGATTTGGCTTTCGGAGGCGCAGATGCGCCGGATCGAGCCCCCATTTTCCGCTGTCGCATGGTGTTCCGCGGGTCGATGATCGGCGGATCGTCAGCGGCATTATCTTCGTGATCAGGAACGGTCTGCGGTGGCGCGACGCGCCTGCAGAGTATGGACCACCCAAGACGATCTACAACCGCTTCATCCGCTGGAGCAGGCTCGGCGTGTTCAACAAGATCTTCGCGGCGCTCGCGGCGACGGGCGGGAAACCGGATCAGTTGATGATCGATGCGACACATCTGAAGGCGCATCGGACGGCCGCAAGCCTGCTCAAAAAGGGGCTGTTCCCCGACGTATCGGACGCACCAAAGGCGGCCTGAATTCCAAGCTCCATGCGGTGTGCGACGGCAGGGGGCGACCGCTGGTCATGCTGCTCAGCGAGGGGCAGATGAGCGACTACAGAGGCGCCGCTCTCATGCTCGATGCCTTGCCCCGGGCCAAAGCCTTGCTCGGCGACCGAGGCTACGATGCGGACTGGTTTCGTGAGGCGCTTGCAGACCGAAACATCACCGCCTGCATCCCGTCGAAAAGAAACCGGAAGGTGCCGATCCCGCACGACATCGTGCTCTACCGTCAGCGCCACAAAATCGAGAACATGTTCGGCAGGCTCAAGGACTGGCGCCGCATCCACACCCGCTACGACCGCTGCGCACACACCTTCATGTCCGCCATCTGCATCGCCGCCACCGTCATCTTCTGGCTCAATCAATGAGTCCTGATCTTAGCGCTCAATATCCCGCGTAATCGCTGAAGCGGGTGATGGTCGGATCGAACTTGAGCGTGACCTTTCCGGTCGCGCCGTGGCGTTGCTTGGCCACGATCAGTTCGGCGAGACCATAGACCCGCTCCATATCGGTCGCCCATTTGGCGTGGTCTTCGAACGCCTTGGCGTCGTCGCCCTCGGCCGGTCGCTTCGGTTCCTTGGCCGCGACATAATAATCCTCGCGGAACACGAACCACACCATGTCGGCGTCCTGCTCGATCGAGCCCGATTCGCGCAGGTCCGACAATTGCGGCCGCTTGTCCTCACGCTGCTCGACCGCGCGGCTGAGCTGCGACAGCGCCAGCACGGGCACGTTCAGATCCTTCGCCAGCGTCTTCAGGCCGCGGCTGATCTCGGAGATTTCCTGCACGCGATTGCCGTCCGACTGCTTGCCCGATCCGGTCAGGAGTTGGAGGTAATCAACCACCACCAGACCGATCTCGTTATTGTGCCGCCGCTGCAACCGGCGCACGCGCGTGTGCAGCGCGCTGATCGACAGACCACCGGTGTCGTCGATGAACAATGGCAAATTCTCAAGCTCCGCCGCGGCGGCGGCGAGTTGCGAGAATTCGGCGCGGCTGATCTTGCCCATGCGCAGGTTTTCGGAGCTGATCCCGGATTGCTCGGCAAGGATGCGTGTCGCGAGCTGATCGGCGGACATTTCGAGACTGAAGAAGGCGACCTTGGCGCCGACCGATGCGTCCGGCTTGATGCCGTCGGCCATGTCGCGCATCCAGCGCCGCGCCGCGTTGAACGCGATGTTGGTGGCGAGCGACGTCTTGCCCATGCCCGGACGGCCGGCGAGGATCATCAGATCCGAATGGTGCATGCCGCCGATCTTGGCGTTGACGCTGTCGAGCCCGGTGGTGACGCCGCTGAGATTGCCGCCCGAATTGAGCGCGCGCTCCGCCATCTTCACCGCGGCGGTGGTCGCCTGCGCGAAGCTCTTGATCTGGCTTTCCGCGCCCCCGTCGGCCGCGACCTTGAACAGCTCCTCCTCGGCCTGTTCGATCTGGCCGCGTGGATTGACCTCCTCGGACGTATCGAGCGCGCGATCGACCAGAGTTCGCCCGACCGAGACAAGCGCGCGCAGCATGGCGAGATCGTAAATTTGCTGCGCGAACTGCCGCGCACCGATCAGGCCGGCGCCGCTGCCGGTCAGCTGCGCGAGATAGGTCGGCCCTCCCAGCGCCTTCATCCCCTCGTCCGCCTCGAACATCGGCCGCAACGTCACCGGCGTCACCAGCATGTCGTTCGAGCGCAGGGTCTTGATCGCGCCGAAGATACGGCCGTGGACTGGCTCGAAAAAATGATCGGGCTGCAGCCAGTCGACGATGTCGTCGGCCAGCCGGTTGTCGATCATCATCGCGCCCAGCAACGCGGCTTCCGCCTCGACATTCTGGGGGAGTTGCTGCGGTTCGGGAGTCGCGACGGGAGCGAGTTGCGTGGCCATGGCGTGTCCTGTTCCAGAGCCAGCCTAACCCCGCAAGCGGCTTGCGGCAAAACATGCTGTGGATAACGATGACCGAGCCGCCAGCATCATTGTCCCCTGCCCGCTTCCCCTTTACGGCAAGCGCTATGGCCGATCACCGGATCATCGACGTTTCGCTCGACGAGCGCACGATCCTGTGGCGCTCGGCCGATATCGAGCAGGAACGGCGGATCGCGATCTTCGATCTGATCGAGGACAATCACTTCGCGCCGCAAAAGACGCATGCGGACGGCTATACCGGGCCTTATCGCATCGCACTCTCGGTCGAGGAGGGACGCCTCGCGATCGAGATCAAGCGCGAGGACGACAGTCCGCTCGAAACGCACATCCTCGGCCTCGGGCGCTTCCGCCGGTCGATCCGCGACTATTTCGCGATCTGCGACAGCTATTACCAGGCGATCCGCAACGCCACGCCGGCGCAGATCGAAACGGTGGACATGGCGCGGCGCGGTATCCACAACGATTCCGCCGAGTTGCTCAGGCAGGCGCTGGAGGGCAAGATCGCGATCGATTTCGACACCGCGCGGCGCCTGTTCACGCTGATCTGCGTGCTCCATATCCGCGGCTGACGCATGGCGGGATCACGAACATTGGGGCGACGCGTAGCGCGGCTCGGCATCGCGCTGGTGTTCATGATGCTGCTCGGCGCGGCGGGCTGGGTGTTCGCGATCAGCTGGCGGCCCAGCGACAAGAGCTACGCCTTCCAGGGCGTGGATGTCTCGGAGCGCAATGGGCCGATCGACTGGATGACGCTGCACGGCACCGGCACCGGCGCGGATTTCGGCTATATCCGCGCCACTTATGGTGCGGACGGCCGCGACACGCGGTTCGCGGCCAACTGGTCGGATGCCTATGCCGCAGACGTGCGGCGCGGGGCGATCCACGAATATTCGCTGTGCCGGCTCGCCGTCGATCAGGCGAACAATTTCAACACTGTGGTGCCCCCCGTCTCGGACGCCCTGCCCGCGGCGGTCTCGATCGATTTCACCGGCGATTGCAGCGACCGGCCCGAACGCAGCGTGCTGATCGGCGAGGTGAAACGCTTCATGACGATGGTCGAGGCGCATACCGGCAAGCCTGTGCTGCTGATGACCTCGAAGCGGCTCGAGGCCGCCTATCGACTGAGCGCCGACATTCCGCGCCCGGTTTGGAGCGCGCAGGATTTCTTCCCGCCCGATTATGCCGCCCGGCCGTGGCGCATGTGGCGCGCGAACGATATGCGGCGCGTCGAAGGCATGGAAGGGCCGGTGAACTGGGACGTGGTGGCACCATGAACGACGAGACGAGAAACCGGCTGATCGCAGCGGCGCGCGAGGCGGCGAAGCAGGCGCATGCGCCTTATTCGAAATTCGGCGTCGGTGCGGCGTTGTTGCTGACCGACGGCAGCCTGGTGACCGGCACGAATTTCGAGAATTCCAGCTACGGCCTGTCGCTCTGTGCCGAGACGGTGGCGTGCGCCACGGCCAATGCGCGGGGCCGGCTCGCCGATATCATCGCGGTCGGCGTGATCGGCGGGATGATCGGTGCAAACGGACTGCGCGGCGCTGCCCCGATCCGCCCCTGCGGCCGCTGCCGCCAGGTGCTCAACGAGGCGGCGCAGATGGGCAAGCGCGATCTCGTCATCTGGTGCGCCGGAGCCGAAGGAGATGCGTTCGAGGAACATCTTCTGTCCGATCTGCTGCCGCACGCCTTCGGTCCGGCAAATCTCGGCATCGGTTGACGAGAGGCACCGCCGCGCTACGCGTCGGTTCACATCAAAACGAGGGGAAGACAATGGCGATCCTGTCCGACCGCTGGATCCGCGAGCAGGCGCAGGCGCACGGCATGATCGAGCCGTTCGTCGAGGCGCAGCGGCGCGAGGGCTGCATCAGCTACGGCCTGTCCTCCTACGGCTATGACGCGCGCGTCGCGGACGAATTCAAGATCTTCACCAATGTCGATTCGGCGACGGTCGATCCCAAGGACTTCGCCGCCAACAGCTTCGTCGATCGCAAGACCGACGTATGCATCATCCCGCCGAACAGCTTCGCGCTGGCGCGGACGGTGGAATATTTCCGCGTGCCGCGCGACGTGCTGGTCATCTGCCTCGGCAAATCGACCTATGCGCGCTGCGGGATCATAGTGAACGTGACGCCGCTCGAGCCCGAATGGGAAGGCCATGTGACGCTCGAATTCTCGAACACCACGCCCCTGCCCGCCAAGATCTATGCCAACGAAGGCGCGTGCCAGTTCCTGTTCCTGCAGGGCAACGAGCCGTGCGAGACGAGCTATGCCGACCGCGCCGGCAAATATATGGGCCAGCGCGGCGTCACGCTTCCCCGGCTCTGAGCGAAAGAAAAGGGCGGCCCCGGAAGGCCGCCCTCGAAAGCGTTCGATCTGCGTGACGCGGATCAGAAATCGTTGCGGAACTGCTCGTTGCCGATGAAGCCCAGCTTCGAGATGTTCGAGCGCTTGATGATCGCCAGCACCTCATCGACCTTGGCATAACGCGCCTGCGGATCGGGCTGGAAGTGCAACTCGGGCTCTGGGTTCATCTGCGTGGTCTGGATCAGATATTGCTGCAGCGTCGGCTCATCGACCGACTGGCCGTTCCACGTGATCGTCCCGTCGGCCAGGATGTTCAGCTTGTTCTTCTGCGGATCGACCGGCGGCGGGGTCTGGTTCTGCGAATTGACCGGCAGATCGACCTTCACCGCATGGGTCTGCACCGGGATGGTGATGATGAACATGATGAGGAGCACGAGCATGACGTCGATCAACGGCGTCGTGTTCATTTCCATCATCGGCTGGCCATCGTCGCGGCCACCGCTCATTGCCATGAGATATTACTCCTAGTCTCTTCGCGGCGCGTCAGGCGTCGGGTCCGCCCGAGGGCGGGGGTTCTGAAATGAAGCCGACCTTCGCGAAACCGGCCATCTGCATCGTGAAGACCGCGCCGCCGACACACTGATACGGCGTGTTGACGTCACCGCGGATATGCACCTCGGGCATGTTGTCCGGGGTGATGTTGGCCGCGCCGCCGGCGCGATCGATCTCGGCCTTCAGCTTGGCGACCGCCCTGGTCAGCAGCTCGTCGTGCGTGACGCGAGTCATGTTCCAGTAGATCGCACACTTGCCTTCATTGTCGGTGGTGATCGACAGCGAGACGTTTTCCGGCTTGGTCGTCGTCGGCTCGTACTTCACTTTCGGAAGGTTGAGCTTGACCGTCTGGATGATGATCGGCGTCGCGATCAGAAAGATGATGAGGAGCACCAGCATGACGTCCACGAGGGGCGTCGTGTTGATGTCCGACATCGGGGTTTCGGCGGAATCTCCGCCAACGCTCATCGCCATTTGCTTGGCTTCCTATCCATTATTCGCCTGCAGGCTCTCCAGCTGAAGCCGGGGCCGCGCGAGAGGCACGGCCCCAGATTTCGAGGCTTACGGGCGCGGCGGAACGCCACCGGTCTGGCCGGCAGTGGTCGTCGTCGCGGCAGCCGGCTTGGCCGGCGCAGCGGCGCCCTTGCGCGCCACGACGGTCGGACGCACCGCGCCGCCCGAGGCGAGATAACCGAGCACGTCGTTCGAGAACGCGCTGAGGTTCTCGGCGATCGACTTGTTGCGACGCTGCAGCCAGTTGTAGCCGAGCACCGCCGGCACGGCGACGACGAGACCGAGCGCGGTCATGATCAGCGCCTCACCGACCGGGCCCGCGACCTTGTCGATCGAAGCCTGGCCAGCCGCGCCGATCGCGATCAGCGCGCGGTAGATGCCGAGCACGGTGCCGAACAGACCGATGAACGGCGCCGTCGCGCCGACCGTCGCCAGGAACGCGAGGCCGTTGTTGAGCTGCGACACGATCGACGCTTCCGAACGCGCCAGCGAGCCGTGCAGCCAGTCATGGGCCTCGACCGGATCGGTCAGCTTGGCATGCTGGTCCTGCGCCGCGAGACCGTCATCGACGATCTGCTTGTAGGCCGAGTTCTTCTCGAGCTTGGCCGAACCCTCACGCAGGCTGCCCGCGTTCCAGAAGGTCGCGCGGACGCGGCGGCCCTGGCTGATGATCTTCTGCTGCTCGAACAGCTTGGTGATCATGATGTAGAGCGAGAAGAACAGGAACAGCGTCAGAATGCCGGCGACGGCATAGGAAATGAAGCCGCCCTGGTTGAGCGCATTGAAGAAGCCGTACTGTTGGGCGGCGTTGTTGGCGGCGCCATCCGCTCCAGCCGCGAGCATGGTGGTGAGCATTTGATTATCTTCCTCTAAAATTCGTCTCGGACATCTAATAAAACCTGCCGGGCGCATCGCACCCGGCAGAAGCGATCACTTTAGTCGGCGGGCAACACCCAACGGACCGGCAACGTCGTGGTGGACGTCATCGGATTGCCGTTGTCATCCTTGGCCGGCGTATAGCGCACACGGCGGCGTGAGATGCTGCAGACGGCATCGTCCAGATCCTGGTTCCCCGACGAAGACGTAATGCTGCAATCGGTGACGCGCCCATCGGTGCCGATGGTGAGGCGCGCGACGACGCGACCCTGAGCGCCGGCACGCAGGGCGGCCGGAGGATAGTTGTCCGGGCCGAAATACTGCGCCGGATTGCCCTTCAGGCCAGCGGCCTGGGACACGTGCGGCGGAGCCGGAGGCGCAGGCGGAGCCGGCGGCGCGGCGATCGGCACCATCGGCGCTGCCGGCGGCGGCGTCGCGACCGTCATGATCGGCGGCGGCGGCGTCGGCACGTTGACGATCGGCGGCGGCGACACCACCGGCGGCGGCGTCAGCGGCTGATCGGGCGGCGGGGGCGGCGGCTTCTGCGGCGGCGGGGGCGGCGGCTCCTGCACGTCGAACGTATTCAGCTTGTTCGCCAGCTTCTTCACGTACTGGTACGTGAGCCCGGTAACAAAGGCATAGCCGAGAGCCGCGACGATCACCGAAACGACGACGATCGCCACGATGCGACTCCCGCTTGTATCGCGGTCAGCGTAAGCCATTCAGTAACGACACTCCTCTATCCCGGCATCCTTTCCGATACGGACATTCCATCCATATCGGACATGCTGCCAGGTACTAATATATCCTTGGGCAGACCCGAGTCTCTATCGCCAGCACAGCGGCGACGCAAACGCTTTGTCGGGCGCAACAAACGTACAATCGCTGCATGGCAGAATTATTTCTGTATAAAACCGGCACGATCCCCTAACCAAATCCAATGATTTCGGTTCCGAACGCTGCACGCGCCGCTGCCGTCCTGCTGGCCCTCCTGCCCGCTTCCGTACCCGGACAGCAGCATAGTCTCCCCATCGATTCGGCCGTTCCGGCGCCTCCCTTGCCTTATGCGCCGTTCGCCGACCTCGTTCTCGCCGCGCCGGTGATCGTCGACGCGGCGATTCACGGCACCACGCGAATCAAGGGGCCGGAGGCCGCCAATGTGGAGCCCGGCCACGCCAGGCTGTATGTCGAGGCCGATGTGCAGGCGCTGATTCGCGGCGGGCACCCGCTGCCGCCCCGGATCGGCTACCTGCTCGACGTGCCGCTCGACGCGCATGGCGGGTTGCCTCGTCTGAACAAGCTCCGGGTGTTGCTGTTCGCGCGTCAGGTCGCTGGCGCGCCCGATCAGATCCAGCTCGTGCGACGCGATGCGCAGAAGCGCTGGTCGCCCGAGGCCGACGCGCTGGTGCGGCGCATCACCGGCGAAGTGCTGACGGCCGACCCGCCGCCGGAGATCTCCGGCATCACCCACGCCTTCCATATGCCGGGCGCGTTGCCGGGCGAAGGCGAGACGCAGGTCTTCCTGCAGACGCCGGACAACCGCCCGGTTTCGCTTTCGATCGCCAGCAAGCCGGATCAACCGCGCACCTGGACCGTGGCGCTCAGCGAGATAGTCGACCAGGCGCAGCCGCCGCCCGCCCGCGGCACCTTGCTGTGGTATCGCCTCGCCTGCGGGCTGCCGCGCGAGCTGCCCGACGCCGCCGTCGCGGATTCGGCACCGGGCGACGCCGATGTCGCACGCGACGATTATCGCTTCGTGATGCAGTCGCTGGGGCCCTGCGACCGCTGAGGCTTCAGCGGCGATGGCGGACGAGCGTGATGCCGATCGATTCGCCGGCTTCGGCGATCGCCAGCTTGACGATTGTCACGCGGACGCTGCGCACGCGCTTGTCCTGCAGGAACAGTGTCTCGGCGATATAGTCCGCCACCGCCTCGATCAGCGTGAAGTGCAGGCCTTCGGGGAAGATCGTCGCGGCACGCTTGATGTCGAGATAGTTCTTCGAGCCCGACAACGGCGTCTCCGGATCGAAGCGTGCCGGGCAATCGAGATCGACGCTCACCGAGATGCGCAAGGGCTGCGGCAGATGCGTCTCTTCGGAATAGATGCCGGTCAGTACCGGCACTTCCAGATCGTGCACTTCGAGGATCAAACTGTCTTCCACGCCCGCGCCCTTAGCAGATCGTACCTGCCGGGCCAGCCTGCCCGTCAGGCCTGCGCGCTCGGGCGCTTGGAGGCGGCATCGTACCAATCGCGAATATGCTGATGCTTTTCGCCCGGCACGAGCTTGGCCGCGCGTGCGAAATCGATCGCCACGAGGGCGGTGATGTCGGCGAAGCTGTACGAATCGCCCGCGATCCATTCTTGTCTGGCCAAATGGGCATCGAGCGCATCGACGAACCCGCTCCACATCACCACGCCGCGCGCCGCGAGCTCGGGAATCTGCGACAAGGCTGGCGCGCGGCCCGGGATCGCGCGATCCTTGAACGCCGGATGCGAATTGCGCAGCGCGTTCACCGCGCCGGCATAGCCGTCATTCTCGATCCGCCGGGTCCACGATTCGATCCGCGCGATCTCGATCGGCGTCGTACCGAATAACGACGGCTCGGGATGCAGGGCCTCGAAATAGCGGCAGATCGCGGTCGATTCGCAGATCACCTCGCCATCGTCGAGCTCCAGCGCCGGCACCGCGCCGCGCGGATTTATTGCGAGATAGGCATCGCCGAGATGCTCGTCCTTGCGCAGATCGACCATCACGCGCTCGACCTCGATCCCTTTTTCGGCGAGGTAGATGCGCACGCGGCGCGGGCTCGGCGCCCAGACGGCATCGTACAGCTTCACGGTTCTCCTCCATTCCGCTTGCGTTCGGCCCGCCCGACGCTAAAGCGCGCGGCCCCGGGCGTCCATGCCCGCGGAGCATGAGGTCTAGCGGAAGTGATCGAGATCGTGCCCATCGATGCGGCGATGAACGCGGATATCGAGCGTCTGCTCGACCACGCCTTCGGCACCGACCGGCACGAGCGAACCGCCTACAAGGTGCGTGGATCGGCCACGCCGATCGCGAGCCTGAGCTTCGCCGCGATCGAGGAACGCAGGCTGGTCGGATCGATCCAGTGCTGGCCGGTGATCTTCACCCCCGGCGACGGCCGCACATCCGATCTGGTGATGGTCGGCCCCGTCGCGGTCGAACCCGAGCGACAACGCGACGGACTCGGGCGCAAGCTGATGCAGCACATGCTCGCCCGCGCCGCCGAGACGGGCGCGGACACGGCGCTGATGCTGATCGGCGATCCCGAATATTATGGCCGCTTCTTCGGCTTCGATGCGGAGCGCACGGGGCAATGGCGCCTGCCGGGCCCGGTCGAGCGCCACCGCCTGCTGGCGCGCGGCGCGGACGTTCCGGCGGGCGAAGGCGATCTGGGCCCGCGCGTCGCACTTCCAGCCTGACGCTCTTTACCCCCAAAGCCCCCTGCCCTACCGACGCTCCATGCCGATGGAGCCGGAGCCCGACCTCGCGACCTTGTCGCTTGCCGAGATTGCCGCTCTTGTCGAGGCGCGCAAGCTGCCGCCGGTCGAACGATGGAACCCGACGCATTGCGGCGACAGCGAGATGCGGATCGCCGCGGACGGCACCTGGTATCACCAGGGCTCGCCGATCGGCCGCCCCGCGCTCGTCCGGCTGTTCTCGACGATCCTGCGCCGCGAGCCCGATGGCGGCTACGTGCTGGTCACCCCGGTCGAGAAGCTCGACGTCGTGGTCGAGGATGCCCCGTTCGTCGCGGTCGAATTGAAGGCGGAAGCCGGCCGGCTGACCTTCCGCCTCAACACCGGCGACCTGGTGACTGCCGACGCGGAACATCGGCTGCGCTTCGAGCAGCGCGAGGACGGACCCCGCCCCTATCTCGACGTCCGCGGCGGGATGGAGGCTCTGGTCGCGCGGCCGGTCTATTACGAGCTGGCCAACCTCGCGCTGGCCGGTGACGATCAGCCGCCGGGTGTGTGGAGCGATGGCATCTTCTTCGCGCTGGAGCCTGCCGCATGACGACGCTCGTCGAACGCCTCCGCCACGCGCTCGAGACCGGCGCGCATGCCGGCCCCGTGCTGCTGAGCGGCGACCGGCGCGATCTCGACCTGGCGCCCGGCGATACGATCCTGCCCGCGGCAGTGCTCGTCGCAGTGACCGACCGTGCTTCGCCCGGTGTGATCCTGACGCAGCGCACCGAGACGCTGAGCAAGCATGCCGGCCAGATCGCCTTTCCCGGCGGCCGCATCGATCCCGGCGATGCCGATGCGATGGCGGCGGCACTCCGCGAGGCCGAGGAGGAGATCGGCCTGCACCGTGGGGCCGTGACGATCATCGGCCCAGCCGATACTTACCGGACAGTCACCGGCTTCGAAGTCACACCGGTGATCGGCGTGGTGCCGCCCGATCTCGCTTACGTGCCCAGCCCGGCCGAGGTAGCCGATGTATTCGAGGTGCCGCTCGATTTTCTGCTCGATACTGCCAATCACCTGGAGGTGACGACCGAGTGGCAGGGGCACGAGCGGCATTATTACGAGATCAGCTGGGCCGACCGCCGCATCTGGGGCGCGACCGCGGCGATGATCGTCAACCTGTCGCGGCGCCTGCGGTGGAACGGGTGATCCTGCCCGACGCCGAATGGCGGCATCGGCCGGGCCTGGCCGCCTTGTGCCGCGCGCTCGGCGCGAATGAGGGGCTGGCGCGCTTCGTCGGCGGCGCGGTGCGCGATACGCTTCTGGGACTGCCGGTTGCGGACGTCGATATCGCCACCACGCACGCGCCCGCGCAGGTCGTCCGCCTGCTCGAGGCGAGCGGCGTCAAGGCGATCCCCACCGGGCTCGCGCACGGCACGATCACCGCGGTCACGCACGGCTGGCCGGTCGAGGTGACGACCTTGCGCCATGACCTGTCGACCGACGGACGCCACGCGATCGTCGCTTTCACCGATAACTGGCGCGAAGACGCGGCCCGGCGCGACTTCACGATGAACGCGCTCTACGCCGATCCGGTAACCGGCGAGATTTTCGACTGGTTCGGTGGCCTTGATGATCTCAAGGCCGGCCGGGTGCGCTTCATCGGCGATCCGCTGCAGCGCATCGCGGAGGATCATCTGCGCATCCTGCGCTTCTTCCGCTTCCACGCGCGGTTCGGCGATACGATCGATGCGGACGGGCTGGGCGCCTGCCGCGCGCGCGCGAACGATCTGATGGCCCTGTCGCGCGAGCGCATCGCTTCGGAAATGCTCAAGCTGCTGGTCGCCAAGAATGCGGTGGCGGTGCTGCGATTGATGGTCGAGCAGGGCATCCTGCTCGCCGTGCTGCCGGAGATCGATGCGACAGGCGTGGAAAGATTGGCAGCGCTCACCGAGCGCGAGAACGCCACCGACATTGCTCCCGACCCGATCCGCCGGCTCGCTGCGCTCGTGCCTGTGGCCAGTGCGGAAGCGGTCGGCGCGCGGTTGAAGCTTTCCAACACCGATCGCAAACGATTGCAGAGTGCTTCGGGGCCATTGGGGGCTGAGGGCACCCACGCACTCGGCTATCGCCTCGGCATCACGCTGGCGACCGATCGGCTGCTGCTCTCGGGCGAAGATCCGGCCCCGCTCGATGGGTGGATCCCACCAATGCTTCCGATTGGTGGTGGAGCCTTGGTCGAGCGCGGTCTGCGCAAGGGGCCGGATGTCGCGCGGACGTTGCAGGCAATCGAGACGCAGTGGATCGCAGAGGGCTTTCCTGACGCCGATCGCGTCGCACGAATCGCCGACGACGCGGTCGCTCAGGCGTTGCGCGCTTCCAGCCAGTCGTAGGCGGCGTTCGCTTCCAGCGCGCGCGAATAGACGAAGCCCTGCCCATAGGTGCAGCCCAACGCCGCGAGCGTCTGGGCGAGATCGTTGTTCTCGATGCCCTCGGCGGTGGTCTTCATGCCCAGCGCCTGCGCCAGGCTGAGAATGGCCCGCACGATCGCGATCTTGTCGCGGTCGGCGAGCATCCCGGTCACGAAGCTGCGGTCGATCTTGAGCACGTCGATCGGCAGCTTCTGGAGATAGGCGAGGTTCGAATAACCGGTGCCGAAATCGTCCATCGCCAGCGTCGTGCCGAGACCCTTGAGCGCGTGCATGATGCCGGCGATGCGATCGGGGTCGCTGACCAGCGCGCTTTCGGTCAGTTCCAGCGTGAAGCGCGAGCCGTCGAGTTTATTGGCCACCAGTGCGCGTTCGACAACGGGCGCGATATGATCGCGCTGTAGCTGGATCGCCGAGAGGTTGACCGCGACGTTGACGCCGCAATCGCTCCCGGCGCGTTCGTCCCACATCGCTACCGTGCGCGCCGCTTCCTCGATCGCCCAGCGCCCGAGCGGCACGATCAGGCCCGATTCCTCGGCGACGGGAATGAACTCGTTGGGCGAGATCTCCTTGCCATTCTGGTCGGTCCAGCGCGCCAGCGATTCGAACGAGGTCACGCGGCCGGTCGCAAGATCGCAGATCGGCTGGTAGGTCAGCCGCATCTGGCCATTGTCGAGCGCGCGGCGCAGAGCGGTCTCGATCGAGAACTGGCCGCGCGCGATGTCGAACGCCTGGGTCTGGTAGGCCTCGGCGAGACCGCTGGTCTTTGAACGCTTCACCGCGAATTGCGCGTGGCGGATCAGTTCCTCGGGATCGTCGGCCGCATCCTCGCCGAACGCGATGCCGATCGAGCAGGCCACGCGGATCTCGAAATCGGAAAGCCGGAACGGCGCGGCGAGCGCCCCCTGTATGCGCCGGGCGACATGATCGGCGTCGGCACGGCCTTCTTCCAGCGTCAACAGGATGCCGAATTCGTCACCGCCGGTGCGTGCCAGCACGTCACGCGCCCTGAGCGCGCCCTTTACCCGCCGGGCCACGGTGATCAGCAGTTCGTCACCTGCGAGCGAACCGAGACAGGCGTTGACGCGACTGAAGCGATCGAGATCAAGCACCAGCACTGCGTAGCGCGCGCGCTCGGCGGCATCGGAGATGAGCGATTCGAGCCGGTCGCTGAACCCGGCGCGATTGGGCAGCCCGGTCAGGCTGTCGGTCATCATCTCGCGTCGGAGGCTCTGCTCGGTGCGCAGTTCCGAGGTGCAGTCGACCAGGCTGATCAGGCACCGCCCCTCCGGGCCGGTCGGCACGCGCGCGAGCGTCACCTGATAATGCCGGCTGTCGACGGCGTCGCCCAGTTCCCAATGGAATTCCATCCGCGGCTCGGTGCCGTTGATGAAGGCGGTGATGCTGTCGCCGAGGCGGCTGAACAGCGGCGAGCGGGTCACGTCCGCACCGCCCAAGCCGGCATGGCGGAACGCGCGATTGGCGCCTTCGATCGCGAGGACGCCGCTTTCGAGACATACCATCACGCTGGGAATCGGGATCAGTTCGAGCCCGCCGTTGCGCGCGGTGAGCCCGGATACGGCGCCGGATTTGGCGGATTTCGAGGGTGCAGAATCCCGATCGCTGACACGCGACGCAAAGCGGGCGAGGGTCGGCTTCAGGGACGCCATTGCCCCCTACCTAGTCCGGGTAAGTTAAAGCCGTCTAAAGCCGTGCCAAAATCAGCGACTTGAGCGTGCCGCCGCTCACCCCTGACACCGATGACGGGATCGCCGTCAGAACCGGTTGTCGCGCGGGAAGCCGTTCGGTGGCATCCGCCCTGCCGCACCGCGTGCCGCGCGCCACGGCGAAAGGTCGGTTTCGGTGCGCGTCCGCCCGCTCTCGCCGCCCATCGCCCAGCTCAATCCTTCCGCGAAGACGAAGGTGACCGCATCCGACAAGCCGCCGTCGCGATAACGCTGGAGCTGTACGCCCTGCCCGCGGCTCATCTCCGCCAGCTCAGCGAGCGGGAACACCACCAGCCGCCGGTTGTCGCCGATCGCCGCGACATAATCGGCGCGCGGATCGACCGGCTTGACCAGCCTGAGCTTCGCGCCGGGACGTGGCGTGACCACCGTCTTGCCCTTGCGTGTCTCGGCGATCACCTCGGCGGAGGGCACGATGAAGCCGCGCCCGTCGCTCGCTGCGACCAGCAGTTTTTCCGCGCTCGACGCCGGCAACAAAGCCACGATCCCGACGTCGCCGTCGAGGTCGATCATCAGCCGCACCGGCTCGCCGAAACCGCGCCCGCCGGGCAATTTGTCGGCCGCAAGCGTATAGAAACGCCCGTTTTCCGCCGCCAGCAGCAGCTTGTCGGTGGTCTGCGCATTGAAGACGATGGCGAGTGCATCGCCCTCCTTGAACTTCTGCGCGGCGATCGTCTCGGCGTCGGCATGGCCCTTCATCGCACGGATCCAGCCGCGCTGTGACAGGATCACGGTGATCGGCTCGCGCTCGATCATCGCCTCCAGCGGGATGTCGCGCGCCGGGGCCGCTTCCTCAATCGTGGTACGCCGACGTCCAAGCGGCGTGTCGAGGCCGTAGCGGTCACGCAGCTTGGCGAAATCGCGCTTCAGGCGGGTGCGCTGGCGAGCATCGCTGCCGAGCAGCAGTTCCAGCTCGGCCCTTTCCTTCTCCAGCTTCTCGCGCTCGCCGCGGATTTCCATTTCCTCCAGCCGGCGCAAGCTGCGGAGGCGCATGTTGAGAATCGCCTCGGCCTGGCGGTCGGTCAGGCCGAACTCGGCGATCATCACCGGTTTGGGCTCGTCCTCGGTGCGGATGATCTCGATCACGCGGTCGAGATTGAGATAGGCGACGAGATAGCCGTCGAGCAGTTCGATCCTGTCGGCGATCTTGTCGAGCCGGTGCTGCGAACGGCGGCGCAGCACGACGAACTGGTGATCGACCCAGGCCGACAGCGCCTCGCGCAGCGACATCACGCGCGGCGTGCGATCCTTGTCCAGCACATTGAGATTGAGCGAGAAACGGTTCTCGAGATCGGAGAGCCGGAACAGGCTCTCCATCAGCATCCCGGCATCCACCGTCCGCGCGCGCGGCTCCAGCACGATGCGGATGTCCTCCGCCGATTCGTCGCGCACGTCGGCGAGGATCGGCAGCTTCTTGTCGTTGATCAGCGCCGCGATGTTCTCGATCAACTTGCCCTTCTGCACGCCGTAGGGGATCTCGGTGGCCACCGCGACCCAGGTGCA
>Ga0153956_1001682_pt1 | contig 18625 bp, 16 predicted proteins | sample TSFL040MetaG_FD_104704 | JGI IMG/M metagenome (GOLD analysis project Ga0153956, IMG submission 104704) | Attine ant fungus gardens microbial communities from Florida, USA - TSFL040 MetaG | ecosystem: Host-associated > Fungi > Mycelium > Unclassified | place: USA: Florida, Wekiwa Springs...
CCATCAACGGCCTCTACAAGGCTGAGGTCATCCATCGACGCGGGCCGTGGCGCAGTTTCGAGGCCGTCGAGTTCGCAACGCTGGAATGGGTCGACTGGTTCAACAACCGGCGACTCCTCGAGCCGATCGGCAACATTCTGCCCGCCGAAGCCGAGCAACGCTACTACGCCATGCTGGAACAATCGGCTATGGCCGCGTAATTTAAACAAAATCGCCTCCGGAAAACCCGGAGCGGTTCAGTTTCCGTCGCGCCGCCAAACGTGACGTCCAGCTTCGCTCCGGACGCGGCATCGAAGCCCTGGACGATCCCGTTCGATCCGCGACGCGAGGAGCCGCCGATCAACATCTCACCTTTGATTGTCATGGTCGATTTCATTCCATCTTAAATCTTCGCCGACTGCGCGCCTCAGGCGCGCAGCGCTGTCACTTCGATCTTGGCGGCAGGCGCGTCGGCAATCAGCTTGTTGCGGAGCGGATAGCCGAACAGCTCCTGCGACACTTCCATCTCGTCGCCAGCCACGGCCTTTACTTTCGCGCCGAAGCTCAGAACGCTGGCGCCGAAGAAGTAGACATGCACGTCGCCGGGACGACGGAAGCCCGCATATTTGAAGTGATGATGTTCGAGATTGCCGATGGTGTGGCACATATGCGCCTCGCCGGAGAGGAAATCGTCAGCCCAGATTTCCTTGCCGTCGCGCAGGATGCGGACCCGACCCTCGACATTCTCGGGAAGCTCGCCGACGAGAAGCTCGGGACCATAGGAGCATTGCCGTAGCTTGGAATGCGCGAGATAGAGATAGTTGCGCTGTTCCATTACATGGTCGGAGAACTCGTTGCCCAGCGCATAGCCGACGCGGATGACCTCGCCGGCATCGCCGATGACATAGAGGCCGATGACCTCGCCTTCATCACCGCCGTCTTCGCCATAGGACGGCAGCGTCAACGGCTGACCCGGTGCGACCACCCAGTCGCCATCGCCCTTGTAGGCCCATTCGGGCTGCACGCCGATCTGTCCGTCGGCCGGCTTGCCGCCTTCGACGCCCAGCTTGAACATCCGCATGGAGTCCGAGAGGTCTTCGCTTTTCAGCTTGGCATGCATGGCGTCGCGCGAGGCGGCGCTGCCGAGATGGGTGAGGCCGGTGATGCCGATGACACAGCGCGCGGGATCGGTGTGATCGAGCGGCGGCAGCAGACGGCCTTCGCTTTCGAGCGTTGCGATGTCGACGGTGTTGCCGAGGCCGCGTTCGGTGATCAGCGCGCCGAGCGGGCGCTTGGCGCGATGCGCGTCGAGCGCCAGTTCGCGGACGGACGTGGTGCCGTTGACGATCCGGGGTGCGGAAGCGCCGGGCAGGGTGACGGCGACAGCGCGATGGCCGTTGGTCTGGCGGAATTGAATGAGACGCATGGTTTTCTCCCGGAAGTTTCTTTTCAGAGGACGGCGTAGAGCTGCCACGGAATGAATTCGAGATCGCCATAACCGAGCGTTTCGGACTTGGTTCGCTCGCCAGAAGCGATGGCGATGATGGTGTCGAGAATCTCGGCACCCTTGGCGTCCAGCGAGGTGCCGTTGATGATGTCGCCGCAATTGATGTCCATGTCGCCGATCATCCGCTCATAGAGCTGCTCGTTGGTGGCGAGCTTGATGGAAGGGACCGGCTTGCAGCCGAAGGCGGAGCCGCGGCCTGTCGTGAAGCAGAGCACGTTGGCGCCGCTGGCGATCTGGCCGGTCGCTGAACACGGATCGAAACCCGGACCATCCATGAAGATGAGGCCGCGGCGGCTCGGCTGCTCGGCATAATCGACGACCTGTTCGAGCGTGGTGCTGCCGCCCTTGGCGATCGCGCCTAGCGACTTCTCCATGATAGTGGTGAGGCCGCCGGCCTTGTTGCCGGGGGAAGGGTTGTTGTTGAGCACGTTGCCGAAGAATTTTGCGTAGGATTCCCACCAGGCGATCCGCGCATAGAGACGATCCTGCACGCCGGCATCGCGGGCGCGGGCTGCGAGCAGGTGCTCGGCGCCGTAGATTTCAGGAGTCTCGGTGAGAATGGCCGTCCCTCCGGCGCCGACCAGAATGTCCATGGCGCGACCCAGTGCGGGATTGGCAGTGATGCCGGAATAGGAGTCGGAGCCGCCGCATTGAAGGGCGACGGACAGTTCGCTGATCGGGCAGGGCTCGCGTCGGGCCTTGGCCACATGCGGCAGCATGCGCTGCAGACGCGCGATTCCGGCCTCCACCGTCGCCTGCGTACCGCCCTCCTCCTGAATGACCAGATAGTCGAAGTCCTCGCCGATCGTCAGGTTGCATTCCTTGACCAGGCGTTGGATCTGAAACTGTTCGCATCCGAGGCCGACCATCAGGATGCCGCCGAAATTCGGATGCGACGCATAGCCATGCAGCGTGCGCTTCAGAAGTTCGAAGCCGAGACCCTGGTCGGACATGCCGCAACCCGAGGAATGCGGGAAGGCGGCGATACCGCTGACTTCGGGATAGGCGGACAGGTCGATTCGCTTCGCGATGTCGGTGACGATGGATTTGGCTGCGGTGGCTGCGCAGTTCACCGAGGTCAGGACACCGACGAAGTTACGGGTGCCGATGCGGCCGCTGGCGCGGCGATAGCCCTGAAACGTCCGGCGATGCCAGTCGTCGGCAATGGCGGGCGGCGCCACCGGGCTGGCCGATGGGCGATCCACCAGCGCCGAAGGACCGATGTTCTGCACATGGACATGGTCGCCGGCCTCGATGGCCTGGCTGGCATAGCCGATCTGCTCACCATATTTGACGATCGGCTCGCCCGCCGCAATCGCGCGCAGCGCGAGCTTGTGGCCGCGTCCGATGGTCTGCCGCACGGTGACACCATCGACCACGGCGCCGATGTCGAGCCGCTGGATGGCAACCGCGACATTGTCGCGCGGGGACAGAACCACGATCTGATCGGACAATAGCGATCTCCCTCACGATTATTTATTGAGTGGCGCGGTGGCCAGCTTGACAGCGCTGTTTAAGCACGGCTAACTCAACTGGTCTACTGGAAAGACCAGTAGGCCAAAATGATTTTTACGGGGAGGTGTTCCATGGACGCCGATCAACTCGCCAGCAACGCCTTCATTGAGGGCATCCAACGATCGACGACGGCGCAGATTGTCAGCGACAAGCTGGCTTTCATGATCGCCAGCGGCCTGTTGAACGTGGGTGACGCGCTTCCCAGCGAGCGCGATCTCGGCCAGACGCTCGGCATCAGCCGGGTCACGGTCAGGAACGCGATCCAGATTCTCGCCACCCGCGGTCTCGTCGAAATTTCGCAGGGCGCGCGCACGCGCGTGATCCGTCAATCCGTCAAGGGCGCACCGGCGGAGCTTCCGCTGACACTTAATCTGGCCGCGCATGATCTGCGCTCCGTCTACGCAGCGCGTCGCATGATCGAGCGCGAAATCCTCGGCGACGTATCGCGCCATATCTCGCCTGCAACGTTGGCGCGGTTGAAGGATCTCGTGAAGGCGCAGGGCGAGATGTATGGCGACGTCGCGGCGTTCCAGATCTCCGACCGTGAATTCCACGAAACGATCTACCGCTCGGGCAGCAATCCAGTGATCTCGGAAATCGCGCTCGGGCTCTATGCCTACGGCCTCGGCTTCCGGCGCAAGGCTCTGTCCGTGGAAGGCGCGATCGCGCGCAGCCATTCAGATCATCAGAAGATCGTCAAGGCGCTCGATGCCGGTGACGAACAGAACGCAATCCTGCGCGCCGACGAGCATCTGGCAAACATCTACGACACGACATCCGACGTGATGATCAAGCCGAAAGCGCAGCGGAAACGCTAGTCACCCGCTGCGACAGTAAGAGAAGTGAGAGAAACGATGAAGATCAAGAAAGTCCGCACCCGCGTGTTCGAATGGAAAGGCGATATCGTCTCGCCGCCGCCGAATTTCTGCGCCAATGCGATGGACCTGCTCTATGCAAAGGCCGATTCGATCAGCGGTTTCCGCTTCCACGGCTGGACGGTCGTCGAGATCGAGACCGATGACGGCATCGTCGGCATCGGCAATGTGGCGCTGGCGCCCCGCATCGCCAAGCAGATCATCGACCAATATCTGGCGCCGATCGTGATCGGCGCCGATCCGTTCGACTACGAATATCTGTGGCAGCGGATGTATCGCTCGACGCTGCCATGGGGGCGGCGCGGCATCGGCATGGCGGCGATCAGCGGTGTCGACATCGCGATCTGGGACATCATGGGCAAGGCGGCCGGCCGGCCGGTGTTCAAGCTGCTCGGCGGCCGCACCAAGGAGGAGATCCCGTGCTACGCCAGCAAGCTGTATCACGCTGACTTCAAGGAGATGCAGCGCGAGGCCCAGAGCTATCTCGATCAGGGCTTCAAGGCGATGAAGATGCGCTTCGGCTTTGGTCCGAAGCATGGCCCCGACGGCATGCGTCGCAATATCGACAGCGTTCGCGTGGTGAGGGAGGTGATCGGCGACGACATCGACCTGATGGCCGATTGCTATATGGGCTGGAATCTCGAATACGCCAAGCGGATGCTGCCGCGCCTCGAGGAATTCGGCTTGCGCTGGCTGGAAGAGCCTGTCATCGCCGACGACATCGACGGCTATGCCGAGCTGAACACGTTGACCAGCATTCCGATCTCGGGCGGCGAGCACGAATACACGCTGCAGGGCTTCCGTCAGCTGATCGACCGCAACGCCGTGTCGGTAATCCAGTATGACACCAACCGCGTCGGCGGCATCACTGCGGCTCACAAGATCAATGCGCTCGCCGAAGCCTATAGCATTCCTGTGATCCCGCATGCGGGCCAGATGCACAACTATCATCTGACCATGTCGAGCCTGAACTGCCCGATCGCCGAATATTTCCCCGTGTTCGATGTCGAGCTCGGCAATGAGCTGTTCTACTACCTGTTCGCCGGCGATCCGTTGGCGAAGAACGGCGCCATCGATCTCGACGATAATCTCCCGGGTCTCGGTCTGACGCTGAAGGAAGAGAGCTTCGCGCAGTTCAACATCATCGAATAAGCAAAACTCAAATAATCATATTTGGAGGAAATACCATGTCGGTCCTGGATCGGGCTGTCGGCAAATGCTCTCGCCGACTGCTCCCCTTCATCGTGCTGATGTATACGCTGTCGTTCCTCGACCGCGCCAATGTCGGCTTTGCGAAGCAAGCGTTTCAGGCCGACACCGGCCTGAGCGACGCGGCCTTCGCCTTTGGTGCCGGCATCTTCTTCATCGGCTACGCGCTGTTCGAGGTTCCCAGCAACATCATCCTCGAACGCGTCGGTGCCAAGATGTGGATGTGCCGCATCATGGTGACTTGGGGAATCGTGGCCGCCGCCATGATGTTCTCCTGGAACGAGACCGTGTTCTACGTTCTCCGCTTCCTGCTCGGCGTCACCGAAGCGGGTTTCTTCCCTGGTGTCATCCTGTATCTCACTTACTGGTTTCCGGAGCAGAATCGCGGCCGCGCCACTGGTTTCTTCTATTTCGGTGTGCCGCTGGCGCTGGTCATCGGTGGACCGTTGTCGGGCTTCTTGCTGGAATGGCACGGTCTCGGTGGCCTGACCGGCTGGCAGTGGATGTTCCTGATCGAGGGCCTGCTCGCCTCCGCGGTCGGCGTCTGGGCGTATTTCTGGCTCGATAACGGCCCGAAGGATGCGAAGTGGCTGGCGCCGGACGAACAAGCTGCGCTGGCGACCGAACTCGCGGGCGAGAATGACGCGAAGGCGCATCATACGCCAAGCGGCATCTTGGCGGGTCTGACGAGCGGCCGCGTGCTGTATCTGACCACGGCCTACTTCTTCATCCAGATCGCCGCCTATGGTCTCATCTTCTATTTGCCGACGATCGTGGCGACCTATCTCGGTCAGAAAGTTGGACTGACGGTGGGTCTGGTCACCACCATCCCGTGGATCGCATCGGTGATCGGCATCTATTTTGTCACGCGCTGGTCCGATCTGTCGGGCAATCGCCGCGGGCTGATCACCTCGCTCTATGTCCTGCTGGCCTTGTCACTCGTTGTGTCGCCCTATCTCGGCACGGTGTTGGGCGTCGCCGCCCTCTGCGCGGCGGCTGCAGCCTATTGCTCGGCGACGCCGCTGTTTTGGACGGTCTGCACGGCGAACCTCAATCGCAGCTCGGCGCCGGCGGGCATCGCGCTGATCGGCGCGGTCGGCAATCTCGGCGGCTTCGTGGCGCCGATCTACAAGAACTGGGTCGAAACCCAGGCCGGGGCCGCGGCGGGCATGTTGGCGATCGGTTCGACGGCACTGATCGGGGCCGCGATGGTCTTTCTGCTGCGCCGTCCGCAGGCCGCGCCGCAGCGTCTGGCTGCGGTACAGGGGACCTGACCGCATCGGTGTCTGAATTTTTCAACATGCAGCGGGCCGGTAGGCACCTGCTTAGACAAAATACGAGGAAGCATGAACAAGAGTGGGGCGCTGGTCGCCGCGATCTCTGCAGTCTGGGTTTTACAGACGCTGTTGGCCAAGGCCGATGACAGTATCCGCATCGGCTTCATCACCGACATGTCCGGTCTCTATGCCGATTTCGATGGCCCCGGCGGTGCCGAGGCGATCAAGATGGCGATCGCCGATGCCGGAGGGAAGGTGAACGGCAAAACCATCGAACTGCTCGTGGCCGACCATCAAAACCGTCCGGACATCGCCGCCAGCAAGGCCCGCGAATGGTTCGATCAGGAGAAGGTCGATCTCCTGATCGGCGGCACCAATTCGTCCGCCACGCTGGCGATGTCGAAGATCGCGGCGGACCGCAAGAAGGTCTTCATCTCCGTCAGCTCCGGAACGACGCGCCTCACCAATGAGGAATGCACGCCCTATAGCGTCCAATACGTCTACGACACCGCGGCGGCCGCCCGCGTGGCCGGCAAAGCGCTGGTCCAGAAGGGCGCAAAGTCCTGGTACTTCCTCACGGCCGATGTCGCGTTCGGGCATTCGCTGGAGAAGGATCTAGCTGATACCGTGAAGGCTGCAGGCGGCACCGTGGTCGGGAGCGTCCGTCATCCGCTGTCGGCCTCCGACTTCTCGTCGCAGCTTTTGCAGGGGCAGGGATCGGGCGCGCAGGTTCTCGGACTGGCGACGGGCGGTGCCGACCTCGTCAATGCGATCAAGGGCGCCAACGAATTTCAGCTCACGAAAACGATGCAGATCGCGGCGCCCTTGATGCTCATCACCGATATCGACTCGCTTGGTCTCGATGTGACCAAGGGCTCATTCTACACCGATGGCTGGTACTGGGACCAAACCGAAGCATCGCGGACATGGGCGAAGCGCTACTTCGCCAAGATGAACAAGATGCCGTCGATGTATCAGGCGGGCGACGCCTCGGCGACCATGCATTACCTGGCCGCGGTCAAGGCGGTGGGATCGACGGACCCAGACAAGATCATGGAAAATATGCGCGAGACGCCCGTCGACGACTTCTTTGCCAAAGGCGGCAAGATCCGGCCCGATGGTCGCATGGTGCACGACATGTTCCTGATGGAAGTCAAAACGCCATCGGAATCCAAATATCCGTGGGACTACGCAAAACTCGCCCAGACCGTTGCCGGTGACGAGGCCTATATGACCAAGGCCGAGTCGAAGTGCCAGTATTGGAAGTGAGCCAGACACATGCCTGCGGCCGGTGGATGCCCCCATCCGCCGGCCGCGTGGCACCGACCTCTCCCTGCGTGGCCAAGCCGAGCTCGGCGCCATTGCTAGACAGCTCAATGAGCGACCATGAAAAACCTAGCTTTATGAGACACCGGCTGAGATGTCTGCCGAATGTGTTGCAGCGATCGGTTGAACTCACCGCGCAAAGTGGACATTCGATAAAAATCAGTTCTCTCGATGGACGTAGGACTTAAAGCCGCGATCTCGTTGGCAAGCCGCATGTTGCGCGTCTTTATTCAGTCGCTTCGCCGCGCGGTGGTGAAAAGCCGAATGCCAACAACCTTGCGCTGACGGTCAAGCGGGAGGAAGGCGGTGTTTGCTCCAACTATCTCTGCGATCTGCCGCGGGGATCCAAGGTTGAAGTAACCGGGCCGTGCGGCGCGACGTTTTTGATGCTGGAGGACCCGGCGGCCAACATCATCATGATCTGCACTGGGACGGGCTCGGCGCCATTCCGCGGCTTTACAGAGCGTCGCCGTCGCGCGATGTCCAATGCGCCCGGAAAGCTGATGCTGTTTTTCGGCGCCCGGCGTCCTGAGGAACTCCCTTATTTCGGTCCTTTGCAGCGGGTGCCGCCGAAACTGCTGACGCAGCATCTTTGTTATTCGCGGGTGCCTGGGCAGGAACGTGTCTACGTTCAAGACGGCATTCGCGGGCAGGCCGAGCATGTCGCTGCGCTGCTGCGGAGTGATGCGACCTTCGTCAACGTTTTAGATGGAAGAGTTCGCCTTAAGCGGCGAGCGGCGTTCTTCGAGACTTGCGAACACCGTTGGTGGACGCTATCAACACAAATGATCAAAAACGAACAATTCGGACACCAATGAAGCGCAGCCATGAACGGCATGCCCTGATCCTCTCAATGGTCGAGGCGCAGGACTATGTTACCATCGAGGCGATGGCTGCTGCGTGTGAGACTTCAAGTCAGACGATCCGGCGCGACCTGACTTTCCTCAGTGATGCCAATAAGATCCTTCGTTATCACGGAGGTGCCAGACGCATTGGTGGGGAGAGAGCACCGAGCTACGAGGCGCGGAGCTCGACCCATGTTGCTGAGAAAACTGCGGCCGCAGCGCTGATCACCGACTTGATTCCTGACGACGCTTCGATCTTTCTGGCCGGGGGATCGACCCTGGAATACGTGGCGCGGGCTCTTTTGAAGCGAAACCGCCTCACAGTCGTGACCAATAACCTGCAAGCGGCCATGGTGTTCAACGAGCGTGAAGACTTCCGCGTTCACTTGGTTGGCGGCTGGATGCGCGCAACAAGCGGCTCGTTGATCGGCACTTCGACGTCTGAGGCGATCTCCGGATTCTCCCTGAATTACGCCATCGTCAGCGCCCGTGGCATCACAACAGATGGTTGGTTGCTAGAGTACGATCAGGATTTGGTAGGCCCGGTCGCGGCAATGCTGTCGAACGCGAAGACGTCGATCCTCGTTGCTGACAGCTCGAAATTTGGGTCCGCCGGGATCGTGCGGACCGCGCACTTGAAGCAGATTGACCACTTCCTGACCGAGCGCCCGCTGAAGGGTGAGTTGGCAGACCTTTTGCGTGAAAACCAGGTTGTTATGCACGCCCCGAAAGTGCGCTGACGCGGCATTTGATCGCAAAACAACAATAGTTGACAGAAACGCTCAATTCCGAAATAACGCGATGGCGGAGATCGTCACGACGGCGATGAGTCCGTTGGTCGGCGACCAACCAACAATTGAAGGGCGAATGCCCGCCTCTGGAGGAACACAATGAGATTTCTGACGGTCTGTTCGGTGATTGCAATCGCGACCACGCCTGCGTGGTCCCAGGACGCCTTCAATTGGCGCAAGCATGAAGGCCAGACGATCAATCTTCTTTTGAACAACCTATCGTGGACGCCTGCGCTTCGACCGAAGCTCCATGAGTTCACGGAGAAGACCGGTATCAAGATCCGCGTCGAGGCTTTCAGTGAGGAGCAGTATCGCGCCCGCCTAAGCACACTCATGCAGGCGAAGTCTTCGGATGTGGACGTCTTCATGACCCTGCCGTCGCGCGAAGCGCCGTTGTTCCAGCAAAGCGGTTGGTATGCCGACCTCGGACCGTTGCTGAAATCGGCAACGAACCCGGAATACGATTATAACGACTTCAGCAAGGCGCTTCGGGAAAGCGGCGTTGTTGACGGGAAGGTCACGAGCATTCCGATCAATGTCGAAGGCCCGCTGTTCTACTGGCGCCGCGACGTATTCGAGAAGTGCAAGGTCGCCAAGCCGGATTTCCTCGAGGACCTTCCGGATGCTGCTGCCAAAATCAAGGCGTGCGATAGCAACATCTATCCGTGGGCTGGCCGCGGCCTGCGCGGCACGGTCGGCTATTCGCTCGGCGCGTTCATCTACAACATGGGCGGTGACTTCAAGACGCCGGAAGGCAAGGCGACGCTGTGTCTGCCCGGCACGATCAAGGGCCTCCAGCTCTATGGCGACCTGCTGCGCAACTTCGGCCCGCCCGGCGCGACAAATCACACCTTCACGCAGGTGATGGATCTTTTGGGGCAGGGCAGGGTGGCGATGACCAACGAGTCGTCCAACGAATTTCCGGTCCTGATGAAGCGTCCGGAACGTGTCCAGGACATCGGCGTCGCGGTCCTGCCGAAGAGCCGCGAGACCGGCATTTCGAAGCCGGTCGTGATCAACTGGAGCCTGTCAGTTTCCGGTTTCTCCGCGAAGCAGGAAGCGGCTTGGTATTTCCTGCAGTGGGCGACTGCGAAGGACACTCAGGCATTCCTTGCCGATGCGGGCATCGCCCCGTCGCGGGCCTCCGTATTCGCAAGCGAGAAGTTCTCGAAGTGGGCCGCGGAAAACCGTCCGCGTGGCGAGTGGGTCAAGGCCCTTCAGGAAATCGCGCAGACCGGTTCGTCCGCTTACCAGACGCCGACGCTGAGCCGGACGCCGGAAGCGCGTGAGATCCTCAGCAACGTCGTCCAGCAGATCGTTCTCGGTCAGGCCGACGCGAAGACCGCTGCCTGTGCCGTGACCGAACAAGTCCAGGCTCTGCAGTAAATCCACAAGACTTGGGTGATCCGCCGTCGGCGGATCACCTTCTCAAAGACCCGGAGGTTTCGTTGCCAAAAGAAGGCCAGGCCCAAGTCGCGCTATCGGTGCGCTGGATGGTATTGCCCGCCGTCATTCTCACCTTGGCGATGGTCGTCTTCCCGCTCGGCTACGCGATCTATCTCAGCTTCGGCGGCGGCTCGGCTTCCGGATTGGGCGTATCCCTCTACGCACGTCTATTTTCTGACCCGGTGTTCTGGAGCTCGCTCAAGATTACGCTCGGATTGTTCGTCGCCGCGCTGGCCCTCCAACTCGTTCTTGGAACCGCGCTGGCTCTGCTTCTGAACCGGTACGACGTTGTTCGCGGATTGGTCCGCACCGCCATTCTCTCGCCCTTCATGATCCCGCCGGTCGTCGTCGGCATGATTGCGATCGTCGTTCTCGATCCCGGTCTCGGTGCCGCCAATTGGGTTCTGCAAAGCATTGGTCTGCCGCCGTTGCTGTGGCTGGCATCGCCGGAATGGTCGCTGTTGGTGGTCGCCCTGATCGACACCTGGCAATGGACACCGTTCGTCGCCCTGATCGTGCTCGGCGGCCTGCAGTCGCTTCCCGGGCGCGTTTACGAAGCGGCCGAGATCGATGGTGCCATCGGCCTCAAGCGGTTCTGGTACGTGACGCTTCCGCTCCTCGGCCCGACATTGTTGACGGTTGCAGTCCTGCGCAGCGTCGATCTGCTGCGCTTCTTCGATATCATTTACATCACGACGCAGGGCGGTCCCGGCAACGCGACAACCACGCTCAATATCTATGCCTACAAACTCGGATTTGAATTCATGGACGTCGGTTATGCGTCCAGCTTGATGATCGCGCTCGCCATCATCGTGTTCGGTTCCGTCCTGTTCTTCACGGTTCTGCGCAAGAAGGTGACCTGGTGATGAATGAATTCAAACACCCTTGGCTCGTGAAGATCGCGTTCAGCATCGGGGCGCTGTTATTCCTCTTTCCGTTGATCTGGATGGCCCTGTCGAGCTTCAAATCACCGCTTGAGGTTACAGCGTATCCGCCGGTCCTGATCTTTTCGCCGACGCTCGACAACTATTCCGAGCTGTTCGGCCGTACGGACTTTCTGCACAACACGTGGAATTCATTTGTCGTGGCAGGTGGCTCGACCTTGCTCGGCCTTATCATCGCAACGCCTGCGGCATTCGCCATCTCTTGGCATCGCATGATGTGGCCAGCGACCGTCAGCCTGTTCGCGCGCATGGCCCCGGGAACGCTATTCCTGCTGCCGTGGTTCATCATGTTCTCGAAGATGGGATTGTCCGGGACTTTCACCGCGCTGATCCTGTCCCATGCCGTGATAACCATGCCGCTCGCACTGTGGATCCTCCTGCCATATTGCGACGGCATGCCCCGCGAGGTTGTGGAAAGCGCCCAGATCGATGGGTGCCGCGGCCCAGGCATCTTGATGCGCATCGTGCTTCCGATGATGTATCCGGGTTTGATCGTCGCAACGATCATGAGCTTCGTGTTCTCGTGGAACTACTTCCTGTTTGCGCTCGCGCTTTCAGGCTTCGAGACGAAGACGGCGATTGTCGCTTCCTTCAATTTCATCGGCGAGGGGACCACTAACTGGGGTGCCTTGATGGCTGCCGCCACGGTGATCGCAATGCCCCCGCTGGTTCTCACCTTCATCGTACAGCGCTGGCTGGTTTCCGGTCTGTCTTTCGGAGCGGTCAAGGGCTGACGTTGCGTCCCCCTGATCGCTGATATCGAGGTTAAGTCTATGAGTTCAGTTACCGTCCGAAACGTTGCCAAGCGATATGGCAACCTGACCGTCATCCGCGATCTGTCGTTCGATATTCACGACGGCGAATTCATGGTGTTCGTCGGTCCATCAGGATGCGGGAAATCAACCCTTCTGCGCATGATTGCGGGTCTCGAGACGTTTCAGTCAGGAGAAATCCTGATTGGTGATCGCGTCGTCAATGGCGTGCCTGCGCGCAATCGCGACATCGCCATGGTGTTTCAGGACTACGCGCTCTATCCGCACATGACGATCGAACAGAACATGTCGTTCGGTTTGAAGATGCGGGGCACTGACAAGACCGAGATCAAGCGCCGCGTCACATTTGCGGCAGAGATTTTGCAGATCGGTCATCTGCTCGATCGCAAGCCAAAGGCGCTGTCCGGTGGCCAGCGCCAGCGTGTGGCAATGGGGCGCGCGATCGTGCGTGAGCCCTCCGTGTTCCTGTTCGACGAGCCGCTGTCGAACCTCGACGCCAAGCTTCGCGTTGAAGTGCGCACGGAGATCAAACGCCTCCATCAGCGTCTCAACACGACCATGATCTATGTCACGCACGATCAGGTCGAAGCGATGACCATGGCCGACCGCATCGTCGTGCTGAAGGGCGGAGCCGTCGAGCAGATCGGCGCACCGCAGCACCTGTATCGCGAGCCGCGGACGCGCTTCGTCGCGGGCTTCATCGGCTCGCCCTCGATGAACTTCCTGCCAGCCAGGATCGCTGACAGCCATGCCATCCTCGCGAACGATGCCCGGGTACCCGTGCGTCTGCTCAATGCCACCGATCCGGTCGATGGCGAGTGCGGCATCCGTCCCGAGCATATCGGTCTGGTCGGTGAGGGGGGCATCGAGGTCATCGCCGACGTCGTGGAGCCGCTCGGCTCCGACACCTTGCTGACCGCCAGCGTCGCCGGAAAGCCGATCGTCGCGCGCCTCCCGGGCGACAAGATCCCTGCGCCCGGTGATCGCTTGCGTTTGGGGTTCGCGCCCGGCCAAGCCCTCGCATTCAACTCAGACGGCCTACGCCTCTAATTCGAAGGAAGTCGGTCTCCGGCAAAAGGTGAAGTAATGAAAGCAGCGATTTTCGACGGTAGCGAAGTTCTCAAACTTCAGGATTTGCCGATCCAGGAGCCGAAGCACGACGAAGTGCTGATCCGGATCGATTCCGCGACGATCTGCGGGACGGACCAGCACATCCTCGAAGGCAAGTTCTGGGCGAAGCCCCCGGTCGTCCTCGGCCACGAATTCTCCGGTTACGTCGAGCGGATCGGTAGTTCGGTGAAAATCTGCTCGCCGGGCGATCTGGTCTCGGTCGAACCTCATGTGTATTGCGGTTGTTGCAAGCCTTGCCGTCTCGGTAAGCCGCATCTGTGTCTCGATCGTCTGGCCTGGGGCATCAACCTCAATGGCGGCTTCGAACAATATGCGACCGTTCGCATGGACACGGTCTATCGCGTTCCGGAAGGCATCTCTGCGGAAGAAGCGGCACTCGGCGAGATCACCGGTTGCTGCATGCACGGTATCGACCGCGTCAATATCGAACTCGGCGATACCGTTCTCATCCTGGGTGGCGGCGCAGCGGGCCTCATTCTCGCTCGGCTCGCTGAATTGCGCGGTGCCGCCAACATCATCTTCTCGGAGCCGAACGCCAAGCGTCGGGAGCAAATCCGGGCGATGGGGTACAATGACGTCATCGATCCGTTCAACGAGGATCTTCCCGCAGTCATCGCGAAGCGGACCGACGATCTCGGCGTTGACGTGGTCATCGAGGCAGCCGGTCGCCCGGAAACGGCCGCGCAAGCCATCGAGCTGGTCTGTCATGGCGGAAAGGTTCTGTTTTTCGGCGTCGCCGCTCCCGGACAGAAGGCGGCCATCGAGCCAAATCGCGTATTTGCACGCGAGATCACCATCGTCGGTTCGATCCGCAATCCTTACACGCATCACCGGGTGATGGAGATCATGCCCCGGCTTCGGTTGAAAGACATCGTCACCCATCGCTATCCCGTCGAGAACATCCTCGAGGCGTTCGACGTCGCTCATCGCGGCGAAGGCTTGAAGATCTGCATCAAGCCCAACGGTTAATCATGTCGCGTTTCGATTGCCTTTCGTTCGGCAGTTCTGCCTTCGACGTACTGATGTCGGTCGACCGGCCGCCGCGTAGTGACGAGCGCGTGAGCGCTCACGCGGTGACGTCCGGCGGCGGCGGGCCGGCGTCTACGGCGGCCACAGCCATGGCGCGCCTTGGCTTTAAGGTCGGGTTGATCACCGCCGTGGGCGAAGATGTGTTCGGCACGCTGATGCTGGAGGAATTCGCGCGCTTTGGTGTCGATACGTCGGGCACGCAACGCGTCGCCGGGTCTTCCACCATTAGCTCCGTGCTGATCGAACGTGAGACGGCCAAGCGAAGCATGACAGTCTATGGCGGTTGCGTGAACCGGATCGACATCGGCGCGATCGATGTCGGCCGCATACGGAATGCAAAGGTCGTCCATCTAGACGGCAACAATCCCGCGCTCGCGATTCACATCGCGCGCGCGGCCAAGTCTTTCGGCATTCCGGTCTCCCTGGATGGCGGCAACATGTCGGCCGAGGCGATCGCCGAGGTCTTGCCTCACATCGACATCTATATTCCAGACGAACAGAGCATGCACAAGCAGCTCGGCGAGGACGTAAGCGTGGATGACGCCTGCCGCCTCTATCGCGAGCGCGGCCCCGGCCTCGTCTGCATCACGCGGGCCGAGTCTGGAAGCATTGCCTATGACGGCAAGGAGTTTCGCGCGCAGCCTGCCTATCGCGGTGCTCCTGTGGCCGATACGACGGGTGCCGGTGACAATTTTCATGGCGCATTTCTTGCGGCCTGGCTCGACGGGTTGGACATTGATGCGACGCTGAAGTTCGCCAATGTCTACGCCGCACTATGTTGCCGCGGCATTGGCGGCCGTACGTCATCCCCCGACCGGGAAGAGACCTTGGCGCATCTGGCGTCGTTTCCCGGCGCCGAGCCCATCTCAACCTCTTCCATCAGCGAGTCCAAGCCATGACATCATACCGTATCGCCTTGTTGCCGGGCGACGGCATCGGCGTCGATGTGATCGATGCCGCTCTTCCCGTTCTCGACAAGGCCGCAAGTCTGTTCAACTTCGAACTCGACTATCGGCGCTTCGACTGGTCGTGCGAGACCTATCTGAAGACGGGGCGCATGATGCCGGAGGACGGCATCACGCAATTGCGTGGTCATGATGCCATCCTGCTTGGAGCCGTCGGTTGGCCGCAGGAGGTGCCTGACAATGTCTCGCTTCATGGCTTGCTGCTGCCGATCCGGAAGGCATTTGATCTGTACGTAAACGCGCGGCCGCATCTGTTGCTGCCCGGCGTGACCGGCCCGTTACGCGCTGAAAACTTCGACATCCTCTGCATCCGGGAAAACACGGAAGGCGAATATAGCGGCGCCGGCGGCCGGATCCATGTCGGCACGCCTGACGAAGTGGCCGTCGAAACCTCGATCTTCACCCGCCGCGGCGTCGAGCGTGTTCTTCGCTACGGCTTCGATCAAGCGCGATCCCGACGCAAGAAGTTGGCATCGGTGACCAAGTCGAATGCGCAGAAATATTCGATGGTGTTTTGGGACGAGGTGACCGAGCTCGTCGCTGCCGATTACCCGGACGTTGAAGTGACGCGCTACCACATCGATGCCGTCGCAGCCCGTTTCGTCATGCAGCCAGAAACTCTGGACGTCGTGGTCGCTTCGAACCTGTTCGGCGACATTCTGACCGATCTCGGAGCCGCCATTCAGGGGGGGCTTGGTTATGCCGCTTCCGCAAACCTCAATCCCGCCGGCGGCGTGCCGTCCATGTTCGAACCCGTGCATGGATCTGCCCCCGACATCGCCGGTCGAGGGATCGCCAATCCGATGGCGACCATCTGGTCAACCGCACTGATGCTCCAGCATCTGGGGCAGGGGGACGCCGCGCAGTCGATTCTCGATGCAATGGGCCGCGTCTCGAAGAACGGGAAGGTTGCCACTCCCGATCAAGGTGGGCGCGCCACCACCGGCGATGTAGCCGCCGCTGTCACTGCCGAGCTTTCGTAAGTTTTCAATCCAGCGGCCGTGCCGCTTTCTCCTGGAGTACTCCATGTCCAAGACTGATCTCTCCGTCCTCGCTCGCCCGTCCGGCGCCTTCGCCATGATGGCAATCGATCAGCGTGAATCCATGCGCGCGATGTTTGCTGAGAAGCAGTCGGAGCCGGTAACCGACCAGCAGCTAAGCCATTTCAAGGTCGCCGCCGTCAAGACGCTCTCGCAATATGCTTCGGGCGTGCTGATTGATCCGCAATTCGCGTGGCGTCGTGCAGTGGATGAAAAAGCTGTTGCGCCAGGCTGCGGACTGGTTGCGGCCGGTGACTTGTTCTCAAGCCGTGGCGATGAAATCGTCGGCGACTCCCAGATCGACGAGAGCATCGACCCTGCGCAGATCAAACGCGATGGTGGCGCAGCGCTCAAGCTCCTGATCATCTACCGCGAAGACGAACCGAGCGAAGCTCGCATCCAGATGGTCGATACGTTCGTTGCAAAGTGTCGTGCCGCCGGTCTGATCAGCCTGATTGAACCCGTGTCGCGCAAGCGTCTCGACGGCAAGCTGAGCGATCTGAACGAAGGCATCTTCGCAGCAGCAAAGGAACTGGGTTCGCGCGGCGCCGACATCTACAAGGCGGAAGTGCCGCTGCATGGCAAGGGCACGGAGCAGGAAATCCGGTCGCAGTGCGAGCGGCTGACCTCGCTGGTTGCGTCGCCGTGGGTCGTTCTGTCGTCGGGTGTCGCGCCTGATGATTTCCCGCAGGCGGTTGAATGGGCCTGCAAGGGCGGTGCGAGCGGCTTTCTGGCCGGGCGTGCGGTATGGCGTAACGTCATTGGATCGAAGGATATCGAGACCGAATTGCGGAACGACGCCGTCGTTCGCATGAAGAAGCTCTGCGATGTCGTTGACCGCGTCATCGGCTAGATTTGGCCACGTATTACGATGTCTGGCCTGCTGCCGGTTTCGTGGACACCGAGATAAGGTGTTTAACGGAACTGGAGAGTTGGAATGCAGAGAAGGAAGTCCAGCCGCGAGTTCCAGCTTGAGGCGGTGAGGCTGGTGAAGGATCGAGGCGTTGCGGTAGCGCAAGCAGCCCGCGACCTCGACGTCCACGAGAATGTGCTGCGCAAATGGGTGCGCGAGCTATCGACGGATCCGCAGCATGCCTTTCCCGGCCATGGTCAGCTGAAGCCGGAGCAGCAGGAGATTGACCGGCTGCGCAAGGAAGTGGCGAAGCTGAAAGCGGAGCGCGACATCCTAAAAAAGGCCGCAGCCTACTTCGCGAGGGAAGCGATATGAGGTTCGCTTTCATCGCGAGGCACCGGAACATCTGGCCGGTGGCATGGCTGTGCGACGCGCTGGATGTCTCCCGGTCAGGCTTCCACGCCTGGCTCAACCGCAGCCCCAGCGCTCGCTCGCGGCACGACGAGGTGCTGGTGACGGCGATCGATCGCAGCTTCAAGAGCAGCGACCGAACCTATGGTGCTCGCCGCGTCTGGCATGACGTGCTGGCCGAGGGCCTGTCCTGCGGTTTGCATCGCGTCGAGCGGCTCATGCGGGAGAACGGGCTGCGTGCCCGGCCTCGGCGTCGTGGGCTGCCGAAAGACACCGGCGAGCGAGCGGTGGTGTCGGACAACATCCTCGACCGCGCTTTCGAAGCCTCGGCCCCGAACCAGAAGTGGATCGCCGACTTCACCTACATCTGGACCGCCGAAGGTTGGCTCTACGTTGCCGCCGTCGTCGACCTGTTCTCCAGGCGCGTCGCCGGCTGGGCGATGAAGGCCGAGATGACGGCACAGCTCGTCACCGACGCTCTCATCATGGCGATCTGGAGGAGAGGCAAGCCCGACAACCTGCTGCACCACAGCGACCAGGGCAGCCAGTATACGAGCGAACAGTTCCAGCGCCTGATGGCCGATCATAGCATCACCTGCTCGATGAGCCGTTCAGGCAATGTCTGGGATAATGCTGCGATGGAGAGCTTCTTCTCGTCGCTGAAGACCGAGCGGACAGCCCGCAAGGTCTACAGGACGAGGGATGACGC
>Ga0153956_1001683_pt1 | contig 18570 bp, 7 predicted proteins | sample TSFL040MetaG_FD_104704 | JGI IMG/M metagenome (GOLD analysis project Ga0153956, IMG submission 104704) | Attine ant fungus gardens microbial communities from Florida, USA - TSFL040 MetaG | ecosystem: Host-associated > Fungi > Mycelium > Unclassified | place: USA: Florida, Wekiwa Springs...
CGGGAGCGGCGGCCTGACCAAGGATGGCCTGGGCACGTTGACCCTCACAGGCGCCAGCAACTATGCCGGTGCGACCCTGGTCAATGCCGGCACCTTGCTCGTCAACGGCGACCAGTCGGGCGCGCTGGGGCTGACTAGCGTCGCCTCGGGCGCGAGCCTTGGCGGCACCGGCACGATCGGTGGTGACGTGACGATGGCCGACGGCGCGACCCTGACGCCGGGTGCGGGTGGCGTCGGCACGCTGACGATCGGCGGCAATCTCTCGCTCGGATCGGGCACCACGCTCGCCTACGAGTTTGGCGCGGCGAACGTCGCGGGCGGGGCGCTTAACGATCTCGTCAATGTCGGCGGTAACCTCACGCTCGACGGCACGATTAACGTAACCGTGCCGACCGGCGGCAGCTTTGGTCCCGGCCTCTACCGTGTGTTCAACTATGGCGGGACGCTAACCGACAATGGTCTGGCGCTCGGAACGCTGCCGGGTGGAAGCGCCGTGTCGGTCCAGACCGCGGTGGCCGGGCAGGTCAACCTAATCAACACCGCCGGCCTCGCGCTCAGCTTCTGGGATGGCGATGCTGGCCCGAAGAACAACAATCTGATCGACGGCGGCGACGGCGTCTGGCGTGTCGCCGGTGGCAACAACAACTGGACCGGCCCGGACGGCGCGGTGAATGCCGACTATGCGCAGGACAGCTTCGCGATCTTCGCAGGCGCGCCGGGAACGGTCACGATCGATAATAGCGGCGGCACTGTCCTCGCTTCGGGAATGCAGTTCGCGAGCGACGGCTATCGTGTTACCGGCGACCCGCTGACGCTGACCGGCGCGCTGGCGATCGTGCAGGTCGGCGATAGCAGCGCGGCGAGCGCGGGCTATACCTCAACCATCGATGCGGCGCTCAATGGATCGGCGGGGCTGGTCAAGACCGACGCGGGAACGCTCGTGTTAACGGGCACGAACAGCTATACCGGCGGCACTGCGGTGAACGGTGGCACGCTGCGCATCTCCAGCGACGCCAACCTCGGTGATGTCGCGGGCGGCCTCAGCCTCAATGGCGGGACGCTCAATACGACGGCAACCTTTGGATCGAACCGCGCGGTCGACCTGGCCGGCGCGGGCAGCTTCCTCACCGACGGCGGCACGACGCTGACGCTGGGCGGGGTCGTATCTGGGGCTGGCGGGCTGACCAAGGACGGCGCGGGAGCGCTCGTGCTCACCAATACCAACAGCTATGCCGGCGGGACCGCGATCACGGCTGGAACGCTCCAGCTCGGCAATGGCGGGACGAGTGGCTCGATCACCGGCAACGTCGCCAACAATGGCGTGCTGGCCTTCAACCGCGCGGACAGCCTGATCTTCGCGGGCGCGATCACCGGCAATGGCGCGGTGGGTCAGATCGGCACCGGCACGACCATTCTCACCGCTAACAACAGCTATAGCGGCGGCACCACGATCAGCGCGGGCGCCCTCCAGCTCGGTAATGGCGGGGCGAGCGGCGGCATCACGGGCGATGTCGTCAACAACGCCGCGCTGGTATTCAACCGCTCCGACGCGGTGACCTTCGCGGGCCTGATCTCGGGTAGCGGTACGTTGACCCAGGCGGGTGGTGGCACGACCGTCTTGACCGGCGCCAGCAGCTATGCAGGAATGACCAGCGTGAACGCGGGCACCCTGCTGGTCAATGGCGACCAGAGCGCTGCCACTGGCGCGACGAGCGTCGCTTCGGGCGCGACGCTCGGCGGCACCGGCATCATCGGCGGCGATGTGGTAATAGCCGACGGGGCCACCTTGGCACCGGGCTCCGGCGGCGCGGGTGCGCTCGCCATCAATGGCAGTCTTGCTCTGTCCGGCGGCTCGCTGTTAGCCTACGACTTCGGTCTCGCCAACGCACCGGGCAGTCCGCTCAACGATGTGGTCAATGTCGCGGGCAATTTGACATTGGACGGGACGATCAATGTCGCGGTGACGCCGGGCGGCGCATTCGATATCGGTCTTTATCGGGTCGTCAACTATGGCGGCGCGCTGACCGACAACGGCCTTGCCATCGGCACGATGCCAGCGGGCGCCGACGTGTTCGTCCAGACCGCCGTCGCGCATCAGGTCAACCTCGTCAACACCGGCGGCGCGGTGCTCACTTTCTGGGACGGCGTCGCGGGTCCCAAGTTCGACGGCGTGGTCGATGGCGGCGACGGCGTGTGGCAGGCGAGCAGCGGCAACGACAATTGGACCGACGCGAGCGGCGCGGTCAACGCGGGCTATGCCGACGGAGCCTTCGCGATCTTCACCGGCGCCCCGGGCAATGTGACGATCGACAATGGCCTCGGCGCGGTCACGGCGTCGGGGATGCAGTTCGCGGTCAACGGCTACACCATCACCGGCGGCAACCTGACGCTGGCCGGGCCGCAATCGGTGATTCGGGTCGGCGACGGCACGGCGGCGGGCGGGCGCTACACCGCGACCATCGCCAGCGCGATCACGGGCGGCGCGGAGCTGGTCAAGACCGACGCGGGCATGCTCATCCTCACGGGCACGAACAGCTACACCGGCGGTACCGCGATCAACGGCGGGACGCTGCGGATTTCCAGCGACGCCAATCTCGGCGATGCGGCGGGAGGGCTGAGCTTCGACGGCGGCACGCTGAATATAGCGGCGGACATGACATCAGCTCGCACGGTCGATCTGGCGGGCGCGGGAACGTTCCAGACCGATGCGGGCGCGACGCTCAGCCTGACCAGCGCGTTGTCGGGCGCGGGCAGCCTGACCAAGAGCGGCACCGGCACGCTCGTGCTCGGCGGCAGCGGCAGCTACGGCGGCGGCACGAACGTCACGGCGGGCATCTTGCTCGTCAACGGCGATTACGCGGCCGCCACCGGCCTCACCAATGTCGCCTCGGGCGCCAGCCTTGGTGGGACCGGGACGATCGGCGGCGACGTGACGCTCGCGTCCGGCGCTGCGCTGACCCCAGGCGCGGGCGGCGCCGGCACGCTCACGATCGGCGGCAATCTCTCGCTCGCGGGCGGCACGCGGCTCGCCTGGGATCTGGGCGCGGCCAATGTCGTCGGCGGCGGGCTCAACGATCTGGTGAACGTCGGTGGCAACCTCACGCTCGACGGCACGCTCGACGTCACCGTGCCGACCGGCGGCGCTTTCGATGTCGGCGTCTATCGCCTGTTCAACTATGGCGGCACACTCATCGATAACGGCCTCACGCTCGGCGCGCTGCCGGCGGGCGGCAATGTCGCGGTACAGACCTCGGTGGCGGGGCAGGTCGACCTCGTCAACAGCGCCGGCCTGGCGCTCAATTTCTGGGACGGCACGGCGGGGCCGAAGAACGACGGCGTGATCAATGGTGGTAACGGCATTTGGCAGAACAACACTGGCAATGACAACTGGACCAACGCCAACGGCACAGTGAACGCTGCTTACTCCGATGGCGCCTTCGCGATCTTCGGCGGTACCGGTGGAACGGTCACGGTCGACAACAGCCTGGGCCAGGTGAACTCGGGCGGGATGCAGTTCGCCGCGAACGGCTACACCATCACCGGCGGAGAGGTCGCGTTGACCGATCCGCAAACCACCATCCGGGTCGGCGACGGCAGCACGGCGGGCGCAGGCTTCACTGCGACGATCAACTCGGTGCTGTCGGGCGATGCCCAGCTGGTCAAGATCGACGCCGGTACGCTGGTGCTGGGTGGCGCGAACACCTTCACCGGCGGGGTCGCGATCAACGGCGGCACCATTCAGATCGCTAGCGACGCCAACCTGGGTGCGGCCGCAGGCGGCGTCAGCCTCGCCAGCGGCACGCTGGCGACCAGCGCCGACATCATCAGCGGCCGCAATGTCACGATGGCCGGCGCGGGAACCATCTCGACCGCCGATGCCACCACGTTCACGCTGAACGGCCAGCTCGCCGGCACCGGTGCGTTGACCAAAGCGGGGGCAGGCACGCTCCTCCTGACCGGCGACAGCAGTGCCTATACGGCGGCGACCGCGATTACCGGCGGTACGCTGGCGGTCACAGGCAAGCTCGGTGGGGCGGTCACGGTCAATGGCGGTACCCGGCTTGAGGGCACGGGCAGCGTTGGTGCTGTGACCAATGCCGGCACGGCGGCGCCGGGCCGCAACGGGTTCGGCACGCTCACCACCGCTGGCTATACCGGTGCGGGCGGCAAGCTGGAGATCGAGGCCGCGCTGGGCGACGACACCTCGCAGACCGACCTCCTGGTCGTGAACGGCGCGATCGCCGGCACCACCGAGGTCGATGTCACCAACCGCGGCGGCCTTGGTGCCCAGACGGTCAACGGCATCAAGATCATCGACGTGACTGGCGCCTCCAACGGCACGTTCGCGCTTCGTGGCAACTATGTGTTCGGTGGGCAGCAGGCGGTGATCGCGGGCGCCTATGGCTACCGGCTCTATCAGGGCGGGGTCTCGACCCCGACCGACGGCGACTGGTATCTGCGTTCGAGCTTGCTCAACCCGAGCCAACCGACCGGCCCGCAAGCGCCGCTCTACCAGCCAGGCGTGCCGGTCTATGAGGCTTACGGCCAGACCCTGCTCTCGCTGACTGATCTCGGCACGCTGCAGCAGCGCCTGGGCGACCGCCAGCAACTCGAGACCTTGAGCGGCAAGTCGTCGGGCATCTGGGGCCGGATGGAATCGAAATACGCCCGGCCCAATGCGGCGTTCTCGACCAGCTCGGCCGATATGGACACCAACAGCTGGAAGGCCGAACTTGGCGCCGACCAGGTACTGAGCGAGCGCAGCGATGGATCGTCGCTGGTGGTCGGGGTAATCGGCAGCTACGGCCAGGCCAATGCCAACATCGGTTCAATGTTCGGCAATGGCAGCATCAAGACCAAGGCGTACAGCGCCGGTGCCACGCTAACCTGGCTCGGCCCGCAAGGGTTCTATGCCGACGGCCGGGCCCAGTTCACCTGGTTCGACAGCAAGCTCAGGTCGAGCGTGCTCGGCAAGCTCGCCGACAGCAACAAGGGTACTGGCCAAGCGTACAGTGTCGAGGTCGGCAAGCGGACGCCGATTGGTGGGGCGCTGTCGGTCACCCCGCAGATCCAGATGGTCTATTCGACGGTCGGGTTCGACACGTTCACCGATCCCAATGGCGCGGTCGTGTCGTCGGGCCTCGGCGACAGCCTCAAGACCCGCTGGGGCCTGTCGGTCGACCGCCAGGACGCCGGCAGCCACCTCTATGCCGTGGGCAATATCAGCTACGAATGGCTCGACGGCACGGTGACCGACGTCTCCGGCACCCCCATCGCGCACTCGAACGATCGCCTGTGGGGTGAGCTTGGCGTGGGCGGCAGCGTCCTGCTCGGCGACCGCGTCACGCTTTACACCGAAGCCTCGGCCAACACCGCGCTCCACGACTTCGGAAATAGCTACACTCTCAAAGGCACGGTCGGGTTCCGACTCGCGTTCTGAGGTCGGGGTCCTGCAATCCATGCCAATTTGCGAGCCATTCTCCAAAGCACCCCTAAAATGCGAGGTATCCATAGGCGGATCAGCCCGAACCAGGGGCGTACGAGGTAGAGCGCTTGTGACGCCCCGGACAAAAATATTATGAGCAAGTCTGGCCGTTAGATTTCATACGAGAGTGAAGCGGGCTAGCCGCGCGTCACCGGCGGCGCCGTGACGGCCAGTACTCTTCGGGGGCCTGTTCCGAACGATTCGTTCAAGAACGCGACTTCCCAATCCCGATCGTGCGGCCCACTGACTCCTTAGTTTTGGCGGCGGCTTTGCACGCGGCGATGACGTCGCGGTTCTCGCGAGCCATGTCGGCGGCGTTTACGATGCCTGCCAACTTTCGGCGGTCCTGACGCGCATGAGGCGGATACCCGCATCCGTAGGGTCGGTTCGCCTAGACGGCCATAATAAGATTTCAGGTTGCTCAGGATGTGAGGGAAACGCCAAGTCGGACTGACGAGATGCGCGCTCCGTCGCGCATCTGCATAAGTTTCTCAACCAACAGACTTCCCGCCCGGTGATCGTCCTCCTTTACTGTCCTCAGCGGCGGGGCGAAGGCCTGCGCTTGCGGGATGTTGTTGTAGCCGATCACCGCGAGATCGGCGGGGACTGAGAGATCGTGGCTTGGCCGCTCGCACCGGGGCACGCTTCGCTCCAGGTCGCCTGATTGCACCTCTTCAATCACTATTTCGTGCAATATGCCAGTGCAAGCCGCGATCATTATGACGGCCAGGTGGGGGACTTCCGCGACAAGGTTTCGGTCGGCCTTGGCTATAATTCGGGTAGCCGCAATATCGCGTATAAAGCCCGTTATCGCTCGCCTGCCTTGCGGGGCAGTGAGAGTTACCGGCCTGGAGAAGCCGCGAACTGCGTCGTCCGGATGCCTGATGGCGCTTTGCTGAACCATTATTGGAGCTATTCGGCGATCCTCGCGGAACGAACGGATTCAGCGTTGAGAACAACCGTTACGGTTTGATGGGCTGGCCTTGAGTAAGACTACTACGCGCCCTAATTACGGACGTTGAGACGCCTACTCGGCAACCCCGAAAGCCGACATTTCGGGCGCAGCCGAGCTAGCACGGTCGATCTCACGTCCTTAACGCGGCCAAACGTTGTTCGCTCGGTCGCGGTCCGGCAGCTTGTGGTCGGGATCGAGTTCAGCGCGAACGATCTTCCCTTTTGAAACTGGAATATCGGTGGCGGCCTGACGGATCCAGGTCTCGGCCGGCAGCGCTACGCTGACCGTCTTACCGTCTGCATAGATTATGCGCAGCGTCACAGGCATTACGAGCTTGTCGCGCGCCTCGACACGCACGAGCGGCGTGCTGTCCTTGGCCTCGGAGATACCGGCGACCGCGAGATCCATCTGCCAGTTGGTCGCATACCAGCCGCGCCACCACCAGGACAGGTCCTCGCCGCCCTCGCTCTCCATGGCGCGGAAGAAGTCGGCGGGCTTGGGATGTTTGTAAGCCCAGGCGGCGATGAAGCGGCGGAAGGCCCGATCAAATCGGTCGGGGCCGAGGATTTGCTCCCGCAGCAAAACGAGACCAAGTGCCGATTTGAAATAGGTGACTGGATGCCGGTATTTGCCGGGGATCGTATCCGCGCGCGATAGGATAGGGGGCGCCTCTGGGTCGGCGAGGATTGGCAGGATCTCGTCGACCGGATTGCCGCCGCCGGGTGCGTACTCACTATCGCGCTTGGGCGCATACTCACCCTTGTTGAACTCGTCGGATTCGTAGGTGTCGATGAAGGTGTTGAAACCTTCGTCCATCCAGGCATGGCGGCGCTCGTCGAAGCCGACGATCATCGGGAACCAGCTGTGACCGATCTCGTGCGCGGTGATCCAGAACAGTTCCTTGCCCTTGTCCGCGACCCCGTCGAACACGATGCCAGGATATTCCATCCCCGATGCCGGGCCTGCGATGTTGATCGCGTTGGGCCAAGGGTAGGGGAACCACTTGGCCGAATAGCGCTCGACCGAATCCTTGAGATATTCGGTTGAGCGGCCCCAGGCAGCCAGGCCGGCCGATTCAGGCGGGTAAAGTGACATCGCCAGCGAAGTGCGTCCGCCCGGCAGGTTGATCCGCGCCGCATCCCACGCGAAAGCGGACGATGCGCTGAACGCAACATCACGCGTGTTTTCCATGCGGTAGTGCCAGGTCAGCGTGCCGCCTTGTTTGGGGCGGGTGGCGGAATCGGTCACGCGCTCTGGCTCTCGGATCATCACCGTAGCATCACTGCGCCGTGCCATTGCCAGACGACGCTGTTCTTCGGGCGTCAGCACCTCTTCCGGGTTTTGGAGTTCGCCAGATCCGGCGACGATCATGTCCGATGGCACAGTCAGCCAATATTCGAAATTGCCGTACTCCAGATAGAATTCCTGAGCGAGATAGGGCGCGGTATCCCAGCCTCGAATGTCGTCGAAAACCGCCATGCGGGGATACCATTGCGCGACGGAATAGATTGGCGCGCCATTCTTCGCCGTCATCCAGCCGGTACGCCCGCCAAATGAATCGCTGGGAACCTCATAATGATAGCGAATGCGAATGATTGCCTTGCCGCCGGCGGCGAGTGGCGTCGGCAAGGGCAATTGCGCGCGCGTGTCGCTGATGACGGGCGTGATCGTCGTCGTGGCAGTGCCGAGGGTTGCCGTGACCTTATCGAGCACCATGCCGTCGGTGTTGCCCCGCGACGCCGCGCCCTGAGCGAGGCTGCCGCGCGATCCGGGTCGGTACAAGTTCTGCTCGATCTGAAGCCATAGCACGTCGAGCGCGCTTGGGCTGGCGTTGGTGTAGGTGATCGTAACCTCACCCACTATTGCATGGGCCGTCGGATCTAGCGTCGCATGTATTTGATAGTCGGCGCGATTCTGCCAATAGTCGGGCCCGGGCAGTCCATCCCCACTGCGGTAATTGTTGACTGCTTGGGCCATGTCGAATGGCGCGAAGGTCTCGCGCGGCTGATAGTCGGCGGTGCTTGCGCCCGTCGTCGTAACGATGACCAGCGCCAGGCCGAAGACGCGGATATAGCTTATTATGAATCCAGGCTGCCTTGTTCTGATCACGTCAAACTCCGGTCTTTAGAGGCAAAAGTGCAACACCTGACGAAGGATCAGGTTGATGCCGTTGACCGGCACGACGTTGTAACATATCTCGCGCCCCATCCTTAGCCAGCAAGTCGGTGCATGTCGGGCGAACGATCAATTCACGATATCGCGTCAGCGCGCAATACCAAGCAGTCGACTGCCTGGTCGCGGATCGCTCTGTTGGTCGTGCTTTTTGTGGGGTTGCTATGGCAGGGGACGGTTCTCCAGACCCATACCCACCCTTATGCGACTAAGGCGACGGAGGGTGCGGCCAGGACCTTCGTCGGCCAGCCCGCCAACGACCGGCACTCTCCGGCATCCCCAGATAAATGTCCGATCTGCCGGGAAATCGCGACCGCCGGCACCTATGTGCCGGCGAGTCCGATCCTGCTTCCGGATCCTGCGCCCGCCGACATCTGGTATAGTGCCGAAAGTCTTTACGACACATTGGATCGCCAGCAGGCGCATCATTGGCGCAGCCGTGCGCCACCCTCACTCCTGACCTTTTGATCTGATCGCGGGGCGCTGCCCCTTCAACGCCGATGCCGGCCAAGGCTTGCGCGTCTCAAAGGTTCACGGAGTTTATCATGCGAAATGTTTTCCTGGCGGGGGTCGCGCTGGCCGCCCTTCTTCCCACCTGTGCTCAAGCGCAGACCGATCCCCAACCGTCGTCCGATTCGGGAGCGCCGGCGACCGCACGGCCACGCAATTCGAGCACTTCGGATCGCGGCGACATCATCATCACTGCCTCACCGTTCGCCGAGGCAAGCGATGATACGCCCGCCATTGCCGCCAAGGTCAACCGCGAAGACATTCTGCGGGCGGGCGGGGCCAGCATTGCGGATTCGCTGGCCACGGTGCCGGGCATGTCGGCGACCGGCTTCGCTGCCGGTGCCTCGCGTCCGATTATTCGCGGCATGGACGCCACGCGTATCCGTATCCTCGAGGACGGCGTGAGCAGCTCGGACGTGTCGGATATCGGACCCGACCACGGCATTCCGATCGATCCGCTTGCCGCCCGCTCGATTGAGGTAGTGCGTGGCGCCGCGACGTTGCGCTATGGCAGCCAGGCGATCGGCGGCGTGGTCAACGCGATCAACAATCGCGTGCCAACCTATCTGCCGACCAAGACCTTCGACGGTGAACTGACCGGCAGCTTCGACAGCGTCTCCAATACCGGGCAGGGCTCGGCGCTCGTCGACCTCAAGGCCGGTGATTTCGCCATCCATGCCGACGGCTTCGTCCGCGAGGCGGAAAATTACGATACGCCGCTCGGCACACAGCTGAATTCTTTCTTCCACGGCTATGGCGGCGCACTCGGCGCCTCCTACTTCTTCGGTGGCGACAAGGGCAGCTATGTCGGCGGCGCGATCATGCAGTACAATGCCAAGTACGGCATCCCCAGCGACACCACCTATATCGACATGCGCCAGACCAAGGGGATGATGCGGTCGTCGTTCGAATTGGGCTCCGGCGCGTTCCAGCGGCTCAATATCGATGCCAGCTATGCCGACTATACCCACTCTGAAAATAATCCGGACGGCAGCATCAATACCACCTTCCGCAATAAGGAATTCGATGGCCGCGCCGAATTGCTGTTCGGCAAGCTTGGCGTGCTCGACAACACCGCGCTCGGCGTTGAAGTGCAGAACCGCAAGTTCCAGGCGATCGGCGCGGACAGTTCGTATCTGTTCCCTGCCACCCTGCAGAGCGAAGCGGCCTTCCTGTTCACCGAACTGCCGCTGGCGAGTACGCTCAAGCTCCAGGCGAGCGGGCGCGTCGAGCACGCTCATATCGAGGGCACGCCGGCGTCGGATGTGTTCGCCAAGCGAAACTATACCCCGGTCAGCGGCGCGATCGGCGCGCTCTACTCGCCGAACGACACGGTCAAGTTCGGCCTGACCTTCTCCAGCACCGGGCGCGCGCCGGCGTTGACCGAATTGTTCGCGCGCGGCGGCCATGACGGCCCTCAGACGTTCGAAACCGGCGATCCTAACCTCAAGATCGAGCGCGCCAATTCGCTGGAGGGCTCGGTCCGCGTCAAGACCGGCCGGTTCAAGTTCGAGGGCAGCCTCTATAGCACGTGGTTCAGCAACTATATCTACGGCGATCTCACCGGACGCGTCTGCGATGACGAAGAAGATCCCGTGGTTTGCAGTTTTGGCGGCGATGGCGATTTACGCGAGCTGTTCTACCGCCAGCAGGGTGCGCATTTCCGTGGGCTCGAGGGCCAGGCATCCTATCAGCTGGTCAAAACCGAGAATGGTGGCCTCTCGCTCAATGCACAGGGCGATTATACCCGCGCTACGCTCGACAGCGGCGGCAACGTGCCGCGCATTCCGCCGTATCGTTATGGCGGCGGACTATCCTGGACCAGTAAGCAACTTGATGCTGGCTTCCTGATTTTGCACTCGGCCCGGCAGGATAAGTTCGGCGCGTTCGACACGCCGACGCCCGGATATAACGAACTCAACGCGCAAGTCGCCGTGCGACCGTTCAAGAGCTATCCTGGGATCGAACTGGCCGTGGTCGGGCAGAACCTAACCAACGATGTTCAGCAGGACGCCGCCGCGCTCAACAAGGACGCACCGGTCTATATGCCGGGGCGCAACATCCGCGTCGTGCTTCGCCTCGCGACCTTCTAACGGGGGCGGCCCGCCATCCCGAAGGCTAACGGGATGGCGGGCTTGTCGCTACCATGGAAGGAAGCGGTGGGATGAGCGCTATCCGCAAGGTTGCGGGTGGTCGTGCCGGTTCGACACAACGGCGCATCTACCCCGCGACCGACATCGATGAAGACGTGATCAAGGCGCTGAATGCGTCTGACGTGCCGCTCAGCGCCTATGATCTGGTTGAGCGACTACAAAGCAAGGGGCGGCGGGTATTCGTCGTCTCGATCTACCGATCGCTGGCGCGACTTTGCGCCCGGGAAGCGGTCGAACGAGTCGAGATGACCGCGCGCTATCGGATCAGGGATACACCCAGTGCCTTGTTGATGACCTGTGAGCAATGCGGCCGCACCTATCCCGTAGCGGCGTCCCGCCAATTCGAGGAACTGGAATTGGCGATCGCCGAGAATGGTTTCCTGCCCGGCAAGGTTGCTCTGGAGACGACCGGCATTTGCCGCATCTGTCGTGCGACGGGAGGTGAGGGCAATGAATGATGCCAGACTGTTCCCCGTCGCGGGGACGGCTCGCCTCAATAGCGGCCGCCGGGATCAAATAACGGAGAATGCTGTGAAAATTTATCGGCATCATAAACTTGCCGCTTTATTGGCTTGTGCCGCGCTTCCCGGCGTCGCCCAGGCCGATGAAGGTATGTGGACCTTCGACGCGTTTCCGACGGTCAAGGTTCAGGAGGGCTATGGCTTCGCGCCCGACCAGGCATGGCTCGACCACGTGCGGCTGTCCGCAGCACGGCTCACCGGCGGCTGTTCATCGTCGCTGGTGTCCAGCCATGGTCTGCTGCTCACCAACCACCATTGCGTGGTCGATTGCGCGCAGAACCTGTCGACGACCGAGCAGGACTTCGTGAAAGACGGCTTCCTCGCCGATGACCGTTCCAGAGAGCGCAAATGCCCGGGCCAGCAGGCCGAAATCCTGACGGCGATCAGCGATGTTACGAGCGATGTGCAGGGCGCGATCAGCACCGCATCCGGCGACGCGCTGGTCAAGGCGCGCGACGCCGCGATTGCCCGGATTGAAAATGCCGGTTGTCCCGACCGTGCCACCCAGGTCTGCGAGGTGGTCACCCTCTATGGCGGCGGACAGTACAAGCTCTATCATTACCGGAAATATTCCGATGTCCGGCTGGTGTTCGCGCCCGAATACCAGGCGGCGCAATTCGGTGGCGATCCGGACAATTTCAACTTTCCGCGCTTCGGGCTCGATGCCGCCTTCCTGCGTATCTATGAGAACGGCAAGCCGGTCGAGACGCCCGACCACCTGCGCTGGAACCCGCGCGCGCCGCAGCCGGGAGAACTGATATTCGTCGCCGGCAACCCCGGTTCGACCTCGCGCCTGTTCACACAGAGCCAGATGGCCAGCCGCCGCGACGTGACGTTGCCCGCTACCGAAATCCTGCTGTCCGAACTGCGCGGCCGGCTGATTTCGGCGATGGCCGGAGATGCCGAGCGGAGCCGTACCGGTGCCGACACGCTGTTCGGTATCGAGAATAGCTTTAAGGCCTATTACGGTCAGTATCAGTCGCTGCTCGACCCCGCTTTTGCCGGCAAGCTGGCGGATGCCGAGCGCTCGCTTCGCGCCAAGGTTGCCGCCGACCCGCAATTGACGAAGAAGGTTGGCGATCCCTGGGCCGAGGTCGATCGCGCAATGGCGCGCTATCGCGCGCTTTACATGTCTTACAATATGCTGGAGGCGCGTGCTGGCTTCACCTCGGATCTCTACCGTTACGCACGCACCATCGTCCGCGCCGCCGCCGAACGCGAGAAGTCCGACGCCGAACGGCTGCCCGGATATACCGATGCCGCATTGCCGTTGGTCGAAAAGGAACTCGTCGATCCGACGCCCACCTATCCGTGGCTCGACAGACTGAAGATCGAGTTCTGGCTGTCCAAGACCCGCGAATATCTGACCGCCGACGATCCCCGTGTCCGGTCGCTTCTGGGAGCGGAATCGCCGGAAAGCCTGTCGGCGAAGCTGGTGAGCGGAACGAAGCTTGCCGATCCCAAGGTGCGTGAAGCGTTGTTCAAAGGCGGCATGGCGGCGGTCAGAGCGTCCGATGATCCCCTCATCCAGTTCGTCATCGCCCATGACGGCGATGCGCGCAAGGAACTGGTGGCCTATCGTGCGGAGGTCGACGCCCCGGTGATTGCCGCGCAATCGCGGCTCGCCCAGGCGCGCTTCGCGGTTTACGGCACCGGGTTCTATCCTGATGCAACCTTCACGCTGCGCCTGTCCTATGGCAGTGTCACCGCCTGGAACGAACCGGGCCGCAAGATCGCGCCGACCACCAATTTCGCGGGTATGTTCGACCGGGCGACAGGCAAGGTGCCTTATGTCCTGCCCGACCGCTGGATCGCGGCGAAAGATAAGCTCGATCCCACAATCGTGCTCGATTTCTCGACGTCGAATGATGTCGTGGGCGGTAATTCCGGCTCGCCCGCTATTGCTCGCGACGGCTCGGTGATCGGTGCCCTTTTCGACGGCAACATCCACAGCCTCGGTGGGGCATTCGGCTACGATTCGGCGCTCAACCGGTCGGTCGTGGTATCGGCCGGCGCGGTCGAGGCAGCATTGAAGGTCGTTTATCCGGCGCCGGCGCTTCTGGCCGAACTGCACGCGAAATAGGGAAGCGACGTTATCTTGCTCTGGGGCGTTCGAGTGTATCGAACGCCTCGTGCCCCACGATGGCGGCATGGACGAACCCGGGGATCAGCACGTTGCGGGTATCGAACCGCGCGTGCGACCCCTTTACTAGCACGTCGGACATATACTGCATGTGCTTGCGATCGACGTCGAAGGATGAGGTATCGACATGGCTACCGCCCGTTCCCTGTACGGTGATCCAGTAAAGGCGATGCGGCTCGTCCGGGCTAGTGAACATCGCCTCGACATAGGTCTTCTCGCGGTCAAGCGTCGCGACCGCTTCGGCATGATGCGCGTGCAGGAAGTCGATCCACTCGTTGAATTCGGTCACCTTTCCGGGTTGGATGTCGAAGCGATGCAGCACAACCGCGACCTTTGACGCAGCGGGCGAGGATGCGCTGGTGCCGGTAACGGTCGCCGCCACGCCAGATCCCATCACGCCCAGAAGCGTCCCAGCCACCAGAAGCGATACCTTCTGGACCAATTTCTTACTCACCAGCAGCATTTCCTAATCCAAGAGAGAGCGTCGCCGCCGACCAAGGTCCCGTTCGAGGGCGACAGCGGATGGCGCCGCTGCCGGACCGGCAGGATGTTTGCCCGGCAAGCCCGGTAACGCCGAGCTTTCCGGTTGACAGAACATTGCCCCGCCCTCAGTGATACAATGTATCATGAAAAGCAACGTTCTTCGTTGCCGGGAGCATGTGCGCGGGCCTTGTGCCCGGCTCGCAAGCGCCTCTAGCATCGCGGATATAGCTTCGCTTTGGGGACTTTGATTTATGCGTATCACTCTGGCTGCGCTCCTGCTCGCCGCCGCGCCGACCTTCGCCATCGCCGGAGCGGCTACCGATGATGATCCCTATATCTGGCTGGAGGAGGTGTCGTCGCCGCGCGCGATGGCGTGGGTGGATGCGCACAATGCCAGCAGTACCAGGCTCCTGCAGGCGGACTCGCATTATCAGACCTTCTATGACGAGGCGCTGGCGATCGCGGGGGCCAAGGACCGCATCCCGGAACCCAGCTTCCTGCATGGCGAGATCTACAATTTCTGGCAGGACCCCGACCATCTGCGCGGCATCTGGCGCAAGACGTCGCTGGCCGATTACCAGACCGCCGATCCGCACTGGACGACGGTGCTGGACATTGACGCGCTGGGCAAGGCGGAGGGCAAGAGCTGGGTGCTCAAGGGGATGCAATGCCTGGAGCCGGAGGAGCGGCGATGTCTGGTGTCGCTTTCCGACGGTGGCGAGGATGCGGTCGAGGTGCGCGAGTTCGATCTCGACACCAATCAGTTCGTGGCGGACGGTTTTCATCTGCCCAAGGGCAAGCATCGTGTCGATTGGGAGGATGAGAACCACTTGCTGGTCGCGACCGATTTCACGCCAGGCGATCTCACGCAATCGGGCTATCCCTATATCGTCAAGCGACTGACCCGGGGCCGGCCGCTGTCGGCGGCGGTCGAGGTTTTCCGCGGCAGCAAAGCCGATGGCGGCTATGGCGTGTCACCTTCGGTTCTGCGCGACGGCCAGGGACGGCACCTCGCCGTGATCGTTCGCCCGCTCGATACCTTCCATAGTGAAAGCTATGTGGTCACGCCGAAAGGTACCGAACGGCTGGCGATACCGGCCAAGGTCAATGTCGCCGACCTTGTCGCGGGGCGGGTGATTTTCGAGCTTGACGAGGGGTGGGCGGGGTTGCCAGCGGGGGCGGTCGCCGAGGTCGATCTCGACAAGCTCCTCGCCGCGCCGGGCGCGCTCAAACCTGGTTTGGTGTGGAAACCGGGGCCGCGCGACGCGTTCGATGGTCTCACCTCGACCCGCGACACGCTGCTCATCAACACGCTCAGCAACGTGCAGGGCCGAGCCTGGGTCTATGCGCCGGTAAAAGGCGGCGGCTGGACAACGAAGAAGATCGATCTGCCCGACAACCTGTCGGTGAGTTTTGGCGCGACCAGCCCGAAATCGAACCTCGCCTTTGTCGGTGCGAGCGGTTTTCTCACGCCGTCGACGCTATACCTCGCCGACGCCGAGACCGGCGCGATCAAGCCGGTCAAAGCGGTTGCGCCGAAGTTCGACGCATCGAACCTGACGGTCGAACAACTCGAGGCGAAATCGACCGACGGCACCATGATCCCCTATTTCGTGGTGCACCGCAAGGACATCAAGCTGGACGGGTCGACGCCGACGCTGATGACCGCCTATGGCGGCTTCCAGGTCAGCGAGACGCCGTATTATTCGGGCACCACGGGCAAGCTGTGGCTGGAGCGCGGCGGCGCGTTCGTGCTGGCCAATATCCGGGGCGGCGGCGAGTTCGGCCCGGCGTGGCATGAGGCGGGGATCGGCACCAGGCGGCAGATCATCTATGACGACTTCGCCGCCGTGGCGAAGGACCTGATCGCGCGCGGGATCACCTCGCCGCGGCGGCTGGGCATCGAGGGCGGCTCCAATGGCGGCCTGCTGATGGGGGTGGAGTTCACCCAGCATCCGGAACTGTGGAACGCGGTGGTGATCCAGGTGCCGTTGCTCGACATGATCCGCGTCTCCAAAATCGCGGCTGGCGCGTCGTGGCAGGGCGAATATGGCGATGTGAACGCCGATCCCGCGGTGATGGCGTTCTGGCGTAAGACCTCGCCCTATCAGAACCTGAAAGCGGGCGTGCATTATCCTGAACCCTTCATCTTCACTACCACCAAGGACGATCGGGTCGGCCCGCAGCATGCGCGGAAATTCGCCGCGCGAATGGAAGAAATGAAACTTCCCTTTCTCTACTATGAGAATACCGAAGGCGGGCATGGCGCCGGTGCGGACCTCAAGCAGGCGGCGCATACCAGCGCGCTCACCATGACCTATCTGCAACGCAAGCTGATGGATTGACCTAGAGGGGCGATCCTTTGGGATCGCCCCTTCATCCTCAGCGCGCGACCGGCAGCATCACCGCGCTGGCAGTTGCCCCGCCGTGCCAGATGCTCTGCGTCGCCTTCCGGTAATCGCCGGGCTTCGCGTACATGATGTTGTCGACATAGGTTTGCGGATTGCGGTCGTAGAGCGGGAACAGGCTCGACTGGACCTGCACCATGATCCGGTGACCGGGCAGGAAGACGTGGTTCACGTTGGGCAGCGCCCAGTGATAATACTCCACCTCGCCAGGCTTCAGCGGCGCAGGCTTGGCAAAGCTCTTCAGATAGCGGCCGCGAAAGATCTCGATCCCGATCGGCAACTCATAGCCGGCCATGGACGGCTTGCCGCCCTGGTCGGCGGGTTCGGGCACGTCATTCGGATAGACGTCGATCAGCTTCACCACCCAGTCGCTGTCGGTGCCGGTGGTGGAAGCATATAGCTCGACCTCGGGCGCCCCCATGATGTGGACCGGTTTGTCGAGCGGCGCGGTTTTCCAGACGGCGACGTCGGGCCGGTCCGACATGAACCGCTGGTCATGGACCAGCCACGGCTTCCATTGCGCCGGATCGCTCATGTTGATCGGGCGCGGGATGAAGGGGATGGGGTGTGCGGGGTCACTGACATAATCGTCATGCTCCGCCTTCGCCGGCCGGTCGAAACCTGCCGTGCCGTCCGCCGCGAGATAGAGCGGCGTGGGCGTGCCCATCGGCCAGCGCGGCGATTCCTGCCATTGATTGATCCCGGTCGCATAGGTCAGCACCGGCGGCGTGTGCGGATCGGGCGTACCCTTGAGATAGTGATCGAGGAACGGCTTCAGGTAACGCACCCGCCATTCGCGCGCGGTGTCGCCGGTGAAAGTAAGCGCGCCCAGATCATAGCCGGTATGGTTGGCGCCCGAATGGCGCCACGGGCCGATCACCAGCGTCACCATGTCGTTGTTCTTGTCCTTCGGTTCCAACGCGCGATAGACCGCCGGCGCGCCATAGCTGTCCTCCTGATCCCACTGGCCCACTTCCAGCATCGTGGGCACGGTCAGCGGCCGCGCGGCGAGCCATTTGTCGACGGCCTGCAACGACCAAAAGTCGGTATAGGCGGGATTTTCGAAGAACTTGCGGACGCCGGGATAATGGGTGATCCCCAGCATCTTCGCGAAGTCCGCCGCCGATCCGGCCTCGAGATAGCGGGTATAGTCGTCGCCCGCGCCGAGCGCGAACTCGCCGCCGCCATTGGCCTTGTTGGTGGCCTGGCCCACGGCGTAATCGAGCGAGCTCACGCGGAACGCTCCGTTGTGAAACCAGTCGTCGCCCATCCAGCCGTCGACCATCGGGCTTTCGGGCACCGCCGCCTTCAGCGCGGGGTGCGGATTGATCTCCGCCATCAGCGTGGTGAAGCCGAGATAGGACGAGCCGATGATCCCCACCTTGCCGTTCGACTCCGGCACGTTCTTCACCAGCCAGTCGATCGTGTCATAGGCATCGGTCGATTCGTCGATCCCGGTATCGTTGAGCGGGCCGGCGACCGGCCGGTTCATGATATACTGGCCTTCGGACCGGTGCAGTCCGCGAATGTCCTGATGGACGATGATATAGCCGTCCTCGGCGAATTCGGTGTCCATCACGTCGAGATTGTCGACCAGCCGCTGGCTGGCGACGCGATGCGCCGAATCATAGGCGCCATAGGGATTGCGCGACAGCAGGATCGGGCCGTTCCTCCTTCCCTTCTTCATCATGATGATCGTGTGGAGTTTGGTGCCGTCGCGCATCGGGATCATGATTTCGC
>Ga0153956_1001684_pt1 | contig 18569 bp, 14 predicted proteins | sample TSFL040MetaG_FD_104704 | JGI IMG/M metagenome (GOLD analysis project Ga0153956, IMG submission 104704) | Attine ant fungus gardens microbial communities from Florida, USA - TSFL040 MetaG | ecosystem: Host-associated > Fungi > Mycelium > Unclassified | place: USA: Florida, Wekiwa Springs...
GCACCGTGGCCGTCAACGGCACCATCACCGACATTCCACCCGACATTCCCGCAGCTCAACGCGAAATCCTAACCAGCCTCGGCGTCAAAACAGCTTACTAAGCTACCTGTCCGAACTCAGGTCCGAGCAAGCCATCACCTCACCCAACGGCAGCTACCTGCGATCCAACAACCGGCGCCGCCACACCCACTGGACCCAGGCCCTGCAAACGACGCACCTGGCACCGTTGACAATCCACGACCTACGCCAGCCTCGCCCGCGCCTCGGGCGCCGATCTGCGCTACGCCCAGAAGACCATGAGGCACTCCACGCCCACCGTCACCACCAACATCTACAGCGACCTGTATTCCGACGAGCTCGACCAGGTAGCGGTCAACCTCGACCGGCTCCACGCGTCGGAGGGGGCTCTACGAATTGGGTTGGGCGCGGCCAGTTCGTGACGGCAGCCACTATCGATCGACAACAACGACCGTGACCGTCATTCCAGGCTGCGACACATCGATTCTCAGATCGCTCTCAAGCCCTCGCGGATTATCGACCCAACCTCCCGGGTCGAACACAATGCAGATCAGGTGGCCGATGTTCCCGATGCCCTTGTAGCGGTCACGGTCGACGATCAATTGCTCGCCAACGTTTTTGTGCGTCAGCGCCTGGGACGCATGCTTCAGTTCGATCCCGATGGCATACGCCGGTAGGAGATAGTCGATGCGACTATTCGACCCCGCATATGAAGGTACATACTCCTCGTCCCGGACATCATCGAAGAATAGTTTCAGAAGCGCCTTAAAAAGATACTGATCGTCCCATTCGTCCGAAAAGTCAATCACCTGCTTGCCGCGAGGGTGTTTACGCAGGCTTCGCTGCACAAGGACAAATTGTTCTGCGATTCGCTCGATGACCTTCACAGCATCCAGCCTCGCACCCGCGAAGCCAACAACGCCTGGAGAGGACGCAGTTTTCACAGTTCCATTGATCAGTTTCAGAAAAAGCTCGCCGATGATCTTCGCTTTGCTCGCACATGACCTCGATGCGGCGGACCAATCTCCTGTGGTGAATCGATCGGCCTCGTCCTTACCTTTGAGGGCGGATCGGGTGTCGAGGTGGTTCAGCATTGCCATATTGAGGAGTCGGCCATGTGGAGCATAGTTATCGCCGAAATGCTCAACAAAGAGGTCGTCGATATCTATTCGCCTCGTAGGAATCGTTATGCTTTCTGATTGGTCCGTCAGATAGCGAAGCCGAGCCGCTAGTGCATCAAATCCGTACTCTGGCCGATTCATGTTCCAATGGATAACCAGCGCTTCTTGGTATGATCCGAGCCGCATGAAGAACCGGCGGAGTAGGTCGAGTTCGAGGTCTGCCGGCGCCACGCCCTTTGGCGCATCGGTACGACTGAACGCGGAGACGTCACCGCTGCCGAGGTCGTAGATTGCGATGCTTGCAACGCCGGGCGGGTAATCCTTGGCAGTGATGATGGATTCGCAGGCGTAGTGGACAGCAACGATGGCTTCGTTGGTTTCGACAGCCCGCGCAAGCTGCTCGAGTGAATGTAGCGGTCTAGTCAATCCCATCTCCGGCGTCCGTACTGGAATCAAATTGCAGGATTTGCTCGTTAGCGATATCGAATGCTGTTAGCGGTCTCCCACGCAGGGAGCCGCACCCCGTGTCGAGGCATACGAGATGCCGCGAAATGAACGGCTTACCAGTCGGTTGAATGAAGTGGCCGAAGAATGTGCGCTGCCGCGGCCACGGGCCGCTGTGAAGGAAGATTCTTGGATTGCCACGGCCAGCCACTGCGGCATCTGTGCGAAGCGATATATCGAGAGGGTCGAACCCAGTATGCGAGAAGAGGTAGTCATGGGTTTCAAGAAAGGATGGTAGCGAATCCAGTAGCCTTCGGTGACGAGCGTCGAATCGCTCACGGAAGGCCCGTGCGGGATCATCTGTGATGTCTTCCATCAGGTAGGACTTGATGGTAGCAAGGCCTCCATGGGCAGCGAATTCTTCGAGAGGTCCGCCATCGAGAAACTTGAGAAGTTCACGCTCGTGGTTTCCACGAAGGAATATAAATTGACCCTCTTCATATTCAGGTGCACTAGCCAGAGCTTCGAGCACCCTTCGGCTGTGCGGCCCCCGATTCACATAGTCACCGAGGAGCACCAGCGGCTGACTGCGTACACGGGCTAGGGCGAGCAATGCCTCTAACGGCGCGACCTCACCGTGGACGTCGCCCGCGACAATCGCAGTTGAAAAACGGTCCATGACTAGGACGGGGGGAGCGTCAAGAGGGAGTAGTCAATCTGGGCATTTCCAGCGATTGCATGCTCCAGCTGTTTGGACACAAGTGGATAGCGGCCGATGGACCATATCGTGATCGCTTTAAGCGTCTTGGGTATGTCTGTCGGTAACGGCACGTCCAGCAATTGCATACCGCTACCAAGAAGTGTGGCGAGATCTTCAACGATTGAACTCCGAAGCTGGGCCGCTACATCCGGGATACCGGCTACTCGCGCCGCGGCCTCCACATCGAAGACTGGCTTGCCAAGTTCCGCCGTCCGCACGTACAACGCGGAACGGACAGTGAAGCGCGCCAGGTTATCCAGTAGCGGGCGATATTGTGTCGCGTCAGATTTCGACATCGCTTCGATGAGTACGCGCAACTCCGTCTTCAAGCGGAGATAAGTCGCCGGTTCTCGATAGGCGCCCAGCGCGGCAGAGACCAAATCATACGGGTCCGAAAGAACGATACCCTCGTCAATCAGGTGGCGGACGAAGAGACTACCGCGCTCGGCCAAGGCGGTGAGATGGGCGGCCGTGTAGACCGCCACGTTCATCGAGCCGTCAGCGTACGAACGCGGGTTGTCGTCAACAAGCTGAAGGACATCGATGTCACTGTCATCTCGAAACGTGCCTCGAGCCCGGCTCCCGTATAAGACGAGGCCATAGTTGTCGTCGCCGAGTTCGGATAGCAGTTGCCTGACCAGGCCTGTCGCATGTGCTGCGGTCACGCACGGCTCCCTTGTTCGCTTCAAACCAAATGTAGACGACACATCTGACAGCGCGACGGTGCGACGCTCGATCAGAAGGCGGTCGTCGCGAGCCACGTGGCCAATCCCCGTTGCTGAAAGGCACGCGGACCAACCGAACAGGGTCAGGCCAGAAGGACACATCGTGATCGGCCCCGCGCAACGGCGCCTGGCATCCGAACCATTCCGCTCCCCAGGTCGTCATCGACGCCCTCCAACCCCGGATCCCCCGCCGCGCTGCCCACCAGCCAGCCGTAACCTCCCTCGGCAAGTTGCTGCGGGAAACTGGCGCCGACGCACGCACTGGAACAAAGCCCTCAAGAAGAAAACACACCTGCGCCACTGACCATCCGCGACCTACGCCACACCTACGCCAGCCCGGCCAGAAAGTCCGGCGCCGACCTGCGCTACGTACAGAAAACGATGGGCCACTGCACACCGACCGCACCGCGAACATCTACAGCGACCTCTACGCCGACGAGTTGGACGAGGTCGGCACCAACCTCGATCAGTTGCACGCAACCGAGATTCACACGCCGAAGACCGGACAGAAACCGGACGGATCAAATCAACAACCGAGTGCGTAAACGGTCTCGATGCAGGTCAAACCAAGTGGCCAGGGCCGGGATCGAACCGGCGACCTTCCGCTTTTCAGTTCGCAGGCGGACACGTTTCCCCAGGTCGCCGAACTATGTCCTACCTCCCTGAACTGGCCTTTCAGTGTGTTGGACTATTGGTTGGAGTACCGGTCTTGTGACATCGCTGTGACACATCGGGCCGAGCCACTCCGCCGGGCGTAGATCTTCGTGTTCAACAAATATCTATGTTCAATAAAAATGAACAAGCAGCTACACTGAACACATGGACCAGATCGAGGCGGGCCTCGCCGAGTCTGTGGAGCTTCACCTCGCCGAATACGGAGTGCAGGTGCTCGGCGGCCTATCGGCGTTGAACTCCGCCTATCCCGAACAGCTGGACCTCGAGATCGACGGAAAGCCCGTCACGGTCACTGCCCTCTACCTCCCTCACCTATCGGCAACAGCAGCACTACAAGCCTGGGCGATCGCCGACACCAACTCACCACTGCTTGTCGTGGGCCCACGGCTACATCGATCGAGCGCCGAAACACTGCGAGCCCGCGGACTCTGGTACATCGACGGGGCCGGAAACGCCTACCTGCGGAACCAGGATGGACTGCTCATCGACGTGCGCGGTCGACGGTCTGCCGTGCCGCAACACCCAGACACCCTCGGCGACGGACTGTACAGCGATGGACCGCGAAATCCCTTCACCCCCAAGCGCGCGCAAGTGGTCTGCGTCCTGCTAACCGCGCTTGAACTCGTCGAGGCGCCGCTGCGTGACATCGCCGAGTGCGCCGGCGTATCGGTCGGTATGGCCAAGGAGACGATGGATACGTTGCGCACCATCGGCTTCCTGGAACACCTCGGCTCCCGACGCCGGCTGGTGCGGGCAGGTGAGCTGCTAGACCTGTGGGCGGCCGCCTATCCGGGCGGCCTGGGCCGTGCCAACCGACTCTTAGTCGCGGGCGGTGACATCCATTCCTGGTCGGCACCCGAGGGGTTGCAGGTGGCAGTCAGTGGAGAGCAAGCCATGCCCGGCGACATCCGCAATCCCGAATCCCTGGTGCTCTATGTCCACACCGCAGATATCACGCTTCCTACTGACCTACTTATTCACAGCCGCTGGCACCGGGACCCGGACGGAAATATCGTGATCCGAAAGCTGTTCTGGCGCAACCTACCTGACCAGCGACCCGGGCTGGCTCCTGCGGTGCTGATCTATGCCGACCTGCTTGCCTCTCGCGAGCCGCGCCAGCTCGAAGTCGCCCACCACATGAGAAGGCAGGATGACCGACTCGCCCAACTATGACCCGGCCCTCCTGGCGTGGGTGACACCGATCGTCACGGCACTCGCCGACATCGTGCCAACTGAACAGTTGATGCTCGTCGGGGCGCAGTGCCGCGATCTCCTGCACTGGCGCTACTGCCAAAGCGTCCCGCCGCGGTCCACCAACGACACTGATATCGCAGTGGCCCTGAACAATTGGGACAACTTCGAGGCAATTCGCGTCACCTTCCCCGCTGTAGGCAGCACCGGGCACCGATTCCTGATCACCGACCGCGCCGTCGACGTCATTCCATTCGGCGAGGTGGAATCGCCAACCGGAACCACCCGCCATCCCCCCGGCAACGACCTCATGAACGTGCACGGATTCACCGACGCCTACCTGCGTGCCGACGTTCTGCCCCTCCCCGGCGGCTTGACCATCCGCATCCCCCAGGCGCCGAACTATGCGGTCCTCAAACTCCACGCATGGCTCGATCGATCCACCGACCACGACTACAAAGATGGGCCCGATCTCGCCCTGACAGTGCACTGGTACGCCGGCGACCTCGACCGGCTCTACGCCGAACCACACCAGTGGGCCCTACGTCGCCATAACTTCGACCTGCGGCACGCCGCTGCCGCGCTGCTCGGCCACGACATGCTCGCCGGCCTCAGCCCGACGGAGGCTGCCGTGCTGGCAACACGCGTCACAGAGGCCGACCACGACCTGCTGGCCATGCACTTCGCCGTCGGCCAACCAGGCTGGCCCGCTATTGCAGCTGCGCGGCGCACCCTGGTCGACGCGCTACTGAGCCAGCTCACCCTGGGCTCGTAAATGTCCCCCCTCTCCACGGTTTATGTAGAGGATCCGACACCCCACCGCTCTGCATTGCCACCCGCACGGAGACGCAAAGCGAGGCACCACGTATAACTATTGCACGCCAAGGACGAAGGGAAGCAATGTTCAACCTCATTATGCGCTCAGTTGATTGGCGTACGGAGGGCGTCGAGGTCATGCCCGTTGAGAGAGTCCTCGAATATACGGAGGGCGAGATAGCAGACCAGTTTCGCCAGGGCAGCAGCTTGGCGCTGGACCGCATCGCTGCACTGCCATGCCTATTCATGCAAGAGGGCGTTGGACAAGAAATTGCTTATGTAGGGCAAATAAACCGGGCACGAATGTCGGGCAATGAGGTCTCGTTCGAGTACGCCCTTGACCCTGAGGTGCCGAAGCTTCAGAACAGCATGATCTACACGGCCCGCATGGCGATTGACATGACAAACAAATACGAGTTCCAGCGGAATCACTGGGCCGTTAAGAACGTGGACCTCTACCGCTTCCTGCTCCGCAATGTCCGACCGCGCCGACAGCAACCAAACGTCTTCCAGATTCCCGAGCATGAGAACATCGAACCGAACCTCGCATCAGCGATGATGCCGTTCGATGCGGCCTTCAACCCAATCTACGAGATAATCCAGCAGGCTGCTGACAACGCCGGACTTCGTTGTAGACGCGCTGACGACATTTGGGAGAACGACGCCATCATCCAAGACGTCGTCGCACTAATCGATCGTTCCCGCGTGGTTGTTTGCGACTGCACGGGCCGAAATCCGAACGTGTTCTACGAAGCAGGCATCGCCCATACGCTTGGGCGAGAGGTGATCCTTATAACGCAGCACGAACAAGATATACCGTTCGACCTTCGCCACCTACGCCACATCCGCTATCTCGATAACACCGAAGGACACCAATCTTTGTTGGACACGCTGGAAAGAAGATTTCGAACTATCCTGGAACACCGACGAAACACATCCCGCAGCGAATCCCTATGATTTCAGATCGGGCCTAGGTCGATGTCGGATCACTACCGCACCAGCACCGAATTCTCGCTGTTTCATACTTCGTCCGCGCCGCAATGGCGCTCGCCTCAGCGGGGAGCCCTCGGATCGTTACTTTCGCATTGGTCTCTGCCGCGACATAATCCGGCGCTTATATCGGTACCGACCGGATCTGGCAAGACTGCGATCGCTACGGCTGCGCCATACTTACAACCAACCACTCGGGTGCTGGTCATTGTGCCGTCACGAGACCTGCGGACTCAGCTCGCAGCCGATTTTCGAAACGAGGATGTGCTCAGGTCGATCGGCGCGCGTCAGGGAGAGTCCACGCCGGATGTCGTCGAAGTAGCTGGCTTAGTTGACGATTGGGATGCTATGCGTTCGGCCGACGTCGTCGTCGGTCTTCCGCAATCACTTAGCCCGGTCCACTACACAGTTCCACCGCCAGCAGATCTTTTCGATCTCATTGTCATCGATGAGGCGCACCACGCCCCGGCGAAGACTTGGCGAGCCATACTCGATCACTTCGCAAATGCACGGAGCGTGCTACTCACCGCAACTCCTCAGCGCCGTGACGGACAACAGATTCCCGGAGAGATCGTCTACCACTATCCTCTTCGCCAGGCAATCGCCGAGGGCATCTACAAAGCAGTACGACCTGTCGTCGTCGACCTCCCAGGGGGAGCGACTCGGCAAGACGCCGACCGGCGGGTGGCTGAGGAGGTTGTAGAGATCTTTCGCGCGGACGAGCACGCCACGAGCACGCTCCTTGTTCGTGCGGCGACGATCAAGCGCGCGGATGAATTGGCAGAACTTTATGCCGAATACGGACTCGAGGTTACTGTTCTCGCGTCGCGCGGGATGAGCGCGCAGCAACGCGCGTCGACAGTTGAGAAGTTGCGAGCAGGCGAAATCCGTGCGGTGGCAGTCGTCGACATGCTCGGTGAAGGATTCGACCTTCCCCGGCTTCGTATCGCTGCATATCACGACAAGCACAAATCTACGGCGGCAACAGTGCAGTTGATCGGCCGGCTCGCGCGAGTGGAGCCGGCCTATCCACAAGACTCGGTGGTCGTCACACCACGAGACGTCGACATCTATCCACAGCTTCAGGGAGTTGTTCGGCAGTTATGGGAGGAGGATGCCGATTGGACACGTGTGCTTCCCGGCTTGATTGACGATGAAGTCGAAGAAGTTCGCGCGGACCGCGAATACGCCGCGCAGCTCGAAAGCGCCCCGCCCGAGCTGACAGTAGAGGCGATCCAGCCGGGCGTCATGGCGAACCTCTACGAAGTCCCTGAGCAGGACTGGTCGCCAAGTTTCGTCTCGGGAGTAGTTCCGGATGAATTGGTAGCAGGGCAGCCACTCAGAGGCTCGACCGTTTTCTATTCGGCTGTTACGCCTGGAAACCGCTCACTTGTCATCGTGACAGCTAGCAGGGGGCGACCCAAATGGCATGCCGCACCAGGACTCGATACCTACGAATTCGCGATTCATATTGTGACATGGCGACCCGCATCGCAGACCGCACAGGCGGGGATAATTGCCGTTAACTCGCGTGATCAAAATGTCATCAAGCTCCTGTTAGATACCCTAGACACCCCGGCGAGTTCGCGCCCCGCCGACCCTCAGCGTCTGCAGGATGCATTCGACAGCCTGGAACGACTCTCCGTTTCGAATGTAGGCGTTCGGACAACGTATTTGGGCACCGAGGGTGTCCCCACTTACAAGATGTTTGCCGGAAAGGGAGTTGATCGAGGACTGCGTGATGCAGATACGGGCCGTGGGGCCTTGGGCCATGCAATGGCCCAGATCGAAGGCGTCGGCGGGTCGTACACCGCTGGTTTGGCCACCGGCAAGGGCAAGATCTGGGAGTCACGCAATGTAAAGCTACGGCAGTATGAGGCGTACATTTCGGACTACATCGATCGGTACTGGTTTCCCCCGGCCCAACTGCGCGGCAGGCTTCTTCCGGAAGTGAGCCGAGGATCCAGAATCGAGGAATTCCCCACGACGCCCATGATCGCGGCAATCGAACTCGATCCGGCCCTCTACATCCAAGGCCGGTTTATCGACAATCTGCCGCTGGCGGACTTGCAACTCCGCGAAGATACAGCCGTCGCGCGGGTAGGTGATCGGCTCCATCTCGCTGCTTACTCGCCCGCCGACGACCAGACGCCGATATGGCAAGGCTGGCAGGAGCGGGACGGCTCCTTCCACGACAACGAACCCGTCCAAGTCAGGCAGGGATTCAGCTCTGAAATCTCACTGTGCGATCTGCTTTCGCATCGGCCCCCCAGCGTTTATTACAGTGACGGCCGGACGATCATCGGCCCCACGCTCTATGCACCCGCAACGGTACGTCGTGAGTTGCCGCCACTCCCGGAAGAGTCACTCGATTGGACCGGCGTAGAAATCACGACCGAAACCAAACAATATCTACACGACAAATCGAAGTTATCGGTCGGCGAGGCATTGGAGAGATGGCTACTCGAGAGAACCAAACGCCATCGCCACCGCTGGGTCCTGCACAACGACGGCGCTGGCGAGATCGCCGACTACCTAGTGCTCGAAGTGTCGACGAACCCAGTACGCGTCAAGCTGGAGCTTTGGCATGCAAAGGCGGCCGGCGGTACACCCAGCGTTCGCATTGGCGACCTGCAAGTGCTTCTCGCACAAGCAATCAAGAGTCGAAGGTGGGCAACCGACCGGGGCCTGTGGGCCGAATTTGGCGCACGGCTGGCCGGCGAGAAAACCCCAAAGTTGACGATCATCGAAGGTCGCGAGGTACTTCTCAAGGTCTTATGCGGTCAGCTTCCCGAACATCCGCGGTACTCGTTCGCCAAATACACACCTCACGTGAACTGCACGATTGGCATCGTGCAACCCGGTCTTTCCATGTCGAAGCTCAAGCAGGAACTCGAATTAGACCCTGTGCCTCAGTCCGCCCAGCAAGTCTCCGAGCTACTCACGGTGTGGCACGACGCCGTCGCCACAACAAGCATGCTCACCGTCATTGCGAGTGCTTAGATTGTGCAAGGCATGCTCGGGAAAGCTGTTCTTGTCGCAATAAAGGCTGTCATGCTTGAGCATTCGTTCTTCCGCTTGGCCGATGCCGCTGCTGGACAATCATAGGGAGCACGCCACACTGTCCCTCGGTCCGACGTAGGCATAGCTCTGCGGCGGGACTCCGGACGGCAATAGATCGGCGATGCGAGCGGGCACGTCCAAACGCACGGCTTGGCGGATCTTGATACCGGCGCCTGTACTCGCACCCTCGTAGTATCGGTCGAAAGCGGCCCGGTCGATGCACCCCACATCGGCGAACTCCTGCCACAGGTCTGCCGGCTCAGCGGTGTGCATCGCGTCGACCTCGAAGTAGCCAATGACCCGTTGGACGGGCGCAGTGGCATAGACCCACACGACCGTCACATCGGCAGCGAGCGGACGCTTGCGGAATTCAACCTTCTTGCGCCCGTCCATGATTGCCTCGGCAAACTTCGGGTGAACGGACATCACTACATGGCGTCCAGCTGCTGATGCACCCATTGAGCGCCTACCTCCTTCACTTGCATCACTGTCTGAGGTGGTGCCGTCAACACCTCCTGGGCTTGTAGCTCTCCCAGGCTCCAAGGCAGGCCGATGACCCGGTCAAGGCGGAACAAGATCACCAACGCCCCGGACCGGTGAGAGGCAAGACGTTCGATGTCGCTTGTGCTGTAAACGGTCCGCCCGCCGACGAGGTTAAGGATGTCCTCCGACGAAGAGGTTCGGACAGTTTGCTCCACTACCCCGATGACGGACACCGCCTTTCGTCCGCCCGAGCGGTAGAAGAGGACCGCGTCGCCCGGTTCGATCTGGTTTGTCACGGAGTTGCACAAGTACGCCTTCCGCAGCGCATTGCCCCACGGCCGGGTCGGCACAACCATCCCTGGGATCGCGAGTTGTTCGTCGTCAGCGACGCATTCCGGAAACAACTGGTCATGCCACCGCTCGATGATCGGTACAACGAAGAACCGCGCCTTCTTTGATACGGCGGGCGGGCCATACCTTATGTGGTACTCCAGGGCAGACAAGTTTTCATCGCTCGGACGGTAGGTCTTGAGGAGGACTCTCTCCTTTTTGCTGGACTCGCCAACGTCGAAGTATCCGAACGCATCCATGAGGTCGATGAGTTGCTGGTGACTCTCGTAGACCTCCACGTAGGCACTGGTGACCTGATGGTCGTGGTGGGAGCGCAGCACCGCTTTCAGTAGCAGCTCGCCGTACCTGTTCCCGGCGAAGTCTCGTTCGACCTTGAAGGTCGATACCTTGGTGACCGGTTTGGCGAACGGGTAGCTACAGTCCGGTTCATCGACCTTGACGATGGCGATGGCTGCGTATGTCCCGTCCGGTTCGCGTATGACAAAGCACTCACGGTTCTCGGAATCCGCCTGCACCGTCTTGGTCCAGGCATCGAAGTCGTAGTCCACCTTGAGGCTGTCGAAGATTCCCTGATCGAACTCGACAGCATAGGACTGAACGCGTTCGACCATGGGTGGAGGTGTGACCGCGACAGGTTCCAGCATTTGGAGCATCGCCGCGGCGTCAGTAATCGTGAGCACGCGGTCGCCGGCGCCCACCCGTTCGGCCCGCTTGAGTAGACGCCCGTCGTCAGTGACCAGGAAGTTGACTGCGTTGGCGTACAGCGCCGCCAGTATCCGCAAGTCCCGATGGTTGTTCGAGTTTGGTGCGACGGGTCCCAACTCAGCGTGGAGCTGTGCATTGATCGGAACCTCTTCTAGCATCTCGAACTTGTCGAGTTCAGCGATCCGCTGGCGCGCACGGACGCGGTCGGCCGCCTCTCCGAGCTCGTCGCGAGTGGCGGGGTGCACGAAGATGCGATTGCCCTGCCTCGTCGCCAAGCGCATGAAGGTGGCAGCTGGTTCAAGACCGGGTTCCATTTGCCCTGCGAACGGCTCAAGAGCAATAAAAGCATTTGTGTCCAGCAGGAACCGGGTCGGCGACGACGCTGGCCTCCCATTTCCCGCCACGGTGGGATTATCACCTTCCACACTGGCCTCAATGGGCACTGACACGCCTCTAGCACCGTCAGGCTCGCTATCGTTCCACGGCATCACGGATGCGCGGGCGATGTGCGCCAGACCAGGGATTCTTCATCTCAGCCGGGATGACCTCGACCGATTCCTGACCCAAGGAACCGCATGAATCGGCACCACCAAGCCGCTAGCAACCACAACACCCACCGCCGCGAAGCGACCCACCCACCTCACGCAACCCCACCCGAACGGCCAGTCGGGACACGGCCGGAGGCGCGGAGCGGCGTAGGCCGTGTTCCGACTGGGACCAACGCGGCTTGCCGCACATGCCAAAGCGCCTCGCCGAGAACCAGGGCGACAGTCGGTCGCGCATTATGCCCGGCACCGACAAAGCCCGGCAGGGCTGAAGAACCATCCGCGCCAAAGAGGCGCGGACCGGGAACGCGCAATGCCCCGGCAAGGTTGGCCGTTACGGCGCTCCAACTTCTGGTGCGTGAGCTCATCGAGGCTGAAGGACAGCACCCCGATCAGGGTCTGGATGTTCCCGCTCCCCCAGACCCCTTCAGGGCATCGCCAATCTGCCGGCAGGCACCTGCCATGGCCGCGATCTGTGGGCGGGTCAGTGGCCCAAGAAAGTGGGTCCGGACCGCGCCGGCGTAGGTGATCATGGCTTGTCCCACCAACGTTCGACCCATGGCGGTAATAGTGGCCACGACGCAGCGGCGGTCGTGCGGGCTCACTGCCCGAAGCACCAGGCCTCGAACTTCGAGCCGCTTGATTTGCCGGGTCAGCCGGCTGGGCAGTAAGGCCAGCGCGGTGGACAGATCACCCATCTGCACACTGCCGGCTGCCGAGTTGTCCAGGACCTCCAGCAGTTGCACATCGGCGAGCGAGAGCTGGTGGGTAACGAGCAGTTGCCGATTGAGCACCGTGGTCATCCGCAAGACCGTCGCGACGTAGTTCTGCCATGACTTGTGTTCGGCGATATCCAATCCGGGAGCGTCACGGCCGGGTCGACCGGGGATGAAGCCGGCCATCACACCATCCGCTTCCCGCGGGTCACGAGTGAGATACCCGCTGCCGCCGTGCCAGCACGCCCTCGGCGAGTTCAACAACGTTGGTTTCCGGTGCTTCGCAGGCCGGGCCGGCGGATGCCGGGGCGTGCCATTCAGCCAGTGCGTCGAGGTTACCGTCCAGGTACTGCCACCCACACGCGCTGCGCCGGATCTGACCGTCCGAACCGGTAGGTAGCCGCATCGCCCCCATTAGCAGAATCGAATACGCCTGAACACCATGGGAATCGGCGAGTGCGTCCTGGATCCGCTGGACCAGCAACTCCAGTTCGGCGTCACCGACAGGGCAGCTGACCTCGTGGACCACCACCAACTGTTCGGTGTCATCGGCGAACACGGCACCGCGGCCGGTCAATAACACCGCATGGCAGGCCGCCACGGTCGCCTCAAGCTCGCCTGGGTAGTAGTGAACTCCGTCCAGCACCACCAGATCTGGGCAGCGCCCGACAAGGAACAATTGCCCGCTGCGGATAAAGCCGCGATCGCCGGTGCGCAGAAACGGGCCGCCTCCGCTTTCGGCGAGGAATGCCTCGAAGATCTGATCGGTCGCCACCGGCGCATTCCGATAACCTCGGGCCACACCTGGCCCGGCGATCCAGATCTCTCCGACTTCATCCGGCCCGCATTCCAAGTGGGTGTTGGGGTCGACGATCACCACCGGCTGGCGCGGGCGCCCGCACCCTACCACCGCAACCGCCTCAGGATCGCCGGCGTGGGCCTCGGCCACCCACCCCGAGGCCAAGCCAGCCCGATCGACGTGACACACCAGCGCGCCAGCGGACTCTGAGCCGCCGGAGACCAAACCCGTGGCTTCGGCTCGCCCGTACACCGGCAGGAACGCGTCGGCCCGAAACCTCGCCGGCGCGAACGCCTCGGTGAATGCCGCCAACGTTGCCGCCCGCGCCGGCTCGCTCCCTGCAATCACCGCGGTCGACAGGCTCGACAAGTCCAAACCGGCACGCTCGGTCGGGGTGCTGCGCTGCACACATAGCCGGTAGGCGAAATCCGGGGCCATAGTCAACGTCGCCCGCCAGCGAGAGATCGCTTCCAGCCAGCACATTGGCCGCGAAAGGAAGGCCGACGGCGACATCAGTATGGTGCTGGCGCCCAGGTAGATCCCCGCCAACACACCGCCAATCAAGCCCCGCTCGTGGTGCGTCGGCAACCACGACACCGCAACGTCACGTTGATCACCCACCCCGGCCGCGTCGATGGCCTCCAGATTGGCCATCACGTTCTCGTGGATCGACACCACACCCTTCGGGTAGCGCACCGAGCCAGCCGAATACACAATCAGCGCAATGCTGTCGGCGTCGACGGCCGGCGCCATCCAAGCCTCCGCGTCGCCCGCCTCAGTGCCGCACCACATCAAGGGTTCGCCATTAACCGACCCGGCCAGGCGATCCACCGCCGACCTAATGCTCTGCGGCAGTCCGGGAGGCGCTACCGCGAAGCCCGCCCCGACGTCGGCGATCACCGACGCCAGCCGCGGCCCCACCCGATCGGCCACCGGCACCGCCACAGCACCGGCATACCAGCATCCGAAAATGCCTGCGACACCGTCTAATCCAGGTCGACATACCACCAATACCCGCGACCCGGCGGCACCCAACTTCTGCAGCGCCGCCCCGATGGCGCGTGCCTGGGTGTCCAATTCCCGATACGTCAAGGCGCAACCATCCCGGCCATCACCGTGATAGGAGAAGCTGAAGGCGACCTTCTCCCCCAACCGCGCCACCTGCTGACGCACCAACTCCACCAGGGTGTCCGCGGTCGGCACGATATCCACACCCACCCCCTTCAACCCCTATGCGCTACGGCCACGGTCACCGGGTCTGTTGTTGACCCGGCGACCGTGGTCGATATGCGCAGGTTTCTAACCGGGCTGGCCGTCGGCGCCCGCACTGCCGGTGGCGCCGGTGCCGCCGTCGGGATTTCCCGCGCCGCCATCGCCGCCAGCGCTTCCTGCACCACCGCTACCGGGCTGCCCAGCAGTTCCACTACCGGTGGGTGTGCCGCTGTTTCCGCCGGCCCCGCCGGTGCCGCCGGTGCCGCCGCTGCCACCTGTTCCCTGGGCGCCGTCGGTGCCGCTGGTGCTCACGCCTCCCGCGCCGGCGTTGCCGCCGCTTCCGCCGGTTCCGCCGGTTCCGCCGTTACCGCCGCCAAGGCCGTTGCCGGCACTGTCGGTGCTGCCGTTGCCACCGGCACCGCCGGTGCCGCCGACTCCGCCGGCGCCGCCAGCGCCGCCGCTTCCTCCGTTACCCGAAACCGCGGTGCCGCCATTGCCGCCCAGGCCACCGGTTCCGCCAGCGGCGCCGCCGCCGCCATCGGTGCCAGCCTCGCCCGGGAAGCTGTTGCCGACGAGGCCAGGACCACCGGCCCCGGCCGCGCCACCCTGGCCGCCAGTGCCACCGTTGACCCCACCGAGAGCGTTACCGCCGGCACCCCCGGCACCACCGTCACCACCGACGCCGCTGTCGCCGACGAAGCCGCCGGTACCGTCGCCACCGGTACCTCCAGTTCCGCCGCTACCGGCGTGGCTGGGCCCGAGGCCTAAGTTGTTCGTCGGAGTCGCAACACCCCCACTAGCACCGCCAGCACCACCCGCACCGCCAACACCACCGTCACCACCGGCGGTACCCGTCAGGACGGAATGCCCGTCAGCACCGTTGCCACCGTTGCCGCCGTTGCCGCCGGAGGCCGTACCGGCACCACCGGCACCACCGGCACCACCGGCACCAGTACCGTTGCCACCGCCGCCGTTACCGCCGTTACCGCCGTTACCACCGACGCTGACGACGCCGGTACCGGTGGCCCCGTCACCACCGTCACCACCGGCACCACCGACACCGAAGGCGCCGCCGGAACCATTGGTAGTGGGACCACCAGCGCCGCCGTTACCGCCCTGGCTGAAGATTGTGCCCGCCGGGAACTCGTCGCCATTCACATCGTCCCAGCCGGTACTGGTGCCGCCGTCACCACCGGCACCGCCCACATCCGTGCCCTTGCCGCCGCTGCCGCCGTTACCGCCACGGTAAGTACCGGTACCGCCGTCACCACCGGCACCGCCTTCAGCGACGCCTCGGGTGAGGGCCGTGCCGCCGTTACCGCCGTTACCGCCGATGGTCTTCACGGTGTCGTCACCGGTTGCACCGTTGCCGCCATTGCCGCCATTGCCGCCATTGGGGCCGAGGGTGCCGGCGTTGCCGCCGTTACCAGCCCTACCGGCGGTGGCGTCGCCGCCGTTACCGCCGTTTCCGCTGTAACCAGCAGGATTGGAGCTGTTATTTAGGCCGCCGGCGCCACCATTACCGCCGTTGAGGCCGGTACCGCCGGTACCGCCGGTACCGCCGCTACCGCCGGTATCGCTGCGACCACCATGACCGCCGTTACCGCCGTTACCGAGGTAGTTGCCGTTGGCGTCTTGTGCTGCGTTTCCGCCGTCGCCGCCGGCACCGCCGTCCGCGTCGTGCCCGCTCTGTCCGGCCTCCCCGTTGAGGGAGGAGTTGAAGTAGTTGGAGCCCCTGGCGCCGCCTTGCCCGCCGAGGAAGCCGCGGCCCCCAGTGCCGCCGTCACCGCCGTTGGGATCGCTTACGGTGCCGGTGGCGCCAGCGCCGCCGTCACCGGCGGCCCCGGCGTTGCCGCCGTTGCCGCCGTCACCGAACGTGTACCCGCTTCTGCCGCCTGCCCCGCCTGCCCCGCCGGCGCCGCCCACCTGGCCGGCGCCAGTGCCGCCGTCCGCGTAGGTACCATCTGCGCCACCGGCGCCGCTCCCGCCGGCCCCGCCTGCCCCACCGTTGCCAAACAGCCAGCCCGCCGCGTCACCACCAGCCCCGGCGGAACCACCAGCAGCGCCGGTGTCAAGGGCGTCACCGCCGGCGCCACCGTCACCACCGTTGCCCATGATGAGGCCACCGGCACCACCAGCACCGCCGACAGCGCCGGCACCACCATCACCGCCCAAGCCCCCGTCACCGAACCAGCCGATCGCGTTGCCGCCGTCACCGCCGGCCACACCCGGGTCGGCGGACGCGTCATAGCCGGCACCGCCGTCACCGAACCACAACCCGCCGGCACCACCATCGGGGTCGGTCGCGGTGCCGGCGCTACCGTCGCCGATCAAAAACTGCCCGGCAGACTGATTGATCCAGCCGTCAACCGACGCCCCGAACGGGCTGTTGATCCACGCCTCCAGACCGGTGTGTATCGGGGTGTAGATCCACTGATCGAAGAACTGAGAGAAGTCGAACGAGGAAGCGTCAGCCGCTGCTGCGATATCGCCGACAAACGTCGGATCGAAACTCACCACCAGGGCACTCGCATCAGTACCCAGAGTGGGGTCAATGCTTGAGAGCAGATTGATGATGGGGTCGAGGATCAGGTCGAGATCATCGGCCTGCGCTACCGGGGCAACGGCGAGCGGCGCCATGCCGAGCGCCAAAAATGCGCTCGCCGCACTGGTGGCACCGATCACCCGGTTGCGGCGCCGCAGTCCTGTTCCGCGGTGGCGAGCGCGTTGGTTGTTGGTGTGACGACTCATGTGGGAACACCTCTCCTGTGAACAGTCCTGTTGAACGGTTGAAATGTGCAGGTTGAATTGACTCGGTCGGTTAGAGCGAGGCAATGAGGTCTTGCAACCAGGTGAACGCATCCGCCGCAGCCGAGGCGGTGGCGCCGCCATCGTCGGGAATGATGGGCAAGGTGGTATCGGCCAACGGTGACCCCGTGCCGTCCCAGCCGAGCAGCGTCGCGATGGTCTGCCCCCAGCCCTCCAACGCCCCGATTGGGCCGATCGCCTGGCTGGGAGCATCAATATCGCCAATAGTGGGCACACCGCTGGCGTGGATGCCCACGCTGTTGAAGATCGACCCGCCGACCCCGTCGGCGTTCGCGCCTACGCCGCCGGGGCTCAGAAGTCCACCGAACGCGATGTCCAGATTGGCGATGGCCATGCCCGCCGGGAAAAGACCCAAGCCGTTGATCGCCGGCAGCAGGCTATCGAGGTTGAGATCGGCACCGTTGAAGAAGCCGCCGACCATGTTGGTCAGCGTGTCGATGAAGCTGTCCCCGTCGGTGATGCTATTCAGCAACGCGACCCAGGGGCTGATTCCTGGGCCCAGCATGCCCATGATGATGCCGCTCTCTGGTGACCCGAGGAAGTTGATAATCGGGGTGATCTCCGCAGCGTCACTGGCCGGTAAGTAGCCGGGAATCTCCCCGAAGAGGAGGTAATGGCCCCCAAGTTGCGGCCCTTCGAGGGTGTGCGCAAGGACGGTGTTCGTAGTGGCCGTGTCGGCGTTCTGCAGCCCGTAGCCCGTCACCACCGCGTCCAGGTTCTCCTGAAACTGCTCCATCGAGGCGTTGATAGTCGTTGGGTCGTTGAAGAAGTCTTGCAGGTAGCCGGACAGGTTGGCGGTCATCTGCTGGAGCCCGATACCGGGGGCCTCGAAGAAGTTGTTGAGCAGCGTCGTGGCATTGGTGGACGCGGTGTTGAACACATCCGTCCACGCGTCGGTGAGCCGCACCGCCGGGGACTGGACGTTGTTGGGGAGATTGGGTAGCGGTAGCGCTACCGGGGTAATTGCGACGAAGCCGGCGCTCAGGAGAACGGCGCCAGCGGTCGCGAAGGGGCGAAGCCTAGTTACGCGGGGAGAACCCCCCCCCCCCCCCCCCCCCCTTGCGGGCGGGTGGGGGGGGGGGGGGGGGGGGGTTGTGTGGGGGGGGGGGGGGGGTTGCCCCTCCGC